>Ga0272449_1003979_pt1 | contig 12320 bp, 12 predicted proteins | sample YNPCB0241_FD_198679 | JGI IMG/M metagenome (GOLD analysis project Ga0272449, IMG submission 198679) | Hot spring sediment microbial communities from Yellowstone National Park, WY, United States - YNP-CB-024-1 | ecosystem: Environmental > Aquatic > Thermal springs > Hot (42-90C) > Sediment...
TCCACGCTCACTATAAACATCGTATCCCACTCTTTTTGTCTCACCCTTCTCGGTCTCCTGCTTTTGTCTTCCAATGCCCTTATCTCCCCACCTCCTTCCCTTAGCCTCTTTAGCCACCTATACACGGTTGACCTGCGTAACTTCAATAGCTTTATCGCTTTTACCATCGTTACTCCCTTCACCTCTGCCTTTATCTCTCCCAACATCTTGAGAACTCCAAACCGTAACTTTGCTTCTTCTGACGCATCCTCATCCACACTAACAAGCGTAAAAAGCTTGTAAAAAACTTTGGGAACCGCTAATGTCTTCATACTCGGGCCTCCTTCAAAAAAGAAAAAACAAAAAATCACACAAAGGATGCCCGAGTCTGACCACAGAAGTAAAGTGGAAACTTGCGGACCTATGCTCAGTTTCGGAGCGGCTTGTCGTTGGTCTCAGAAGCTACAATTTCTCTACATCAATCCTACATGAAATCTACCGCTAGCCTACATGTAATCTACACCTTAAGCTACACCTCCACCTCCTCCACCGAATGTCTCATTTCTGTTTGAACTTTTGCATCGTTTCGTGTACGCAGAACATGGCTTTGTTCGCTTGAAAGCGGTAGAATAGCATGCTGACTTTCTGGGATGGGCAAGAATGGCTTCCGAAAAAAACGCATCCTTCTGGCTATTGTTCGGTCTCTTGATTTTAGGGTTTATCTTTTTTGCCTGCACCAAATCGGAAAGCGGGTCAAGGGAAGACATTTTTGACTCGTCAGTGCGTGATGACGGTCAACTCGATGTGACCGAGGAAATAGATGAAAGGAGCCTGAAGGATTTTCCTGATGAAAATGACCTGCTATCCGACTTTGAGCAGATAGATTCACAAGACACCCCCCCTGCCTTCGACGAGGTTACAGAGCCAGGTGTGCCCAGGTTTAGTGTTTATGACCTGCAAAACTTAGGTAATGTCAGGAGTATTGCGGGAACTTCAGATTTGGGCATCATCGCTGTCGGGGACAATGGCCTTGTCGCGCATATGCGTGATATAAGTGATTCTGATTTCTTTCTTGGTCCAACCCCGCCTGATGACAAAGACTTATTTGCCATAGCATCAAGACATGGCACCACCGTGGCTGTTGGCGAAAAGGGGCTTGTGTTGCGCTTGAAAGACTTTGGATGGGAAGCGCTCGAAGCGCCTACAAGCTTGGACTTGTATGGGGTCGCAGTCGTTGATTCCGACGATTTCTATGTTTGTGGGGCAAAGGGGCAAATATTTCACTTTCGTGAGAACTCATGGACAAAAGAGGATACTGGCATCACCTACAATCTTTATGCGATAGTCCCAACAGGAACTGGCGCAATCGCTGCTGGCGATTTTGGAACAGTCATCGAGCTTCGGGGGGGTATATGGCAAAGACAGCAGGTCGCATCCCCTGCATCCTCTTTACGGGGGCTTTTTAGAACACCTGATGGCATCACCTTTGCGGTCGGGACTCTTGGGACAGTTGTTCTGCAAAAAGAAGGGACATGGCAGTTGCAGATAACCGGTGACAACTATGACCCGCCGCGAGACCTTTATGCGATTTTTGCGTTTTCGTCTTCAGAGGTCTATGCAGTGGGCGACAAAGGGGCAGTCTTGAAGTTCGATGGAAAAAAGTGGCGGGTTGCGCCTGTGGCGGGACCTTATAACCAGTTTGCAGATTTGAGGGCTGTGTGGGGGGTTGAGACGGAGGACGGGATGAAAAAGGTTATCGCCATGGGTTTAGATTCACGAGGTCTCGTGCTAAACAATAAGACTTTCGAGGATTTGAACCTTGCAATCACTCAAAACCTTTATGGCGTAACATTGGACCCTGATGGAAGGGTGATCGTTGTTGGCGATAAGGGCGTTGCATTTGCATTCGATGGCAAGCGGTTTTTCGGTATCGAGACATTTACAAACAACTCGCTTCGCTCTGTTTCGTGGCCCTATGCAGTGGGGGATAAAGGCACATTGGTCAAGTTTCAAGCGGGTCCAGACATTCGAGCAACGATGATAGGTCTTACCCCGCCAGACGACCTTACCGACATTCATTCCACGCCTGATTTTGCTGTTGCGGTGTCGCGACAGGGCACTGTTTTTCGGATTGACAACAACGGCGTTGCAACGGATGACGAGCTTTTGGGAAACTCGCTTTACGCTGTTTGCATTGCGGACCCGTCCAAAATCGTCGTGGGTGCTGACAAAGGGCTTTTGTTCATTATGGAAAACGAAAATGCAAGGACACTTAATCCTGCTGGCGGTTTTAGGGCGATAAGGGACTTATATTGCGATGACTCTTTCTTTATTGCAGTCGGGGACTATGGATTGTTGCTCAAGTGCGACTATACCTCGTGCGTCTCGTTGTTCGAAGAACCTGCGACATTCTTCTTCGCAGTAGGCTACGCCCAAGGATTTGGGCTTGTTGTGGGGTGGGCTGGACGCATCCTGGCTTTTGACAACATGTTTAGACCAAGGGCGCTAGATTCGCCCACACTCCAGACATTCAGGGCTCTAAGCATTCGACAAGGGGTTGCGACTCTGGTCGGGGATTCAGGGCTCTTTGTTACATGTGATTGGCAAACACCTTAGCAATGCGAACATCAAGGTTAGCCATTGGAACATCTTGCTTCTTTGGTTCCGCTTTATTGACCGCACTTCAAGCGTTTGCCCAACCGCCCGCCCCTCGGTTTGAAACTGTCCCTGTTAGCGCACAGGAGGCAAACTTTATCGCCTTGTTTTTGTTTTCGTGCCAAATAAACGAAACAAACGAAACAAAAATTGCCTACGGGTTCAAAGTGTCTGGCTGTCTTGATTGTCCTTTTCGCAACACAAGCAACACAAAATGCAAAGACTTTGGAATCGAGGAGTGGCAGGCGACCGAGATTGTCGTCTATAAGACTTCCTTTGTCGCTGCGATGTCATCGAAAGACAAAAGAAACAGGGTCATTGCAGTTAGACTTTATTCAGACAAGGTTGGATACAGTTTTGGCACCATCTCTGGGGTATTAGTGTTTCCCCAATCAAACCTTGACTTGTCCAAAAAGCCTGTCTTCCTCTGGCAGATGTTGAGAACTGGTGATGTTGCGAATGTTGAGTTGGACGACATTGACCGTGACGGACTGCTAGATGTTGCGATAACTTTTGCCTCTATCCCAGTAGGAACCGAACTTGTGCTAACAAAAGACATCTATTCGCTAAAAGGCCTGAAGGAGGTTCCATTGCTTGTCGGAACTCGGACAGCACAAACGCTTTATGGAATGGTTCTGCTAGACTGGGCGATGGTTGTGTTTGGTTTCTCTTATACGCTTGCTAACGAGCGATTCTTGTCTTTTGAAGGTCTATCCTTGCCTATTCTCGAGTTCGAAGCATGGAACTTTTCAAACAAGTCTTATATCGAGCCAGACCAGTCGAGCTGGAATATCGTCATAGTAGGTGACCTTGGCGACGGCATGGCGAACATCCTCGAGTGCCCGCCTTCCGAGGATGTAGGTTCAGACGAGCAAGAGGAGGTGGAGTCCAGAAGCGCGGGATGTGCCACTGGATTTGTTCCTGGTGAAGTCCCTTTGGAGCTTAGAAAGTTCCTACTCGACACCGAGGAAATCTCAAAAGAGATTTTGACATTTTTGGGAACACCAAAAGAACATCGAAACATCGCTCTTTTGCCACGGATGTTATCTTTAGCGACACGGGCAAGTGAACATGGCTTAGGGCAGGCAAGCCTGATGCTTAGGGAGTGGGCATGGCAAACCCTTGGCAGGACGGGATTTTGGGGTGGTGCTATCGGCGCACTGATTGGACTTCCTGCTTTGCTAGGCGAGATGAGAAGGGTCAAGTCGGTGCTGGTGAATGAAAGGTTCGGTCAACAAGTGGATGTTGGCGACGAGTTCGTGTGGCATCTGGCTACAACATGCGTGCCCATAGTTGGGCTTGTGCGTGAAACATATTACAAGACAGATTCGCTGATGTTCGATTTTCTTCAGTCTCTTCGTGGCGATGCGCAGGGCTAGTCGGCATAAGGTAAAGTCGCAAATGAGTTATTTTGGCAAAAAACCCCTTTGACATTTGCTCGATTTTGGTGCACGCTTTCTATGGCAATGGCGAGGGCAAAAGCCATGAAAGACCGCAAAATCCCGACCACCGTTTATTTGACTCCCGAACAGGATATGGCTTTGAGGACGCTGACCCAAAGGACGAAGGTTCCGCTGACAGAACTTGTGCGCCGTGGGGTTGATCTGCTTTTAGAGACCCACGGTTTTACTGTTAGACACAAAAACCAACCTAAGCCAGTCGAGGAAAGAAAAGGGCAATGAGAGTTCTTATCACAGGAGGTGCTGGGTTTATCGGCTCCCATCTTTGCGAGCGCCTTCTTGACATGGGGAACGAGGTGATATGCGTTGATAACTTCATTACAGGTTCCCCTGATAACATTGCACACCTGTTCGGGAAGAAAGGCTTTTTGTTCCTTCATATGGATGTGACAAACTTCATCTATGTAGAGGGAAGACTTGATTTTGTTCTGCATTTTGCATCCCCTGCGAGTCCAGTAGATTACTTGAAATACCCGATCCAAACATTGAAGGTTGGGGCGCTTGGGACTCACAAGGCGCTTGGACTTGCAAAAGCAAAGGGCGCACGATTTTTGCTTGCATCCACGAGCGAGGTCTATGGAGACCCCCATGTGCACCCACAGCCCGAGACATACTATGGCAATGTGAACCCCATCGGACCGAGGGGTGTTTATGACGAGGCGAAAAGGTTCGCCGAGGCGATGACCATGGCGTACCACCGCTATCACGGGCTAGACACAAGGATAGCAAGGATATTCAATACTTATGGACCGAGGATGAGGATAAACGATGGTAGGGTAATCCCGAACTTTATAACGCAGGCACTTCTTGGCAAGGAGCTCACTATTTATGGCGACGGGAAGCAGACCCGTTCTTTTTGTTATATTGATGACCTTGTGGATGGGATAATCGCTTTGATGGGGGCCTCATACAACGAGCCCGTAAACCTTGGAAACCCTGCTGAGTTCACAATGCTTGAGCTCGCAAAGGTTGTTTGCGATACACTTGGCGTGGAGATGAAACTCAAGTTCGAGCCCCTCCCGCAGGACGACCCTAAGACTCGCAAGCCCGACATCACACTGGCTCGCAAGCTCCTAAACTTCGAACCCAAAGTCTCTTTGCAAGAAGGCATCCTCAAGACAGCAGAAGATTTCAAAAAGCGCCTTGGGGTCATGTGACCGGGTTTAGGGGCGTCCCAATCTCGCCAAAACTCGAGATTTCCTTGTGCGCCCGAGATTTCGCTTGGGCTGTTCCCTACTGAGCGCTGCCGTCCAAAGTGGCAACCACTTTTATCATGCTCCTGAACTCGTATCTCTCGAAATTTTCTTGGTCAATCCTTGTAAAAGACCATTTGGTGTGGGTTAGTCTGGTCGCGTCTTCGCACCAAACCTTCATCCGTTTGTCTTTGTATTGGACATCAATGTCTTCTCTACCTTTGGCTTCAACTATATAGTGTTCCCCGCTATCTGTCTTCATAACGAAGTCTGGATAGTAAAGTCGAAGTTTTCCATCGGAATCTCTGTACTCCACGAAGAAACCAAGTTTTGGAACAATCTTAGCGAATGAAACAACATCCTTCGCCCTATCGAAGAACTTCGCAATCTGCACTTCAAAGTTATTATCGCAGGGGCAATAGTTGAAGATGCATTTGTTGCCCGAATAAACCATCTTCGACCAGACGAATGGTTTTGTATCCGACAGCTTGATGAAACCCGCCTTGTCTGGCTCACGCTCAGAGAAAGTCATTTTTCTGAATGCTTGCACGAAGAGATTTGTCAACTGTTGCTGAACCTCTGGAGAACTCAGTTTATACAGAACCCTCGGATCATCCAGATCAACCTTGTCGGTGAACAGTTTTTCGCTCACATATCTTTTTACAAGAGGATAGAAATCCGCAAAAGCCTGACCTATTTTCAGTTGTTTCAGGATTTGGTCTGTGTAATAGCCGATCACGCTCTTTGAATCCTGTGGCACAGGCAAGTCCCAGCTTCTTCTCACGACTTCGACGCCTTTAAGCATATCTAATGCTACATATTCTGTTGCCAGGACCTTGTTTTCCAGAGGTATTGCGAGTGATGGCAGTCTATTAACCTCGACTCCCTCCAAGTGAAGTTCCCTTGTGAAAAGTCTCGGGGTCAGAAGAGGGATGTGAATGTCTCTGTCAAGCTTCGATTGTTCCACAAATATCGTGGTAAGGTCAACTGGCTTTCCCGCGTCGAACTCGGCGAACGTGACACCTTCTTGGCTCTCCAACTCCTCAAGAATGTCAATCAAACCTTGGGGTCCGATGACCTCAAGAATATTTATTGACTTCTCGACATTCGCCTCTTCTTCGGGGAACATCTTTCTTAGGCCCCTTCCGATCACCTGCTCAGGGAGCACCTTTCTTTTTGAGGTGTTAGACCTGAGCCCGACGATTACATTCACATTTCTGACATCCCATCCTTCGTTTAGCATCAGCGTGCTTACTATCACTTCGTATTGGTTATTCTCAGGGTCATCTATCGTTGCTGCGGCCTTCCTCGCTTCCGGTAGGTTCTCTTTTGAGACCTCGCCTGTGTTATCGGTATGTATCAACAGCACTTTTTTGTCCTTCAGGTCTGGAACAGCAGATTTCAGACATGCATAAATCTCGTCCGCCTCTTTATTCCCTGGGCACTGAAAGAAAAGTATCGGTTTTTTAGAAAGAGGGGTGAGCTTTTCTTTGTATTCCCGCCATCTTCTTATCCCCGCATCTATCCACGCTCTGTATCTCTCGACTGCCTTCTGGGATGCAATCTCCTGGGCACCATAGACGATTCCCTTGAGAGGCAGTTTCACTATGTTCATTTCGATAGCCTCTTTCAACGAGAAATCCACAATAATCCACGGAAATAATGCCCCTGTTTCAGTTTTGGGTGTAGCAGTAAAGTCAAGCTCCATATTGATGCCTTTGCCATATTGAGAAACAAGATCCTTATGAAGCTTCAAAAGTATCTTCTTCCACGCCTTTTCAAAACTGTATATATGATGGGCTTCATCTTTCAAAATCATTATATTCGGACAAGATGTTAGAACCTGTTTTATCCTGTTTTCCTGATAAATATCAGAAACATTGTAAACCGCTGGCAGTTCCATTATAGCATCCACATATCTTTCCGCTTCCTCCTTCTTGCTCTTCCTTTCCTCAAGTTGCTGAATGTTGGTCAAGAACAAGACCGACTCCTGTGTAATATGTATCGGGTCTTCCTTAAGAATAACCTTAATGTCAAAATGCTGTTCCCATTCCTTAGGTATAAGAGGCAGATTCCGAAATATCTTCCTATCTTTGAAGTCCCTGGCGAGGCGGTCATAGATAACGTTTTTTTCACCAGCAATAAGGAGATACTTAGATGTATAGTCATCTTTGTTTTGCCATTTACAATTGAAATACTGCCAGACAATGCTCAGTGCCATCACAAAAGTCTTTCCTGAACCTGTTGCCATTTTAAAGGCGTAGAGCGGATACTGGTCATAAGATGGGTCATAGCCCTGTATGGGCCCTGCTCCGAAGTCTCTTGCCATGTTTATGAAATTACGCTTCTTCATCACTTCATAAACATAAATCAGCGTCTCAATTGCTTCCCTCTGGCAGAACCAGAATTGAAAAGGCTCATTCTCTACTAAATGGTCCTCCTCAAACCAGTATTGCAAAAGTCTCTTGGTAGTGGGCGTGACGCGAGGATAACCTTGCTCTCGCCAGGTATACACTGCCTTGCGAAGTTCATTAACCATGTATGCCTTGCTTGGCAGTCCTTGCTCCGGATGTAATAATTCGGTCGGTTTCATTTTGCACCTTCTCTTATCTTACTGCTAAGTTGCTTATATACATCGGGAACGGGGTTGTTATTAAAATAATCGGGAAAGAATTTTAAGGCATCACTTTTGCTTGGCTTGTTCTTAAGTCCGAACATTCCCTCAAGATTCGGCATTTGAAGAAAAACATAGTCATTCCCCAAAAATGACCGTAATTCTGAAATAATCTTCTGTGTTGAAGTGTTTCCTGGATCCTCATCAGTCAAAACATATACCGGAATTTTGAAATGTTTTAGCACTTCACAAATAGGCTTAATATTCCGATTACCTCCACACTCAATAATGGAAATTCCTTCCTTATTTATCTCTAAGCCAAGTTCTTCTAAAGCCAACTGACACGCAATCTTATCAGGAGTGTCTTCCACTAAAATCACATGGTTAGCGAAGAATACCTCATCTATTCTTTCATCGAACTTTGAAGCCATTTTAATCGCATCATCGGCAGAAACGGTTTTAGATAATCCTGAGTAAACTTTTGTTTCACCCAATTCTTTTCTCACAAGGTGGATGCCCTGAAAATTGGATATATCTACGAAAGACCTTTCATGTGTGGTGTATATAATTTGGATTCCCTTCTCAGAGAGTTCCTTAAGAAGTTTGTAAAAGTGACGACATCCATGCGGATGGAGATAGAGCTCTGGTTCCTCAATAGCGATTACCAAAGGTTTTCTAACTATTTCTGCATACGCCCTTGCAATCGCTATTGCTAATGCACTTTGAGTTCCAGCTCCCATATTTTCAGCGTCAAATTCCTTTGATGATAGGTCTTCCTATAGATACGGTCTAAGGTTTTTGATAGTTTCTATAGGATCCATAACTGACAAGCGCAGGTGCAAATCCAACCCCGTTTGGTTTTTAACATGGGCTTTTAAAATATCTTCCATTTGTTGTAGATGGGGATGAATATTAGATTCGTAAGACTCTTCAATGCTACTTTTGAAATTTTGCTTTTCTGAATCGCCTATTCCTCTTTCAATGTGCCTTAGTAATTTGCCATATAATGTCCATTGAGTCGCCCTAATTCGGTGTGAGGCTAGGCGTTCAAGTCCCAAGTACATCAAGGCAACTTCGTTCTTCATTTCATTCGTAACTCTAACCTCTCCTCGTCCAAATGGGTAAGTAACTGCATTACCTTTACTATCAACTGCAAGATATTCGCAGTTCGTGCCATCAAAAGTTAGTCGGAATCCATAAACCTCCTTTTTATTCCAAACGAAGTGTGGGTCGAATCTGACCTCTATTTTAATGGGTTTCGATTTGTCGTAGTTGTAGAGATCTTTTTCGTCAAAGGAACGTGCAGATGGATAAGTATCCCCCAGAACTAAATTTAATGCCTTCATGATATTTGATTTTCCCGCATTATTAGGTCCGACAAATGCATTTATAGGACCGAGTTTAATTTCTTGACTTTTGATGGACCTAAAATTTTCTATGGTCATCTTTTTTATCATCTCACCCTCACATTTATTATCTTATTCGTATCGTTCCCAAACACATCCACCACTTTGACCATTATATGATATTCACCTTCCCGGTCATATTTATGCATTGCTTCATACTCGACTCTTGGGTTCTTTTTCGTCCTGAAGCTCTGCCACTGGTTATGGAATGTGTCTCCTTTGTAATCCCAATCAATTGCCCAATAATCAATAAGTTCTCTTGAGTCCCTCACTTTACTTGCTATCTCTGCAAGTTCTGCTGTTGGAGGGACTTGAAAGTCTGTGATTTTCAAGGTAACTTCCTTCCCTTCAACTTTCGTATCAATCTCCAGATAAGCAACTTCAGCAAACTTAATATGCTTCAAAAGGTCTTTTCCAACTGCTTCATCGGGGACTTTAAAAAGGTTCAAATCAAAACCTACAAGGGAAGATTTTATTTCATTAGCAGATGGTATCTGAATAAGTTTTAACTGCACACCGTTTTTCTTTGCTAATTCTTTAGCAAGTTCATTCACCTCATAGCTCCACTCCCAGCCCAGAATATCTGCTTTGTCAAAGTTATTTGATCTGCATTCTATTACAACCTTCTCAACTTCTTCCATCGTTACTGGTGCATTCAACGGACCGACATGGACTGCCCTGTCCGCTTTTCTGCCGTGGATGTATCTGAAACCACTTAAAGCCTGTGCCTGATAGAGTCGGAGCATAAAAGCAAGGTATTCGTCATGCCTTTTTTGCCAGTAAACAGTCTCGTAATTTCCTATATTCCAGAGTTCGAAGGGTCTTGCTGGCTTACCGTATTTATTATCTGGCATTTTCTTCCTCCATCACGGTTCTGATTTTCTCTTTTAGATCAGACAAGTCCTTTCTTATAACATCCCATACCCTATCAAGTTTTACACCAAAGTATTCATGAGCAATAATGTCTCTCATTCCTGCAATCTTCTTCCAGGGTATCTGGGGATGTTTGTTTCTAAAATCTTTATCTATATTCTTAGCCGCTTCGCCTATTATTTCTAATCTTCTTACAATTGCATCCTGAGCCTGACGAGTTGGAATAAAATTCATCTTCTGAGAGGCCGTGGGAATATTCCTCTATTGCTAATATACTTTCCCATATGTCCTGTAAATAGAGTTTCATGTTTCTTCTCATAAGATAGCCACCTCCTCACTTAGGATTTGTTCCCTAATAACTGGCTTGATTACTGCATATTCTCCCAAATCAACTTTTCTGCCAAGGGCTTCTTCAAGCTCCAACTTTAATTCCGCAAAATCAAGTAAGCTCATTCTACCTTCAATCTCTACTAAAATATCAATATCGCTGTCTTCCCTTGCTTCTCCTCTTACTACAGAGCCAAAAATACCTGCTCTTGTTACTTTATATTTCTTCAAAATCGGCAATATCTTTCTTTTAATCTCTTCAACATTCATTTTTAATCCTCCATCAAGTCCTTTGAATTGTGAATATCGAGGAGTCTTTTTCTTGTAACCTGAATAGCAAACTTTGATAGATCACAACCGATCCAACGCCTCCCAAGTTTCTCTGCAACTGCCAATGTTGTGCCTGAGCCACAGAAGAAGTCGGCAACGATGTCACCAGGGTTGGATGAGGCAAGGATGAACAAAGAAATAATCTCCTCTGCTTTTTGTGTTTCAAATCCAGTTTTTTCACCAGAGTCTCCGATGTTCGGATCAGGCACAAATTCGATAACACTTCTTGTCAGAAGCAGTTCTCTCTCATACTCAGTGTATTCATCAAGAACCGCAATTTTACCATTTATCTTTTTCATTTTTTTCCTTTTTATCATTTTACCGGTGGGTGATAGTATTTGATTGAAAATATGTTGCCCTTTATTTTTGGCGTAATGTAAAATTGTATCATGCATTTTGAAGAATAATTTTTTCGTCTTGTCGGGTATTTTGTTATATCTATACCAAACTATTTCTCCTAAAAAGTTCTTAAAGCCAAATATTTCATCAAGCATCACTTTGACAAATGCCCGACACTTTGGTCCAAATGCACATAAATCGAGCCGTTTTCAGCCAGAAGTTCCCTCATCAAAACCAACCGCTCATACATATATTTTGAGATAAGAGGCAATACCACCCCTCCAGGTATCTTTGTAAGCCCGTTCTTCAATGATTGATGGCTCTTTTTCGATTTCTTCGTCGCCGACCTTTGTTCGCACACTAAAATCCGCACCTGTATAAAAAGGCGGGTCAATGTAGATGAGATTGATCTTCCCAGCCCAGCCCTGTTTTATCAGTGAAGACATGACCAACTTGTTGTCACCCCAGATCAAGATATTCTTCCAGTCCTTCGGATAGTTCTGCGGCCACTCCTCCTTTGGAAAAAGCGAAGCGCTTGTCCCACCCCTGACCCTTGGCTTATTCACAGTCTCGACTACCTGAAATGGAAGGTTTGGCCTTTCGACAGGTGCCTTTTGTCCCAACTCGATCTTATCGTATTTTCCATGCCAAAGGAGTTCGCAATATTTTCTGTTATCGTTAGCCATATTTTCTACCTCCTTCTCCTTCACCGCGCAACCTCGATGAATGCTTCGTGTTTCGGGTGTCCCATCGCCCTTCAACCTCGCGTCCACCTATCTGAAGTTTAGCCAACTTTGCAGGGTGTAGTCAATAGCAGTCTGTCGCTGGGCTGACAGATGGTGACCACCTTCGCCGCGACTCGAAGCCATGGAAGGCCAGAATGAAGTCGCCGTTTGCGCCGAAATGTGCTAAAGAAGCGGAGGAGGTGGTCCACAAGTTCGCAGAACTTGGAGGGCTACCTCCGTCAGAGTACTTGTTACGAGTTTTGGAACTTTCTAACGGAGGTGCCCTATGAGTTCCTCGTCAGATGAATATTATCCAAAATACCAAGACTTGAGAAGAGCAAATAAGGAGTATGCGAGGCAGGAAGTGATTAGGTTGCATAGCGAGGGTAAGAGCATCAGTGCGATTGCGAGGACCATGA
>Ga0272449_1003981_pt1 | contig 12316 bp, 7 predicted proteins | sample YNPCB0241_FD_198679 | JGI IMG/M metagenome (GOLD analysis project Ga0272449, IMG submission 198679) | Hot spring sediment microbial communities from Yellowstone National Park, WY, United States - YNP-CB-024-1 | ecosystem: Environmental > Aquatic > Thermal springs > Hot (42-90C) > Sediment...
AACTTGTAGGAACGGATCCTCAACGGATAGTCGCGGAAACCCTTCGGCTTTTGCAAGATCCCTCGGAGTACTCCAAAATGGCCAACGTTCCCAACCCCTTCGGCGACGGCAAAGCCGCCTTGCGTATCGTGGATATCCTGGAGAGCTTCCTCGGGTAAAATCTTTCCACCATGTTCGGGGTCCAGCAGGTGATCGCCGTTACGGCCAAAAGGTGGCCGCTCGTGGTAGAACTTGTTCGGCGGGAGCTCAAGCTTCGCTACCGCGGCACCTGGTTAGGGTTCTTCTGGACCCTTCTCAACCCCCTTATCATGACGTTAGTTTACACCCTTGTTTTTTCCTGCTTTTCTCCTCTGTGGCCTTCTTCCCTGGATGATGTGGTTCACCGAGGGTGTGACGATGGGCACAAATTGTCTCGTGGATCATGCGGCTTTTCTCAAAAATGCGATCTTCCCCTCCCAGATTCTCCCAATAGTTGCCGTGAGTACAGGAATGATGAATTACGTTTTCTCCCTTCCCGTGCTCATCGTGCTCCTTTTGGCCTTCAAAGTGCCTTTAGGAGTTACAATTTTCGCCCTTCCTCTCATCATGGCTGTGCAGTTCCTTTTTATCCTTGGGATTGTTTATTTCACCGCCACGTATAACGTCTTTTTCCGTGACCTACGGTACATCGTGCAGCATCTCCTGTTTGCCTTGTTTTTCCTCACGCCCATCATGTACGACTTTTCCATAGTTCCTGCGAAATTTCAAATTCTTCTCAAGCTCAACCCTATGACTCACCTTATCAATGCCTACCGGAATGTTCTTTTCTATCGGGTCTGGCCTGACTGGGATAACCTGGGCTATGTCCTGGCTCTTTCCCTGATCCTCGTGTTCCTTGGAGCACAGGCCTTTGAGAGGCATAGGGAGGTCTTTGCGGAGTACCTATGAAGGACGCGATCATCGTTGAGCACGTCTCCAAAAAGTTTAAGAAGTATTCCAGACGGGGATATACCACCCTTAAGGATGCCGTAGTAAAAGGGCATCTTTTCCGTTTTAGCAGGGACCGGGGCTATATCGAGGCCCTAAAAGATGTTACATTTACGGTTCCTCAGGGAACGGTGTTAGGGATCATTGGGCCTAACGGTGCCGGGAAGAGCACCCTCCTTCGGCTCATTGCGGGAATCTACCGGCCGAGCTCTGGAAAAATTGTGGTCAATGGAAGGGTCTCGGCCCTTTTGAACCTTGGACTGGGGTTTCATCCCGAACTTACTGGGCGGGAAAACATTATAATTGGGGGGCTCGCCATGGGGCTTTCCCGGCGGGAGATTATGAAAAAGATGGACGAGATTATCCATTTTGCGGAGCTTGAGGACTTCATTGATGCGCCGGTGCGCACTTATTCTTCGGGGATGTACATGCGTCTTGCGTTTTCTGTAGCAGTGAATGTGGATCCGGACATCCTTCTTCTTGATGAGGTGCTGGCAGTAGGGGATGCAAGTTTTGCGGAGAAAAGTCGCCGTCGCATGGATGAGTTTAAGGAACAGGGTAAGACCATATTGTTTGTGACTCACGATTTGGCTACCGTAAAAAGTTGGTGCCATCAAGCGCTTTGGCTTGATAAAGGTGAAGTGCGTGCTTTGGGCAATCCTGAGGAAGTGGTGTCTTGGTACACTAAGAGGCTAGTGGTTGCTGTGGACTGAGCAGCGGTTCAGTTAAAGGGTGAGGTATTGAGGAGGAAACGATGGGCAAAACAGCGTTTATTACGGGCATCACTGGGCAGGATGGGTCATATCTTGCAGAGTTTTTGTTGGAAAAAGGCTATCAAGTTTTCGGATTAGTGAGGAGAGCCAGTTCTCCGCGGTATGATCGCATTGAGCACATTCTAGATCGCATCATGTTAGTAGAGGGTGACCTCACTGATCTAACCTCGCTTCAATTAGCACTGGAAACGGCGCAGCCTGATGAAATTTACAATCTAGCAGCGCAGTCGTTCGTAGGGGCGTCCTGGAACCAGCCTATTCTGACGTCAGACGTAACAGGGTTGGGAGCAGTTCGCTTATTCGAGGCAGCTCGACGGGTTTGCCCTAAGGCCAAGATCTACCAAGCCTCAAGCAGCGAGATGTTTGGACACGCCCAAGAGGTTCCTCAAAAGGAAACTACACCTTTTAATCCTCAGAGTCCTTATGCCTGTGCCAAGGTTTTTGCTCATCATATGGCGCATGTTTACCGTAAAAGCTACGGCATGTTTATCGCTTGTGGAATATGCTTTAACCACGAATCACCTAGGAGGGGTATTGAGTTTGTTACTCGAAAGATCAGCGATGGGGTGGCCCGAATTAAGTTAGGCTTGAGCAACGAATTAAGATTGGGAAATCTTGATGCGAAAAGGGACTGGGGATACGCCGGCGACTACGTAAAGGCTATGTGGCTTATGCTTCAACAGGATAAGCCTGACGACTATGTAATCGCAACCGGCGAAACCCATTCTGTAAGAGAATTTGTTGAAATTGCGTTTCAAGTAGTCGGACTGGATTGGCGAAAGTATGTAGTAATAGATGAGAGATTCTATCGTCCTGCAGATGTCCCGCTGCTCCAAGGAGACCCCTCAAAAGCCATGCGTGTCCTTGGCTGGAAGCCAGAGACAACTTTTAAAGAACTAGTAAAGATGATGCTGGAGTATGACCTCGAAAGGCTGCAAAACATGCAAAAAGCTAAGACAACCACGGGAAAGTAACATGGACGAAGTGTTTATCTCCTATAGTCAGAACTTTGAAGACGTGATCCTTTATCGAGCTCTTAAAGGAGTAGATAAAGGGTTTTACATCGATGTAGGCGCCTGGGACCCGGTCGTCGATTCAGTAACGAAGGCTTTTTACGATCGAGGGTGGAGGGGTATTAACATCGAACCAGTACGAGCCTTTTACGAAAAGCTTCTAGCTGACCGGCCAGAGGACGTCAACCTTATGGTTGCTGTTGGGAGTAGGAATGGCTTGGTTCGTTTTTTTGAAGTTGTCGATACCGGGCTTTCCACAACAAACGAGGAACTTGCGAAGAGATACATGCAAGAAGGATACGAAGTAAGGGAGCTTTTAGTACCGTGCATGCGTTTGGCGGATATCTGTAAAGATTACGGTGTTCAAGAAGTTCATTTTCTCAAAATAGACGTTGAAGGAGCTGAAAAGGAAGTTTTAGAGGGGTTCGATTTTTCTCGAATTCGACCTTGGATCGTAATTGTGGAAGCCACCGAAGCGAGCACGCAAAAAGAAACGTTCAAAGATTGGGAAAGTTTGCTTTTAAATCAAGATTATGAGTTCGTATACTACGACGGGCTAAACAGATTTTATGTGGCGCGCGAGAGGTCCGAGCTAAAAGAGGCCTTCAAACTCCCCCCCAATTTGTGGGATGGCTTCGTACGCTACCACGAATGGAAATTACAAAGAGAAGTCGAACATGCGCAAGCGGAGAGGGAAGCTTTAGCAAGGCAGGTGGAGGAGCTTCGGGAGGTGGTGAGGCGTGCGGAAGCGGAGCGGATATCCCAGGAGGCCCAGCTGGCGGAGCTATCCAGGGCTTTAAATGCGCTACAAGCGGAGAAGGAGAAGCTGTGGGCGGAGAGGGAAGCTTTAGCAAGGCAAGTGGGGGAGCTTTGGGAGGTGGTGAGGCGTGCGGAAGCGGAGCGGATATCCCAGGAGGCCCAGCTGGCGGAGCTATCCAGGGCTCTAAATGCGCTACAAGCGGAGAAGGAGAAGCTGAGGGCGGAGAGGGAAGCTTTAGCAAGGCAGGTGGGGGAGCTAGACCGGTGGTTAAAAGCTGTGTACGCCACTGTTTCTTGGCGGATTACTGCTCCACTAAGGCTGACAAAAAGAGCTGTAGTTACGATGGGGAAGCATATTTGGAGAGCATTTACAAAGCTTGAACATTGGACTTCCCGGCTTGCGCTTCGGGGGTTAGGTAAAATAGCTTATCGGGCTTTCAAAAGTCCGCGTTTACGCTCATCGGCAAAACAGTTCCTGAGGAGGACTCAGGCACTGCAGGCTCGTGTGCGTCTTTTGGTCGAAAAGGGAGCATTCATACGGGCGCGTGTAGATGCAGAATCGAGAGCTTCCGTAGTTTGGATTAGTACATGGAACAGCCGTTGCGGCATTGCTGCCTATTCGAAAAAGCTGGTGCAGAAATTTCCTATCGACAAACTGCATGTTCTCGCAAATCGCACTAATGACCTAGTGAGCCCTGACGAAGCATTTGTTGAACGCGTTTGGGAGATTGGGGGACCCTGCTATGAATTAATAGAGCGCATCAAGCAGTTGAAGCCGCGGGCTGTGGTCATTCAGTATAACTTTAATTTTTTCCCACTGGAAGATTTAGGACGCGTCATTACGGCTACAAAAGAAATAAGAGCGGCAGCTGTTGTATTTATGCATGGTACCCGTGCATTGCTGGAGGATGTTTACCAAAAACAACTTCTGCGCTCTCGTCATATGCTGAATCATGCAACGCTGATCATGGTGCATACGCCGCAGGATCTGCAGAACTTGAAGGCAGCAGGCATAGAAGCTAATGCAATAGTATTTCCTCATGGAGTAGATCTCTCACTCACTGTTTCTACATCTTGTACGAAAGTCGGGCTCTTTCAGGCAAAGCGAGTAATAGCGTCTTTTGGCTTCCTGTTGCCACATAAAGGTATCCTTGAATTGGTTCGGGCGTTTCAGATCGTCCACCGCCAGCATCCCGATACACATCTTCTGCTTATTAACGCGCTCTATCCCTTGGAGGTATCAAACCTTGAACTGCAACGCCTGGATGCGCTGGTTACCGAGCTTGGATTAGCTGAGCATGTTACGCGCTTTCATCGATACCTCCCTGACGAGCAGGTTTTGGATTTGCTACAAGGCGCGACTTTGATAGTTTTCCCGTATCAACATACGTTGGAATCCACAAGCGCTGCTGTTCGGGTAGGATTGGCCTCAGGGCGTCCTGTTGCGGTTACTCCTTTGCCAATATTTGATGAATTGGGAGAAGCAGTGTATAGGTTTTCCGGTACATCTGTAGAGGAAATTGCTCAAGGCCTTCACGAGCTGTTAAGCAACCCAACCAAGCTGAAAGCTTTAGAGATGGAAGCGAGGAAGTGGGCAGCGGAACGTGATTTCGCTGCTCTTTCACAGCAACTTTGGCAACTGCTGGAAGAGATGGATCAGCAACGCTCTTCATCTCCCTCACTCGAGTCACTTAATATGGAGCGAGATAGAAAACGGTTTTATTTCAACGCGGTCTTTAATAACATGCGTGGGTTTCTGCTGAAAATTCTCGCCAAGGTAGCTAAATGGGCATCTCAAGATCCCCGACTACGTTCCCTAGGAAAGCGGTTGCTTCAGAGAGCTCCGACCTTGCAGTTTTATGTTCGTCGCCTCCTTATGCAAGGGGCGCCTACATTGCCGGGTAACGCCTCGGAACCTCAAACCACGTCAACAACCGGGCAAGTAACACTCTCGGAGTCTGCACGCGAAGTATTCGATGAGTTAGCTGCAGCAATGGCCCGACTGACCTTTAAGAAAGACTTATGAAAATTATTGTTGATCTACAAAGCCCTCAAGGGTTGTCCAAAAATCGAGGTATGGGAAGGTATTCGCTGTCTCTAGCCCAGGCTATGCTCAGGCTAGCAACAGGCCATGAGATCTGGATTGCCTTAAATGGGCTCTTTCCTGACACGATAGACTCTTTGAGAAAAGTCTTTGAAGGATTGCTTCCCCCGGACCGGATCGTCGTGTGGCAAGCTCCTGGACCTGTTGCTTTCCATGACCCGGCGAACATGTGGCGACGAGAAGCTGCTGAATACCTGCGGGAATTTTTCCTTAACGGCTTGAGGCCGGACATTGTCTATGTATCAAGCCTTTTTGAGGGGTACGCGGATAACTGTGTTACGTCCGTGGGAAAGGCTTCGAGGGCTAATCTGACAGCGGTAACAATTTATGATCTAATTCCTCTTATCTTTGAGCACATCTACTTGCACGGTCCGCAAATGCGGGCATGGTATTATCAAAAACTTCAATGGTTGAAGAACGCAGATTTATGGCTGGCTATTTCCGAGCATACGCGGCAAGACGCGATCGAGCGGCTTGGTCTTCCCGACGACCGTGTGGTAAATATCTCTGGCGGTGTAGACCCTCAGTTTCGTGAGACGGAGATTGACCCCGCAACGGAAGCAAGACTGAGGTCTCGGTATGGATTACGTCGTGCTTTTCTGTTGTATTCTGGTGCCGTTGATCCTCGAAAAAATGTTGAGGGACTCATTAAAGCGTTTGCTCTCCTTCCTCGAGGTTTACGAAAGAATTACCAGCTTGCCATTGTTTGCGATATTCAAGAACACGAGAGAAGGCGCCTTGCTGAGCTCGTCCGGCACGAGGGTTTGCGCCCAGACGATGTGGTGTTCACAGGTTTCGTCCCTGACGAGGATCTTGTTGCTCTTTACAATTTGTGCACGCTCTTCATTTTCCCTTCGCTTTATGAAGGCTTCGGACTCCCGCCTCTTGAAGCGATGGCTTGCGGTGCACCTGTTATCGCTTCTAATAGCTCTTCCCTTCCCGAGGTGATCGGCTGGGAAAAGGCACTGTTCGATCCACAAAGGCCAGAGGCTATCGCCGAAAAGATTTATGAGGCCTTAACCGATGAGGCTTTTCGGGAAGCCTTAAGGAGGCATGGACTGGAACAGGCCAAACGTTTCTCTTGGGAGGAAAGCGCACGCCGGGCGCTGGCCGCATTTGAGGCTCTTTACGCGGAAACACCTAGAGAAAAATCTTACCCTGCGGTACTTCGGTCCCTAAAGCCAAGGCTTGCTTATTTTTCTCCCTTGGCTCCAGCCCGATCCGACATTGTCGACTACAGCCGCGAGCTCCTTCCAGAACTCGCCCGTTATTACCAAATCGAACTTATCATTGATCAATCCGAAGTCTCTGACCCTTGGCTCTTGGCTAACTTTCCCATCCGGAGCGCAGAATGGTTTGAAAAGCACGCAAACCGCTATGACCGCATTGTCTACCATTTTGGGAATTCGGAATTTCATAAGCACATGTTTAACCTTCTGAGAAAACATCCCGGCATTGTGGTCTTGCATGACTTTTATCTCAGCGGCGCGCTCAATTGGATGGACTTTACTGGATACGCACCTGGGATTTTCCAAAGGGAGCTATACCGTTCCCACGGCTACAACGCTCTTGCGGAGCTAGCTGAAAAAGGAAGGGAAGCCGTGATTTGGAAGTATCCCTGCAATCTCAGCGTCCTTGAAGGGGCGGATGGGATCATTGTGCACTCCCGGCATGCCATGGAACTGGCCGATGAGTGGTACGGTAAGGGCACGAGCCAGAATTGGAAGGTTATCCCACAACCACTCGCTTTCCCCTTTACCTTAAACCGTGTTTCAGCCCGCATGAAACTTGGGTTAGGCACTGGTGATTTCCTTGTTTGCTCCTTCGGCTTCCTCGGGCCGACTAAACTTCCCGAGGTAATCTTAGATGGCTGGCTAAGCTCAAAGCTTGCTCGCAATCCTCATTCTTATCTTGTTTTTGTGGGTAGCTCCTTTGATCAGGAGTTGGAAGCGAAGCTAAAGGAGCGTGCAAAACAAAGCGGCGTTGCTGATCGCGTTCGGATCACAGGCTACGTTTCCCGCGAGATCTATCAGTGTTATCTTTCTGCCGCAGACGCGGTAATCCAATTGCGTACACGATCTCGTGGAGAGACATCTAGGTCTGTACTTGATTCTCTAGCGTGGGGACTGCCTACTGTGGTGAACGCCCATGGCTGGATGGCTGAGCTACCTGATGGGGTGGTGATGAAACTTCCGGATGATGTCCAGCCGCGTCATGTGGCGAGAGCGCTGGAGGAACTCTATGATCATTCAGATTTCCGCCAGCACCTGGGGGAGGCTGGACGAGCTTATATCAAAGTAAACCACGCTCCTCATAAGATAGCGCGAAGTTACTTCGAGGCCATCGAAAATTTCGCTCAAACTGGGCGACATGCGCGTCGTCGGCGTTTGATTCAAGCTATTGCTCAAATTGACGCTACAAACAAGCCCGTAGATCAAGATCTTGTAATGGTGGCCAAAGCTATTGTAGCAAATCAGGAACGGGGGACGAATATCCGGCAGATCCTTGTTGATGTCTCTCAATTGTATCGACAGGATCTTAAAACGGGTATTCCCCGGGTAGTGCGCGCCGTTTTAAACCATCTACTAGGGGGGCTTTGTAATGGGTGGAAAGTGGAGCCTGTTTATGCAGAACCAGGTTCTGTTTATCGTTATGCGCGAACTTTCATGCGAGATTACTTTCGCTTACCTCCGCCTAATTTGCCTGACGATGTGGTTGAGACGAACTCTGGGGATGTATTTCTTGGGTTGGACTGGGCACCGCTTTTTGTCCCTGATCAAATGGATTTTTTTAAACAGGTCAAGAGGCAAAATGTCCCAATATATTTTGTTCTCTACGATTTACTTCCTGTTTGGCACCCTGAGTGGTTTGTTCCTGAGATTTGTACACTGTTTACTCGATGGTTTTATACTATAACCCACATAGCTGATGGGATTGTGTGCATATCTCGGTCGGTCGCCGATCAGCTTGTCCAGTGGCTGGAGACAGCTAAGCCATCACGGGTTTGGCCTTTAAAGGTTGGTTACTTCCATTTAGGAGCTGATGTAGAAAGCGCTTCTCCACCAGGAGACGATATTGTGGACCCAGAGATTCTGGGGGCTTTAGCTCATGGCACGCCCATTTTTCTCATGGTTGGAACAGTGGAACCCAGAAAAGGCTATGCCCAGGCTCTAGAGGCCTTTGAAATCCTTTGGCAATCGGGTATAGATCTTTCTTTAATCATTGTTGGCAAGCAAGGTAAGATGGTGGAGCCTTTAGTAGAGCAGCTGCGAAATCACCCTGAGCAAGGCCGCCGGCTCTTCTGGTTGGATAAAGCGAGTGACGCATTGCTTCTTGAGCTATATAAAAAGTCCACCGCACTCTTAATGGCTTCCGAAGACGAGGGTTTCGGCTTGCCCCTCATCGAAGCAGCCCGTCATGGATTGCCTATCATTGCTCGCGATATTCCGGTCTTCCGCGAGGTTTGTGGGGAGCATGCTTTTTACTTTGAAGGGAATAAACCGGAGGATTTGGCTAAGGCTATTATTACCTGGCTGAATCTCTATCAGACTGGCAAAGCCCCTTCTGTGGAAGGTATGAGGGTGCTGACGTGGAAGGAAAGCACGCAACAGCTTCTCGATGTTATCCTTGGCGGCAACTGGTATAAAGTATGGGAACCAAAATAAACAAAATTGTCATAGTTCAACCACACTTTCAGCAGGGTGGTGCTGAGACTGTGGCAGCGTGGGCGATTCAGGCCCTAAAAGGCTTTTCGCCGATAAAAGTATTAACTTTCGACCGAGTTGATGCTCAAACACTGAATCGAAACTTTGGAACATCCTTGCAATCCAACGATTTTGACGTCGTCGCATGTAATTTCCCATTTGGCACCAACGGAGTACCAAGATGGACACTTCTGAAACTGCACTGGCTTATGCGCCAATGCAAACAATGGCCTAATGATCGGGTTTTATTCTTCAGCACCTCTAGCGAGATGGATTTTGGACGACCTGGCATTCAATATGTTGATTTCCCTCAACTTGCAGAGAGGAATGTTCGGCAGATGGGACTCCTCACCACACAAAAATGGTGGCATCGCGACTCATGGGCGAGGAAGGTATATCTCCGGGTTGGAGAGCTCCTATCTGATTTTTCAGTCGAAGGGGTTCGTGCTAATTTAACCCTCGCTGTCTCAAAATGGACTGCCAGGATCGTAGAGCAAATTTATGGGGTTCCTGCGAGAACCGTCTATCCTCCAGTGACTGTTGAGTTTCCTAAAATCCCGTTTAAAAATCGAGAGCCAGGTTTTGTTTGCATTGGCCGTATAGTTCCATCTAAACGTATTCTAGAAATCATCGAGATACTTCGGAAGGTTCGGAATGAGGGCTATGAGGTTCACTTGCATATCGTTGGTCCCGTTGGGGATCGAGCGTATATGCAAAAGGTGATCTCGACGCAAAAACGGTTAGGCTCTTGGATTAAGATTGAAGGCCCTGTTGAACGTAGTGTCTTAGCTGAGCTTGTAAGCCAGCATCGGTTCGGAATTCATGGGATGTTAAATGAGCACTTTGGTATTGCCGTAGCCGAAATGGTTAAGGCTGGTTGTATCGTGTTTATTCCAAATAATGGTGGGCAAGTTGAAATTGTTGACAGCGATGACCGCGTGTTATATAGCACTGAAGAAGAAGCCGTAGAGAAAATCGCTCGAATTCTAGATAATGCTAACGAGCAGCAGGATTTAAGTGAAACAATGCGGAAGTTGGGCCAGCGTTTCTCGGCTGAGCGTTTTATAGCAGAGGTTCGAGAAGCTTTTAATAATTTTTTGGCTCGGTTATAGGGGGTATTATGAAAGTATATGCAGTAATCTTGGCGGGAGGAAAAGGGGAGAGATTATGGCCAGTTTCTACTCCGGAGCGGCCAAAACCATTTCTCCCACTTGGAGGGGGTGGTCGGAGTTTACTTCGCGCAACATACGAACGTGTCCTCCCAGTGGTAGGGGAAAGCCAAGTTTTTGTGGTTGTTGATCGAGAACATGCTTCACTGGTCCAAACTGAATTAGGATTAGCAGAAGAAAACATAATTATTGAGCCCCAGGGGAAGAATACAGCTCCTGCCATTGGACTTGCCGCGGCAATATTGCAGACACGTGCCCCCGAATCGGTAATGATCGTTTTGCCCTCCGATCACCTAATTGGTGAAGAAGACCGATTCCGCCAAGCCTTAAGGATCGCCATTGAAACTGCGAATAGCGGGTATTTGGTTACATTCGGCATAATTCCAACATATCCAGCGAGCAGTTATGGTTATATTCAGCGTGGTAGACCTTTGAATGACAAGGTGTTTTATGTCCGGCGGTTCGTGGAAAAACCGGATTGTAAGACTGCAGAACATTTTTTGTCAGAAGGGGGCTACTTTTGGAATTCGGGAATTTTTGTTTGGCAAACACGAAGGATTCTAGAAGAAATCCGGAGGTATTTACCAAAGTTGGCAGAGGTATTAGAAAAACTAACACATTTTTATGGGACCTCTTTATGGTGGAGCAAGCTTACGGAGCTATGGTCCCAAGTGGAGCCCATATCTGTGGACTACGGGGTGATGGAGCGCGCACAGGGCGTAGTAGTGATTCCAATCGATGTGAAATGGTCTGATGTGGGGGATTGGCGTGCCGTATGGGAAGTTCTTCCCAAGCAGGACGGAGATGTTGCTCAAATTGGCGATCATTTCGGAATCGATACTTTTCGAACACTTGTCTGGGCCACCGGTGGAAAGCCCGTGGTTACCATTGGTGTAAAAGATCTCATAATTGTTGACACATCTGAGGCACTTTTGGTTGCCGATATAAGTCGAGCTCAAGAAGTACGTGAAGCAGTGCGACGCCTGAATAAATTGCAAGAAGACAGAAAGAGGCAGTCTGGACAACAATGAGAGCTACATATTTTTAGCGACCGTGACGTTACGTGTCCTATTAACCTACAGTCTTGTTGGGCGTGGTGGCGACGCTGTACAAGTTCAGGAGATAGCTCAAGCCTTGCGAAATCTAGGTCACCACGTACAGCTTCTCGGCCCTACCCCGCTTCGACCTTATGATTTCTCCACCACCGGGGGACGAATTCGCAATTTTGCCCGCCGCTTGCCTTGGTGGGCCAGGGATTGCATGGAACTCACCTTGCAATGGCGCTTAAGCCGAACGGTTAAAAAGGCTCTGGCTGAGGAGCATTTTGACCTCGTTTTTCACCGAGCTTCCATTTACGACTTCGTTGGTGCACGTTTAGCCAAAATGACCACAACTCCAGTAGTGGCCCACCTGGATGCTCCGTTCGCTATAGAACGTGCTTTCTACGGTTTTGGTGATTTTGCCGCTCTCCACAGGTACTGCATGCGCCGATTGGGGCAATCCGTGCGCCTCGTTCTAACCGTATCCGCAGCTTCTAAGGATTATTATGTGAAATTGGGAATCCCGAAAGAAAAAATCCTGATTATGCCTAACGGCATTTCTTCAGAGCTACTAAAAGTGGGTATGGAACTCACCAAAGCTCGCCCTCCTTTTTCGGATCCGGGGTTATGCACCATCGGATTCGTAGGAAGCCTCAGCCGTTGGCACAGAGTTGATCTGCTCCTTGAGGCTTTGAGGGAATTGGGCGCACCCCAGGATCCGCGGTGGCAGGTAAAGATCGTTGGGTTTGGCGAGGAATACCATAGGCTTCGTGCCCTGGCGCGGGAAT
>Ga0272449_1003982_pt1 | contig 12316 bp, 9 predicted proteins | sample YNPCB0241_FD_198679 | JGI IMG/M metagenome (GOLD analysis project Ga0272449, IMG submission 198679) | Hot spring sediment microbial communities from Yellowstone National Park, WY, United States - YNP-CB-024-1 | ecosystem: Environmental > Aquatic > Thermal springs > Hot (42-90C) > Sediment...
TATTAAAACCTTCTTTATTACTCTTGAATCAGATTTCAAAATTTTTATAATGTAATCTTCATATTCAAAATATTCGCCACTTTTAGGTATCCTGCCAAGTTTATATTCAATAAAGCCTGCTAATGTCTCATAACCATACTTAGGTAATTTAATTTCTGTTTCATCAAATAAATCATCAACATCAATATCACCTTGCACTATCCACTCATTTGTTTTTGACTTTTTTATCTCCTCTTCTTCCTCTGAAAATGTCTCCCTATTTTCAATTTCTCCTATAACTTTTTCAACTATATCTTCCCTTGTTACAAGTCCTGAAACTGAACCAAATTCATCTACAACAAATGCCATAGGAATATTTTTACTATTCATCTCAATAAACAAATCATCAATTCTTTTTGTCTCAGGAACATAAAAAGCTTTAATAATATATTTCTTTAAACCTTCTGTTAATTTAGCCTTATAAATTTTATAAAGGTCAACATAGCCAATTATATTGTAAGCCTGATTCTGATAAATTGGAATTTTTGTAAATGAAGTTTTCTGTGATAATTCAATAACATCTTTTATTTTTTTATCAATTGATAATATATACATATCAATCAAAGGAACCATAATTTCTCTTGCGTAGGTGCTACCGAAATCAAAAACTCTATTTAAAATTTTTGCTTCAAACTCTTTAAATTTTCCCTTTTTAGCTGTTAAATGAAAAAGTGTTTTTAAATCCTCCCTCGTTATAAATGATTTTTTATATTTATTTTTCAATTTACTAACGAATGGCAAATTTTTAACAAACTTTACGATTAAAGTTGCAACAGGACTAAACAATTTAGTTGAAAAATCAAGAATGGGGAATGTCCATATTATCATTGGTTCTGCCAATTTTCTAAATATTGATTTTGGTAAAATTTCACTAAAAATTAAAATAATTAATGTAATAAAAATTGTTGAATAATATTCCCCTATTTCTCCGTATTTTCTAACGAAAAGCATAGTAGCAACCGAAGCAGCACCAACTGTGCAAATGTTGGTTCCAACAAGCAATGCACTTATAACTCTCTCAGGTGATTCAATTAATGAAATGATAGTTCTATACTTTTTATGTTTAGTAATCATTGATTTAATTTTAATTTTACTTGCTGATATAAATGAAGTTTCAATTCCTGCAAAGTAAGCTTGGAGCAGAACAAATAAAATTATTAAAAAATAATAAACAAATTCCATTATGATAATCCCTCTAAAATAATTTTATCAATTTTTGGTCCGTTCATTTTTTCTATTGTGAATTTAAAATCATCTATTAAAATTTTTTCGTTCTCCTTTGGAATCTTTTCAAGTCTTTCTATAATTAAACCTGCTATTGTATCTGAATTTTTTGATTTCAAATTTGCCTTAAAAATTTCATTAAACTCAGAAATTTTCATCTCACCTGATATAATATATTTATTCTTTCCAATTTTTTGAACAATATTATTTTCGCTATAATAAGCAGGATACTTCCCCATAATAGCTTCAATTATATTCTCAATACTAACTGCACCCAATGTTATACCATATTCATCAACAACAATTGCAAAATCTTTCTTCTCACTTTGAAATTGTTTTAAAAGTTCATTAATCTTTTTATTCTCAGGAACAAAGAGAACGGGTTTTATTAAATTATTTAAGTTTTTTATTTTAATATTTTTTATAACAAGTGGTATAACATCCTTTTTTCTTATAATTCCAATTATATTATCTCTATTATTTTTATAAACAATCAATCTTGGAAAATTATGTTTTAAAATTGAAGATATTATTTTATTCTTTTCCCAATTTATATCAGCCATAAAAAGGCTAAATTTTGGAATCATTATTTCTGAAACTGGCTTATTTATATTTTCAATAATATTTTCCATAATATTTTTTTCTTTCTCATCTAAGACTCCTTCTCTGTAACCTATTTTTATAATTGAACTAATCTCACCTTCTTTTATAGTCTCAGGTTTATATTTTATAATTTTGTTTGTTATAAAATCTGTTAAAAGTTGAAATACTATTGTAACTGGTCTTATTAAAATTATAATAAAATTTAAAAATGGCGCAAAAAATTTAGCAAAATTTAAAGGAACAGTTATAGCAATTATTTTAGGAGCAATTTCTCCAAAAATTATAATAACAATTGACATAACCCATATAGCAACAGTTGTTCCAATTATATCTGAAACTCCAATTCTTCTGAATATGTTAATAGAAAAAGACGAAGCAATTGATGAAGCGAAAATATTTACAAACATATTACCAACAAGAATTGTAACAAGCAATCTATTAGGATTTGAAATAAGTTTATATACAAGTTTTAAACTTTTTGATTTTTCTTTTTTTAATTTTTCTTTTGTTACATAATCAATTGAAAAGAAAGCAGATTCAGAAGATGAAAAAAAAGCAGAGAATAAAAGTAAAACAATTATTTTTATCAATTCCCAAAATTCATTATGCATAATATTTCAAACAACTAAAAATAAATTTATTCAAGCATTTCAAGAATATTATTTAAAGTCAAGCTAAATTGGTTAAAATTATTTAACAATTCCCTTTTATCAAATATAAAAGTAAAACCCTGATTTCGCAATTTTGTTTCAATATTAGAATCTTTATTACTCAACAACAATACAAAATCTGTTGAAACTGCTTCATTTTTCAATTTAATCAAATCTTCAATTTCATTTGTGCTATCAATTCCAATTATTAAAACTTTTGGTTTTAAATTTTTTATATTATCAAAAATTTCTTTTAATGATTTGAATTCGCCATTAAAACTCTTTGAAAAATTTTTTAAAATCTTTTTTAAAAGATTAGCAATGTTTTCATTTTTATCAAAAATATAATTGCCATAGTTTCTATTCTCTTCAATGTAATATACTTCAGGGTCACCTTTAAGAATATTTTTTAATTCATCGCTATTAAAAAAATTATCATCTAAAATCTCTCCGGACTTTTTAAGAAAGATTCCGTAATAATTACATATAGAATCTTTTGCTATAACTTCACCAGTTGACAATTTATCCGTAAGTTCGTCAATTTTATGTTCCCTTAAAATAGGTTTAAATTCACTTTCATTTTTTGCTAAAAACTGATTTGTAATTTTTTCACCATATTCAATTATAATTCTATTTTCAAAAGGATTGTATAAATCATTTAGTATAATAAAATTTTCGCCTGATTTTGCCATTTCAATCAATTTTGATAAACGCATTTTAGTTTTTGAATTTTTATAAAATTGGGGGTAAGTTGAAATCAATTTTTTTAATAACTCCCCATCAGGTGGCATTAAGTCTGAAGTTTGTGTTAAATTTAAAAATACAACTTCTTTCTCAATTAACTCAAGATTTTTTGTAAAAACTTTCGTTTTAATTTTAGGTAAATTTTTAGTTGCTTCTTCCCAAATTTTTGTGTCATTGTTTTTATTTGAAATTGAAATTATCTGATTTATTATCTGCCTCAATTTTTCAATAATAGTTATTTCACTATCTCTAAATTTTTCAGAAAGAAAAGTTAAAGCAGGTAATTTTAAATAATGTCCCATATCTAAAGGTGAAAGCAGGGCTTTATTTGAAGCGTAATTATTTGATTCAATAACAACTCCAAGTGGAACTTTCATTTAAATTCTCCTAAATTTATCTTTAAAAATTTTTAAAATTGTTTCTCTAACAATAATTGAAGCAAAGATTGAGGAACGATTTGAAACTTCTAAAATTGGATTTACTTCAACAAGGTCAATTCCAATTAAATTTTTAAAAGAGAGATTTGAAATAAGATTAATAAATTCAATAAAATTTATTCCATTTGGTTCAGGATTAGAAACAGCAGGAACAATTGAAGGGTCAAATGCATCTATATCAATTGTAATATAAAATAAATGATTAGCTAATTTCCTATTTATAATTTCTACCTGGTCGATTTTAAATATTGAATTCATCTTTTCAATCTCTTCAAATTCTTCTTTCGTCCCAGCTCTTATACCTATTCCAATTAAATCTATATTTCCTAATTCTAAAATTCTTTTAATAACAGTTGAATGTGAAAATTTAACTCCTAAATAATTATCTCTTAAATCTGTATGAGCATCAAAATCAAGCAAAATTATTTTTTCGTTTTTATATTTCTCTCTTAAAGCTTTTAAAATTGGAAATGTTATTAAATGTTCACCACCTAAACTATATATAAATTTATTTGAATATTTTTTAATAGTCTCATAAATTACTTCTAAAGTCATTTGAGTATCACCAATTGGTAATTCAATATCACCAAGGTCTGAAAATTTAAAATCTTCAAGTGAAATTTTTTGATATGGAGAATAAGTTTCAATTGAAATAGAAGCTTCCCTTATTGAATTTGGAGCAAATCTTGAGCCTGGTTTATATGTTGTAGTTGAATCAAAAGGAAATCCAATTAAAATTAAATCAAAATTTAAATCTTCTTTTAACGAAGCTAAAAAATAACTCATTTTAAAATCTCCTTTACATAATTAGGCAAAGAGAAGATTGCTGAATGAACTTCCTCATTGTAATATTTTGTTTTAATTTTAGAAATTTTCTCTTTATTAAAATCTTTAAAAGGATGATATTTTTTAGAGCCGAGCATAAAAGCCCATATACCCTGCGGATAGTCAGGAACATTAGCAATGTAAGGCATTGTTATCTTAAAAATTGAAAGAAACATTTTATATATTTTCTTAAAATAATCACTATAAAAAACTGGTGATTCAGCTTGAGTTACAATTATTCCGTCATCGTTTAGTATTTTATAACAATTTTTAAAAAATTCTTTTTTAAAAAGAACTGCCGCCGGACCTTTGGGGTCAGCAGAATCAACTAAAATTATATCGTATCTCCTATCAGTTTCATTAACATATTTTATTCCATCCATTATAATAACATTTGCCTTAGGGTCATCAAAACTTTTGCTAACAGTTTTTATATATTTTTTACAGGATTCAATAACTTTTTTATCAATTTCAACCAAATCAACATTTTCAACTTCTTTATGTTTTAAAACTTCTCGCAAAGTTCCGCCATCACCTCCACCTATTATTAAAACATTCTTAGGATTTTTATGAGTAAATAAAGCAGGATGTGAAATTGCCTCATGATAAAAAAATTCAAATCGCTCAGTTAACATTATTGCATTGTCAAGTAAAAGAATCTTACCAAATTTGTAAGTATCAGCTATTAAAATATCCTGAAAATCACTTCGCTCATTGTATAAAATTTTTTTAATTCTATAATATTGCCTGTAATCTCCTGAATCTTCAAAAACCCATTCCATAATATCCTCTCCTAATTTTAAATTTTTGTGCTTTGCTTTCTCTAAAGCAAATCTAAAAGCCTCGTATCACTTTCTATAAAACAATTTCATTTTAAAATTCTATATCATTCAATCTATCTCTATTTTTAGCCCATTTTAAAATTTCTCTTAATTCTTTATCATCAGGATTGTCATTAACCATTTTTTCTAAAATTTCAATAGCTTTCTTTTTGTCAAATCTCTCTCTCACATAATCTCTGTTACAGGAAATAGCTTTTAAAAAATAATAATAAGATTCTTTAAAATTTTTTAAATAAAAATTTACGACCGCAAGATTTACAAGCAACTTTGGATAATTTTTTTCAATCTCATAGGCTTTTAAATAAAAATCTTTAGCAAGTTTATAATTTTTTAATTTAAAATATATAACACCAATATTATTGTAAACGAAATAATTATTTGGATTAATTTCAATTGATTTAAAATAAAATTGCAAAGCCTTATCATATTCACCCAAATTAAAATATACAAATCCTGCTTTATTAAAAAGAACTGCCTTCTTTATATTTTCAACCATATCAAATTTAATATTTTTTAATTCTTTTTCTGCTTTCATAAAATCTTTCTGTTCAATGTAATAATCAAATTTTAAAATTTCTAAATTATTATCAAGCAATTCTGCGTTTGCATAAATTAACTTAAAAATTAAAATAATTAATATCATATTATTTTAAAACCTTTAAGATATAAGCGCCTGGCGGGAATTGAACCCGCGACACCAGGTTTAGGAAACCTGTGCTCTATCCTACTGAGCTACAGGCGCAAATCTATTTTAAATTTATATTTTTAAAATTTTAAAGTCAAAATTTTTTTTAAAATTGACAAATTTTTATTTTAAACTATATTTATATTATGAAAATTTATATTGACGCAGCAGTAAAAGGCAACCCGGGTGAAGCAGGAATAGGTGTTATTTGTAAAGATGAAAATGAAAATATTGTTTTTAAAATTTCTAAATATATTGGTAAAGCCACAAATAACGAGGCAGAATACATAGCATTGATAGAAGCCTTAAAAGAAGCTAAAAAAAGGAATTTTAAAAATTTTAAAATATATTCTGATAGCAAACTTATAGTGAATCAGGTTAATGACAATTATAAATTAAGAAATAGGAATTTAGCAAAATATTATAAAGAGGCTAAATCACTTATGTCAGAATTAGAAGGCGTGGAATTAATATATATATTACGAGAAAAAAATAAAGAAGCTGACATTTTAGCAAGTAATAGTGCAATGTTAGGGAGGTGATGGTGGTTCGGGTATTCGGGCTTAATCAGAGCATGGAAAGGTTCTGATTAAGTCAGGAAAGTCCGGACTTAAGGCAGGCTGATAGCCGGGTAACGCCCGGAGAGGGTAACCTCTGGAAAGTGACACAGAAACTATACCGCCAGCGGTCCTATTTTTTATTAAAAATAGGATGCGGGCAAGGGTGAAATCGTGGTGTAAGAGACCACGCATAGCAGTGGCAACACTGTTATGGGTCAAACCCCTATCAAAGCAAGGCAAAACAGAGGCTTCGCTCGCCTGCCAGCTTAAAAGCCTCGGGTATGCCGCATAGAGATTTTGGAGTAATCCAAAATCCAAGAGTAATGAATACCTTAAAAACAGAATCCGGCTTATGAACCACCATCACTTTAATTTAAAATTAGAAAAACATTAATAAATTATATTTTGCCCATCCTCTTAAGTAACAATTTAAAAAATTTAAATCTAATTTTCTCTTAATACCCAAATTCCGGCGGCCTTGTTTCTATACGCTCATCTATCCCTATCTTGCTCTCATATTTCATATTAACTTTTAACCATAATGAATGCTCAAAATATGGATATTGAGTATAACTACCAAAATTTAAAAATCTCTGCTGCAATGAATATCCAAAAGACATCTGCCAACAATGTAAATCGTGATTTACTGAAATTGAAGCACTCCTTAGTTTAAAATATGTCTTTCTCAATTTTGAAGGCTCAAAAATATCTATTGAATTTAATAAATCTACTAAAAAATTACGATACTCCTCATTAAACTTCTTCGCTAAACTACGAGAGTATAAATATAATTTTTCATTAACTGAAAAAGTTGAAATACTAAAATTCCAATTTTTCCCTATTCTAAAATTTAAATTGAAATTTAAATTCAATGAACTTAATCTCGGATTTGTAAAATTATGATTCCATATAGTTGAAAATAAAAAATTCCAATCCTTTTCAATAAAAGGAATATATAAACCAGAAAGTGAATATCTAAAATTAAAATTACTTATTAATGGTCTTGAGTATCTTATGCTATAAATATACCTCTCTGAAATATTTATATTTTTAATCAAACTAAAAGCAAATTGTGTATCTAAATCAGAAAATCTCTCTTTTTCAATTTTTTTAATCTTTTCATTTTTTTTAACTCTCAAATTATAAGATGTGCTTGCATTAAAAGAAAGTCCTTTTATAAATGAACTATTATGAGATAATGCTAAATTATGTGATGTAATTTTTCCGTATTCATCTTCTTTTGGTGGCTCTTGAAAACGCCAGGATAAATTATGAGATGCTCTTATATTAAAACTTGAAGGTCCTAATTGTAATGCCTCTGAAAAATTTCCATAAGTATATGACAACTTCTCATAATTATATTTCTCCTGCTCACTTACATTGTAAGGCCAGTAGGCTCTGTCTCCTATTCCTAAATTTGGAATGTATTGAAAAAAATTAAAAAATGAAAAGGTTCTATTTAAATTTATATTTATATCTCTTGAATTCAGACTCTTTATATATTTACCCGTTGATACATCATAAGTATCATTATGGACAAAATTCATTTTAAATGAATATCGCAGGTCGGGATAAAATTTAAAACTTTTATTTGTGTTAGTTGAACTAACTTTTGGTGGCTCGCCAAAACTACCTGAAAGTGTATAATTTATCTCAGGTAAAACAACTTCTTTTAAAAGCCATTTCTCCTCTATTCTATTCCAATCAAAATTCCATTTGCTTTTAATACTTAATTGAGAATTTTTCCTATTATCAGAAACATCAATGAACCAGACATTAGCATCCTGATTATATAAATCATTTCTTAAAATTGGTAAATCATAATAATGAAATCCAGGCTGAACAGACCGATACATTTCAAAATCTTGAATAAAACTGTAATCTGACATTTTAAAAAAATTTGCTCTTATTGTTGTATTAAATCCTTTATTTTTTTCATCTTGATTAAAAGTGTATCTATTTTTAAAACTGAACTTCCATCTATAACTTCTCTCAATTTCACCTGTTTGAGGATTTATATTTGAATCTCCAAATAATTTTTTATCATAGGCTCCACCAGCAGATGATAAGACTTCTAATTCTTCTTTTTTATAATGATAATCTAATCCTAAATATTCTCCCCTTCTTTGATAATGGTCAAATTTTAAATTTGCCGTGTCATCTTTTGTAACTGAAAATTTATAAGTATTCTGAAAATACCAACCTTCAATTTTTCTTTTACCCCAACTTGTTATAATTCCTGTTCCTTTTTCAAATCTAAAAAAAAGTGGTAGCCAGCAAGTTTTGACACCTGCTATAACATAATAAGCATCAATTAAAATAATTTTGTCGTTCGGATAGACCCAAACTTTTTTAGCTTCAATATAATAATGCGGGTTTTCAGAATCACAGCTTGTAAATTTTCCCCTTTCAACAACATATAAATCATTTTTTGCTTTTTTTATTTTTTCACCTTTATAAACAAGCGAACCAAGTTTTGAGCTGCCTTTATATATTATTCCATAACCTGTATCTAAATTATAAAAAATTCTCTCCCCTATTATCTCTTTTGAACCGTCAAATAAAATTACATTTCCCTCGCACATCATCTCTTTTGTCACTGTATTAAGTTTTACTTGATTGGCTTTCAATCTTATTTTATTGTACACTAAATGAACATTCCCTGCGGCAGTTAAAATCTCTTGTTCCGGTTTCTCAATTTTAAGATATTCACCTTCTTCTGCTGTTTCAATTATTATAACATCTTTTTTATCAATCTTTTCTTCTATGTTTGTATTAATCTCAGATTTATCAATTTCTAAAAAACTTTTTAGTCTTAAAATAATTTCATCTCTTGAACCTTTATCAGAAATATTCAATTTTTTGCAAATATCCTGTAATTCTTTTTTAGAAAGATTTGTTAATGTCAAATTTATAAATAAAATTTTCGCATCCGAAGGAGAGATTATATTATTTGTATTTTGAGAATTTAAATTAGTAATTAAAAAAAAGATTAAGATTAAAATTTTTAAAACAGGCATAAAATTACTTTGAAATAGAAACTATAAGGGCGATAACAGATATAATTGCAGAACCAATACTTAAATAGAGTGGTGTTTTATCTGTTTTTTTAATCTCAGCCCTTCTCTGCTTTGTTTCTAAATCTGAAACTCTTAAATTCATATCTGTTAATTCTTTTTTAAATTCTTCTATTAACTTTTTTAACAATTCAACATCTTTTTTATCAAGATTGCTTTTTGATAAAACTTCGTTAACATCAATCTCATTGGAATTTGATTTTTTAATTGATAGCTCAGTTTCTAATTTTACAATAGCCTTATATAAAGCCTGGGCAAATTCGTATCTTGTAAGAGGTTTTTCACCTTGAAATTTTTTTGTATTCACCCCTTCAAATCCTTCAATTATACCTCTTTCTGATAATTCATTAATAGCATCATAAGCCCAATGATTTTTAGGAACATCATCAAAATTCATTCCAGCAAATATAATACAAGGTATAAGCAAAATTGAAATAAAAATTGTTAAACCCCTAAATTTTGTAAATAGAATATTCATTTGAATAAATCTCCTTTAATTTATTTTCAAATTCTTTTATCTCAACTAAAAAGCTTTTTTGAGTTCTGCGCAGTTTAATCTCAATTTTTTGTTCTTTTAAATTTTTACTACTAATAATAATTTTAATTGGTATTCCAATTAAGTCAGCATCTTTAAATTTATATCCAGGGGATAAATCTCTATCCTCAAATAAAACTTCGTATTGATTTTTTAATTTTTCGTATAAATCAGTTGAAAATTTTTTAACTTCGTTATCATTAAAATTAACAGGTATAATAATAATTTCAAAAGGAGCAACAGTTATAGGGAATATAATTCCGTCGTTATCATTGTATTGTTCAATAATTGCTGCTATAGTTCTATCAAGACCAATACCATAACATCCCATTATAGGTATTTTTTCTTTATGGTCTTTATCAAGGAATTTTACTCCCATACTTTGGGTATATTTATAGCCCAATTTAAAAATATGTCCAACTTCAATTCCTCTTTTAAATAAAAGTTTTTCGTTACAATTAGTGCAAAGTTCTCCTTCTTTTGCTAATTTTAAATCAAAAAATTGGTCAACTTTAAAATCTCTATCAAGATTCACATTTATTAAATGTTTATCTTTTTTATTTGCACCTGTAACACCGTTAAAAACTTTTTTTATAGAGAAGTCAGCATATATTTTAATATTTTTTAATCCAACAGGGCCTGCAAAACCCAAAGGAGCGTTTGTAACTTTTTCAATTGTTTTTTCATCTGCCAATTTTAATTCATCTAATTTTAAAGCATTTTTTAATTTCGTCTCATTTATTTCTAAATCGCCTCTTATTAAAACAGCTATTGGTTCAGTTGGAGTTTGATAGATAAGACATTTTATAAATTTTTCAGCTGGAAGTGAAAGAAAATTTTTAAGTTCATCAATTGTTCTAACATTAGGGGTATCAATTTCTTTTATATTTTTAAATTCTTCTTTTTGGGGGTTATAAGAGTCAACAGAGGAAGCCTTTTCAATATTAGCTGAGTAATTACATTTAGGGCAGTGGACAATAATTTCTTCACCGACATCTGATAAGACCATAAACTCTTCAGATTTTGTTCCGCCCATTGCACCTACATCAGCCTCAACTACAATAGTTTTGAGTCCGCACCTTTTAAAAATATTTGTATAGGCTATTTTCATTTTATTATAAGATTCGTCCAATCCTTTCTCATCAATATCAAAGCTATAAGCATCTTTCATTGTGAATTCTCTACATCTCATTACGCCAAATCTTGGTCTTATTTCATCTCTAAATTTTGTTTTAATTTGGTAAAAATTTACAGGCAATTGTTTATAAGAATTTATTTCTTCTTTTACTATATAAGTAAAGACCTCTTCGTGAGTTGGACCCAATGCAAAATAATGTTCATTTCTATCTTTTATTCTAATAAGTTCAGGACCGAAAGCGTTCCATCTTCCTGTCATCTCCCACAATTCAGCTGGTGTTAAAATTGGCAATGAGAATTCCTGAGCTCCTGCTTTATTCATTTCATCACGAATAATATTTTCAACTTTTTTAAATACTCTTAATCCAAGTGGTAAATACGAATAAAGACCGGCGCCAATCTTTCTTATAAGGCCAGCCCTTAACATAAGTTTATGACTTTTTATAACAGCATCAGCTGGTTCCTCTTTAAGTGTAGGTAAAAAAAACTGGGATAACCTCATATTGAATTTTTCTCCTTACAAAATTTTTATAAAAATATAATTAAAAAAATTATTAAAATCAAGTTTTTATTAAATGCAACAGAAATTTCCCAAAAATTTTTTTTGCTTGAAAAAACTTAATAAAATTATATAATTCTTAATATGAAAAAAATTTTTCAAATAAGAGTTTGTGGAATTCTATTCATTGATAACAAATTATTATTAGTTAAACATAGAAAAAATAATAAAGAATATTGGGTTTTTCCTGGTGGCAGGGTTGAATTTGCTGAAAAAGCTGAGAAAGCAATTATAAGAGAATTAAAAGAAGAATTAAATTTAAAAGTAAAAGTTATAAAATTCCTTTTTTATAACGAATCATTACCACCTGAATATCCAGTTCATTCTACAAATCTATTCTTCCTTTTAAAACCTCTGAATAAAAAAATTACTCTTATGAAAGATAATGTTTTAGTTGAT
>Ga0272449_1003984_pt1 | contig 12311 bp, 9 predicted proteins | sample YNPCB0241_FD_198679 | JGI IMG/M metagenome (GOLD analysis project Ga0272449, IMG submission 198679) | Hot spring sediment microbial communities from Yellowstone National Park, WY, United States - YNP-CB-024-1 | ecosystem: Environmental > Aquatic > Thermal springs > Hot (42-90C) > Sediment...
CGGCAAGCCCCCTTGGCATCACGCGAAGGTGAACAGCACGTCGCCGTAGGCCACGGTCTGCCCCTCGGCAACCCGCACCTCGGCGATCCGCCCGGCCCGGGGCGAGCGGATGCTGTTCTTCATCTTCATGGCTTCCAGGCTGCACAGTTCCTGCTGGAAGGCCACCTCATCCCCGGGCCGCACCCGGATGTCCAGGATGGTGCCGGGCATGGGCGCGGTCACCGCCCGCAGGGAGAGGTCTCCCGCCAGTCCCCCGGCGGGCTTCTCCGCTGCGGAAGAGGCCCCAGCCCCTGCGCTGGCGCCCTCTTCCGCCGGCCGCCAGGCGACCCGGAACTCCCGGCCGTTGACGCGCACCACCGCGGGCGAGGCGAAGGGGTCCTCCACCTCCACCAGGTAGGTCCGTCCCTCTACTTCCAGATGGTACCGCTGCGCCACTGCACGCCCTCCCGCGATCTACCGCCCGGGCAGCCAGAAACTGGTCCGGCCACCCCGCCGCCACGCCTGCACCTGGCGGCGGCGGCCCGCTGCCGCCCAGGGCCCTGTCTCCACTTCCGCCCACTCGGGGACCTCCACGGCCACCCGCTCCCGCGCCGCAGCCTGGGCCAGGGCCAGCCCTACCACGGCGATCAGGGCAAGGTCCTCCTCCGCTTCCTGCACCTCCGCCCCTTGAGGGGCCTGGACACGGGCCGGCCGGGGGCGGAAGGCCCGCTCCAGCACCACCATGACCACGAGCAGGATGCCCAGCGCGGCGAAGACCAGGCCCATGCCGACCACTGTGATGGAAAGCCCTTGGAGAACGGTCTCGCTCACCTGCCCTCGCCCCCTACACCGGCATGATGCCGTGCTTCTTCGGTGGGTTGGTGGCCTGCTTCTGGCGCAGGTAGTGGAGCGCCGCGCACAGGCGCGGGCGCGTCTCGCCGGGCTCAATCACCGTGTCCACGTGGCCGCTGGCCGCCGCCGCGTAGGGCGTGGCGAACCGTTCCTGGTAGGCTGCCACCAGTTGGCGGCGCAGGGCCTCCGGGTCCTCGCTCTCCGCCAGTTCCCGCCGGTAGATGATGTCCACGGCCCCCTCCGGGCCCATCACGGCGATCTCCGCCGTCGGCCAGGCGAAGGTGATGTCGGTGCGCACGTACTTGCTGCTCAGGACGATGTAGGCCCCTCCGTAGGCCTTGCGCAGCACCACGGAGACCTTGGGCACCGTCGCCTCGGCATAGGCGTAGACGATCTTGGCCCCGTGCCGGATGATGCCGCCGTGCTCCTGAGCCACGCCCGGCAGGAAGCCCGGCGAGTCCACGAAGGTGACCAGGGGGATGTGGAAGGCATCGCAGAAGCGCACGAACCGGGCGATCTTGTCGGAGGCGTCAATGTCCAGGGCGCCGGCCAGGACCATCGGCTGCTGGGCCACCACGCCCACCACGCGCCCCTCCAGCCGGGCGAACCCCACCACAGCGTTGGCGGCGAAGTGCTCGTGCACCTCCAGGAAGGAGTCCCCGTCAAAGACCAGGCGGATCACCTCTTTGACGTCGTAGGGTTGGGTGGGGTCCTCGGGGATGATGCGGTTGAGGGCTGCCGCCGCGCCCGGGGGCGGGGCCTTGGCCGGGGTGAGGGGCGGGTCCTCTTCGTTGTTGGAGGGGAGGTAGGAGAGCAGCCGGCGCGTCAAGGCCAGGGCCGAGGCTTCGTCGGGCACGGCGAAGTGGGCCACGCCGCTGCGGGCAGCGTGGACCGCCGCGCCCCCCAGTTCCTGGAAGCCCACCTCCTCGCCCGTCACCGTCCGGATCACGTCCGGGCCGGTGATGAACATGTAGGAAGTCCCCTCCACCATGATGATGAAGTCCGTGAGCGCGGGGGAGTAGACGGAGCCGCCCGCGCAAGGGCCCATCATCACGGAGATCTGGGGCACAACGCCGGAGGCCAAGGTGTTGCGGGTGAAGAGTTCCGCGTAGCCGGCCAGGCTCTTGACCCCCTCTTGGATCCGCGCCCCGCCGGAGTCGTTGAGGCCGATGACCGGCATGCCGGCCTCCATGGCCAGGTCCATGATCTGGCAGACCTTGCGCGCCTGCACTTCCGAGAAGGAGCCACCGAGGACGGTGAAGTCCTGGGCGAAGACGGCCACGTCGCGGCCCTCTATCGTCCCCAGGCCGGTGACCACCCCGTCGCCCAGGTAGCGCCTCTCCTGCATGCCGAAGTCGGTGCAGTCGTGCAGGGCCAGGTCGCCCAGTTCCAGGAAGGACCCTGGGTCCAGGAGGAGGGACAGCCGTTCCCGCGCCGTGCCCTTGCCCTGGGCGTGCTGGCGGGCGATCCGCTCGGGCCCTCCGCCCTGGCGCGCCTGTTCCCGCAGGGCCCGCAGCCTGGCCAGGGCCTCTTCCCTATCGTGCCCCTTTGCCGACATCGTGCCCTCCTGGTCTCGCCATGCTAGAGGGATGTGCCAGCCCCTTGATGCGCGAACTTCCGGCGCGGCAGGAACTGGCCCATCCCCACTTTCCCCACGAACTCGCCCTCGTGCGCCACCAGGTGCCCCCGCAGGAAAACCCACCGCGGCCGCCCCCGCACCACCCATCCCTCAAAGGGGCAGTGGTCCACGTTCTGGTGCAGGGCGGAGCGGCGCAGCGTCCACTCCGCCTCCGGGTCCCAGACCACCAGGTCGGCGTCCGCGCCCACGGCAACCGTCCCCTTCCTGGGGTACAGGCCGAAGAGGCGGGCTGGAGCCGTGGCGCAGGCGTCCACGAAGCGCGTCAGAGGGAGGCCGCGCGCCTGCACCCCCTCGCTATAGAGGAGGACGGGGCGCGTCTCAATGCCCGCCCCCCCGTTGGGCATGCGGGTGAAGTCGTCCCGCCCCCGGTCCTTCTGCCCGGCCAGGTTCCAGGGGCAGTGGTCCGTGGCCACCACCTGCAGGTCCCCGGCCTTCAGCGCTGCCCACAGGGCTGGCAAGTGCTCCGCCGGACGCGAGGGCGGCGCGTACACGAAGGGCGCGGCCTCTTCAAAGGGCCGGGCGTAGACGCTGGAGTCCACCAGGAGGTGCTGGGGGCAGACCTCCGCGTAGGCTTCCTGGCCGCGGCCGCGGGCCCAGCGCAGGACCTCCAGGGTGTCCCGCGCGCTCACGTGGACGAGGTAGACCGCCACCCCCGCCACCCGCGCCAGGGTCAGCACCCGCCAGGCAGCCTCGGCCTCCGCTTCGGGGGGCCGGCTCAGGGGGTGTGCGGCGAGGGAGCGCTCCCCCTCCTCCCAGAGGCGGCGCCGGAGGTGCTCCACGACGGCGTGGTTTTCGCAGTGCACCAGGGGGAGGACCCCCTCCTCCCGGCACAGGGCGAAGAGGCGCAGCATCTGCCCGTCGTCCACCAGGAGGCCCGGGTAGGTGGTGTAGAGTTTCAGGCTGGTGTACCCGGCGGCAGCCAGGCGGCGGACATCCTCCAGGAAGGCCGCGTCGTCCGCGTTGCCGGTGAGGTGCAGGCTGTAGTCCACCGCCACGCGGCCGTCGGCCTCGGCCCGCCGCCGGGCCACGGCCTCGGCCAGGGGTTCGCTGTGGGCTTCGGCGAAGTCTACGACCGTCGTCGTGCCCCCGCAGGCGGCGGCGATGGTCCCCGTGGCGAAGTCGTCGGCCGAACAGAGGTCGCCGCTCCGCATCTGGAGGTGGACGTGGGGGTCCACAAAGCCGGGGAAGACCAGGTGTCCGGAAGCGTCCACCGTCTCCGGGGCGGAAAGCCCTCTCCCCAAGGCCACGATGGTGCCCCCGGCGATGCCTACGTCGGCCTGGACGACGTCAGACGCCGTCACAACCACGCCGTTCCGGATGACCAGGTCCACCGCAGCCCCTCCAGAAAAGGGAAAAGCCCGGGCGATTTTGTCGACATTATACCGTCTTCCCCGCGTTCCGATTGTATCAGACGTTGGGAGGGCTGTCAAAATCTGTGGTATAATGCGCCCGGAAGGCTTTGCTGGAGTGTGCCATGTCTGCCAGAATCCTGGTGGTGGAGGACGAGAAGGACCTGGCCCGGCTGGTGCGGGGCTACCTGGAGAACGCGGGGTACGAGGTGCTCCAAGCCTACACCGGCCGGGAGGCCCTCTTCATGGCCCGCCAGGAGCGGCCGGACCTCATCATCCTGGACCTGGGCCTGCCGGAGATGGACGGGCTGGACGTGGCCCAGGCCCTGCGGCGGGAGTCCCAGGTCCCCATCATCATGCTCACCGCCCGGGTGGAGGAGTCCGACCGCATCCTGGGCCTGGAACTGGGCGCGGACGACTACGTCACCAAGCCCTTCAGCCCTCGGGAACTGGTGGCGCGGGTGAGGGCGGTCCTGCGCCGCACCCAGGGCGAGCCGGTTGCCCCCAAGGTCCTGCGCCTCGGCCCTCTGGAGGTGGACGTGGACGGCCACCGGGCGACCCTGCACGGCCGCCCCCTGGACCTGACCCCCTCCGAGTTCGCCATCCTGCAGGCCATGGCCAGCCACCCGGGCCGCGTCTTCGGCCGCCTGGAACTCCTGGAGCGGGTGCAGGGGGATGCCTACGAAGGGTACGAGCGGACCATTGACGCGCACATCAAGAACCTCCGCCGCAAGTTGGGCGACGACCCCCGGAACCCCCGCTGGATCGTGACCGTCTTCGGCGTGGGGTACCGCCTGGAGGTGCCGGAATGAACAGGCTGTGGGTGCGGCTGCTGGCGGGGTTCACCCTGGTGGCCCTGGTGGCTGTGGGCGGGGTAGCCCTCCTCGTGAACTGGAACATCCGCAACCTCTTTGAGGCCTACGTCCACCTGGCCATGCGCTGGCGGGGCGTGGTCCTGGCCAGGACGCTGGAAGCCTACTATGCGGCCTACGGCTCGTGGGAGGGGGTGGAAGGCCTGCTGGCCGGCGAGACCTCCCTCCAACAGGGGCCGGGCATGGGGATGATGGGCCGCCTGCCCCGCGGCATGGGGCCCGGGGCGGGCCCGGCCGGGGGTGCGTGGATCCTGGCCGATGCCGACGGCCGCATCGTGGCCGACCCGGCGGGGGTGGCCCGGGGGGCTTCCCTGACGGCCTCACAGCGGGCGCGAGCCATTGAACTGACGGTCGGTGGGCGGCGGGTGGGGTGGCTGGTCTCGGTGGTGCGCCTCTCCGGCGACAGCACCCTGGAGGCCCAGTTCATCCGCTCGGTGAACAGGGCCTCTCTGCTGGCCGGGTTCGGGGCCCTCGCCCTGGCGGCCGTCCTGGCCCTGCTCCTCGTCCGCAGCATCACCGCGCCCCTGCGGGACCTGACCCACGCCGCCCAGAGGCTGGCGCAGGGGGACCTTTCCTACCGGGTGCCCGTGCGGGGGAGCGACGAGGTGGCCGAGGTGGCCCGAGCCTTCAACGCCATGGCCGAGGCCCTCCAGGAACAGACGACCCTGCGCCGCCACCTGATGGCCGACATCGCCCACGAACTGCGCACCCCCCTAAGCGTCCTCCGCGGGCAGTTGGAGGCCATGCTGGACGGCGTCTTCCCCATCTCCGCGGAGAACATCGCTGTGGCCCATGCCCAGACCCTGCACCTGGGCCACCTGGTGGAGGACCTGCGGCTCCTCTCCCTGGCCGAGGCCAACGGCCTGGACCTCCAGCGGGTGCGCCTGGACCTGCGGGACCTCCTCCAGGAGACGGCCCGCGCCTTTGAGCCCGTGGCCGAGGAGAAAGGCGTAACCCTGGAGACAGCCCTTCCACAGGAGCCCCTCATCGCTTGGGGAGATCGCCAGCGGCTGCGCCAGGTCCTTTTCAACCTGGTGCAGAACGCGCTCCAGTTCACGCTGGCCGGCGGGCGCGTCGTCCTGCAGGGGTGGACCGCGGCCTCCCTCCCCCCAGGGGTGGCTGGGCGGCTCGCCCCTCACCTGACGGGGGGGTCTTGGCACGTCCTGGCCGTCTCGGATACGGGCAAGGGCATCCCCCCGGACGAACTCCCCCACCTCTTTGAGCGGTTCCGGCGGGGGACTTCCAAAGGGGGGACGGGCCTGGGCTTGGCCATCGCCCAGCGGCTGGTCCTGGCCCACGGGGGCCGGGTAGAGGTGGAAAGCGCGGTGGGGCGGGGGACGACCTTCTACATCCTCCTGCCCGCGGCGGAGGCAGGCGTGGCACCCCCCAGCCGGCAGGCCGCGAGTTCAGCGATGCCCATCCCCCGTTGACCGCAGGCCCGGCCGGCTCCCAGGTGCCGCCGGCTCTCCGCCGATGCCTGGCCTGGAAAACCTTCACAACACACCGGAGAAGAAAACGATGGGCACAGTGCAGCCGCAACGCCACATCAAACAGACGGCCCTCCTGGCGGCCTCCCTCAGTTCCTTCCTCACGGCGTTCATGGGTTCCTCGCTGAACATCGCCCTGCCGCGGCTGGGGCGGGAACTGGGCCTGAACGCCGTCCTCCTGGGGTGGGTGGCGACGGTCTACCTCCTGGCTGCGGCGGTCTTCCTGGTGCCGTTCGGGCGGCTGGCCGACATCCACGGGCGGAAGAAGGTCTACCTGTGGGGGATCATCACCTTTGGGGTGGCCTCCCTCCTGTGCGGTGTAGCCACGGGCCCAGGCCCGTTCCTCGCCTTCCGGGTGCTGCAGGGGCTGGGGTCGGCGATGATCTTCGGCACGGGGACGGCCATCGTCACCTCCGTCTACCCTCCCCAGGAGCGGGGCAGGGCGCTGGGCATCTCCATCGCCTCGGTGTACGTGGGCCTCTCCGCGGGGCCGTTCCTCGGCGGCCTCCTCACCGAGCAGTGGGGCTGGCGGAGCATCTTCTTCGCCGACGTCGCCATCGCTGTGGTGGCCCTGGGGATGGTCCTGGCGCGCCTGGAAGGGGAGTGGGCCGAGGCCCGGGGCGAGGCCTTTGACTGGCGTGGCTCCCTGATCTACGGCGCTGCTGTGGTGGCCCTCATGTACGGCCTGCCGCGGGTTCCCGGGGCCGATGGCATCGGGCTGGTCGCCGCGGGCCTCCTGGGGCTTGGGGCCTTCGTCTGGTGGGAGGGGCGGGTCGGAAGCCCCGTCCTGGAGATCGGCCTCTTCGCCCAGAGCCGGGTTTTCGCCTTCTCCAGCCTGGCCGCGCTCATCAACTACAGCGCCACGGCGGCCGTGGGCTTCCTGATGAGCCTGTACCTGCAGTACCTGGGGGGCCTCAGCCCCCAGAGGGCGGGGCTGGTGCTGGTGATCCAGCCGGTGGTGCAGGCCCTCTTCGCGCCCCTGGCCGGGCGGCTTTCGGACCGGGTGGAGCCTCGGGTGGTGGCCTCCGCCGGCATGGGGCTGACGGCGCTGGGCCTCCTGCTGCTGACGTTCCTGGGGCCGGCCACGCCGCTTGCGTATATCTACGCGGCCCTCGTGCTCCTGGGGCTGGGGTTCGGCTTCTTCTCCTCCCCCAACACCAACGCCATCATGGGGGCGGTGGAGAAGCGCCACTACGGCGTGGCCTCGGCCATCGTCGCCACCATGCGCCTCCTGGGGCAGATGCTCAGCATGGGGATCGCCACCCTCCTCCTCGCCCTCTACGTGGGCCAGGTGCAGATAGCGCCCCCGGTCTACCCCCTCTTCCTGCGGGCGGTCCACGCCGCTTTCGTCCTTTTCACCGTGGCCTGCATCGGGGGCATCTTCGCCTCCCTGGCCCGGGGCAAGATGCGGGCGGCCCAGGCCCCAGGAGGCAGTCGGACGGAGTAGGCCCGGGGGTAGGGGTGAGGTCTGTACAGGCAAGGCACGAGCCGCCCTCGGGCCTGGGTTGACTTCACCCACCTCCTAGCCCCCTCCCTCTCCATCAGCGGATGGAGAGGGAGGGGGTCGGGGGAAAGGTGAGGTCTGTAGGGGCAATTCATGAATTGCCCCTACGGGTCCAGGGCGGCTCGTGAATCGCCCCTACCGGCGAGCCCCCTGCACGGCCGCGTCGGCGTAGGCCGACGCCGGGTTTTGAGCCCCGATCTGCATCGGCGGCTTGGCAATGCCGTCAACGAATGGAGGAACGAATAAACGAATCGTTTGCGCCTGCGCCAGGCCCATTTCTTTACTCATTTCCAAGAGGGGCAAGGCCTGCCTCGCCCCTGCTTTGAAAAGCCCCTAGCCCCGTTGACAGACAGACCTTCATGTATTACAATGGGGCTGGAAAGGGCGGCCTGCAACATGCAGGCTGCCCGTGGAGAAGGGTTCTCCGGAGGCTCCGTGGGGAGCACAGGCCCTCACATCGGGCGGAATGCGTGCGGGGGAGCCAGTGAACACCGATACCCGGTTCCCTGAGGTCAGCGGCTCTTCGGGGCCCTCCGCCCCCCAACCCGGTCTGGAGCGCCGCCTGCAGCAACTCCAGTCGTTCCAGCATCTATCTCTCCTCCTGAGTTCCACCCTGGACCTCCAGGCGCTCCTCCAGGCCCTGGTGCGCGAGTTGTGGGAGACGTTCGGCTACGCGCGGGTGCGCGTAGCCCTGCACCAGGAGGGCCTCCTGGTGCCCGTGGCCATCGCGGGCCACTATTGTGTGCGCTCTCCCCTGACGACAGGGGAAGGCGTGAGCGGCTTCGTCTTCCGCACGGGGGAGCCCGCCTTCCTCCGAGATGTGCGTGAGAGCCCCCACTACGTGGCCTGCAACCCCGACACGGTGCAGGAGATCTGCGTCCCCCTGAAAACGGGCGCGGAGGTCCTGGGCATCCTCAACGTGGAGGTGGGGCCCGAGGACGCCCCTCTCACGGAGGACGACTTCGCCTTCCTCCAGAGCGTGGGGCAGCAAGCGGCCCTGGCTGTGGGGAACGCGCTCCTCTACCAGCGGCAGGTCCGCATGGCCCAGCGCCTCAAGGCCATCGGGGAGACGGCGCGGGAACTCATCGCCCTGGACGAGACCCAGCCCTTTCCCATGCGCGCCGCCCAGCGCATCCGGGAGGCTCTGGACTGCTACAGCGTCTCCCTCTTCCTGCTGCGGGAAGGGCGGTTGGAATGGGTGGCCGGGGCTGGGGGGTTCGTGGGCAGCGAACTGCCCTACGGGGCGCGGATCCCGCTGGGGAAGGGGATCGTCACCCACGTCTTTGAGACGGGGAAGCCGTGGCTGGCCCGCGATGTGGCCTCGGACCCCTATTTCCTCTTCTTTGAACTCCTCCCAGAGGCGCGTACGGAGGTTGCGGTCCCCCTGCGGATGGGCGAAGAGGTCATCGGCGTGCTGGACCTGCAGGACGACGAGGTGGGAGCCTTTGACCAGGGCGATGTGGAGGCCTTGGAGGTCCTGGCTGGCCAGTTGGCCGTTGCCCTCCAGAACGACCGCCTCTTCGCCCAGGTGGCCCACGCCAAGCAGGAGTGGGAGCAGACCTTTGACGCCATGACCGATGCCCTGTTCCTCCTCTCCCCGGAGGGCCGGGTCCTGCGGTGCAACCGGGCTGCGGCACGCTTGGTGGGGGTTGAGCCGCGCGACCTCGTGGGCCGAAACTACCACGAGGTCCTGTTCGGTTCCGAGGAGCCGTTCCCTCCAAGCCCCCTCCAAGAGACCCTCCGCACGGGGCAGCCGGCCTCCCTGGAGCGCCTGTTCCCCCGACAGGGGAACCGGCACTTCCACGTGACCACCGTGCCCCGCTTTGACGAGGGAGGGACGCTCTCCCAGGTCATCCTCATCCTGCGGGATATCACCCAGGAACACCGGCTGCGCCAGCAACTGCTCCAGGCCGAGAAACTGGCGGCGGTGGGGCAACTGGTCTCTGGCGTGGCCCACGAACTCAACAACCCCCTCACCTCCGTGCTGGGCTACGCCCAACTCCTCCAGATGCGGGGCGACCTCCCGCCGGACGTGCGGGAGGACCTCCGGCGCATTGCCGCCGAGGCCCGCCGCGCCAGCCACATCGTCCACGGCCTCCAGACCTTCGCCCAGGGCCAGAGGGCCGAGCGGCAGCCGGTCCAGGTCAACGCCCTCGTCCAGCGCATTCTGGAACTCCAGGCTTCCCAACTCCAGGCGGACCACGTTGAGGTGGTGACGGACCTGGCGGCGGACCTGCCAGAAGTCCTGGCCGACCCGTACCGCTTGCAGCAGGTGCTCCTCCACCTGGTGGACAACGCCCGTGGTGCGATGGCCTCAGCCCACGGCCGCGGCACCCTGACGGTGCGGACCTGGGCGGAGGGGGACCGGGTCCTGCTCGCCGTGGGGGACGACGGGCCAGGCATTCCCCCAGAGCACCTGGGCCGGATCTTTGAACCGTTCTTCACCACCAAAGAGGTGGGGCAGGGGACCGGCCTGGGCCTCTCCATCTGCTACGGGATCGTCGCCGAGCACGGGGGGCGCATCTGGGCGGAAAGCGAGCCCGGCCGCGGGGCGACCTTCTACGTGGAACTGCCCCTCGGGCACGAGGGGGTCCCCCATTCCGGAGGGCAGGGGTGGAAGCCCACCCTGCCAGTGCGCCGGGGCCGCATCCTGGTGGTGGACGGCGAGCCCGGGACCCGGGCCCTGTTGGACCGGTACCTCAGCCCCCTGGGGCATCAGGTGGACCTGGCCGAGTCGGCCGAGGCAGCCCGGGCCCGGCTGGAGCAAGGCCGCTACGATGCCATCTTCTGGGGGGCCGGGGTGCCGGGGGTGGAGGGGCGGGAGTTCCGCCAGTGGCTGCGCGCCCGGGACCCTGGGGCAGAGCGGCGCCTCGTGTTGCTCACGGAGGGGGCAGCACCCCCGGAGGTGGCGAGGCTTCTGGAAGAGACGGGCGCGCTCCACCTGGAGAAGCCGCTCCGCCTGGAGCAAGTGGTGCGGGTGCTCCACGCCGTCCTGCAGGGGGAGGGAGGGGCCGGCAGGTCCCTGTGAGGGTGTGGTGCGGGAGCCCTCTTCGGAGCCGCATCAAAGAGGAGGTGGCCATGGCAGTGCAATGCCCTTTTCGGCAGCGGGATGACCTGACCGGTGTGCTCTACTGTGGCCAGGCGGCTATGGATAGCGTGACCAGTTTCCTCACGGGCAGCAACGCGCACGAGACCTGTGGGGATTGCCCGGTGCCGGCCCTGCGGGAGGCCTGCACCTGCCGCTGGCTGGAACTGATGACCGTGATTGAGCCTCGTTCCGACGGCCACCACGTGGTGGAGGTCAAGATGTACTGCCGCAACGACGACGTGCGGTTGGACACGCTGGAGGAATGCACGGCGGCCAGGTGCAAGGCCTTCCAGCCACGGGGGTGAGGTTGGGCGCGCGACCTCAGCACCCCATGCGCACTATCCCCTCCCGTCTCTCCAGAGTAAGGCGGAGACAGAGAGGGACATGCCGTTTCTCCACCAAAGGAGGTTGAATTATGGCCATTGAGCAACGCAAGGTGTGGGAAATCGTCAAACAAGCGGTCAGCAAGAATGTAGACATCCCTGAATTTCAGAGGGAGTTTGTCTGGGATGCGGAGCAGGTAAGGAAACTGGCCGAATCTCTGCACCGAGACTATCCAGTTGGTTCCTTCCTGCTTTGGGATTCATCAGAGTACCAGGAATCTAAGACTGCTCAGGGCACTCAAGCTTCACTTTGGATTGTGGACGGCCAACAGCGCACAACAGCGCTTTGTCTGCTGCTAGGCCAGAAGCCGTATTGGTGGGATGATGCTGACAAGTGGAACAAAGCTTTAGAGCGATATGATGTCATGGTAAACCTGTGTCCTGAGGGGAGAAATGACTGGTTGGAGTTTGCTTTGCCTAACCCCATTCGCCGTCACGATCCTTGCTGGCTCAGTCTCCGCCGAGTCCTCAGCGTGGAGAAGGTTGAGCAGTTGACCTCACTTGCTCAGGAGGTAGCGAGCCGAGTGAACTCCTCCGATACGGGTGTCTTCAGCAGAGTCCATGCTCGTCTTAACAGTCTCTGGCAAATCCGAGAACGGGATATTCCGATCATCAAGATCAACCATGAGATAGAGGATGTGGCTGAAATATTTGCTCGGCTGAACCAAGAGGGGACACGGGTAAAAGAGGCAGATGTCGTTCTTGCTCTGGCCGCTGTGCGCAATCCAGGATGGGTGCGTGATAAGTACCTTCCTTTCCGCAATGAGTTGGAAGAGGCTGGCTGGGATCTGAGCGCCGGCATCTTCGTACGGACTATGACAGGCATTGCAAAAGGCCGTGTTCGGCTCATTGAGGTCCCAAAAGACTTCTGGAACCATGAGAACCTTTATGACGCTTGGAAGAAAACGAAAGCGACCATCCAAGAGACCCTCAAACGGGTGGCCGAATATGGGATAATGTCTGCAGATCTCCTCCCCTCCACAAACAGTCTTATTCCTCTCTTTGTGCTCCACCATCGCTATAAAGACAGACCAGGTTACAGCTTTGGCCGGGCTCTGCAATGGTTTCTATCGGCAAACTGGGATGGTCGCTACAGCGGGTCGCCCATCACAAGCCTTAACGAGGATGTCCGAGCCATCGTAGAAGCGCAGGATTTCG
>Ga0272449_1003985_pt1 | contig 12309 bp, 7 predicted proteins | sample YNPCB0241_FD_198679 | JGI IMG/M metagenome (GOLD analysis project Ga0272449, IMG submission 198679) | Hot spring sediment microbial communities from Yellowstone National Park, WY, United States - YNP-CB-024-1 | ecosystem: Environmental > Aquatic > Thermal springs > Hot (42-90C) > Sediment...
CGGTTCGGGGGAGGGCGGCTGAAGCCGCAGGAGGTCCCCCGGCCGGACGCGGCCATCGTCCGCACCCCGCAGGGCTACGCGGTGGAGGTCATGGGCTCGCCGACCATGGGCCTGCGGGTGAACGAGGTGTACCGGGACCTGTACCTGCGGGCCCGTAAGCACCCCGAGGAGTTCGCGCCCAACGCGGCCCAGCACATCCACGAGTACGTCACCCGGGCGAAGCTGTTCATCGAGACCGTGAAGCGGCGCAACTGGACCCTGAAGGCCATCCTGGAGGCCATCGTGGAGGTCCAGCGGGAGTTCCTGGACTCCGGCCCCCGCCACCTGAAACCCCTGACCATGGCCACGGTGGCTGCCCGGGTGGGAGTCAGCGAGTCCACCGTGAGCCGTGCCCTGGACGGGAAGTACGTGCTGCTGCCCAACGGGCGCGTGGTCTCCTGCGAGGTGTTCTTCGACGCTTCCCTGCCCGTGAAGGAGCGCATCCGCCAGCTCATCCAGGAGGAGGACCCCGACCAGCCCCTCACGGACCGGGAGATCGCCCTGCGCCTGCGGCGGGAGGGGATCCCCATCGCACGGCGCACCGCGGCCAAGTACCGGGAGGAGGTGGGGATCCCTCCGTCCTCCGTCCGGCGGCTGCGCCGGGACGTGGCGGAGGGCGGGCGGACGGCCCTGCGGGGACTGGCCTGAGGGGAGGCCGAAGGTGCGCATCGAGGTTCAGCCCACCCCCAACATCCACGCCCTCAAGTTCACCCTGGACCGGCGGGTCACGGAGGGGCGCAGCGAAACCTACACCTCCGTGGAGCAGGCTGCCTCCGCCCCCCTGGCCCAGCGGCTCCTGCGCATCCCCGGGGTCCGCATGGTCTTCCTCCTGAACGACTTCATCACGGTGACGCGGCACCCCGAGGCGGACTGGGACACCATCGTGCCCCTGGTGGAGTCCGCCCTGCGGGAGCACTTCGAGGGGCTTGCGGACTAGACCACCCCTGAAGTCGTCCCGAGGATCGCGGCGCGTACCGTGAGCTTGCTCCCGCGTCCCCGGGGCGTGCTACCATACCGGGGGTTTTCCGGGAGGGGAGCATGCGGATCACGCCCGAGGTGGTGGAGCGGGTGGCGCGCCTCAGCCGCCTGGAGCTCACCGCGGAGGAGATCGCCACCTTCGCGGCCCAGCTCAGCAGCATCCTGGAGTACTTCGCGCGGTTGGACCGCCTGCCCACGGAGGGGGTGGAGCCCACGTCCCACGCCCTCCGCATCACCAACGTCTTCCGGGACGACCAGGTCACCCCCTCCCTCCCCGTGGAGGACGTGGTGGCCATGGCGCCCCAGGCCCACGAGGGGTTCGTGGTCGTGCCCAGGGTGCTGGAGGCCGAGGAATGAAGGAGCTGGTGGGCCGGCCGTACCACGAACTCCGTCCGCGCCTGGGCAAGGACTTTTCCGTGGGCGAGTTGGTGGAGGCCTACCTGCAAACCCTCGAAGCCCTGGAGCCCCATGTGCGGGCCTACCTCACGGTGACCGCAGAGGAAGCGCGCCAGCAGGCCCGCGCCCTGGACCGGCGCCTGGCCGCGGGGGAGAGCCTGCCGCCCCTCGCGGGGATGCCCGTGGCGTTGAAGGACAACCTGTGCACCCGGGGAGTCCGCACCACCTGCGGGTCGCGGATCCTGGAGTCCTTCGTCCCACCCTACGACGCCACCGCGGTGCGGAGGCTCCGGGAGGCCGGCGCCGTGGTCCTCGGGAAGACCAACCTGGACGAGTTCGCCATGGGCTCCTCCACGGAGAACTCGGGCTTTTTCCCCACCCGGAACCCCTGGGACCTGGACTACGTGCCCGGGGGCAGCAGCGGAGGGTCCGCGGCCGCGGTGGCCGCGGGGGAAGCCTTGGCGGCCCTGGGTTCCGACACCGGGGGTTCCATCCGGCAGCCTGCGTCCCTGTGCGGGGTGGTGGGCCTGAAGCCCACCTACGGACGGGTTTCCCGCTACGGCCTGGTGGCCTTCGCCTCCTCCCTGGACCAGATCGGCCCCCTGGCCCTGGACGTACACGACTGCGCGCTGGTGCTGCAGGTCATCAGCGGCCACGACCCCCACGACTCCACCTCCGTGGACCTGCCGGTGCCGGACTTCGCGGCCGCCTTGGAGGGCGGGGTGCGGGGAGTGCGGGTGGGGCTGCCCACGGAGTTCTTCGGGGAAGGCCTGCAGCCGGAGGTGCGGCAGGCGGTGCTGGACGCGGTCCGGGTCCTGGAAGGACTCGGCGCCCGGGTGGAGGAGGTGCACCTGCCCACCCTGGAGTACGCCCTGCCCACCTACTACCTCATCGCGTGTGCGGAGGCCAGCAGCAACCTGGCCCGGTACGACGGGGTGGCCTACGGCTACCGCAGCCCCCGCGCCCGGGACCTCTACACCCTCTACAGCCGGACCCGGGCGGAGGGGTTCGGCCCGGAGGTCAAGCGGCGCATTATGCTGGGGACCTTTGCCTTGTCCGCGGGCTACTACGAGGGCTTCTACAAGAAGGCGCAGCAGGTGCGGACCCTGGTCCGCCGCGACTTCGACCGCTGCTTCCAGGAGGTGGACGTCCTGGCCGCTCCCACGTCTCCCGTGGCGGGCTTCCGGCTGGGGGAGCGCACCGCGGACCCCTTGCAGATGTACCTGGCGGACGTGTACACCATCCCGGTGAACCTGGCAGGCCTGCCGGGCATCTCCGTACCCTGCGGGTTCGCGGGAGGGCTCCCCGTGGGGTTGCAGCTGGTGGGCCGGCCCTTCGACGAAGCCACCCTCCTCCGGGTGGCGCATGCCTACCAGCAGGCCACGGACTGGCACCGGCGGCGGTGCCCCCTGCGGAGGGGGTGAGGAAAGCCATGGAGTTCGAGACCGTCATCGGCCTGGAGATCCACGTCCAGCTCCTCACCCAGTCCAAGATGTTCTGCGGGTGCAGCACCCGGTTCGGTGCACCCCCCAACACCCAGACCTGCCCCGTGTGCCTGGGCCTGCCGGGTTCCCTCCCCGTGATCAACCGGCGGGCGGTGGAGCTGGGGCTGCGGGCGGCCTTGGTGCTCAACTGCACCGTCCACCCCACCTCCCAGTTCCACCGGAAGAACTACTACTACCCCGACCTGCCGAAGAACTACCAGATCTCCCAGTACCAGTACCTGGAGCACCCGCCCTTGGGCACGGACGGCTACCTGGACGTGGAGGTGGACGGGGTCCGGCGTAGGGTCGGCATCCGGCGGGTGCACCTGGAGGAGGACACCGGCAAGCTGGTGCACCCCGAGGACGGGACGGTGAGCTGGGTGGACTACAACCGGTCCGGAGTGCCCCTCATGGAGATCGTCACCTACCCGGACCTGCGGTCCCCCCAGGAAGCCAAAGCCTTCCTGCTGAAGCTCCGGCAGGTGCTGCAGTACGCGGAGGTGTCCACGGGCCGCATGGAGGAGGGCACCCTGCGGTGCGACGCCAACGTGTCTTTGCGGCGGCCGGGGGAACCCCTGGGCACCCGGACGGAGGTGAAGAACATGAACTCCCTCCGGTCCGTGGAGCGCGCCTTGAGCTACGAGGTGGCCCGGCAGCGGGAGGTCCTGGAGCGGGGCGGGGCCGTGGTGCAGGAGACCCGGCACTGGGACGAGCGCCGCGGGGTCACCTTCGCCTCCCGGTCCAAGGAAGAAGCGGAGGACTACCGGTACTTCCCGGAGCCGGACCTGGTCCCCGTGGAGGTGAGCCCGGAGTGGCTGGAGGAGATCCGGCGGACCCTGCCGGAACTGCCCGACGCGCGGCGGGACCGGCTCATGGCGCAGTACGGCCTGAGCCGGTACGACGCAGAGCTGCTGGTCCAGACCCGGGCCACCGCGGACTTCTTCGAAGCCGCGGTGGCCGCCCACCCCAGCCCCAAGGCCATCGCCAACTGGATGCTGGGGGATTTGACCGCGTACCTCAACGAGCACAACCTCGAGATCGAGCAGCTGCGCACCACCCCGTCCCAGCTGGCGGAGCTGGTCCGCCTGGTGGAAGACGGGACCATCAGCGGCCGCATCGCCAAGGACGTCCTCGTGGAGATGCTCCAGACGGGGGAGGGTGCCCGGAGCATCGTGGACCGCCGGGGGCTGGTGCAGATCGCGGACGAGAAAGCCTTGCGGGAGACGGTGGACGCGGTGATCCGCGACCACCCCGAGCCCGTGAAGGACGTGCAGGCCGGGAAGGAGAAAGCCATCGCCTTTCTGGTGGGCCAGGTCATGCGCCGGACCCAGGGCAGGGCCAACCCCGCCCTGGTCCAGCGCCTGCTGCGGGAGCGGCTGGGCCTGCCCACGGGGTCGTAGACCGCCCCGAAAGTCGCGCGGCAGTCGCGCGCCGCGGAAACCTGGCGCAGGGGGCGGCGCAGACCGCGGGGGATTTTCGGAGGGCCGCAGGAGCAGGGCGTTGGAGGACTCGGGCGTTTCCCAGGCAGGACCCCGGAGCCGGGCGCTGCGGGAGCGGGCGGCGGCTGCGGTGGCGCGGGCCTTCACCCCGCAGCTCCCCGCCTTCGTGCACCGGGCCCGGGGTGCCGTCCTGTACGACGTGGACGGCCGCCGGTACGTGGACCTGGCCGGGGGCGTGGGGTGCCTGGCGGTGGGCCACGCCCACCCCAGGGTGGTCCAGGCGGTGCAGGAGCAGGCGGGGAGGTTCCTGCACACGGACTACGCGGTGGCCCCGTACGAGGGCTACGTGGCCGTGTGCGAGCGCCTGGTGGCGGCAAGCCCCGGCCCGGGGCCGAAGAAGGCCGCTCTCTTTAACTCCGGGGCGGAGGCGGTGGAGAACGCGGTGAAAATCGCCCGGGCCTACACCGGGCGCAGCGCGGTGGTGGCCTTCGAAGGCGCCTTCCACGGCCGCACGTACATGGCCCTGTCCCTCACCAGCCGGGTGCACCCCTACAAGGCGCGCTTCGGCCCCTTCGTCCCCGAGGTGTACCGGGTGCCGTACCCGTACCCGTACCGCAGCCCCTTCCCCGACCCTGAACAGACCGTGGACTTCTGTCTGGACAGGCTGGAGGCCTTGTTCACCCTGCACGTGGAACCCGAGCGGGTGGCCGCGGTGGTGGTGGAGCCCGTGCTGGGCGAAGGGGGCGTGGTGGTGCCGCCTCCGTCGTTTCTGCCGCGCCTGAAGGAGGTGTGCGGGCGGTTCGGCATCCTCCTGGTGGTGGACGAGGTGCAGACGGGCATGGGCCGCACGGGCCGCATGTGGGCCACGGAGCACGTGGGCGTGCAACCCGACCTGCTGGTGGTGGGCAAGTCCCTGGCCGCGGGGCTCCCCCTCTCCGCGGTGGTGGGGAAGGCGGAGGTGGTGGACGCGGTGTGGGAGGGAGGGATCGGGGGCACGTACGTGGGCAACCCCGTGAGCTGCGCCGCGGCCCTGGCGGTGTTCCAGGTGTTGGAGGAGGAGGGGCTGCTGGAGCGGGCCCGGACCCTGGGCCGGCGCATCCTGGAAGCCTTCACCGCCCTCCAGCAGGACTGCCCCCTGGTCGGGGAGGTGCGGGGCCTGGGTGCCATGGTGGGGGTCGAGCTGGTCACCGACCGGACGTCCCGCACGCCTGCCCCCCGGCACACGGAGTTCGTCCTTCGGCGGGCCGCGGAACGGGGCGTCCTGGCCCTGCGGGCGGGGGTTCACCGCAACGTGGTCCGCCTGCTCCCGCCCCTGGTGCTGGAAGAGGCGGAGCTCCAGGAGGCCCTGGACGGGCTGGCGGCTAGCCTCCGGGAGGCCGCCTCCCTGCCCGCGTGAAAGGACCCGCGTGAAGGCGTCCTGAGGCGCCCGCAGGCCGCCCGCGGCCTTGGGAGGCGGAGGGCAACCCGGAGGGGAGGTGACGGGGTAGGAGGGGACCCGCACAATATCTGGTAGTTCCGCGGACCTGAGGCCCAAGATGTCGGAGTTCGTCCACCTGCACGTGCACACGGAGTACTCCCTCCTGGACGGCCACAGCCGGATCCGCCCTCTCCTGGAGCGGGCGGCCTCCCTGGGCATGGAGGCCCTGGCCATCACGGACCACGGGGCCCTGTACGGGGTCATCGAGTTCTACAAGGAGGCCACCTCCCTGGGCCTGCGGCCCATCCTGGGTATGGAGGCGTACCAGGCGCCCCGGCGGTACACCGACCGGGACCCCAAGGTGGACGCGTCCAGCTACCACCTGACCCTCCTGGCCCGGGACGAGGAAGGCTACCGGAACCTGGTCCGCCTCGCCACCAAGGCCCACCTGGAGGGCTTCTACTACCGGCCCCGGATCGACAAGGAGCTGTTGTGGGCCCACCGCAAGGGCCTCGTGGGCCTTTCCGGCTGCCTGAACGGCGAGCTGTGCCAGCGCATCTTGCGGGGAGACCTGCGGGGCGCGCGGGAGGTGGCCGCGGAGTTCCGGGATTTGTTCGAGCCCGGGCAGTTCTTCGTGGAGCTGCAGGACCAGGGGATGCCCGAGCAGCGGGTCCTGGTGCCCGAGCTGGTCCGCATCGCCCGGGACTTGGGGTTGCCCCTGGTGGCGACCAACGACGTGCACTACACGGACCCCGAGGACGCTCCCGCCCAGGACGTCCTCATGTGCGTCCAGATGAACAAGACGGTGCACGACCCGGACCGGCCCCGCATGGGGGACGTCCCCCACTTCTACCTGAAGAGCCCGCAGGAGATGGCGGCTTTGTTCCGCGACGTCCCCGAGGCCCTCCGCAACACCGTGGAGATCGCCCGGCGCTGTGCGGTGTACCTGGAGCTGGACCGCCCCAAGCTCCCGGACTTCCCCGTCCCGGAAGGCTTCACCGCCCAGTCCTACCTCCGGCACCTGTGCGAGGAGGGCCTGCGCCGGAAGTTCGGGCGCATCACCCCGGAGCTGCAGGAGCGCCTGGACTACGAGCTCGCGGTGATCGAGCGCATGGGGTACGCGCCGTACTTCCTCATCGTGCAGGACTTCGTGAACTTCGCCCGGTCCCGGGGCATCCTCACCACCGTCCGGGGATCTGCGGCGGGGTCTCTGGTCCTGTACGCCTGCGGGGTGACGGACGTGGACCCCATCGCGTACCGCCTGCCCTTCGACCGCTTCCTCAACCTGGAGCGCTACACGCTCCCGGACATCGACGTGGACTTCATGGACACGCGGCGGGACGAGGTCATCCGGTACGTGATGGACAAGTACGGGCACGACCGCGTGGCCCAGATCATCACCTTCGGCACCATGAAGGCCCGCCAGGCGGTGCGGGACGTGGGCCGCGTGCTGGGCATGAGCTACGGCGAGGTGGACCGCATCGCCAAACGGATCCCCCCCACCGCCACGTTGGACCAGGCCCTGGAGCAGGACGCGGAGTTGCGGCAGCAGGCGGAGGAGGACCCGCGGGTGGGACGCCTGCTGGAGCTGGCCCGCAAGCTGGAGGGGGTGGCCCGCAACGCCAGCACCCACGCCGCGGGGGTCATCATCTCCCGGGACCCCCTCACGGACCACGTGCCCCTGACCCGGGGCAAGGACGACGTGGTCATGACCCAGTACGACATGGACAGCGTGGCCAGCATCGGCCTGGTGAAGTTCGACTTTTTGGGCCTGACGAACCTCACCATCCTGGACCACGCCCTGAAGATCGTGGAGCGCAAGCGGGGGGTTCACATCGACCTGCACCAGATCCCCCTGGACGACCCCAAGACCTACGCCCTCCTGAGCAGCGGGGAGACCACCGGCGTGTTCCAGCTGGAGTCCGCGGGCATGCGCCGCTACCTCCAGGAGCTGCGGCCTTCCAGCATCCAGGACATCATGGCCATGGTGGCCCTCTTCCGCCCCGGGCCCATGGCCAACATCCCTGCCTACATCCGGCGCAAGCACGGGCTGGAGCCCGTCACGTACCTGCACCCGAGTCTGGAGCCGGTGCTCCGGGAGACCTACGGGGTCATGGTGTACCAGGAGGACATCATGACCGTGGCGCAGGCCATGGCGGGCTACACCCTGGCGGAGGCGGACGTCCTCTGCTACGCCATCCGGAAGAAGGTCAAGGACAAGCTCCTGAGCCAGCGGGAGAAGTTCGAACGGGGAGCCCTGGAGCGCGGGGTCCCCAAGGAGGTGGTGGACAAGGTCTTCGAGCAGTTCGAGCCCTTCGCCCGGTACGGGTTCAACCGGGCCCACGCGGCCTGCTACGGCCTCATCGCCTACTACACCGCCTACCTGAAGGCCAACTACCCCGCGGAGTACATGACCGCGGTGCTGTGCGCGGACAGCGGCAACCTGGAGCGCGTGGCGTTGGACGTGGAGGAGTGCCGCCGCATGGGGATTTCGGTCCTGCCCCCCGACGTGAACGAGTCGGGGTCGGAGTTCACCGTGGTGGACGACCGCACCATCCGGTTCGGGCTCGGGACCATCAAGAACGTGGGGACCTCCGCCACCGAGCAGATCGTCCGCGCCCGGGAGCAGGGCGGGCCCTTCCGGTCCCTGTACGACTTCTGCGCGCGGACAGACAGCCGGGTGGTGACCAAGCGGGTGGTGGAGAGCCTCATCAAGGCGGGGGCCATGGACTCCCTGGGCGACCGGGCGGCCCTGCTGGCGGCGCTGGACGACGCCCTGGAGTACGGGGCGCGCCGGCAGCGCCAGCAAGCCGCGGCCCAGACGGGGCTGTTCGCGGAGGTGGGGGACTTGGAGCAGCCGCCCGCCCTGCCGCAGGTCCCGCCCCTGGACCGCCGGGAGCTGCTGCGCATGGAGCGGGAGATGCTGGGCCTGTACGTCACCGACCACCCGGTGCGGACGTGGGAGGCGGTCCTGCGGGACCACGTCCGGCACCGGGTGGCGGACCTGCAGGAGCTGGAGGACCGGACCCAGGTGTCCGTAGGAGGCGTCCTGACCCACGTGCGGCCCATGGTGTCCAAGAAGGACGGCAGCCGGTTCGCGGTGGCCAGCCTCGAGGATCTCTCGGGGGCCGTGGAGGTGGTGGTGTGGCCCAAGACGTACGAGCGGTGCGGGGAAGCCCTGCACGTGGACGCGGTGGTGGTGGTGCGGGGCCGGGTGGACGCCCCGGAGGGACGGGCGCGGCTCGTGGCGGACGAGGTGGTGCCCGTGGAGAGCCTGGCGGGCGGGAGCAACGGCCCTGCCAAAAACGGGCCCAGGCCCCTCCACGTGCGGGTCACCACCTCCGAGGAGCTGTACCAGCTGGCGGACTTCCTCCAGGACCGGTCCGGGCCCCGGGAGGCCTACGCGCACGTGGTCACCCTCCGGGGCGAGTCCGTCCACCGCCTCCGCAGGGGCGTCCCCTCGGACCCCAACTTCGTCCGCGAGCTGGAGATGCTCCTGGGCGAAGGGACGGTGTGGGAGGAGTAGGGGTCGGCGCCTGGCCCGCTTCTCACCTGGCTTGCGTCCGGTGCATGCCGCCTCGGCAGGCTGCACCTCGCTCTCGGAGGTATACCACTTGCACTCGTCGCTTGATCGCGTTTAAACTCGGAGCGAACACATGGTCCCCTCCAGGTTCGGTCGGCCCGCGGGGGATAACATGGGCAGCGGGGGCGTCTCTTTTGGGGTTCACGGAGGGGCAAGGGGCTGGAGTACGGCAAGACCGAGCTGGGCCGTCCAAGGCCGTAGCGTGTAGGGACCGAGGACGGACGGGGCTGGGGGCGGGGTTCCGATGCGGCTGATTTTGCACCTGCAGCCCGATCCACGGAACGCGTGCGTTCCCGTTCACTACAACGAGTTCATCCAGGCGATGATCTACGCTCACCTGGATGCGCACCTAGCCCAGGCCCTGCACGACGAAGGGATCCCCGAAGGAAAGCGCCACCTGAAGCTGTTCACCTTCTCGCGCCTCTTGGGGCCTTGCCGGGTCAAGGGGGGGTGGCTGGAGCCGCGGGGCCCCCTCCGGCTCGTCGTCGCTTCCCCCATGGTGCCCTTTTTGGAGTCCTTCGCCCTCCACCTCGTCACCAACGCGGACCTGCGCCTAGGCCCGGCCCGGTTCGCAATGGGGTCCGTGGAGGTGGAGCTTCAGCAGCCCTACCGGAGCCCAGTGATCTTTCGGGCGCTATCGCCCATCACCGTCTACAGCACCCTTCGAACCGCCGACGGCCGCAAGAAGACCTACTACTACGCGCCCCAGGAGCCCGAGTTTGAGAGGCTCGTGCTTTCAAACCTCCGCCGCAAGGTGCTTGCCTGGACCGGGGAGGACATCCCTGAGGACGGCGCCTCCTTCCGTCCGTACCGCGTCAGCACCCGCGACCAGCACGTCGTGCTGTACAAGGGCACCGTGATCAAGGGCTGGACCGGCCTGTACGAACTACAAGCCCCCGAACCCTACTTCCGCATGGCCCTCGATGCGGGTCTTGGGTCGAAGAACAGCCAGGGGTTCGGGTGCGTGGAGGTGTGGGAGAGGTGAAACGGTTATGTTAGAGGGGATTCGTGCGCTCGGAGAGGCCGCCCTTGAGCAGGCGCCCTTGATCGAAGCCCTGGTCGACCTGCGCCCCCTGGAGCAGCTTGGAGCGGGGGAGCGGGCCTACCTCGTCGTCTTGAACATCAATTTGAGTGAGCGCAGGCTGCGGGTGGAACCCCAACACTTAGACAAGAGGGCCCTGGTGGAGGCCCTCTGGATGGGGAACGCCGCGGGCTCCAACAGCCCCCAGGATCGCCTCACCACTGACCGTCCCGAGTATCTGGCCTCCCAGACGGTGCCCAATCTCCTGGAGGCGCTGCCCAAGGGTTCGTTGAGCGAGAAGCTCCGGACGCTGCTTGAGGCCGTCTACGTCGATCTCGGGGAGAAGGCCAAGCTGTTCCCCGAGGGGGGCGGCGATGCGCAGTACGAGCGCTATCGCCGGGTGTGGGACCTCCGCAGGCTGGGGCTCGACACAAAATCTGCTCTCGATCTCCTTTCCGGACGGATGGATCGGAAAGAGGCCGAAGGAATTTGCGCCCACGGGGGCGTCGAGTTCTTGAGCGAGGAGTTTTTGCGGGCCTATGCCCGCGCGAAGGGCAGCGCGAAGGAGGCCGTTCAACTCGTCGGTCAAGTTTTACGAGGCTGGGTGGCCAAAGAGCTGGACGTCAAAGGCTTCCAGATCAAGCTCTACACGCTGGCGCTCGACGGAGAATGGCTCGTCCGGCACCCCGATTACGTCCAATACGTCGAGCGCAAGCTGGTGGAGGAGGCCTTCGAGGGCGAAGAAGCCGAAGAGGGGCTCTGCCACCTCTGCGGTGCCTCGGAGCGGGTGACCTCGAAGACCACCCGGTTTCAGCTTTTGAAGTTCTACATCACGGACAAGCCGGGGTTCGCCTCACGGCTGAGCAAGCGGGGCTTCCTGCGCAACTACACCCTCTGTCGAGAGTGCTACCGGGCGCTCTTGGCCGGGGAACGCTTCTTGGAGAACGAGCTGCGCACGCGGCTAGGGCGCTCCAGCGTTTACGTCATCCCCGTATTTCACCTTCCGCAGGCCCGGCCCGGGCCCGAGCGGCTGAGGGGCTGGGCCGAGTACCTCACGAGCCGCCTAGCCGCCTCTGACACGCTGGGAAAATGGCACGAGTTCCAGCTCCATCTCGAGAAGTATCGTCAATACGAAGGGCGGAAGGCCCTCTTCGTGCTCCAGTTGCTGTTTGCGACCAAAGGGCAGGCGGCCGTCAAGGTCGACAAGCTGATCGCAGAAGTGCCCCCCTCCCGGCTCGACCAACTCGATGAAGTCCGCAATCGGGTGCGGGAGTGGGCCGCCGAGCATTTGGGGGAGGATGCTCACGGTGAGTGGGACCTCGGGCTAGGAAGGCTCTTCTATTTGTTGCCCCTCAGGCAACGGGACCGTCAGGTGGAGACAAAGCCCTATCTGGAGTTGCTGGATGCCCTCTTGGTGGGCCGCCCCTTAAGCGTCCAAGCGCTGATCCCTCAGCTCCTGGAGACGGCCGCGACCCACCGCTTGGAGCGCTACGAAGCCCATGCCCATAACCGCCCCAACGACCCGGAGCGGGCCTTGGTCCTGCACCTGCTCCAAGCGCAGCTCCTCCTGCGCTATCTGAAAGAGTTGGGGCAGCTCCACGGTTTAGATGAGGACGAGGGAGGTGAAAGGAGGGCAATGACGGTGACGGAGACGATGGCGGGGCAAGCTGCCGAGATCGAGCGGGAACTGGTTGACGAGGGGCTTCGGGCGTGGATGGATGGCGTCGGCCTTACGGGAGTAAGGCGGGGGCTCTTCTTGCTGGGCGTGCTGATCGGGAAGATCGGCTCCACGAAAGAACAGCGCGAGAGTGGAAAACCCATCCTCAACAAGGTGAACTTCCAGGGGATGGACCGGCTGAAGGTCCTCCGCCTAGCCAACGAGGTCTACGAGAAGCTCAGGCAGTACAAGATCGCGGACTACAACGAGGGGCTCTACGCGGCGATGAAGGCCC
>Ga0272449_1003988_pt1 | contig 12305 bp, 7 predicted proteins | sample YNPCB0241_FD_198679 | JGI IMG/M metagenome (GOLD analysis project Ga0272449, IMG submission 198679) | Hot spring sediment microbial communities from Yellowstone National Park, WY, United States - YNP-CB-024-1 | ecosystem: Environmental > Aquatic > Thermal springs > Hot (42-90C) > Sediment...
GAAACAAAAACATCAAAAATAGATTGTCCAAGATTTAAATCTACGCTTGAAGAATTTTCAAAATAAATTTTTGTTCCACTAACTTTATAATTTAATATAGTTTTAATTTGTTTTACACTTAAACTATCAGAAAATGCTATTAATTTAAATTTTTCTTTATGAAATCCTCCAGCGGGAATGCTTCCAATATTTAGCTGGATTGATTTTAATGCTGGATCATTTTCAACAAAAGCAAAACTTTCTGGAATAAAAAGTGTAATTTTTACATCATCTATAGGTTTATCAAAATTATTATAAACAACTACGCCCAAATCAAAACTTTGACCAACTAAAATTTCTTCTGGTTTTTGAAATTCAATACTAATTTGAGGAGCTTGCGGTTTATATAAAATATAACCAACAAAAATTCCGCCAATTAAAATTAAAACAAATACAAAAAATAAAAATTTTTTAATTGGAAAATTTATTTTGTTTTGTGGAACAACCTCAATTTCTTCTTCCCATAAATTATTTAATTTTTCTTTATCTTCAGTCATTATAAATATAATAATTCATTTTTAGGAATCTTTAAAGACAAAACGCACTTTGGGCAATAAAATTGTTGAAAATTAATATCAAAAAAACGGGGGTTTTTTGCGCCACAATTACAACATTTAGCTTCTTGTGGATCCCAACCTAATATTTTTAAAATATAATTCCAATCAAATTTTTCTCTTTTTAATTCAAAATATAAATTTTCTTCGGGTTGTAATTCCGCTAAAATTTTATTTAAAAAAGATAGGTTGGTTGGATCTAAATTTAATTTTTTTTGTTTTAGAGCATCAACTAATTGAAAATTTTTATTAGAAACTATTCGACATAAAATTAAATTTCCAGGCTCAATATGACCTCTTAATTTTGAAGTTATTTTTCTTGCGCTTTTTGCTTTAGCAGTAATTTTGCCATAAAAAGGCGTAAAAATAGAAACACGTAAATCTTCATCAATAGGTTCTAATTCCAAAATAATTCCCTCAGAAATATATTCTTGGCTCATAATAAAATTTAAATTAATGAGCTTTTGTTTTCTTCGTTTTGTTCTTCGGAATTATTATTTAAATCTTCCAATTTAATTTTTTTATCATCTTTATTTTGTAAATTAATTTTTTTTAAACTTTCAGTTAAATAATTATCAAAACGCATGGACCAAATTTTTAATCTTCGCAAAATTTTAGCGGTATAAAAATTTATTAAAAAATCAATTTTATTAGGCAAATCTGAAACAAGAAATTTATCTATATGATGCATTTCGGATTCTTTTTCTTTTTCTTGTTCTTCAATCCGAGGCAAAGAACGAGCAAAAATATAAATAATGACGCCAATAGAAACAAATAAAATATTAATTAAAACAAAATTTAACATTTTTATATTTCCATTCTAAAAAAGTTGTTTACTTTAATATTTTCTCCAACTTTTGCAATAGTTTCATTAATTAAGTCTTTTACGGTTTTTGATTCATTTTTGATATAAGGCTGAGACAAAAGCTCATCAATATTTTGAGGAGCCATAGCAGCAATTTGCATAGCAATTTCTTTTGCTAATTCTCTAAATGGATCAGAGCGCACAACAAAATCTGTTTCCGCTCTTAAATCTAATAAAACCCCAATTCTTTCATTATGAACATAAGAATAAATTAGTCCTGCGCCTGTTTCGCGATTAGCTCTTTTTTCTACTTTCATTTGTCCTTTTTCGTGAATAATTTGACAAGCTTTATCAAAATCTCCGCCTGCCTCATCTAAAGCTTTTTTACATTCCATTACGCCTGCACCCGTTATTTCTCTTAATTTTTGAATAATATCAAGATTACTCATATTTTTATATTTTAAACCTTAGACTCTTCTTTTACTACATCTTGTTGTGCGGATTCTTCTTTTATTATTTTTCTAGCATTTTCAATTGCTTCTTTTATTTTAGATAAAAACCAATTAACACTTACACTTGCTTTGGTATTTCCTGGAACAGGAATAGTAATTAAATCTGGATTGCTATTCGTATTTATAAAAGCAATTGTTGGAATTTTCATTCTTTGAGTTTCACGTACCGCTGTTTGATGCACTTCTGGATCAACAATAACAACTACTTTTGGTAAATCTTTTAAATTTTCAAGACCAGAAAAAAGCTCTTCTAATTTATTAAGTTGTTTTTGAATTTTTACTTTTTCCTTTTTTGTATATTTATCTAAAGCACCACTTTGCATATCCGCTTTTAATTTTTTATAAAATTCAATTCTTTGGGAAATTACTTTAAAATTCGTTAAAAGACCGCCAATCCATTTATTATGCACTACGGGCATTCCTAATTCTTCTGCTACTTGTTTAATATTTCTTGCAGGAGGTTGCGTGCCAACAAAAAGAACATCTCCGCCTTCACGCAATTTATTAATTAAAAATTCTTGAGCTTCTTTAATTTTAGCTAATGTTTTTTTAAGATTAATTATTTCAAAATCAATGCGTGTAGCTAAAATGTATGGACGCATTTTAGGATGCGTTTTTGTTCTTTTAAGACCATAAAAAACCGCTGAGTCTAAAAGCTCTTTAAATTCTGCATCTTGATATATTTCTTCTGCTTTTTGTCTTACTTCACCGTTTGACATAGTGTTCATTTTAAAAAATAAATTTAATTTTGTAAAGAGTTAATTAATTTTTTTTATTTTTTAGAGGAAACAGATTTTTTGTTTAAAACCTCTGATGTTTCGTACAATCCACCCGAAGGAATTAGTCTTCCAATAATGACATTTTCTTTTAATCCTCTTAAATAATCTATCTTACCTTCAATTGCCGCTTTAACTAAAACTCTTACAGTATCTTGGAATGATGCCGCTGACAAGAAACTATCTGAAGTTAAAGCAACATTACTAATGCTTAAAATTAATTGTTCTGCATGCGCTAATTTTTTACCTGCTTTTTTCAATTCGCGATTTACTTCAATAAATCTTGATTTATCAACAATATCTCCAAGCATAAAATCAGAATCTCCAGGGTCAATAATTCTCAATCTTGAAAACATTTGACGAATAATTATTTCAATATGCTTACTATGAACCGGAGAACCTTCTCGAATATAAACTTTTTGAATTTCGGAAAGCAAATAATGAATAACTTCCTCTTCTCCTTTGTATTTTAATAATTCGCGCAAATCAAGATTACCTTCTGAAAGTTGATCTCCTACTGAAACTTTATCTCCAACATTTACGAAAAGAATAAACTCTCGCGGAACAATATATTCAACAACCTTATCTTTTTTATCTTTTTTCTTTGAACCTTTTTGGCTTTGAACTGAAATAATTATCCTTTTTCTACCACCACTTTCTTCAATTTTTTCAACCTTACCATCAACTTCAGAAATTATAGCTTTTGTTTTTGGTGTTCTGACTTCAAATAATTCTTCAACACGTGGTAAACCATGAGTAATATCTAATCCCGCAACACCACCAACGTGGAAGGTGCGCATTGTAAGCTGAGTTCCTGGTTCTCCAATAGACTGAGCTGAAATAATTCCAACTGCTTGTCCAATTTTTACTAATTGGTTATAACCCAAATCATAACCATAACACTTAGCACAAAGTCCATAAAGAGTTTTACACTTTATTGGTGATCTAACAAATACCTTTTCAATATTTGATTTTTCTATAAGTTCAACTGCTTTTTTATTAATTATTTCTCCTTTTTTAACAATAATTTCATTGCCAATTTTAATATCTTCCAAAGAAACTCTACCAAAAATACGTGTACCTAATGGAATGTTGGCTTTTTCACATTCTTTTTTAAAAACAACAATTCCTTCTTCTGTTCCGCAATCTTCTTCACGAATAATTACATCTTGACTTACATCAATTAATCTGCGGGTTAAATATCCAGCTTGAGCGGTTTTTAATGCGGTATCTGTTGTTCCCTTTCTTGCTCCATGAGTAGCAATAAAGTATTCCAAAACTGAAAATCCTTCTTTATAAGAAGATTTAACCGGAACTTCAATTGTTTCATTTTGAGGATTTGCTACCAAACCTTTCATACCAAACATTTGAATTGGCTGACTCCAAGAACCTCTTGAACCAGAATTAATAATTTTAAATATTGGATTTTGTGGTGGTAAAACAGTTTTAACAAATTTAACTAAATTACTATGAGCTTTTTCCCAAACTGAAATAACTTTTACTTTTCTTTCAGCATCAGTCAAAAATCCGTTTTCATATTCCATACGAATTTGTTCTATTTCTTTTTCTGCTTCTGCAATGATTTGTGATTTTTCTTTTGGAATAATTAAATCATAAATAGACCACGTTATACCACTTAAAGTAGAGTATTCAAATCCTAATAATTTTAACTCGTCCAAAATGCCAACCATTTTTTCTACTCCAAACTTTTCTATTAAACCATCAATTAATTTTGTAAGCTTGCTTTTGTTAAGTGTTTCATTAATAAATGGCACAAGTCCTTTTAGGGCATTATTAAATATTACTCTACCAACAGTGGTTTTAAGATTGCCAAGCAAAATAGCGTCGTTTACTTTAACATAACCCAAATGATAAGCAATTAATACTTCATTAACACTTGCAAAAGCTTTTGTAGGATTAGCATTTAAAGGATCTTCAGTTAAATAATAAATGCCCAAAACAAAATCTTGTGTTGGCGTCGCAATTAAATCTCCAGTTGCAGGTTTTAAAATATTTTTTTCTGCTGCCATAATTTCTTCTGCTTCTTTTTGAGCTTCATCTGATAAAGGAACGTGCACTGCCATTTGGTCGCCATCAAAATCAGCATTAAATGCTGGACAAACCAAAGGAGGAATTTTAATCGCTAAACCTTCAATTAAAATTGGTTTAAAAGCTTGAACACTTAAGCGGTGAAGCGTTGGCGCACGATTTAAAAGAACTCTTTTTGTTTTTGTAATTTCTTCTAAAATAGCCCAAATTTCATCTCCTCTTTGTTCAATTAAACGATTAGCATTTCTAACATTAAAAGCCAATCCTCTTTTAATTAATTCTCCAATAACAAAAGGTTTAAATAATTCTAAAGCCATTACTTTTGGCAAACCACATTCACTAATTTTAAGTTTTGAACCAACGACAATTACTGATCTTCCTGAATAATCTACTCTTTTACCTAATAAGTTTTGTCTAAATCTTCCTTGTTTACCTTTCAAAATATCAGCTAAAGATCTTAATGGTCTTCTACGATTAGCTAATTGTTGATGGCTTAAAGAATTATCAATTAAAGTATCAACCGCTTCTTGAAGCATTCTTTTTTCATTTTTAATAATAATTTCTGGAGCTTTAATTTCTAAAAGTTTTTTCAAACGATTATTACGATTAAGCACTCTTCGATACAAATCATTTAAGTCTGATGTAGCAAATTTTCCTCCATCTAAAGCAACCATTGGTCTTAAATCTGGAGGTAATACAGGCAAAACAGTTAAAATCATCCATTCTGGCCTCATATTGTTTTTAAGCAGAGAGCGGAAAATTTTTAATCTTTTAAGTTTTTTTGTTTCTAAAAGCGGATTTTTAGATTCTTCTATTTCTTTTTCTAAGGTTCTTATTTCTTTTTTAAGATCCATTTTTTCTAAAATTTTACGAATTGCTTCTGCGCCAGTACCTGCTTGAAAAACATCTCCAAATTTTCTACTTAAATCAAAATATTCGCTTTCAGTTAAAATATAACCAGGTTTTAGATTTTTTAATGTATTTTTAAGTGCTTCCGCTTCTTTAATTAAATTTTCTTTTTCTTCTCCTTTTTTAGATTTAATTTTACTTTGCAATTCTTTATTTACTTGTTCTAAAGCTTCTTTCCTTTTTTCTTCATCAACTTCAGTAACAATATAATCAACATAATAAACCACGTTTTCTAATTTATTAGAAGAAACGTCTAAAATTAAAGATAAACGCGAAGGAATGCTTCTTAAAAACCAAATGTGTGCCACTGGAGCGGCTAAAGTAATGTGCCCCATTCTTTCTCTTCTTACGCTTGAACGTGTAACCTCAACACCGCAACGATCACAAATAGTTCCTTTATATTTTATTTTTTTATACTTTCCACAAGCACATTCATAATCTTTAACTGGTCCAAATATTCTTTCAGAAAACAAACCGTCTTTTTCTGGTCTTTGCGTTCGATAATTAATTGTTTCAGGTTTTAATACTTCTCCATGAGACCAAGAAAGAATATCTTCCGGCGAAGCAATTGAAATTTTTAATGCTTTAAAATCATCTTTATGATCATGAGGAGATTCATAAATTGGTTCAATATTTAAACCAAGAGCTTTTATTTCGCTTATTAAAACATTAAATGACGCTGGAATATTGGGTTTTTTAATTGGCTCTCCTCGAATAATAGCTTCATAAGCACTTGCCCTTCCTAAAACATCATCGGATTTTATAGTTAACATTTCTTGAAGAGTATGTCTTGCGCCATAACCTTCAAGAGCCCACACCTCCATTTCTCCAAATCTTTGACCACCAAATTGAGCTTTTCCACCTAAAGGCTGTTGAGTAATTAAAGAATAAGGACCAATTGAGCGCATATGCACCTTGTCTTCAACTAAGTGATTTAATTTCATCATATAAATATATCCAACAGTTACAGGTTGATGAAATGGCTCGCCAGTTCTTCCATCATATAAAGTAATCTTTCCATTTTCTGGAAGACCTGCTTTTTTAAGCTCTTCTTGAATTTGAGAATCGCTTACTGAATCAAAACTTGGAGTAATTGCGCGATAACCTAATTTATGCGCACACCATCCTAAATGCGTTTCTAAAATTTGACCCAAATTCATACGCGAAGCAACACCTAATGGATTCAAAACAATATCTACGGGCGTACCATCTGCTAAATAAGGCATATCTTCAACTTTTCTTACTTCAGAAATTACACCCTTATTTCCATGTCGACCCGCCAACTTATCTCCGGGTTGAACTTTTCTTAAAACTGCAATTTCAACAACAATTCTTTTTATAATACCAGCTTCAAGTTTATCTCCTTTTTCTCTGGAAAAGATTTTAATACCAATTACTCTTCCTCTTTTACCATGAGGCAGATATAAAGAAGTATCCTTAACATCGCGAGCTTTTTCTCCAAAAATAGCTCTTAAAAGTTTTTCTTCTGGTGATAAATCTATTTCTCCTTTAGGAGAAATTTTACCAACTAAAATATCACCCGCTTCAACTTCTGTACCAATACGAATTATTCCTTCTTCATCTAAGTTTCTTAATTTTTCTTCAGAAACATTTGGAATATCTTGAGTGGTAATTTCTGGTCCTAATTTAGTATCAACCACATCGCAATAAAATTCTTCAATATGAACAGAAGTAAAAACATCATCTCTAACTACTCTTTCTGAAATAACAATAGCGTCTTCAAAATTTGCTCCTTCAAATGGCATAAAAGCAACCAAAAGATTTTGTCCTAAAGCCAAAAGACCATTTTCCATTGAAGGGCCATCGACTAAAACATCTCCTTTTTTAACTTTAGTTTTTGGCAAAACTCTTAATTTTTGAGAAATGCAAGTAAAATGATTTGAACGTCTGAAATTTATTAATGGATAATTAACTACTTTACCATTTTTATAACGAACTTTAATATGTAAAGCATCTGCTTCTTCTACTTCACCATCATCTTCTGCAGTAATTAAATAACCAGAATTTTGAGCAACAACACCTTCTTGTCCAGTACCAACTAAAGGAGCTTGAGGTTTTATAAGCGGAACCGCTTGTCTTTGCATATTTGAACCCATTAAAGCACGATTAGCATCATCGTGTTGTAAAAATGGAATTAAAGAAGTGGCAATACTAATAAATTGATTTGTGGAAACGTCCATTAAATCTACTTCTTCTACTTTACAACTTATAATTTCTCCACGAAAACGAGCATTAACCATTTTTCCAATTAATTTACCGTTTTCATCTCGTGGCGTATTTGCAGAAACAATTTTATATTTTTCTTCTTCTAAAGCATCTAACCAAACAATTTTGTCTGTTATTTTTCTTTTTTCAATTTTAACATAAGGAGTTTCTAAAAATCCGTATTTATTTAAACGCGCATAAGAAGCTAAATAGTTAATTAAACCAACGTTATGACCTTCAGGTGTTTCGATTGGACAAATTCTTCCATAATGTGAAGGGTGAACATCTCTAACTTCATAACCAGCATGTTCGCGGTTTAAACCACCAGGTCCAAGAGCGCTCAATCTTCTTTTATGCTCTATTTCAGATAAAGGATTAATTTGATCTCCAAATTGAGAAAGCTGAGATAATGTAAAGAATTCATTAATTACAGAAGTTAAAGATTTAAAATTAATAAGTTGAGCGGGGTAAATTTCTTCCGGAGGTAAGCTAGACATTTTATCTTGAATAACTCTTTTCAAACGTGTAAATCCAAGCCTCATTCTTTCAGCTAAAAGCTCACCAACCGCTCTTACCCTTCTATTTCCCAAATGATCAATATCATCCGGAAGCGCATTAGGATCGTTATTTAATCGAATAATTTCTTTAACAATAGCAACTATATCTTCAAAATCTAATAATCGATTATTTTTGGTTTCGGGTAAATTTAATCTTTTGTTCATTTTATATCTTCCAACTACAGATAAATCATAACGATCCCGGCGCTTAAACATCGAATCAATTAAATTTCTTGCAGTATAAGGAGTTGCAGGATCGCCTGGTCTTAAGCGATGATAAATTTCAAGATAAGATTCGTCTAAATTTTTAGCATTATCTTTGTTAAATGTATTTTCAATATATTTTACTTCTCCGTTATCAACATCTTTAAATAATTCTTTTATTTTTAAAGAATCAACATCAGTATCTTTTTCATTTGCTAAAAATACTCTTAAAAGACTTGAAACTGGAACTTTGCGATGGCGATCAATATGAACATAAATAACATTATCGTTTTCAGTAGTAAATTCTAACCATGCGCCTTTTGAAGGAATAACTTTAGCTCCAAAATATTGTTTTCCTTTAGCTACAAAAGAAGTAAAATGAACTCCTGCTGAACGAATAAATTGAGAAACAACAATACGTTCAACACCATTAATAATAAACGTTCCCCTTTCTGTCATTTTAGGAATTTCTCCAAAATAAATTTCCTGCTTTATAGTTTTATTTGTAATTTTGTTTACTAATCTTACAGTAACATATAAAGGTATGGTATAAATATCATCTTTGTAGCGAGCGGTTGCTTCATCAATTTTTGGTTCATCAAAACGATAGTTTTCAAAATAAAGCTCAAAATTTTTTCCAGTAGGATCTAATACTGGAGAAAATTCTTCTAAAATTTCTTTTACGCCTTCTTTAATAAACCAATTATAAGAATCAATTTGAATAAAATTTAAATTATGTTGCGGAAGAAGTGGTGGGTATTTGGTAAAATCTTTGACCGTTAAATTTTCTTTTTTTAAATCTTTCACCATAATTTTTAAAAAATTTTTCGACTTTTTTACAACAAAAAAATGACCTTTTAAAAAGGTTAAGATGTAAAAAATTTTTTAAGCGCTTATCATAAATTATTTTTTAAATATCTTAATATATTTTTATTATGTTCTTCTAATGTTTTACTAAATATTGTCTTTTTTGTTTGTGGATCCGTTAAATAATATAAATAATCAGTTTCTTTTGGTGTTAATACTGCTAAAACTGCTTCTTGTCCTGGATTAGAAATAGGCGTTGGCGGTAGTCCCTTATGAACATAAGTATTATAAGGCGAATTTATTTTTAAGTCAAGAGGCGTGAGGGGTAGACAAGGCGTAGGCTCTTCTTTTTGTAAAATTTTTATATAACAAATAGTAGCGTCAACATTTAAATGCATATTGAGCTTTAATCTTTTTAATAAAATTCCTGCAATAATTTTTCTATCTTCAAAATAAGGCGCTTCTTTTTCTATCATTGAAGCTAAAATTAAAGTCGAGGTTTCATCAGCATGATATTTTTCAATTAAAGGTTTAATTTTAGTATCAAAATTGCTAAGCATTTTTTTAACAACCTCTTCTGGAGTAGAATCATAATAAAAAATATAAGTATCTGGAGTTAATTTTCCTTCTAATGATAAATTAAATTTTTTAGCATAATTAATTAATTCTTTGCTTTTTAAAATTTTATTTGAACTTAAAATAAAATCAATTTCATAAATTGTTTTTCCGGGGGGAATAACAACTGTTGCTTCCCTGCCCTTACCTGAAGAAAGTAAATATAAAATATCAAAAATGCTTAAATTAGTATTTAATTTATAAGTTCCTTCTTGAATTTTTAAAGCTTTACCCGTTAAATATCCCCAAAAGCCAAAAGCCAATCGCGAACGAATTAATTTTTCTTTATAAAGAGCTTGATTAATATCCAAAAAGCTTTCACCTTTTGAAATTTTAAAAAATTTTTCTTCTCCAAAATTACTTATAGGTCTGCTTTGAAAAAGAATATAAATTAAAAATAAAGAAATAAAAACAAAAATTAAAAATCCAATTTTTTCTTTAATTTTTTGAAAAATTAAATTTTCTTTAAACATTTTTTATTTTTGAACCAATAGAAACAATAATACCTAAAAGAAAAAAATTAGCAAGCAAATTTGAACCGCCATAAGACAAAAATGGAAAAGGAACTCCTACAACTGGAAATAATCCTGTTACTGAACCAATATTAATAAAAAAATGAATGCTAAAAATCATAACCGCACCAAGACAAATAAATTTAAAAAAATTAAATTGAGCATTAATTCCCAATTTAATTAAATTAAAAATAAAAATTAAAAAGGAAACAACAACAAAGATGCCCGCAAACAATCCCCATTCTTCAACTAATGCGGAAAAAATAAAATCTGTTGCTGGTTCGGTTAAAAATTTTAATTGCGTTTGCGTACCCTGCCTAAAACCTTTTCCCCAAAAACCACCAGAACCAATAGCAATTTTTGACTGAATTACACTATAATTTATAGTTAATTGATTTTCTTCAGGATAAAAAACGCCTTTAATTCTTGCTTTTTGATAATCCGCCAAAAAATATTGCCATCCTAATATTCCTAAAATAATAAAAATAATAAAAAAACTAATAATTTTTTTAGATGGAAGTCCACAAACAAGTAAAAATCCAAACCAAATACCAAAAAGAACAAATGTTGATCCTAAATCTGGCTGAAAAATAACAAGTGTTGCAGGGATTAAAAATAAAAGAAAAGATTTTAAAATAACTTTCCAACTACCAATAAAAATATGTTTTTTACTAAAATAACTTGCATAAACCAAAATTAAAACAATTTTTGTTAATTCTACGGGCTGAAATCTAATTGGTCCTAAAACCAACCATCCTTTTGTTCCGCGAATAACTGGTCCAAAAAACAAAACAAAAATTAAAAGTAAAATATTTAAAATATACAAAAACCAAATAAAAAATTGATAGTTTAAAAGTCCGCGCCAATTAATTTTAAAACTTAAAATTAAAAAAATTGTTCCCAAAATTACCCAAATTAATTGCAACTCAAAAAGTTTAAAAGAAATACTTGCAATTTCAATTAACCCCCACGCTAAAATTAAAAAAACTGGGATTAAAATTTTTTTCATTATTTTTTAGCTTCGATTACTATTTCTGTTTGAACGGATTCTAAATTAATATTTAAAGGAAAAACAATATCAAAACTTTTAGTTTCGCTAACATCTAACTGATTAATTGTATTTACTGAACTTAAAATTAAATTATTTTCATTATAAACATTTGCTATGATTTTAATATTTTTTAACAAAACAAAATCGTTGTTTTTAATCTTGCCAATAATATGGTTAAAATCTTTATCGCTTAAATATTTTTTATCAAGCAAAATAATATTAGGCTTTTTAAACTTTTCCGCTTTTATCCAAGAAATATTTTTTAAAGACAAATTTAAACTGGAATTTAAATCAATATTTTCTTTGTCTATAAACTCTACAATATATTTAACTTCTTGGGCATAAATATAAGACTTACCATTTACAATTTTTAAAACTTGATTATTTTTTGAAATACTAAATTCATAATCAAAATCATATGCTCCTAGTTCCGCATTTGGATTTTGAATTTTAGCAATTAAAATTAAACGTTTATCAGTAGGTAATAATTTTGTCCACAAAACTTCAATATTTCTAAAATCTGGAGGAAAACAAATTTGAGCGCACGGCCCACCACAATCTACCCCCTCTTCGCCTTGATTTTGCTTTCCATCAAAACAACTTGGCTTTGCTCTAAAACTAAAATAAAAAATAGAAATTATTCCTATAATAATTATCAAAAAAATACCTCCATAAAAAATTTGTTTAAA
>Ga0272449_1003991_pt1 | contig 12296 bp, 11 predicted proteins | sample YNPCB0241_FD_198679 | JGI IMG/M metagenome (GOLD analysis project Ga0272449, IMG submission 198679) | Hot spring sediment microbial communities from Yellowstone National Park, WY, United States - YNP-CB-024-1 | ecosystem: Environmental > Aquatic > Thermal springs > Hot (42-90C) > Sediment...
ATCATTAACAAGCTCTATCTTGAGCCTCCTTTCGGAGACAAAGATGCGATAAAATCTCTCATAAGCCATAACAACCTTTACATCATTGTTGAATATTGCTGTAAGTTTTTCGATACATCTTTCAGATATGGTCTTAAACTCAGGATGGTCATTCAAAAAATAATCAAGATCATCAGAATATCTGTGCTGATAATAAACCCTTGAAAGGACTGTGCCACCTGTAAGATAAAAGGGAGAGTCCTTAAACGCCTCAATTGCCCTATCCTGAAGTGGATACAGTAGTTTTTCGTAAAACTCTACATACAAAATCCATACCCTCTCTTATCTCTTTAAATCTGACCTTTTTCCTTACAGTATCATCCCATAAAGAACAGAGGAATTCAGGAGATATAATATTAACAATCTCAAGCCAGTTAACACTCTCAAGCAACCTTGCCACGCAGAATGCCCTATCTGGCCACTTCCTCTGAAGTCTTCCTTCAATAATGGCAAGAAACTCCTCTGGCGTGAGTGTCAAATCCCAGAGGCACTGCCTGAGGATACTTTTTTGTTCATCTGTCAGCTGACGTGCCTGCATAAATTTATTATAGCCTAATCAGGCGAATGGTCAAAAATCACCACATCGCCAGTAACAGGTGACCTGTAAATCAGCTTCCTCGCCTTTCCATGAAGGGCATGGGCAATTTTCAGATAAAGCCATACTGGCCCAGCACCTGTTAGTATGATGACATTGCCATCACCAGCGAGATTCAATACAGTGTTTATATATTCATTTAAATTAGTTAATTTTGCAGTGCCAGTATCAGAATATAATGTTGATATGTCGATTGTTATGTCCATATTTAACCTCTTTTATATAAACAATTTCTTTTTAAGCATATCAGGTATTTTGTCTAAATAATAATATTCGATATTGTTTTGCCTTGCCGTCTCTTCTTGAGTTTTAATTATATCATTAATATAAGGAGGGAACTTTTTTCTTCCCTGTGGATCAGTCTTAACAATACTTGATATTAATGGACCAATAATAATAGCAGTGCCATAAGGTCCGCTTTTTTTGTATGCCAGACCACCCTGTGCCTGTGCCAAATCTCCTGAAAAGTCATAGGTCTTTATTTCGATAAGGATTAATGTCCCGAACCTGGTAACTATTACAATATCATGTTCTGCATCAGGCTTCTCTTCAGCATTTAATTTTTTTGTTTTTACACTGTGGTATATTTCAGATATTGAGTTTTTAATTTTTTCATTTTTTTCCAATTCATCAAGAATTGCACCTGCGACCATCCATTCAAACAAAATACCATTGGATTTGAATGACGAAAATGAAGGAATATTTCTTTTATAAAGAGGTCCTGATATGTAATCAACACTACCACCAATATCCTTTATTTGCGATAAAAGTGCATCTATACAAACAGATTTAGCAGAAGAGGAAACAAGCTCTACTTCCTCCATTTCGAGTTGTTTTATAGTATTTTCAATAACAGCTTTTTTTATGCTATTCCAGTAATCATCGTATATCTCTTTAGGCTTTGTAATTAATTTTAATGGTTTAATGAGCAGCTCAAGATCTTTTTTACTTTTTACTCTATAAAGATTTGAAAAAATACTTTCAATTTTTTTCTCCAGATCTTCATAACCAGTTTTTGATATAGTTAAGTTACTAAGTTCAGGTTTTAATTCATTAAGGGTCTTTTTAATCAACTCGCGTATATTACTCTTACATATCGGAGATCTCATATAATTGAAAAATGCTTCCCTGAATGTTTCACTGACTTTGAAATATTCAAGACACTTTTTGCCTATTTTTAAATTCTGCCTTACTTCTTCTGATGGTTCTGGATATAATTTATCACCGCTAATTTTTTCGTACCCGAAAAGATAAAGAAATTCTTTTAAATTTAAAAATACTGAACTCCTCTCATGATAGTTTTTGTAAGTAGAATCGAAATACCATATTTCTGGTGGATTTGCTTCAGTATATGTAACGATATCATCTCTAAAACCTTCTGTAATTCTTTTTTGAAATGTACAGATCATAGCAGAGGCAGGTATTTTCTGGCCTCCTGAGATATTCCAAACAATTTTGGGATAATTTTTTGAATAATGGATTAGTTTATTTGTTAATTCATTAAGGTTTTTTTCTTCGTCCTTAGATATAAAAATCTTTTCTGTTTTAATGTCATGATTTTGTAAAATTCTAATCAGCCTCTGAGTAAGCCCGTTTTCTTCAGTATATTGTGTTGATATAATTACAGCTTGTTTACAGCATAATTGCAATACTGGTAGTATATTTACTGTTTGATTCCCAGTTGAATTACAAAACATTACAAAATCTTCAAAAGTTCTTTGATTCATTTAACTCAAAATCTCCAGCACAGCCCAGCCAAAGGGGAGTAAACCGTTGTTGCTTTGAGGCTTAGGACTGTCAGAGGCAAGCCAAATAGTGGTTGAATAAGGTTTATACTCATATCGCATTCTACCTTCTCTATCTCTGCCTTGCATTATTTTGATTAGCCTATTTCCTTCAATAGTTACTGCCTCTGCACCTGAATGCCTGCCTATAGAAACAATAAATGCAGTTTTATTTATCTTTCCTTTAAACTTACTATTAATTTCATTGATTAAAGGAACTGAAATATCTATGCCTTTTAATGTCTTTATTTCATTTTCAAGGAGTGGGACATAAAACTTATTAAGAGAGGCCATCAACTTATCAGCAGTAATAGGAAACTTTATACCAGAAGAGGTTATGGGAGCATTAATGTTAATAACCCCCTCAAAAACTGCACCAGGCTGTATCACCTCAAAGATCTGATAAACTCCACCTCTTTCTGCAAGGGTTGCCCTATTGCTCTTTTGTTTTTTTCTGTTTATAGCATAAACTATCTTTGTCTTTACCCTCTCAACTGGCAATAAATCTGATATCTTGACCATCCTGAAGGGATCTGTGTTAAATTCACCGTTCAACAATTTTCTTTCAAATTCTTTTGCAATATGTTTTTTTATTATACTCTTATAAATCTCTTCAGCATTCTTAGAGCTTGTCTTTTCAAGATAGTTTACCCAACAATCTCTTATCCCCAGTTCTCCTGCCTTTATATTCAAGTATGCAGTTCTGATAGCACCTTTTAGCGATGACCCTGGAATATAAGGTTGAGTGGTGTAAGGATTATAGGCAGTTTTGTTTATGATGAATTGATTTATAACAGTCTTCTTATCATAGGTTTTCAGTTCAAGAATTTTTTTATAATGATTTACAAGATAATCACTAACATCAACTTCCCTGCTTTTAATCGAAGGCTTGTAAAAGCGATTTATTACTTTAAAAATATTAAGAAGGTCATCACCTGACGCAATTTTACTGAATTCAGATCGCTCGTGAGGTAAGAGGCTTTCCACAAAATCCAGAGGATCAAACTCTATTAATTTCTTTTTCTTTTCGTCTATTATAAAACTTGTAGGTTCGTATACATCGTCACATCCAATGTGGACAGGTGAAACTATATGGAGTCTTATTCTAAAATTTTGAGCTTTCACCTACTCCTCCATTTTTACAGGTATATACAGGGAATACCCCTGAGCAACTGTTCTTGGTTCTATTTTTGATATATTAAGGACAGCAGTTCCTATAAAAGGTCTTTTAAATACATTTGAATTATTGACAACAAACACTGCACCTTCATCAGCCATTATTACTGGATTTTTAAATGGCTTTCCAGTTTTTGCCAGTATATCACCATGTCTGCCAAAACGGATAAAGGGCATAAAAAATGATTTACTGAAAACATCTTTTTCTGGCACACAAGGCGAAAGTGTATAGCAGGCATTTGGCTCACCAGAGCCAAGGGTCATAAGGTTAAATTCTTCATATCCCTTTATCTCAAATCTACCAAGACCTGTTGAGGCATCTTTACCAAAGCCTGTCTCTCCAATTAATTTAAGTGTTTTAACGATAGCATCAATAGATATGTCATTTTTAAGTGCAATAAATATACAGAGTGATACGCCAGGAAGATATGCAATCTGTTCAACACTGAAAGGTGCAAACTGGTCTTCACCTGTTGTTCCAGCAATTCTATTTATTGTATTATGGGGTTGTATGTATTCCTTGATAACTGTATTAACTCCTTTTTTTATAAATTCACGCTTTTTATGTTCAGGTAATCCTTGAACTATTCTCTCGATAAGTTCTCTGTCATTGATATAATTCAAAGATTTAAATGTTTCTATTTTTGACTTCTTTTCAACAACCATCCATCTCTTCTTTTTTAATTCCTTTCTTGCACTGATTATATCCTTTTTATCCATAAATTTAAAATCAAAAATATCTTCAATTGGCATATCAGGTCTTTTAAGAAAAATTGTGCCATCAGTTTCGGGATATGCAGAAGAGACTATCATAAAGGGTTCTGTAGAATAATACGAGAGGAGGTCAACAAGACTCTTACCGAAAAGGTCTTTGTTATAAAATATCTGCCAGCAAATATGACCAAAAATAGTATCCCCTTTAAGGGGGGTACCAAAATTAGAAAGGGGCTTGATAGAAACTTTATATACCTTCATAAAATCTCTTTCCTGACTTATAATGTTATTGGCTGACCATTAAGTTTTAAATTAATAAACTCGATTCTTCCATATCCTCTACTTCCACTTCCACCAAGGGCATCCATTTCAAGTAATTTTAAACCTTGTAATAGATATTTAAAATTTTCTTCGTCAGAATCATCCATAATCTTAAATGTCAAAAGAAAGTCAAACTCTGTTCCAGCAGGAACTCGCTCAATTGAGCGGGGATGTTCAGCAGTACCCGTAATACGATTAATGACATTTTCAGCTTTCACCTCTGTCAATTGCCAGCGATTTTCCTGAGCCTTTTTCTTCCATTCTTCGTTAAGATAACAGTCTGCAAAGGATACTCGAGTAGGACCTAATTCAGGGGCTTCTTCACTCTCTGAGCCACTCGAACCAAATATCTTTAATATCGCTTCTGCCTTTTTTTGAGGTTGTTATCCGTTATGGATTTCCAGACCTTTACAGTTACAAGGCCGCCATTGTCTTTCGCGAATGGCACAAGACCACTCTCAAGTTCTAGGAGGGAACGGACTTTACCTTTTAAAGATGAACCAGGGATATAGGGCTCAAGTGTATGGGGATGTTTAATCACAGGGCTGTCTGTGCCACCTATATGCATTTCCATATCACCTGAGCCTATATGAAGGCCACTTTTTAAAACAATTTTTCCTTCAAGCTTTTTAATCTCCCTGAGTCTCATTTTTTATTACCTCCTTTTTTTCCAGTTTAGTTGGATCTTCTATTACTTCGACATAATATTTATAAAATCCCATAAAAGCCTCAAAGAGAGCAGCAAAGGCTTCAAAATCATTATAAGTTTTTATCTGAGAAAGGCATACACGCATAAACTCTCTAAATGTTTTTGAAACAAGCTCTCTTGCTTCAGCATAGTGTGCCTTTGAATTGAGGATCATTAAATATGGTAAGAGTTTGGCAAACTCCTCTTCTCTTTTTTCTACTGGTAAAGTTTTTAAAATACTATCAATCCTTAACACTTCATCGTAAAATTTTCTTATCTGGGCAGGATTGTTTCTTTTGTTGTTTTTTTCATTAAAGATTTCTTTAGCTATGTTATCAGCCTGTTCTGAAAAAAGGTCTTTTCTTATAATTTTCTTATCCTTATCATACCAAAATTCGATCTTCATTTTAACCTCCTTTTCTATGGTTATATATTACCTGCCAGAGTGGTATTCGTAAAGTACCAGGATAATTTTCAATCCATTCTACTACTTGTATTACCTCATTAATAGCTTTTTGTCTTTCTTCACCTTTTAATTTTTTACCAATATTTCTGGCTATCGTATATTTTAAAAACGTTCTCCATTTCAAACATTCCATGTCTTCAATATGAATTGCACCATTATTTCTCAATTTCAATTCCTCTTCCTGTTTTCTCATTTCAATCAATTCGTTAAGTCTAAAAAGCATCGCATTATTAATCTTTTCAGTAATAAGCCAATCATGGAAGATCTCTGATATCTTTTGCAATTCTTCAAAATCTGACCATAGAGAGGTTTCTCCAAATAGGGTAATTCGATTTTTACCTGTTGTTTTAGAGAGGTTTAAAGCCTCTTCAGATTTTTCAGCAAGTCTGAGAACAGGCTCATGAGGTTTATGAATAGATATACCTGCTGAAATAGTTATAATCTCGTTATGGCAAACATATTCTTTAAAAGTGGTATTTAAATGATTTGCAAAATCTACAATCCTGTTCCAGGGACCAATAAGAAATAAGTCATCACCACCAGAAAAGACTGTATAAATGTTTTTAAATCTTTCATCAGTCTTGAGGATATAAGGGATATAGATAGAGAAATAACTATTCAATTGTCTACTCATCGTGGCAAGTCTTGAAAGTGTAAATCTTTCTTTTCTCATTCCGCATGCAAAGAGCAATCCGAGATTATCTACATCAGCTTTAAGAACTCCAAGTGCTTCTATACCTCTAAACTTATGAGGAGCATTTGTAAAATTAAGCGCCTTTACTGCTATATGGGCAAATGTCTTTGGAACATTATCATCTTTGTCAGCCTTAATCTGATCAATCATCTCCTGTTTCTTCTTATCACTCTTCTTGCCCGCAAGATAACGGTCATCGTATAAGTCTTCCTCATCATATTTAGGCACATAGCCATTAAGGAATTTAGTGGTTATGTTTTTGGCGATATGACCATCTTTAGATATCCCGATATTCCAGAATTTAAAGAGTTTTCCCTTTCTTGCTATTTCATTCAATTCACCTGTTGGAAAAGCAAGTTGGTATCTTCCGAATATTGGCTCTAATAACTTTCTACCATACAGTTCAGCATCAACAGCGGTTATAGCTATCTGGTCATTTTTAACAAGATTTTCGCCGATGAAAATATGGTCTGCACAAATCTTACAGGCATATTCCTCCATAATCTCTGCATTGTTATCGGCAGGCCGTTTGTTGCAGAATGGACATATGCCTAACATGTTGTCAAAGGAATCAAGATAATCAGATACACAGCCACCGTGCTGAAATATGTCAAATCTGGAATACTTTTTTCTATCCACACTCCGTGAAAGTTTTTCCCACAAGTCAACAAACTTACCGCTTACAAAATCATCAGGAGATGCCTCAATCATCGATAAACCTATTGATGCCTGACCAAAGAAATTTTTTATAAGCCATTTATTCAGTTCTTTTTCGATGGTCTCTACAATATTTTTTGCATTATCAGTGTTATGAGCTAAAATAGTAAATTTACCTGCAGCATTAAGAATAATAGATGTAAATGGTATCCCCAATTCTCTACATATCATATCTGCTGCAAGTTCTGATAAAAGTGAAACATAAAAGGACCTTCCTCTAAGGAGCTTGGCAGATGCCTTGCCCGTACTCCCGCCTTCTGTAAAAATGAAATCCTGAATACCGTAAAAATCACCGTTTATGAGCAGAAATTTCTTTGTCTCATAATCACATATAGCTTCTATTATTATTGTGTTAGTATCGCTGTGATATTTATAAAGAGCTGATGCAATAGCTGCTGTTGTTCTTGAATGATCATACAGGGAAACATCAGGCACAACATACCCAACTGTTGCAGCTGGAATATGAGAGGCATAAATCATAAATAGACTGTCAAAATGTTCAAACCATAATGGGATATTTTCTTTATGGCTGAGTTTCTTAAGACCTTCTACAAAATTAAAAAATAATTCTCTATATTCTTCTGAAGCTTTTTCACTTTCTATCTGACATACTTCATCTCCTTTTTGAGGGAAAATGTTATAGGGTGAGAGTTCTTTTAAAGGATAGCGATACTGGTAATCTTCAAGCCTTTTTGACACATCTTTATCTTTAATCGACAAACCTTCAAAGATAGTAATGAGGCGAGTTTTTTTATAATCTTTTATGTCAATCTCTTTATTGTACCTCTCTTCGAATTCTGTCCTATCGAAACCACTGCTAATCCTATCAGCAATTGCAATTATCCATTGAAGAGGTGTTTCAGGCTTATGATGGCCTGCTGCCAGATTAACAAAGGAATCACCAAGCCCCCATTCATTCTTATTGAATTTAGCAGGAAGATGCTTCTCTATATGATCAATAAATGCAGCAGTATAAACAGCATGGCTATGGGTATATCTTCCTTTATAAAGTGGAAGATATAGAGGGCTGTTGTTTTCAATAAATTCTGAACTAACAAAAAATCCTTTATCATCGCTCTCTTTTGTCTTTGCTCTTTCAGCAAATTTTCCTATATCATGGAAATAACCAGCCAAAGCAATCTTATAAATTGTTTCGTCTGTCATAAACTACCTCAACTGTTACTTGGCTACCAATTTTATTGTTTACCTAATTTTATCCCAAAACCTCATCCATTTCAACAAAAGAAATATTTCCGAAACATTTTATTCGATGCTAATCCTGTTTTTATCAAGGGCTATGCCATACCTTTTATTGCCGTGGCTGCCGCAGGCTTGTATCTTATAACACATGGAAACCTTTTCATCCTTAACATGCTTTTCTATCTGGTCATTTATCTTGCTTATATACTGCCTTAATAAAGATGGGTCATTCCATGTTTTGCTCATCTTTTCATCAGTGAATGGTTTGATTTTTCTGTAGTATCTGTTCATGAGGTCTAACAATGCCCTATCCGGTCCTGCCTTTGAAATAACCGGATAACAGTCATTACAGTTTTCGCACGGACCATTATGTTGACATGTGAGTTTTATAGATAAAAGAGCAGTATAAAGGGCAAGATGGCTGGGCTGAAGGCTGAATTCAATATCCCCACCAATCCTGATTGTATTATCTTTAAGAGATACTATCAAGGGTGGGCAGATAAAGACAGAATCAATCTCTCTCTGGGATTCGGTTACGAGTTCGTTGAATGTCTTGCCACTTAGAAAAAATTTATTCCCGAGCCGAATAAAGGGTAATTCAGCAAGAAATATCTTTGCATTTTTTGTATGGAGTTCCTTTCCATCACGGGTCTTGATTATCCTGTTCTTTCTGGGTTTATAGAAAAATTCTGGATTCGCCTCAAATTCAGGGCTTACAAGGACATGATAAAGTTTATCTCTTTGCCTGCCAAATAGTTGAAGGGCACTTCCGAGATAGAAGCTCATGGTCTTTCTTCCACCAGCAATTGAGCAATGAAGCCTTGAGTTTTCTTCTTTTGCCTTTTCTTTTATAAAAGAGCATATGCAGTTACCTACTATAGCATTGTCTCTGTCATCTTTAATATCGTCGAGTTCCCTGTTATTTTCATCCTTTGGCACAATAAATGAATCATCTTTGAGTGTAACAGGTGGGATGTTATATTCTGTGAAAAGCTCATTCAGAATACCCTTTTTAACGAGGGTATCTTTTATTATCTTTTTTCCTGTTGATGTTGTAATTATATATATTTCGTGAGGATATACTGGAGGGTCTTTCTGAGAGAGGGCGTAAATTGTTTCTGTTATTATCTGTGGCGTAGCTCCAGCCACAAATATGAATACTTCTTTTAACATCTCACTCCTTAACTGTTATCTTGATGACAACTAATGAAATTGTAAAAAAATCCTCGCAAAAATTCAAGTAGAGCAGCAGTCAGAGACCTTTTTGAAAATTCCAGAGAAGAGTTGAAAAATTAGGGAGAGACCCAATATTCTTCGCTTTTGACTGCACGCCCTGTGGCGTGCTGTCGCAATCCCTTCTAAATGAGGTCTTGCTTAGTGCGATAGCGCGACAGAGCGATAGTGCGACAACTACAAAGACTGCTTAGACTTCCACAATAGCTTGCTAACATTAGATGCCAGTTCATAAAGACGAGCAGCTTCATTATTGGCCAAATAGCCAAGTCTCTCCGAAAATTCCAAGAGATATTCACATTCAGCCAAAGACCCTAATGAAATATCTATAAAGCGGGATTAGTTCTGCATTACTTTTACGACCATAACCTTCTACAATATTCACAGGCACTGAAAGGGCTGCACGTCTTAATTGTGATGTAATCCCCAACAATTCACTTTTAGGAAATTTCTCTGTGGCTTTGTAAACTTCAAAGGCAAGTTCATCAGCTTTCTGCCACACTATGAGCTTTTTATAGTTTTGCATGAATTAATTATACCAAATGTGACTGTCGCACTGTCGCACTTCAGACTGTCGCACTATGTTGTCGCAATCCCTTCTAAATGAGGTCTTCTTTCCGACTAAAACTTAATCAAGACTATGTGTAAAACCTTAAAAGTCGCAATCCCTTCTAAATGAGGTCTTCTTTCCGACTTTAACACCCAAAGAGGAGTGGCCGAAGCACCACGGTCGTCGCAATCCCTTCTAAATGAGGTCTTCTTTCCGACAAGAATGCATAAGGAAACGCTTTGTAGATATAGTGTCGCAATCCCTTCTAAATGAGGTCTTCTTTCCGACAGGAGAGCCAGCCAGATTGCCAGAAGAATCAAAATGTCGCAATCCCTTCTAAATGAGGTCTTCTTTCCGACGTAAGTTTATCCAGAGACTTCCAGAACATATACGGTCGCAATCCCTTCTAAATGAGGTCTTCTTTCCGACTGAATTCGAGGTATTGAATAATAACAAGATAGTTAACGTCGCAATCCCTTCTAAATGAGGTCTTCTTTCCGACCTTACAGATCGTTAGGTTTCACAGTTACTACTCTCGGTCGCAATCCCTTCTAAATGAGGTCTTCTTTCCGACTCGAAAGCATTTCCTACTCGAACAATACCACGACTTACAGTCGCAATCCCTTCTAAATGAGGTCTTCTTTCCGACGGAGAAAGCAATAAAGAAGCATATTACAAAACAATGGTCGCAATCCCTTCTAAATGAGGTCTTCTTTCCGACAAATGAAAAGAGAGACGTAGACCACTTCCCCCACTGGTCGCAATCCCTTCTAAATGAGGTCTTCTTTCCGACGTCTTCTGATCTTTAAAATTCCAAGTGTCCCCACCTGGTCGCAATCCCTTCTAAATGAGGTCTTCTTTCCGACAGAAATTCAGCCAGAAAAAATTCAGCTTGCCCTTATTGAGTCGCAATCCCTTCTAAATGAGGTCTTCTTTCCGACGCTAAAGGTAAATGGATTTTATCAGGTTATCATAAGTCGCAATCCCTTCTAAATGAGGTCTTCTTTCCGACGGCAAGGTCTACAAGTTTGAGAGAGGAAAAATATGTCGCAATCCCTTCTAAATGAGGTCTTCTTTCCGACAACTATTTAGAGTAGGTCCCATAGATATTAAGAAAATAGTCGCAATCCCTTCTAAATGAGGTCTTCTTTCCGACAGATTTTAGTTATGAGAAAAAAAGGAGGTAAAAAATGATAAGTCGCAATCCCTTCTAAATGAGGTCTTCTTTCCGACAAGGGTCTAATATGGAGTACACAACGAAGTTAGAGGTCGCAATCCCTTCTAAATGAGGTCTTCTTTCCGACGATTCTACAGAAGCTACATTAGTCTTATAAAGAACAGTCGCAATCCCTTCTAAATGAGGTCTTCTTTCCGACAGAAAGGCCCACCTTAGGTGGGCAAATCAAAAAAAGGTCGCAATCCCTTCTAAATGAGGTCTTCTTTCCGACTGAAGGAGGTAAAGGATGACAAAAACTATAATAACGTCGCAATCCCTTCTAAATGAGGTCTTCTTTCCGACAATGCAGTCGGCAGAGTGAGGGAGGTGTACTATGCGTCGCAATCCCTTCTAAATGAGGTCTTCTTTCCGACTATTAGACAGATGAAAAAGATATGGCAGGGGGCTGATGGGAAGTCGCAATCCCTTCTAAATGAGGTCTTCTTTCCGACCCTTGATGATTAGTTGGGCGGAGTTTCAAGGCTTTGTCGCAATCCCTTCTAAATGAGGTCTTCTTTCCGACTGTCCCCCTTGTTATTTTTTGTTTGTTTTCAAATACTTAGAAAATCACTTATTGATATAAAATATCAATAGCAGAGGAGCTAAAATTTGCAAGGTCTTAATACTATATCTTGTATGCTCTTTCTTAAAAGCCACACAAAATATAGAAAGAACAGTTCGGAAAGTTTATTAAGTATAAGGTTAATAAACCCTTTCTGCGACCTTAGACTTACTATTGAGTTGTCAAAGAGCTATATTCTTTTAGCACATTCTTTTTTCAAAAATCAATGGTGCCCGAGGCCGGACTCGAACCGGCACGGTGACTAAGCACCGAGGAATTTTAAGTCCCTTGCGTCTACCAGTTCCGCCACTCGGGCAAACCTTAGGGTGTAAAACTTAGAA
>Ga0272449_1003992_pt1 | contig 12295 bp, 11 predicted proteins | sample YNPCB0241_FD_198679 | JGI IMG/M metagenome (GOLD analysis project Ga0272449, IMG submission 198679) | Hot spring sediment microbial communities from Yellowstone National Park, WY, United States - YNP-CB-024-1 | ecosystem: Environmental > Aquatic > Thermal springs > Hot (42-90C) > Sediment...
ATTCTCTTTAACTAATTTTGTCCATTCTTTTCTTACACAAAGACCTCGAAAATTATATTTTTTTGCTTCTTGGCAGCTTTTTAAAATATCTTTTTTGGTTGTTTTTTCGTCAATATTTGTATGATCAATATATTTTGAAAGCTTCATATTTTTATTTTACATTGTTTTTGGCATTAAAATATAAAAGTAACTTTTATCCCCTACCGGCATTATCATTATTGGAGAAATATTATCGTTTAATCCAATTATAATCTCACTTGAATCAATTACAGAAATTCCGTCCAAAAGATATTTCCAGTTTACATTAACTTCAATATCTTGGCCTTTTATATCACCTTTTACTATTGATTTTGCTTCTCCTATATTTGAAGAAGAAGCAGAAATAGTAAGCTTTTTACTTTTTTGATTAAAATCTAATTTAATATCCTGAATCTTACTTGAAAAAATACTTGTTGTTTTTACTTTGTTTAAAATTTCATCTTTTAAAAATAAAGCTTCTGTTTTAAAGCTTTTTGGAATAATTTCTTTATAATCAGGGAAACTTCCTTCAATTAATCTTGAGATTAAACTAATTTTTGGTTCAGTTTTTTCTGAGGGTATTAAATTAAAACTAATTTGGGATTGATCAAAAATAATTTCCATCTCACCTTCTATTTCGCTAAAAATATTACTTATCTCAACAGCTGTTCTTTGAGGGATTATTAAAGATTTATTTAAAATATTTTCTGGAACTTCTTTTATATCAATGTTCTTTTCTGCTAATCTTATACTATCTGTACCACAAATAAAAAGTTTATCTTTTTTAAAGGAGAATAAAATACCTGAAATTTCAACCCTTGAATCATTAGGAGAAACTATATGATAAATTTTGGGTAAACTTTTAGTTAAAATAATATTATCTAGTTTAACTGAATTTTTCTCTTTAATTTCCGGAACCACAGGAAAATCTTTTGGATCTTGACCAAGTATTCTTGCTTGAAAATTAGCGCATTTTAAGTTTAAAATAAAATTTTCCAATTTTACCTCAACTTCTTCATCTGGTAAGTAACTTAAAAAATCTGAAAGAATTTTTCCTGGTACAGAAATTTTACCTTCTTTTTTGATTTCTATTTGAGTGTTTACTACGATTCCAATTTCAAGATTTGTTGAAAAAAAGCTTAAATTATTATCTTTTGCTTCAATTAAAATATTATTTAAAATAGGTAATGTTAAATTTCCACCACAAATTCTTGAGACCATTGAAATTATTTTTTTGAATTTTTTTGATTGTATTTTAAATTCCATACTTTTATTTATTTTATTATTAATATACTATTATTTTTGGGAAAAATTATTAATATACTATTATTTTTGGAAAAAAACATCTTTTAAAATGTTTTTTCTTTTATTTTATTCGACTTTTAATTGGGGAAAAATTTTTATTTTCTTTTGGATTATTTTTTTATTTCTTTTGAAGAAAAAATTAAAAATTATTTAATCTCTCTTTTAATATTTCAATTTCTTTAATAAAATCCCCATCTTTTTTTATTTTTTCTTCAACTTTTTCACAAGCATATCCAACAGTAGTATGATCTTTATTTCCTAGTTTCACTCCAATTGATGGTAAAGAAAGTTTAAGTTCTTCTCTTAAAAGATACATAATAACTTGTCTTGGAAGTACCACTTCTTTTTTCCTTGAATTTGATAAAACTTCCTTTTTTGATACATTATAAAAATCACAAACAACCTCAATTACTTTTTCTGGTGAAATTTTCTTTTTAGGTTTTAAAATTAAATCTTCAAGGACTTTTTTTACTTTTTCAAAACTTCTTTCTTGTTCAAAAACTATTAAAGCTTTAATTAAAGCCCCTTCAAGCTCTCTTATATTTTTTTTAATGTTTCTTGCTATAAATTCTAGAATTTCTTGGGGTAAAATTCCTCTTTTTTCTTCTAATTTTTGTTCTAAAATTGCTAATCTTTCTTCAAATTCTGGGAAAGAAATATCTGCTATCATCCCGCCTTCAAATCTTGATTTTATCCTTTCTTCTAAATTTTCTATGGCATAGGGCGGCCTATCAGAAGAAATAATAATTTGTTTTTCGTTTTCTTTAATATTATTAAACACTCTAAAAAATACCTCTTGAGTTCTTTCTTTCCCGGCCAAAAACTCAATATCATCAATAATTAAAACATCAAAACTACTATAACTTTCAACAATTTTTTCAATACCATCATTTCTAATTGCGGTAATTATTTCACTTGTAAAATTTGGGCAAGGAATATATTTTACTTTCTTTTTTTTACGGGAGTTTATAATTTCATTTCCTACAGCTTCCAAAAGGTGGGTTTTTCCAAGACCAACTCCGCTATAAATAAATAAAGGATTTATAGAGCCCAGATTTTTTACAACCGAAACAGCACAGGCATGAGCAAGTTGATTAAAACTGCCGACAACAAAATTATCAAATCTGTATTTTGGATTTAAACCAGATAATCTATTTTGATAAAATTCTATTTGGGGCTGAGAAATATCGTTTATTTCATTAATTAATTTTTTGTTTTTTCTTATATGAGTTGTTTTTTGAATTTTGTATTTTATAACTTTAATATCCGGAGAAAATTTTTTAAATGTTTCTAAAAGATCTTTTTCAAATTTATTTTTTAGCCATTCTTTTACAAAAATATTTGGAACGGAAATAATAATTTTATCATCTGCTTTTTTTTCTATATTTACATCTTGAAACCAAGTAATAAGATTAGTTCTTGAAATTTTATTTTCAAGACTATTCATTACAGATTGCCAGAGTATTTGATTGTCCATAATAAAAGTTTAAATTTAATAAAGGAAAAATTATTTTAATTTTTCCCAAGTTTAAAGTCAAGGAAAAAAACTGGGGAAAACTTGTGGAAACTGTGGATAATTTATTATACAAAAGCAAATGTAAAATGCAAAATAGAAAAACTAATTAATGACTAATAGTAGTTAATTATTAACTAACAACTGTTGAACTTTTATTTCGGAGTTATTTTTAAATTTTGACTTTTTTTTAAAAAAATATATACTTTTTAAATAAAATTAAACTTATGAGTAAAACTTATCAACCAAAAAGAAAAAAAAGAAAGAGAACCCACGGTTTCAGAAAAAGGATGGCAACGAAGTCAGGAAAGAAGGTAATTAAAAAAAGAGCTAAAAAAGGCAGAAAAAGATTAACAGTTTAAAAACGTGCTCAAGAAAGAAAATAGACTCCACAAAAGAGAAGTTGAGCTTGTTTTTAAAAAGGGGTCAAATATTAAAGAAGGCTTTTTAATTTTGAAATATTTAGAAAACAAAGAAAAAGACCCCCTAGTTCCTCGTTTTGCGATAATTGTTCCAACAAAAGTTTCAAAAAAACCAACAAAAAGAAACAGAATAAAACGTCAGATAAGAGAAAGTTTAAGAAAAAAAATAGATAAAATAAACAATAAAAGTATTGATGGTTTAATAATAGCCCTTCCTGAGATATTAGAAAAAGATTATTGGGAAATTGATAAAAACATTGAAAAAATTTTAAGAAGAATTTAAAAAATAAAAATTTATGAATCCATTAGTTTTGTTTTATAGGATTTTTTTATACCAACCCCTTTTAAATTTACTTATCTTTCTTTATAACTTAAAATATGTTGATTTTGGTATTGCAATAATTATTTTAACCATAATAGTGAAGGTATTAACTTTAAGACTTGATACTCATGCTCTTTTAAAACAAAAAGAGTCTCAGATTAAGGGCGCAGAAATTCAAAAAGAAATGAAAGAAATTCAAGAAAAGTACAAAGACGACCCCCAAAGACAAGCTGAAGAATTAAGGGCTTTATTTAAAGAAAAAGGATTTAATCCATTTTCAAGTTTTTTACCGATGGTAATTCAAATTATTATAATAATTGCCCTCTTTCAAATTTTCAGGCATCCCATTACCCAGAATCAATTAACTCTTTTATACAGTTTTGTAAAAAATCCTGGGACAATTAATTATCTTTTTTTAAGGACCATTGATCTTTCAAAACCAAATTCTGTGTTAGCTGTGTTGGTTGCTTTAATTCAGTTTTTTTATTCAAAAACTCTTTTTTCTTATCAAAGAAAATTTCAGAAAAAAGCCAAATCAAAAAAGAAAAAAGAAGAAAGTGCTCAAGAAAAATTTCAAAAAGTTATGCAAAATCAAATGATTTATGGTTTCCCGATAATAACATTTTTAGTTTGCCTTACTCTTCCTTCTGCCCTACCTCTTTTTTGGGGTCTTTCAACTTTAATAGCACTTTTTGAGGTGAAATTGGTTTATAAAAAATAAAATATTAATAAAAAAGGAAAATAAACTAAAATTTTTAATTTTTTATTTTAGAGAAGGTTAATATGGAACATGTCTTGAGCCACCCGTGCATGGAAGATTTGGATAATTTGTGATACCAGAACAAACCGCACTCCCACAACCTCCTTCTTTTATTGTTTCTATTACATCGATGCCCTCGGGAGTTACATTATGTTTGACACATTTATATCTTGAATTATCTATACAGAAACACTTCCCGCTACCCGTAACACTATAACATCCTTTATCGTAGCAAACCTGGTAAACAGCACAATAGCCGTTTGGTTCTGGTGAGTTTTGACAAGTAAAACCATTATTTGGAGGACCTTGAAGGGGATGATCGCATCTACAGTTGTGAGTATAGTTTGGAGACGTATCTTCTCCTCCACCAGGAGTTGTTCCCCCTCCTCCACTTTCCTGCGGAGGAGGTGCTTGGTTGGTTAAACAATATATATAATTCTCATTACAATCACTTTTAATTCCTAGCGCTTTTACTTGAGCACAGCTGGCAGGATATTCACAGTTATCAATATATCCTTCAACTTTTGTACAAGAAGAGTTAATAGTACAGATTTTTTCGCAAGAGTTTACGTCTTCTACATTTTCCGGCGCCTCATCTTCGTTTCCAAAATTTGATGTTAAACAGTAAATATCTTTTGGGTCTCCACTTATTCCTTTACAATCTTGAGTATTTTCTCCGGTTATTAAACGTTTTTCAGTTTCTGCGCTTTCTTCTTCTTCGGGCGCAATATAGCAACTTACATTCTTTCCTGCATCATAAACGGCACCGACATAAAGGTTATAGCTTCCGCCTCCTTGACGATTCTTGTATTCCTTTATTAATTCATCCAAACTTTTTTGTGGCGTATATTCCTTCACGCTTAAGTTTTTTAGAACAAGCAATTCAGGGTTTAAAAGATTTAAAATCGAAGCCGAAAGAAGAACGATTCCAAGACCTATAATTGAATTTAAAATTTGCTCTCTTGCTTTCAAAAGATTTTGAGGATTACCCCCAGCGCCAATTAACCTGATTCCTCCCACAACAAGCATTAACATAGCCAAAAACCCTGAACTCCAAATAGCAAATTTATAAATATACGAAACATAGTCGGGTAGGCTTTTTGTTGGTTCTTGACCAAATGGAGTTGGGTATTCAATTTCAGGAGTAAAATTTTCTTGAGGAGTTGTTTGTTCTTCTTGATTTTGAGGAGGGTCAGGTGCAGCAAGGGCTGTTTTATCTATGGAGATAATTCCCCAGCAAATAATAAAAATTATAAACAATATTAAAAAAGTTTTTGGGTTTTTAGGGGCCATTTATTTAATTTTTTATTATCTAAAGCAGGTGCACCAAACCAAATCAAGACCACTCCCAGGCTCTCTTCTTGAGATGTAGCCGAATTTGTATCCTTGGTCTTTACAATAATCATAACAATATTCGCTATCACTTGTTACGCACTTTGGTTCTTGGTCTCCACTTACTTCACATGCATTTGGAAGTTCAATTGTTACTGCTTCTGAGAATTCTTCGTTTTTAGCTTCATAACACCTACACTTAACCCGATCATAACCACTACCGTGCCAATCACAGTCACCTATTACTCCATAAACTTTATTGTTGATATTATTAATGTCTCCAGTGTCTTTTAGCGCCACATATCTTCTACAAGCATGGAAGCAATATGTACCACACCTATTATCTTCTCCGCCTTCTGTTCCAGCACATTCGCAGGGCTTCTTACTTTCTCCTGGAAGCCGCTGTGCTTCGTTGTTAGAGTTATAAACGCCTTTATCTTCGGCAGTAAGGTCTTCCTGAATTCTACCAAAAACATTAAGTCGGGGGCCACTACTACTAAAATCATACTGGGGAGTATATTCGCTGACTTCTGGCTCTTTTAATTCTATAATTTCTGGGTTTATTGTGTTTAAAATAACAAAAATTGCAAAAAGGGTAACAAAACCTACTGTTGCTTTTGTTATTCTGTCTTTTGCATTTCTTTTTTGTTGAGGACTGGCAGCAGAGCTCATCCACTGAACGCCGCCGATAATTATCATCAAAACTGCGACAAACCCTCCTACCCAAAAAGCAGCTTTATAAATTGAATTAACATAGCTTGGTAATTTTGGTTCTGGCTGTCCCCAAGGATAATTAATTTCCCATCCTGGCCAAGAAGGCTCATCAGCCTTAGTGATATTTATTCCTCCCAGAGACAAAATTAGAGTTATTATAATCGAAATAATAACTGTTTTTTTTCGCATATATTTAATAAATTTTATATTATTTTTTTAAAAAGGTCAAAAAAACTATTTATTTTCTGTGCAGGAAAGGTCACCATTTTTTATTGCTGTATACCAAATTATTTTTACATCACTTGGATTAATCCCATTTTTTTTAAGATAATTCAAAACACTTTCTTTTGCAAGTTGGCAATCAGGAATGTTTATAATAGCTGAAAAGGCTTCTTTATCTTCAAGATAAGTTAAATCGAATCTAGCACTATAAACAGGAATTTTGTTTTTTAATAAAAGAATAATATCTTGTTTTAGGGCACTTTCAATGACGTCATTGGTTTTAAAGCTTATCTCATAAGGAGAGTTTTTAATAGACTTTACTTTTATAACTATTTTGTAATTTTTGTTTTTTTCTAAAAAATTTAACGGTTTAATTTTTACTCCGTTTTGTTTTTTTAAATATTCAATCTCGAATTTAAATTGAGGAGTTGTTTGGATATTCTTTTTTGTAATTTTTACAGGGTTTCTTGTATATATAAAAATTTCTCTATCTATTGGAATGTCTATTTCTTGATTTTTAGGAATAGTATCTATGATATAATTTTCTGTTTTGCTTATAGGAAAAAGTTTTCCTAAAAACCAAAATGCCCAGACAAAAAAGAGCAAAACAAAGATAATAATTAAAATAATTGATAATTTTTTATTCATTTTTTTCGTTTTCAATTATAGAGTTTGCTATACTTAAAATTTCTTTAGTAGCAATGTTTGAGTTTATTAAGTAGTAATAAGTTTTTTCATTCTTTCTGGCATAACCTATATATAAAATTTTTTTAAATGGCAAACTATCCCATGGATCTATTTCTTTTTTATTTACTAATAATCCTCTTCTTCCATTCTTAAGTTTTTTTTCTTCTAATTGATTTTTTGGAGACAAATTTTTCAAAGAAGAAGACATAAATGTTTCTTTTAATAACACAGTTTCGTTATCTTTTTCTAGGGGAGAAGAAAAAGTAGTTTTTGGATTATTTGTTTTTATAAAATTTAAGTGTTTTTCTAAGATTGTGTTTGTATTTTTTTTACCAAAATAAACATTAACTCCTTCGACGCCCATTTCTTCTTGCCAAACGCTTATTTTAAATAATTTATAACCCTCAGGAAGATTTGTTGGATATTTTACGGGAAGATTTACCAAGCCTTGGATTTCTTGAAATATTTTTTGGTATTCTTCCAAAGAGGTTTTTGGATCAATACCGTTTTTAAAAACTTTAAAATAAATAATTTTGCCTCTTTCTGGTATTTCCTTTTGTTGTTTTTTATAGGAAGTTTTAATGGCAAAAATTACCCCTCCCAAAATTATTATTAAAACTAAAAAAGAAATTAAAATTGTTTTTTTTATCGACATGTTTGACAAGTGTTATTTTGGTTAACGGGAGAAACCTCTGATGAAAAATTTATATTTTTGGGATCCTCTGGTTCCCATTCAATATTTAATTTTGTGTAGTCTATTCCTTTGGACTTTATCCACTCAATAGCCTCAATCTTATATTTTAAATAATCTTCTTTGTATTGTTCAAATTGGCTTGGTTTATTTAAGATTGCGTTGAGTTTTATTTTGTATATCGGATTTATTTTGTCATCTACGGTATATTTTATTTCAAAATGATTATTATAATAAGGTAAATATTTTACAAGAGGATTTTTCCTTAAAAATTCTTCTGCTTCTTTCGGTTTTTTGTAATTAATTTCCGTCTCTGTGCTTGGTTCTGGACTTGTTGCAATTGGAGCAGAAGAAGGTATGGGGGGATTAATAGTTTTTCTAGAAAATATCATTACCAAAAAGGCAAAAATGAATATTCCCCCTATTAAAATTATTAATATTATTTTAGTATTTTTTTCCATAATTTTATGAAACCTATTTCAAAATACCAGGAACTGCTGGGTCTTGGGTGGAAAAGTGCATCCCATCGCAAAACGTATTAAAGCTTCCCATTCCGCATCGACTCTTACATAGCCCCCAAACTGGCCATCCATGTCTTGCAAAAACAGCCGCAACTTCAGGTGTTACTTTATATGGGTCTGTACCACAATTCCCAAAATTGTAGTTTTCATTTATATCACACGCTATTCCGAATCGGTGGGCTGAAATAGATGATGTTGATCCTGCTGTAGCTCCTTGTTCTTCTCTAAAACACCCAACTGAAACAATAGGATATTTCATTTGATTAAGTTCTGCAAAAATAGCCTTTAGGCTTCCTACTACTAATTTATGGGCTTTTATGGTTTTTTTAACTTCTGACGAACCATTCCAAACAGTAACTTCAAAAGTTTCTAGATATTGCTCTACTGCATTTCCGTTGCCACCGTAAGCCCCCCTACTTAACATTTCTCTAAGACTAGCATCAAGTGCTGCTTTATCGACAGTTTCTCCAGATCCTCCAATATTTGCACATGCATCACCTCCGCCACTTGACCCACCAAGTAGTTTATAAATAGTTAACGCTCCAGCTCGTGGATCTTTAAAAGTCCAACCACTATCTAGGCACCCGTTCCAAGGCATGTTTTTATGATTTTCGTCAATAAAATTTACTACATAAGGCGACTTATCGTAAGGAGTTCCTGCTTGGCCCGGGCAATCTTTTAGTCGGCTACAACTTGGATTAGCACAACCCTTGCCTAATTTATACAGATAACCTCTATTATAGGCAAGAAAAGCCCATCCAAGAGAAGCGTCATCAGGATTTTCATTTAATTCTACTTGGTATACTGATTTTGCCATTTCTTTTAAATGGGCCGCACTTGCTTTTAACGATTCTTCAAGGGTTGTATAAACTTGGTGGTCGTCAGGATTTTCAGAACCGAGTTCTTCTCCTGACATACTTGATTTATTGGGGTCGCAATCGGCTTCTCTATAATGAACTGCCGCTAAGGCTTGCCAGGGGATACCATATTCTTTTGCGACAGATTCATAAAGTGGCTTGTTCTTTTCAATATTCGATCTTACATCTGGGGGAATTTCAAATGGAATTGATCCTCCTCCGCCACCACTGTTAGTGGCCAAGTTACTAGCTAACGCAACAAAAAACGGAAAGATGGCAAGTGAAAGAAATATCGCTGTTAAAAAATAAATTGTTTTATTTTTAAAGACGCGGTTGAGCATATATATTATATATTGTCCGACCTTCTTTATTATTTGAGTTGGTTAATTATGCCACAATAACGATGCATATTTATTTATACTGAGTAAAGAGCAAAATTTATCGAACGCATGCCCAGGCATCCTTTCCATTTCTTATTCCAGGAGATTCACTTTCCCAATTACTAATTTTGTATTTTACTCCTATGCCTGGAGGAAAGGCTGGATCATTTACTATAAAATAATCTCCTTCTATTCCGGTTACAACAACAACGTGATAAGTATAGTTTGCTGTACCTTGGGGACCTCCTCCAAAAGACCTTCTTCCGCCTTTTGCGATAACAGGAATTCCCCGATCAAGATATTTTTTAATACCTTCCCTATTAAGTTCACTTTCAGATAATTTTTGACAGTTTATCCCGTAAGAGCTAGCAATCAATGGTATATTACTAACGTCACTTTGGCATCCGCCGATTTTTTCCCAGAGAGTTTTTGCATCTATTTCGTTGCCGTAGAACTTAACAACCATTGCAGTTGAAACCTCTTCACATGCCAATGGTAGGCATTTAACCTTAAGATATTGATTGGTATAGCTACAGCTTTTGGTTGGTTTAAGGGCAGGATTAGTACATTTTTGGTCTCCTCCTGGCTGGCAAGTTTCACGATCAGGCCAGTTGGGTGCATTGGTGGAAACCATGCTTTCGCACATAGACATATACCAGCTGCTTGGATTTTCTAATGAAAGAGCAGATTCGCAAACATAAGCGGGTTCGTTATTGTAAGGCGCATTCCATTCTCGGATAGATACATCAGGGTGACAAAGTCTACGCCAACCTTCATTAGAACACTCTCCTGTCCAATAACAATCTGGGCATGCCGGGAGGAAATTATATGCTATTGCCTTTTTCCATCTTTCTTCACCTTCTCCTGATATTGCATTACTTTTAAAAATATTAAATATTTCTTTAACGCCCAAGTATATATTGTATCTTATATCCCAGGCTGCAGCATACTGTTTATTTTTGCATCTTTCATATTTCCATTTAGTAATTGACATTGGAGGAAAGGTGTCTTGGTCATGAAGTGGTACTATTTGTCCTCCTTCCATTTTAAACTTGGGTATGTCTCCTTCATGATGCATATAAGAAAGAATAGCTCGTTGGGCTTGCTGTTGAGTTGAGCCATGTTTTTCTGCTTCTGAAAGTCGAGACCATTGTTTGGCTACTTCTTCTTTTACCATTTTACGTACTTCTTCTACTTCCCAAACTTTGATATCTTCTTCTGGAACTCCAATACTAATTGCATAATTTTTACCCTGAGGAGAAATTACCGTTGATAATGGGTCCGGGTCCCCGTTACATTCTTGCTCATATTTTGCTAATTTCGATTCATCAAAACCCTGGCAAGTTGATGCGGGAGATGCGCAAGGTTGTAAGGCATTATAAAGTGAGATTAATAAAGCAGGAGTAATTGCTACCCCGGCAATCATTATAAGATAAAGGATTCTTCTGTATTCCAAGGTAGAAAGGACATTTATCGTCCAGGTAGGAACAAGAAAGTTAAGTACAGGTATTGCCTCAACCACAGAAGAAAGACCAATTCTTGCAAAAAGTCTTTGGAGAAGATTGGCTTTTAATTCTTTTTTACCTTGAAAATAAAGCCAAACACCAATAGTTACTGCTCCTATCCCGTTAACAAAAGCACTTATTAAAGGGAGGCCACCAATAAAAAACTCGGCGATTCCCAAAAAAGCACTTATTAAATCCAAAATCAATGCTATCAATAACATTATTACAAATATTCCTGAAAAGCCTGTGCCCTTTTTTTCTTTTGCCAACGCCATAAAAATTTATTTTAAGTTAGAAACTTTGGGAGAGAGGATTGATAACTATATTTTATTTTATATTTCTCCTTGGGCCCTTCTTATTGCTAAAACTTGCTCGGGGTTTGTGGTGACTATTTGGTCTTCGCCATAGGAAGCAACGACTTGGATAGCAACATGTTTTGTGCCAGCAAAAAATAGCCCTTCTCCCACGCTTGCTTGTAAAAGCAGGTACCTTTCTTCTCTTGTTAAATTAAAGGTTTGAGCAACTATATCTATCGTTGCTGGAGATTGTTTTAAAAGGATTTGCAATGATGAATTGGAGATAATTGCTTGACCATATTCTGAGCGCATAAAGTCATTTACATCTTGGGTAATCGTTGAAACACCTAAGTAATATTTTCTTGCTCTTTTGGCGATTCCAAAAAGGAAGGAAGCAGCATCTTCGTGTTTCATCATCCACCAGGCTTCATCAACAACAAGGATTCTTTTTTTTAGTTTTGAGCGCACAATATTCCAAATATAGTGTAAGATTAAAAACATTGCTATTGGCCTTAGTTCTTCCTCGAGGTCTCGAATCGAAAATACTACCATCCTGGCATCTTTTAAGTCAACATTTGTGTGACGGTTTAAAAATCCAGCATAAGCGCCAGTGGTGTATTTTTCAAGGCGCGTAGCAAGAGATTCGCCTCCTTCCATTCCAGCAAGGACCTTTTGAAGGTCAGAAAGGAGAGGAGGTGTTTGATTATAAAAGTCCGATTCAGCAGTGATGTCTCTTGAGGCATAAGTTAA
>Ga0272449_1003995_pt1 | contig 12289 bp, 6 predicted proteins | sample YNPCB0241_FD_198679 | JGI IMG/M metagenome (GOLD analysis project Ga0272449, IMG submission 198679) | Hot spring sediment microbial communities from Yellowstone National Park, WY, United States - YNP-CB-024-1 | ecosystem: Environmental > Aquatic > Thermal springs > Hot (42-90C) > Sediment...
GACCTGGCTGACGATCAACAGGTCATAGGCCCAGAGAGAGAAGAGGTAGCTGGCGAACTCCGCGTAGCCTAGCCCGAACTGTGGCGCGGTAAGCACATCGCCGAGGATCAGCACCAGCTTCACGACATCCACCGCAGATATGTACCGTAGGCCCCGCCTTCCAACCCTGCGCGACAGCAGCGCGGCAAGCATAAACAAATCGGCCCCAACCAATGCGGCGAGGCCGTGGGCGTAGTCAGGCGCCACGGCCCAGAGCTCCGCATCGGTAAGGAGGAGCCAGACCCCCGCAAGTATGGAGGATGACAGCGATGCGTACAGCGCTTTAGATAGACGCATTACTCGACCTCCAATATGCCCAGCTTGTCTGGGTTTCTTGTGAGGCGAAAGAAGTACCTGCCGGGATCACTTATCTTTATGCCCACCTTCTCAGCTGGCTTAAGAGTGAATATCCGTTGTCTACCCGGCATTCCTGGGGCGTAGAGCTCCACCTCGTGCATTTCCTTGTCCTTGTTTCTGAATGTTACTTTCCCGCCTCTCTTTATTCTTCCGACGCCGGGCTTGAAGTATTCGCTGAGTATGTTGGCTGGCTGTGCTTTGGGTGGCTGAGCAGCCGCTCCCTCGAGTATGGTTATCGTAAGCCTCCTTCTTCCCGTGAGGACTAGGGGCGGGAATAGGAGTAGGGGCATGAAGGGGAGGAGAAGGTATGACCAGGGAACCATACCCTCCGGCTGGATTATCTTGGTTGTTGTGAGTTGGACTGTCTGGTTGCGGTAGACTGTCGTCTGGGCAGCGGCGTAGACAGTAGGCGTCGTGGTTGCCGTCACAACGCTGCGCACCGTCGTCGTGCCGGTCAAGGTCGTCACAACGGGTATCGTCGTCACGGAGGTCACCGTCTCAACCCTCGTAACAGTGCCCTCGACAATTCTAGTGGTATAAACCGTTGAGGGAACATACTCAGTCGTTACGGCTGTCCGGGTGGATGTTGTAAATCGTGTTACGGTGGTTGTTGGGGTGGAAGTGACGGTTCTCGTGGTCGTAGAGGTTGTGGTGGTCGGAGAAACGACCGTAGAAGTGGTTGTTGATGTGGTGGTTTCGGTGACTATTGAGGTAGTAGTAGAGGTCGTTGTCGTAGCCTGTTTCAGCCTTAGTACACCGTAAAAACCTGCGGTGCTAGGGTGAACGTCTTGGTCAAAGAGGGGGACGCCGTCATAAGCCCACTCAAAATTCCTCAACTCTGTTGTTAACTCCGGTCTTACTGGTTCAAGGGTGAAGTCGTTTCGGGTTGCTGTGCCGGTTATGTTTGATGGGTTGAAGGGTGTGAACTCTAGGTAGTAGTTGCCGGCCGTACCCGTGATGTATGCGTAGCCATTGTAGGAGCCGGCCCCGAGAACCGCTGAGGGGACACGCGGCCCCCCAGCAGAAGGAGTCCCATCAAGGCTCACCACCCTAAACATATACTGTGGATTCAGCGTTCGAGCGTCTACGGCGTAAACGAACCCATCCTGTACTTGGTCTAGCTCCTTAGCAAGAAGTCCGACCACGTAGATCATGTCATCCGCTGACACAAGACCTGTAACGAAGGTACCGTTATAGTGGTCGTAGGGCGCTGGAGTGTTCCAATGCGTCGTTGTAAAGTTATACAGCCTTACCTCCACCAAGCTCGGATCGCCCAACGGGAATCGCAAGATGCCCGTCCGGAAAGCTTCACTAACGTCCACTACACAGTCAGGTCCGTAACACTTTATGGTGAAGGCGATGTTAACGTAAGTCTGTCCCCCGAAAGAGGTTAAGACTATATGTGACATAAAAACCCCTTCATAGCCTATGAGGTAGCCGGGGAATGATACGGAAAAGTAATACCATGACGCACTCAAGTCATCTTTACTGATTACCCCATAAAGTAACTGCCCGATCCCGCCTTTATCCTCATAGGTGCCGGTGACATGTATGAATCTGGCGTCGTCAACCATGTCAGAAACAAAAAGAAACCCGGTGCTATCTAGGTCATACCTCACCGCATTACGGATTCCCAGCCCTGTGTCTAGCTGGATTATGTAGAGATGAGGAGCAAACGAAGTTTCTTCAAAGGTTTGAAGCATGACAAACATCGAGGACGACGCCTGATCCCACACAACCTTGATCCCCGAAACGAAGAAAGGATACAGGTTTAACCATTGCTTTGGAAGAAGAGATCTATCAATCAAATCCGTGATACCCGTTAGGCTACAATCTACTTTGTTGAAGACAGCTATGAACAGCCGCGCAACATGCCACCACGCGGGCCACTCACCGTAAACCCCGGCAACGATCACATGCGTTCTGTTGAGAGCAATAGAGTATGCACCCGACCGAGGAATACCACGGCTGGTATCTACTCTAAACTGCAACACCTTCTGGCATCGGAAGGTATGGTCCAGGTTTAGGAACAATACGGTGGGACCATAGCCCGGAGCTTTGAAGAACTCGCCCGCGATGTATATCCCGCTCTCATCCGCCGCTATGTCATAACCCACGATCTGATTTACATCAAGGTTCTCCCACCCTCTCAGTATCCCGAAATAGGGTACATCAGAGCGGGCGGGGTTGAGTGAGAGCAGCAGAGGCGACAGAGTCAGCTACGCAGCAATAAGCAATACGGCAGGCCTCAAACTGAAGGCGGGCCTCTAATTCATTCTTAAAGAATCTTTCTAATGGTAAACGGATTACGTTATTTTCGTAATAATTACGTAATGTTAAGTTATGATCCTGAGCCATGGCTGGGGTAGTGTTTAGTTTCCTCGCCAGCTGTGTTTAGTTTCCTAGCCCGCTGGGAATCCTCACACCTCCTTCCTCCCCGGCCCCCTATATATTCATCATCAATCCTGCCATACCCAGCCATCAGCCCTGATCATAGCCATCCGACGCACAGGGTGTCTATGGTTCTGGAGTGTCTCAACTCTTGGGAAGGATTATGATGGTTCCCTCCTGACCCCTATCCCTGTGGCTCAGACCGAAGGGCGGCTTGACGCTGCAGTAGTACTTGTATTCGCCGGGGTGGGCTGCCACGAACTCTATCACCTGTTTCTGGCCCCTCGAGAGCCTGTCGGACTTCACGTCGTAGGGTGATGGGCTTTCGCTGTCGAGGACGAAGTCGTGGACTATTGGGCCGCTCCCATCCCCGACTAGGGTGACCCTCACCCTATCGTTGACGCGGACCGTTATCGTCGGTCCTCCCCGGAAGGTGTTATATCCGTAGTCGTTTAGGAAGAGCGTCAGCCCGACCACCTCCTCCTCGGCCCTCGGAGGCTGGCCAGCCGGCTCCCCCCGCGTGGTCTCAGGGGCCCGAGTCTCGGTGGTGGTCGCTCCATCCGTCTGGGGTTGCGTCTGGGAAGCGAGCATCAGTAGGGCCGCTCCCGCGACCACTACGGCGGCTATAATCGCCAATAGGGCTGCGGGTTTAGACATGCTTGTTTTCATGCCCTGTCCCGTAATAAATGTTGCCGACGAATCATATACCTGGTTGACGCCCCGTCTCCCATACGGTGCCGGCGGTCGAGGTGGTGTTGGCGGAGAGTCGGCTTTATGGGCTAATGTTAATATGTGGGTACGAACCGTATTATTGCTCGGCAAGCGTGACTCGAGCTATTATGGTGGTGATGTATTCTGTCGAGCAGGTCTTCTAAATCTAAGCGGTCCGTTAGGGTGCAACAGACGCAGGTTGCGCCGTCGATCCTAGAGCACGAGCTGGTGCCGAAGCACGAGATAATGAGGCCCGAGGAGGTGCGGGAGCTGCTCGAGAGGTATCGCATAACGCTCAACGAGCTTCCCAGGATACTTGTTAGCGACCCAGTCGTGAGGGAGCTTGGCGCCAACCCTGGGGATGTCCTCAGGATAACGAGGCCCTCGCCCACCGCCGGTGTGGCGACATATTACAGGCTTGTGGTGAGGGAGGAGTGAAGACGAGGGAGGATAGCCAGATTCTTACAAGCGAGGATCTCTGGGAGATAGCCAGGGCTTACTTGGACGACGAGGGGCTGATCAGCCACCACCTGAAGTCCTACGACTACTTTGTCAAGGAGGGGCTGAAGAACCTGATCCTCAGCATGAGCCCCGTCGAGATCAAGGCTAGGGGGAAGGCGGAGCTCCGCTTCGAGAGCGTAGAGATCGGCTCGCCCCGCGTAGTCGAGACCGACGGGATGGTCAGGGAGAACATAACTCCGATGGAGTGCAGGCTCAGGAACCTCACCTACGCCGCCCCCATCTACGTCAAGATGAGCCTCTACGTCGACGACAAACCCGTCGTTCTTGGAGAGAGAGTCATGATTGGCTCAATACCCATCATGGTGAAGTCCTCCATCTGCCCTCTGAGCCGGATGACTCCCGAGGAGCTGATGGCGATAGGCGAGGACCCGCTAGACCCTGGCGGATACTTCATCATCAACGGGTCTGAGAGGGTCATAGTCGCGATAGAGGACCTGTCTCCTAACAAGGTCCTTGTCACGGCGAAGGATAAGGAGAGCCGCCAGTTCTCAGCCATGCTCCTCTCATCGGCCCAGGGCAGGATGAGCAAGGTCGAGGTGACCTACAAGGACGGTGGGCCGGTCAAGGTCTTCTTCTCAAGGATCTACAAGGGGATCCCACTGATAATCATGCTTAGGGCTCTGGGACTCACGAAGGACAACGAGATCGTCAACCTAGTCTCAAGCGACCCGGCGGTCCAAGAGCTCCTAGAGCCCTCGTTCCGCGAGTCTGAGGGTATCGAGACGCCGGACGAGGCCCTAGTCTACATCGGAAACAGGATAGCTTTCGGGTATGCTGAGGAGTATAGGAAGCAGAGGGCTGAGCAGATGATAGACAGCATATTCCTGCTTCACGTGGGCACGACGCCCGACGCAAGGTACAAGAAGGGAATAATGCTCTGCGACATGGTTGGGAAGCTGCTTGAGACCGCCGCGGGGCTTAGGAAGCCCGCCGATAAGGACCACTACGGAAACAAGAAGCTGAAGCTCGAGAACCCGCTGCTCACGGAGCTCTACAGAATGGCGCTGACCCGCCTTATCAGGGACATCAAGTACCAGCTCGAGAAGAGCATGTCCTCGCGACACCCCATAACCATCTCGCCCTTCGTAAGGCCGAGCATCGTCAACGACGTGGTCGTCCACGCCTTCGCGACGGGCAACTGGCCCGGAGGAAGGGTCGGCGTCACACAGCTCCTGAACAGGACCAACTACCTCGCGACGGTGAGCCACCTGCGGAGGGTCCAGTCAACCCTAAGCAGGAGCCAGGCCCACTTTGAGGCCAGGGACCTCCATGGGACCCACTGGGGCAGGATATGCCCCGTCGAGACTCCCGAGGGAGCCAACTCGGGCCTCGTGAAGAACCTCGCCCTCGGGGCGGACGTGACTGTCCCGCTCTCGCAGCAGGACAAGATCGAGCTGAAGAGGAGGCTGGTGGACTTGGGGATGGTCGGAGTCATGGTGGCCTTGGACGAGAGGAAGAGAGGCCGGAAGAGGAGCTTCGCCGCGAAGGTGTACCTTGACAGCGAGCTCATAGGTTATCACCCGGATGGTGCGGAGCTGGTGCGGAAGCTGCGGGAGATGCGGAGGAAGGGCGAGATCAGTACCTCCGTCAACTTCTATCTGGCCGAGTATAACCATGTCCAGGAGGTGGAGATCAATACTGATGAAGGCCGCGTCAGGAGGCCGCTCATCGTGCTTGAGAATGGTGTGCCCAAGCTCTCCCAGAGGCTTATCGAGTCCCTCTCAAACGGCACCTTCAGGTTCCGCGACCTAATCTCGGTTGGGGTGGTCGAGCTGCTTGACGCGAGCGAGGAGGAGAACATGCTGATCGCCCTCAGCCCTGACGAGGCCACCCCGCGCCACTCCCACCTCGAGATCTCCCCACTATTCATGCTCGGCGCCGTCGCCTCGATCATACCCTATAGCGATCACAACCAGTCTCCGAGGAATGTCTACGAGGCCTCGATGGCGAAGCAGGCTCTCGGAGTCCCGCTCATAAGCCTCAGCCTAAGGCCGGACTCGAGGCTACACCTGCTAATCTATCCCCAGAAACCGATCGTCGCGACCCGGACTATGAAGATGCTCTCGCTCATGGATAGGCCTATCGGCCAGAACCTCGTCGTCGCTGTCCTCACGGGCTACGGCTACAACATGGAGGACGCCGTGGTGCTAAACAAGTCTTCGATAGAGAGGGGCGTAGGCTATAGCATAAGCTTCAGGACCTACGAAGTCGAGGCGAAGCAGTACATCGGGGGCGAGCGCGACAGGCTCACAATTCCCGAGCCGAACGTGAGGGGGTACAGGGGCGAGCAGTACTACAGGGTCTTGGACTCGGATGGACTAGCAATCCCCGAGTCGGACGTCACGGGAGGCATGGCTATAGTGGGGATGGTAAGCCCGCCGAGGTTCATGGAGGAGTACCTGAGGGCGCCGGCAAGGGAGATGGTCTGGCGTGATTCTTCGGAGGTTGTTCGCCCCACCGAGGCTGGGGTAGTCGACAACATCTGGATAAGCCTGTCCCTGGAGGATACCACGCTGGTTAAGGCCCGGGTCAGGACGGACTGCTTCGCCGAGATAGGTGACAAGTTCGCCTCGAGGCACGGGCAGAAGGGAGTCGTCGGCATGATCTTCCCGCAGGCCGACATGCCCTACACCGCAAGCGGCATAGTCCCCGACCTCATAATCAACCCCCACGCATTCCCCTCTAGGATGACCGTGGGCCAGCTGATAGAGAGCTTGGCGGGCAAGCTCGGCAGCCTGACGGGCCGCGAAATCGACGGCTCACCCTTCATAGGCAAGCCCCTAGAGGAGATCAAGGCCGAGCTAGAGGCGCTGGGCTTCAAGTCGTCGGGCACCGAGGTGATGTACGACGGACTCACGGGAAGGAGGTACGAGGTAGAGATCTTCATAGGAGTTGTCTATTACCAGAGGCTCCACCACCTAGTCCGGGACAAGATACACGCGAGGTCGAGGGGGCAGGTCCAGATACTGACGAGGCAGCCGACGGAGGGGAGGTCGAGGGGCGGCGGGCTGAAGTTCGGCGAGATGGAGCGGGACTGCCTGATGGCCTACGGCGCAAGCTACCTCCTCCTCGACAGGCTGCTGGAGCAGAGCGACAAATACACCGTCTATTTCTGCGAGAAGTGCGGGCTCCCAGCATACTACGACTTAAAGCAGAACCAGCTGATCTGCCCGATCCACAAGAAGGACTTCACGGGAAGGGTCGTGACTATGTCATACGCCTTCTTCTTACTGCTTAACGAGATGCTATCGATGGGGATTTACCCCAAGCTAGTCTTCGAGGAGGTGAGCTAGCATGATGAAGGGTGTTATCTCGGCCATCAAGTTCGGCATCCTCTCGCCCAGCATGATCCGGAACATGAGCGTAGTGGAGGTCCAGAGCCCCGACACCTATGACGAGGACGGCGTGCCCATACCGACAGGCGTGATGGATCCGCTTCTCGGTACACTCGAGCCTGGGCAGAGGTGCAAGACTTGCGGCAACACGTATCTCTCCTGCCCGGGCCACTTTGGCCACATAGAGCTCGCCGTCCCCGTCATACACATCGGCTTCGTGAAGATAATCCACGAGCTTCTCAAGTGTACTTGTAGGTCCTGCGGCCGTCTACTCCTGCCGGAGGAGGAGCTGGAGCAGATGCGGGCGAGGCTGAGGCAGCTCAAGGAGGAGGGGAGGCTCTACAAGCACCTATTCTACAGGATTAAGCAGAAAGCCATGACGGCGCAGACATGCCCCCACTGCGGCGAGAGGCAGTATAAGGTCGAGCTGGAGAAACCCTCCACCTTCATAGAGTCGACGCCCCAGGGAGCCGTGCGGCTCACGGCGAGTTCCGTGAGGCAGAGGCTCGAGAGGATCCCGAACTCCGACCTCGAGCTCCTCGACATAGATCCACAGTCCTCTAGGCCGGAGTGGATGGTTTTGACCGTCCTGCCTGTACCGCCTGTCTATGTCCGGCCCTCGATAACCTTGGAGAGCAACTACCGCTCGGAGGACGACCTGACACACAAGCTCGTCGACATACTTAGGGTGAATCAGAGGCTGAAGGAGAGCATCGCGGCTGCGGCCCCCTCGCCGGTTGTGGCGGAGCTGGCAGACCTCCTACAGTACCACGTGACGACCTACATCAACAACGAGACGATAGGGATATCGCCGGCGCAGCACAGGTCGGGCCGCATCCTCAAGACGCTTGCGCAGAGGCTGAAGGGGAAGGAGGGAAGGTTCAGGCTCAACCTCTCGGGCAAGAGGGTCGACTTCTCGGCCAGGACCGTGATCTCCCCCGACCCGCTCATCGACTTTGACGAGGTCGGAGTGCCCCAGGAGATCGCGATGCAGCTGACCGTGCCGGAGACGGTGACGCCTTGGAACAAGGAGAAGCTGAAGAAGCTGGTGAGGAACGGGCCCGATAAGTATCCGGGGGCCAAATACATCATCAAGCCGGATAAGAAGATGGTGAGGCTGAAGTATGTCCACAACCTCGACGAGGTCGCGGAGACGCTGGAAGAGGGCTGGGTCGTGGAGAGGCACTTGATGGACGGCGACATAGTCCTGTTTAACAGGCAGCCCAGCCTCCATAGGGTCTCGATTATGGCCCATAGGGTCCGGATCCTGCCCTACAAGACCTTTAGACTTAACCTGGCCGTCTGCACCCCCTACAACGCCGACTTCGACGGAGACGAGATGAACCTACATGTCCCCCAGAGCGAGGAGGCTCAGGCCGAGGCCCGCCTACTCCTTCAGGTTCAGCGCAACATAATCTCGGCTAGGTATGGGGCGCCGATCATCGGCGCTATAAGAGACTTCCTCACATCTCTATACCTGCTCACGAAGGACGGCACCTACCTGACCAAGCAGGAGGTGGGCTACCTGCTCGCGGCCATCGGATACCGGGGGGAGCTGCCGCCACCGGAGAAGCCTGGCCCCACGCCTCTCTGGAGCGGGAAGCAGATCTTCAGCCTCCTACTACCCCCAGACTTCTCTCACAGGGTCCCAACAAACTTTAATCCATCGGTCCAAGCCGTCATCGAGAGAGGCCGTCTCGTCGAGGGCTTCGTAGACAAGGCCGTCGTCGGGGTTGAGAAGCCTAACAGCGCCCTCCACAGAATATTCAGGGAGTACGGAAGCGAGGTCGCGGCTAGGTTCCTGAACGGCGTGGTTAGGCTAGCGAACGCTTACATCAACATGAGAGGCTTCACGCTAGGCATCGACAGCCTCACCGTCCCTGCGGAGGCCTACAAGAAGGTGTCAAGCGTCTTGGACAAGATGGAGCAGGGCTTCGAGGACCTGAAACGCGCATACGAGAAGGGGCAGCTGGAGGTCAGGCCTGGTGAGACGCCTGAAAAGGCCTTCGAGTCTGAGATACTTGAGCTGTTGTCAAGGACGCGCGACGAGATCGGCGGATTCATAAGGAAGTACGTCTCGCCCGATAACCCGCTCGTCGTCATGGCGAGGACCGGGGCCCGCGGGAGCACGCTCAACATAGACCAGATGATCGCGATAGTTGGACAGCAGGCCGTGAGGAGGGAGAGGCCGAGCAGGGGCTTCCAAGATAGGGTGCTGAGCTTCTTCGAGAGAGGAGACCTCTCGCCCAGAGCCAGAGGATTCGTCTACAAGCCCTTCATAAAGGGCCTCGACCCGATCGAGTTCTTCTTCCACCTCATGGGAGGCAGAGACGGCCTCGTGGACACAGCCGTCAGGACGCAGCAGAGCGGATACATGCAGAGGAGGCTGATAAACGCGCTCGAATCGCTCTACGTGGAGTTTGACGGCTCCGTCAGGATGTCCGACACTAAGAAGATAGTCCAGTTCCTCTACGGCGAGGACGGGGTTGACCCCGGCAAGAGCGATCACGGGAGGCCCTACACCCCCCGGATAGTGGTGGAACAGGTCCTCTCGGAGATGGAGCATAGGGGCGGGGCCGCGTCTAGGGAGGAAATCATGGCCGTCGCGCAGAGATACGAGGGCCTCATGCCGAGGCTGGCGGTCGACGAACTTGTGGAGGCTTGTGAGAAGCTGCGAGTCCCGAGCTCGGCGCTCGACAAAATATTCTCAACAGCCTACAAGATGTATCTCCAGAGCCTCGTCGAGAGCGGAGACCCCGTGGGCATCATAGCGGCCCAGTCCATCGGCGAGCCGGGCACGCAGCTGACGCTGAGGACCTTCCACTTTGCAGGGGTCAGGGAGCAGAGCATCCTCGTGGGGCTCCCGCGGCTAATCGAGATAATAGACGCTAGAAGAACCCCATCCACCCCAATGATGACCGTCTATCTGAAGCCCCCCTACAACAAGGACCCGAAGGCAGCTCGGAAGGTCGCCCAGAGGCTCCAGTACGTGAGCGTCGGAGACGTAATCGATGAGGTGAGGATAGACGCCAGGACCGGCGACCTGATCCTTATCCTCAACGAGGAGGAGCAGAGGGACCTTGGCGTGACGAAGGAGGAGCTGCTCGCAGCCCTCAAGCAGTATAAGCCGAAGTTCGTCGACTCGAGGCGCAGCATAGTTCTTAAGGTTCCCGAGGCCGACATAGAGGCCCTCGACCTGCTCAAGGCGCGGATACTGGGCATCAGGGTACGCGGAGTCAGGAAAGTAGCCAAGGCCATCGTCAGGAAGTCTGGGGACGAGTACGTCATCCAGACGGAAGGCTCCAATCTGAGGGAGGTGGCGAACATCCCCGAGGTGGACTTCAAGAGGGTTAGGTCAAACGACATACACGAGGTGGCGGCGGTCCTTGGGATCGAGGCGGCGCGGCAGCTCATAGTTGAGGAGGCGCGACACCTATTGAGGGAGCAGGGACTGGATGTCGACGTGCGTCACCTACTACTCCTAGCAGACGCCATGACCCTTGACGGCCGCGTGAGGCAGGTGGGGCGGCACGGAGTCGTGAGGCTGAAGAGCAGCGTCTTGGCGAGGGCTGCCTTCGAGATAAGCTTCCAGACCCTGATAGAGGCGGCGGCCTCAGGCGAGGTCGACTACCTGCGAGGCAACATCGAGAGGATATTAATAGGTAAGGAGGTGCCTGTTGGGACTGGGAGGGTGACGCTGCTGATGCGGTACAGCGACCTCGTTGGTGCTGGATCTAACGGTAGGGGAGGGGTGGTGGAGGGCGGTGGACATTAAAAGGGAGACATATAAGCATAAATGAATAAAGGGGGGATTGGGCTCTCTCCAACCTGACACTAAAGAAACCCAGAAGGCCGAATGGAGGGAGCTAGGGACCACACCACTCTATAGAGTGACAGGATCTTAATGTCGACCGTTCCAGCCCTCTGGTTTTTTTCTCCGTCAGGCTGGAGTCGGCCCGGCCTCCTGTGCCTCCATCGCTAGTCTCCTGACGTCTCTTAGAATTCTTTTCGCCACGCGTAGGGTTGCCCACCAATGCTTCTTACCCCTCTGACGATAGCTCTCATATACTGCTAGATACCTCTGATTTCTATGTGTGATTGTTGCGTATGCCAATCGTATCAGTAGTTGGCTCCGTAACCCTCTACCTCTCCAAGGACGCCTAAACAGCTCATAGTGGGTCTCCAACCCAATCCTAGACAATGTTTTGAAGGGGGTGGTGTCGTGGTAGATGATATATGCTAGTGTCGCCTCCTTTAAGACCAAGCCTCTCGACAGCCATCCAGTAGAGCGGTAGCTCCATAGCTTTTCATGAATCCTAATCGCCAGCCTGTCCGCGTAACACTGAAGAGCCCTATGAGTCTCATCTACTAATGAATCATCTGTTGTAGTCCGCGTATGTTTGGCCACATAGAACATCCCTCTCAGAGCCTTCACACCATTCTCATGCGTCTTTCCCAGACCGTTGTTCTTTCGCTCGATAGTGTCCAAATAAGCATTTTTCACCCACCTTCTGTCCTCACGGCCTGATAGTATAGTGTGAATAGGCTTAGGAATAGCTTTAGGTTGTTTATTCCCTGTATGTGGTTTCTCGCGCTCATCTTGTGGTGGAATACTACGGTTCTCTCCTTCAGGTATCTGAAGAATCTCTCTACCCTGTTCCTCATGCCGAATCTCTCATGCCTATACTCTAGGCCAAGCCTCTCAAATGCCCACCTATACCATGGACCCCTATCAACCAATACCAACGGCTTGTTTGTACACATCCTCAATGCTTGCTTCAGGAATGCTAGGGCGTTTAGGCAGCTCCTACCATAAGACGCCTCCAGAGCCAATAATTCCTTGGAATCCACATCTACTGCAGACCATATGTATACGTAGGATTTCTTGACACGTAGCTTGGTCTCATCAACAGCTATACACCTCCTACACCTAG
>Ga0272449_1003996_pt1 | contig 12289 bp, 16 predicted proteins | sample YNPCB0241_FD_198679 | JGI IMG/M metagenome (GOLD analysis project Ga0272449, IMG submission 198679) | Hot spring sediment microbial communities from Yellowstone National Park, WY, United States - YNP-CB-024-1 | ecosystem: Environmental > Aquatic > Thermal springs > Hot (42-90C) > Sediment...
AACAGAATGGTTTCCTTTGGATTTAATCTAAACGGAAGCATATGGGGAAGAAAAGATGATGAAATAGGGATTGGCTATGCTTATTTAAAGTCACCACCAAAAAATGATGCTCTTTCAAGAAGTCAGGTATTTGAGTCCTATTTGAAGTTTAAGCTTTTTAGCTACAAAGCAATATCCTCTGACATAACCCTTGATTATCAATATATACAGGATAAAACTCCTCAAGAAGGTTCAATGGCAGGAAATATATATGGAATTAGATTTAGTCTGAATTTTTAATGGAGGGCAGAAATGATACCCCTTGCTTTGATAGAAAGTGGTGAAAAAGTTGAAATTATTGATTTTGTAAAAAAAGGTAAATCTCTATTTAATCATTTAAGAGATATAGGCATTTTTGCAGGTAAAATTGTTGAGGTAGTAAGCAATCAGGGACATGGTCCTTTACTTTTAAGGATTGATGAAGCACGAATAGCTATTAGTAGAGGAATGGCAATGCAAATTATGGTAAGGAGGCTTCAATGAATCTTAGTGAATTAAAGAAAGGTCAAAAGGCAAAAATTACTTCAATTAATTCAAAGGGTCCTATAAAAAGGAGGCTTATGGATATGGGAGTGTTGCCAGGAGAAACTGTTGAAGTTGAAAAAATAGCTCCCCTGGGAGACCCTATTGATATTGTTGTTAAGGGATATCATCTTTCATTAAGAAAAAGTGAAGCTGAGCAGATAAATGTAGAGGTGATAGAATGAAAGAAATAAAAGTAGCAGTTGCTGGGAATCCGAACTCAGGTAAATCAACTTTAATAAATGCTATTGCAGGCACAAATCTACAGGTTGGTAACTGGCCTGGAGTCACCGTTGAAAAAAAGACAGCAACTATAAAATTTGATGATCTGACAATTAATCTTGTTGATTTGCCCGGCACATACAGCCTTAGCCCCTATACTCAAGAAGAGATAATTGCAAGAGATTTTCTTGTGAAAGAAAAACCTGATCTTATAATTGATGTAGTTGACTCTACAAATCTTGAAAGAAATCTATATCTTACAATTCAACTTCTTGAGCTTGATATTCCAGTTGTTATAGCTCTGAATATATATGATGAGGCAAAAAAGAAGGGTTATGAAATTGACATAGAAAAATTGGAACAATTACTTGGCGTTAAAGCTATTCCAACAGTGGCAACAAAAAAAGAAGGAATAAAGGAACTTCTTCAGGTTCTTAAAGATTTTGCCAGTGGAATTAATCCCATTGTTCCTAAAAAATTTAATTATGGAGATGTAGAGGAGTCATTAAAAATTGTAGAGACTGCTCTTAAGATAAATGACCCTGGTTTGTTAAACAGATATCCTTCAAGATGGCTTGTTCTTAAATTACTTGAAAATGACGAATTGGTTCTTAAAGAAACAGGGTTAAAGGGAGATGAAAAATTCCTTAAACAGACCGTATCCCATTTTTTGAAATCCCATGATGAAGATATGGAATCTATAATTGCTGACATAAGATATGGAATTGCCCATGGAGTTACCAGAGATGTTTTAAAGAAGAGAGAGAAAAAACATATTGATTTTACAGAAAAAATTGACAGAATTGTTCTTAATAGATATCTTGGAATACCTATATTTCTTATTGCTATGTGGTTTGTATTCAAGCTTGCCTTTGATTTTTCAGCTCCTTTTAGTGACTGGCTTGATTCTGTAATAAGTGGTCCTGTGACTAAATGGACAACTGTGTTACTTAATGCTGCTAAAAGTCCTGAATGGTTCGTATCCCTTGTTACAGAGGGTATTATTGCAGGAGTTGGAGCTGTCCTTGTTTTTATTCCTGTAATTGCAGTGATGATGTTCATTATTACTTTGCTTGAAGGAAGTGGATACATGGCAAGAGTAGCCTTTATAATGGACAGACTTATGCATTCTATAGGTCTTCATGGAAAATCATTTATTCCTTTAATTCTTGGTTTTGGATGCAATGTTCCATCAATTTATGCAACCCGTGTTCTTGAAACAGAAAGAGACAGAAAACTAACAGCCATGCTTGTGCCACTTATGTCGTGTGGTGCAAGACTTCCTGTTTATGCTATATTCATCGGTGCTTTTTTTGCTAAGAATGCACCTACAGTTCTTTGGTCTCTTTATGTTCTTGGAATTTTCATGGCTATTTTGCTTGGACTTGTTCTCAAAAAAACTCTTTTTAAAGGCTTTGCACCGGTGTTCATAATGGAGTTACCTCCCTATAGAGTTCCTCTTTTCAGAGACCTTATGATTCATACTTGGCAGAAACTAAGACACTTTGTCATAAAGGCGGGAACTTATATTTTTGCTGTATCTGTTATCATGTGGTTTATGCTCAATACACCCTATGGAGTTGAAAAGGAAAACTCAGCTTTAGGAAGAGTCGGAAAGACAATAAGCCCTGTATTTGAACCCCTCGGATTTGGCACATGGGAAGCATCTTCTTCCCTTGTGGCAGGTTTAATTGCAAAAGAAGTAGTAGTAAGTACAATGGCCCAGATATATGGAACAGATAATGGACAAAAAGACAACTCAGAAGGGAAAGAAGGAACAAAAGGCTTTTTGGAAGATTTAAAGAATGTGGCGATTTCCTTCTTTAATGCGGTAGTAGATGCCTTTCAAAACCTTCTTGCAGGATTTGGAATTAAGAGTTTACAGGTAGAGGAAGAAGAGGAAATGACAACTCTTAAGAGTAAACTTCAGGAAATATTTACACCTCTTAATGCCTATGCATTTTTAGTATTTGTTCTACTTTACTGGCCATGTGTTGTTGTAGGTATTGCCATGAGACAGGAATTTGGTTCCTGGAAGTTATACGGTCAGACAATTTTAATTCACTCCATAATAGCTTGGCTTGTTGCTTTTTTAATATATCAAGGTGGCAGGTTTTTGGGTTTTTAGGAGGAGGTAAAATGACCATAATTGATATCATCGTGGCATGGTTAATTTTTTTAGGAGCTATATATCTTTTATACCGATCCCTGTGGAAAATGAAAGGACATTGTTCAGGATGTGCTTCAGGAGCTTGTAGTAAAAAGGGAATAAAGAAGATAACTAATTCCGAAATGCGATTGTATTCAGAGAAAATATCAACCAAAGGAGGTGATGATTATGAGATAAAAAATAATAAATCAAAACTAATTGTAATTTGATTTTTCAAGGTGAAATCAAACATGAGAATTTTGGATTCTCTTATTAAGAGCTAAAAGGGAGGGAAGAAAAATGAGGTTTAGTTTTGAGAATATTAAATTATTTATTGTATTTTCAATTTTAGCTATCATTTTTTTATCGGCTTCGGAATCATTTTCCGATGAGGTAACCTATAGAAAACACATTAAGCCTTTATTTGATTCAAAATGTTTAAGTTGTCATGGCCCAGACACACCCGAGTACTATGGCTTTAAGGAAGAAAAAGATAAATGGATTTCTATGGGAAAAGGTCCAAGAATGGATACTTACAGTCATTTAATTTTTTATACTGCTTGGCCTGATACAGGTGCTTTGATGAGAAGGCTTGATGACGGAAAAACTGCTGGTAAACAAGGCAATATGTATCAATATCTTGGTTCAAATGAAGAAGAAAGACAGAAAAATCTTAAGCTATTCAAAGAATGGGTCGGTAACTGGACGCTTAAGAGATGGAAAGAGATAACGAAGGAAGACATGGAAGGAATTAAAGTTAAATATTGAAAGTAAAAAGAGAGGCAGATTATTACCTGCCTCTCTTTTTTAAAAACTTGAAGGAGGCTATTTTTTAAAATTAAGTTAAAACAGTAGAGGCTTTAAAAAATCCAATAGGTAGTCTATATAAATTTTTCATGTTATAATTAAAATGTGAACGGACAAACAAAATTAGAATTAACTGAAAATCTTGAAGATTATCTATTCGATATCTTTGAAATTTTAAAAGAAGCGCCTGTTGTAAGGATAAAGGATATTGCTAAAAGACGGGGAGTGAAGCTTTCCAGTGTAGTGGTTGCTGTAAAAAGTCTTGCAGAAAAGGGGCTTATTAATTATCAGAAATATGAATACATCACATTGACAGAAAAAGGACTTGAAATAGCTCAAAAAATTGAAAATAGAAAAAAAATTCTTTATAGATTTTTAAGGGAGATTTTGAAGGTAAGTGAACAATCGGCAATGAGAGATGTTCACAAAATGGAACATGACCTATCAGAGGAGACAATAAACAGGATAATAGAATTCACAAGAGGATTTAAGAACGCATCTTCTTAAATCTCCTGTGAAACCAATAATACTGTTCTGGGTGAAGTTTTATTAAGTTTTCAAGTATTGAGTTATAATTTTCAATCATTTTTATTGTGGAGCTAAAGGAATTAGAGCCTTCCATTTCTATCTGCTCAAAAATTTTTATTTTGTGTCCGTCCTTTTCTCTTACAATGAATGCAGGAATAACAGGAGAGCCCTTTCTTAAGGCAATTACAAAGGCACCTTTTTGACATTGAACATACTTACCAAAGAATTTCGCATAAATTCCGGGTCTTGCTTGATCAGCAAGTATAAAAACTATCATATTTTTATTTAATGCTTTAATAATCTCTTTTGGAACCTCTCTGTCAGAGCGAAAAGGGATTGGATAGATTTTATAGGAGCTAATCAGGTTAAAGAGAAATCCCTTAGGTAAATACTTTCCTTCTTTGAAAAGAACTGCCACAGGATAACCTTTTTCAGCAAGCCATGCAAGCATTACAGGAATGTTTCCAATGTGTCCACTTAATGCAATAACTCCTTTACCTTCTTTTAATGCATTGTCAAGATGAGTAAGTCCTTCAGCTAATGCCCAGGGGCTTAATTTTTCTTCTTTTTTGATAATTAAGGCAATCTCAAGAGTAATTAAAATAACTTCCTGAATAAATCTTTTTAGAATTTTTTTAACTTCCTTTTCAGTGTATTGAATTCCGAAAGCGATTTTTAAATTTTCCAAAGCAATATGCTTTCTTGACCATGGAATTAAGTAAAGAAGGCTTCCTATGAATTTTGCAACATTAGGGAGATGCTTTTTTTTTAAGACTTTTCCAAGTCCAAAAAAAATTTTAATCCCACCTTTGAAAATTATATGTTTTAGAAAAGATTTCATCGCAAGCTTAAAAAATAATTATAATATTACTATGCAACAATTACAAGAATTAAAAAAGATTGAAGATCCAGTTAAGAAAAAAGCATATTTTATGGCTTTGCTGTCAGAAGAGTTTAGGAAAAGAGGAGCAAAAGAGCCGATAATTGTTGGAGGATTAGCAGTTGAAATATATACTCAAGGAAGTTACACTACAGGAGATATTGATATCAAGGCAGACATTACATTACTTGAAGAAATATTAAAGAATTGGGGCTTTAAAAAAACTGGAAGGGTTTGGTTAAATGATTATTTGGATATTTATATAGATTGGCTTGGAAGTAGCCTTGAAGAAGGGGAGGAAGCAGAAAAGAGAGTAAATGCAGTTTTAATAGATGAAAATCTTAATGTTAAAATTATTTCTATTGAGGATTTGATAATTGATAGACTTAATGCTTATAAGTGGTGGAAGGATGAGGATAGTTTTTTGTGGGCAAAGATTCTATTAAAGATTAAAGAAAGGATGGAAGAACAGATTGATTTAGAATATTTAAAAAAAAGAGCAAAAAAAGAGCAAATAGAAGATATAGTTGAGAAATTATTGAAAAAATGAGTGAGTATAGATATGAAGATTTAAAGAGAGTTTCAAAGTTAGTTAAAAAAGAACTAATAAATGAGGGTCAAATTATAAAAAAAATAAGGCGCAAGCCAAGAGATGAAGAAAAAACAAAACTTTTATATGAAATAGCATTAAATAGACTCAAAAAATATCCTCCCAAAAAAAAGAACAATTTTATAATTCTGCCCTATTTTTATGACAAAAAGTAGGATTTTTTGTTGTTCTAAATCTATGATAGAGAAAAGACTACCTTTCGCTCATGGAAGTTTTCAACACCTAAAATTGCCATTAAACATACAAACAAGTGAGTCTCCTTTTGAAGATTTTAATTTTAAGGGTAATATAAAATATCATCCAATAGGTGAAATAAAAAAATAAAAGAGGCTCACATATATGATTAAAACAAAATACACTTACTGTGAGTTTAGGCGACGATGTGCAAGATTGTGTGTTTAAGATATAGAAAAATCAATAAGGTAGTAGAAGTAGAAATAGATGGGTATTGTTTTTTTTGGGGGTAAAAATTGTAAAAAAACAGTTAGAGAAGGATGGAAAGGAGGTAAAAATGGAGGGAAAAGATAGGTAAATGAAAAAATTTAGATAAAAATTCCCTCTTAAGAGGACTCTTAGAGTCAAAAAATCACTCTTTGAATTTTCTATCGGTAATTTTAGGATATATATTGGTGAAAAATTAAGAATTAAAAGAATGGTATAATAATAACCTGTGCGATTGCTAAAGAGATTATATGGTTGGGTTTTAAATTGGGCAAATACACCCTACGGAACTCCTGCACTCTTCGTGCTTGCATTCACAGAGGCATCCTTTTTCCCTGTTCCACCTGATGTGCTTCTAATTTCTCTTGGGCTATCAAAACCAAAGAACGCTTTTTATTATGCCACAATTTGCACAATAGGTTCAGTGCTTGGAGGCATTTTTGGTTATTTTTTAGGACTAAATTTCTGGGAATTAGCAAAGAATATACTGTTTTTTTACATTGATTATGATAAATTTATTATGGTAAAAGATTATTTCATAAAATATGAAGCATGGGCTATAGGTATTGCAGGTTTTACTCCAATTCCATATAAAGTTTTCACCATATTGGCAGGTTTTTTTCAGTCAAATTTTTTAATATTTGTTTTCATGTCAGTAATCAGCCGAGGTGCAAGATTTTTTATTTTGTCATCTTTAATTTATAAATTCGGATTTCCTATTCGAGCTTTCATAGATAAATATTTTAATTTGTTAACTTGGATATTTATAGTTGTTGTTATTTGTGTCTTTTTACTGGTCAAATATATTTTTTAATAATCAATTCGATTAATGTATAATTTGTTTTTATGTCTATCTCTCAACAAAATAAATCTTACTGAAATTACCGATAGAAATTTCAGAGGAACACCTTTCAGCTTCGAAATAAGTATAAAAGAAATGTTAAAATAAAAAATTAACCATTGAAATAGGAGGTGGGAAATGAAATATGTAAAAGGACTTAAATGCAGAGAATGCGCAAGAGAGTATCCAGTAGAGCCTATATATGTGTGTGAATTCTGCTTTGGTCCTCTTGAAGCAGTCTATGACTATGCAAAGATAAAGAAAGCCTTATCAAGAAGAACTATAGAGAGAAGACCAAAAACATTATGGAGATATAAAGAGCTTTTACCAATAGATGGTGAACCACAGGTTGGACTTAATTCTGGTTATACACCTTTGGTGGAAGCTAAAAATCTTGCAAGATATCTTGGAGTAAAAGAACTTTACATAAAAGATGACACAGTTGCCCATCCTACACTTTCATTTAAAGATAGAGTGGTTGCTGTTGCACTTACAAAGGCAAAGGAGTTTGGCTTTGACACAGCTGCCTGTGCATCTACTGGAAATCTCGCCCATGCTGTATCAGCTCATGGTGCAAAGGCAGGATTTAAGAGATTTATTTTTATTCCTGCCACATTGGAACAAAGCAAAATTGTTGCTTCTATCGTTTATGAACCAAATCTCGTTGCTGTTGATGGTAATTATGACGATGTAAACAGACTTTGCAGTGAAATTGCAAACAAGTATAGATGGGCTTTTGTGAATATAAATATTAGACCCTTTTATGCAGAAGGTTCAAAAACAATTGGATTTGAAATAGTTGAACAGCTTGGTTGGAAAGCTCCAGACAGTATTGTTGTTCCCTGCGCAAGTGGTTCACTTCTTACAAAGGTGTGGAAAGCCCTTAAGGAATTTAAGGAACTTGGTATATTAAAAGAATTGGAAACAAAAATATACGGAGCTCAGGCAACTGGATGTTCTCCAATTTCTACAGCATTCAAACAGGGAACAGATGTAATAAGACCTGTTAAACCTAACACCATAGCAAAGTCTCTCGCTATAGGAAATCCTGCTGATGGATTTTATGCTTTGCAGGCAGTAAAAGAAAGTGGTGGTGCAATGGAGGATGTCTCTGATGATGAGATAGTTGAGGCAATAAAGCTTCTTTCAAAAACTGAAGGAATATTTGCAGAGACAGCAGGAGGAGTTACCCTTGCCTGTTACATTAAACTTTTAAAAGAAGGCAAAATTGACAAAAAGGATTGCACGGTTCTGTGCATAACTGGCAATGGACTTAAAACAGCAGAGGTTTTAAACGGCAAGACAGCAGAAGTTTACCATATTAAACCAAATCTTGCTTCCTTTGAAGAAGCTTTGAAAAGAATTAATGATAAGGGGAGGTAAAAAATGGCAGTAAAAGTTTTGATTCCAACACCACTTCAAAAACTAACAGATGGTAAAGATGTGGTGGAAGCACCGGCAGGAAAAATTATAGATATAATCAATGCCCTTGATAAAAAATATCCAGGGCTTGCAGAAAGACTCTGTCAGGATGGTAAGATAAGAAGGTTTATTAATGTTTATCTTAATGAAGAAGATATAAGATTCCTTCAAGGAGAGGAAACACTGGTAAAGGATGGTGATGAAGTTTCAATTGTTCCTGCCATAGCAGGAGGGAATTTTTAAGGAGGATTTTATGGGTGAGATTAAAAAATTAAGGGTAAGGCTCACCTTTCCGCAGGAATTAATTAAAGAGCCTGTACTGTTTAGAATGGCAAAAAAATACGATGTCATGCCAAATATTCGTAGAGCAAGAGTAACTGATACCTTTGGTGAGATGATTCTTGAACTTGAAGGACTTGAAGAAAATCTTCAACAAGGCATTGACTCCCTAAGACAGCAGGGGGTTGTAGTTGAACTAATAGAAGGAGATATTATTGAATAGCCATGAATGCAAAATCGCCCTGGAAAGGAATTATAAGAGAGTATTACGAGTTTTTTCCTGTAACCGAAAAAACTCCTATTGTAACTCTTTTAGAGGGTAATACCCCTCTTGTAAAGGTAAACAATCTTACCAATGCACTAAATATTGATTTAGAGCTTTATCTTAAGTTTGATGGAGCAAATCCTACAGGTTCCTTTAAAGACAGAGGAATGACCCTTGCCATATCAAAGGCATTAGAAGAGGGTTCTCGTGCTGTAATCTGTGCATCAACGGGAAATACCTCTGCTTCAGCTTCAGCCTATGCTGCACGAGCTGGAATAAAGGCAATTGTTCTTATTCCAGAGGGTAAAATTGCCACTGGAAAACTTGTTCAGGCAATGATTCATGGAGCAGTGGTTATTCAGATTAAAGGAAATTTTGATCAGGCTTTAAATATTGTAAGAGCAATTGTTAAAGAATACCCGATTACTCTTGTTAATTCAATAAATCCATACAGAATTGAAGGACAGAAGTCAGCAGCCTTTGAAGTTTGTGATCAGCTTGGGCAGTCTCCTGATTATCATGTCCTACCTGTTGGAAATGCTGGAAATATTTCAGCTTACTGGAAGGGATACAAGGAATATAAAGAAAAAGGAAGAATCTCTAAGCTTCCTAAAATGCTCGGGTTTCAGGCATCAGGAGCAGCTCCAATTGTTCTTGGTAGACCTGTTGAAAAACCTGAAACAATTGCCACAGCAATAAGAATCGGGAATCCTGCAAGCTGGGCAACCGCTTTACAGGCAAGAGATGAATCTGGTGGAAAAATAGACATAGTCACTGATGAAGAAATACTTAAAGCTTATAAAATGATTGCCTCCTATGAAGGAATATTTTGCGAGCCAGCAAGTGCAGCCACTGTTGCTGGTGTTATAAAGCTTTACAATGAGGGATATTTTAAAAAAGGTTCAACTGTAGTTTGCACCCTTACAGGGAATGGGCTTAAAGATCCTGATACAGTCTTCAAAGTAGCTGATGAACCTCGTGTCTTGCCAGCAGATTTAGACAGTGTAAGAGCTTTTGTGGAGAAACTTTTATGAAATATATTGTTATAGTTCCTGATGGCGCAGCGGATTATCCTTTAGAAGAACTTGGAGGGCTTACACCTCTTCAAGTTGCTAAAACTCCAAACATGGATTTTCTTTCTTCAAAGGGAATAGCAGGTTATGTAAAAAATATTCCTCAGGGATTTTCTCCAGGAAGTGATGTAGCAAATTTGAGTATTCTTGGCTATGATCCGAGAGTTTATTATACTGGAAGAGCTCCACTTGAAGCTGTGAGTATGGGATTAAATTTGTCTAAAGATGATGTGGCATACAGGTGCAATCTCGTAACATTAAAAATCTTAGATAAAAAAAGAATTTTAATGGAAGATTACTCAGCTGGGCATATTACTTCTGAAGAAGCAAAAATTCTTATTGAGGAAGTAAACTCAAAACTTGGCAATGACCAATTAAAGTTTTATCCGGGAATAAGTTATAGACACATAATGTTATGGAAAGGTGGTTCTGAAGATGTGGAATGTACTCCACCCCATGACATTACAGGAAAAGAAATATCTATGTATCTTCCAATAGGGAAAAATTCACAAATTCTGACAGAGCTTATTTTTAAGTCAATAGATATTCTCAAAGATCATCCAGTTAATAAAAAAAGAATTTCAGAAGGTAAAAAACCTGCAAACAGTATATGGCTCTGGGGACAGGGTAAAACTCCCTCTTTGCCAACATTTAAAGAAAAATATGGAGTTTCAGGTGCTTTAATTTCTGCTGTAGACCTTACAAAGGGGCTTGGAATTTTGGCAGGATTTCACATAATAAATGTTCCAGGTGCAACAGGCTGGATAGATACAAACTATGCTGGCAAGGCTGAGTATGCTTTGAATGCCTTAGAAAGAGTTGATTTTGTTTATATTCATATTGAAGCACCCGATGAGGCTGGACATCAGGGAGATTATAAACTGAAAATTAAAGCCCTTGAGGACATTGACAGCATTGTTGTTAAAAGGATTCTTGATGGGGCTTCAAAAAGATTTAAGGAATTTAAAATTCTTCTTCTTCCAGATCATCCAACTCCAGTAAAAGTAAAAACTCATACTGCTGAGCCAGTTCCCTTTGTAATTTATGATAGTAGAAAAGAATACTCAAAAAATAGAAAATTTTCAGAGGAAATTATTACTTCTCCTGATATTCAAATAGAAGAGGGTTTTAAACTTATGGATTTATTCATTTACAAAGATGCCTAATTTTTTAGATACTCTTTTGCGCATTATTCATTCTAAAAACATCCCTGTTAAGATAAATTTTACCAACAATCATCAAAGCAATATCAATAAAAAAGGAGTGAAGTAAAATGATACCAATAAGGGATTGTCTTCCAAGAAGATATACTCCCTATATGACATGGCTTATTATTGCTTTAAATTCAATAATTTTTATTTTTGAACTAATGTTGACACCAGAAGATTTAGATTATTTATTTCATATTTTTGGTTTAATTCCTGCAAAATACATGCTTGTAAGCTCCCTTCCCATTGACCCCTTTTACTATCTTCCTTTTTTGACAAGTATGTTTCTTCATGGTGGCTGGTTTCATTTAATAAGTAATATGTGGATCATGTTTATTTTTGCTGATAATGTGGAAGATAAGATGGGTTCATTTAGATTTTTAATTTTTTATTTGCTTTGCGGATTTGGTGCAAGCTGGATTCACTGTCTTATAAATCCAAGCTCAATGATTCCCACAGTTGGAGCCTCTGGAGCAATATCAGGAGTTTTAGGTGCCTATATGATAATGTTTCCCCATGCAAGAGTAATAACTCTTTTTCCCATTCTTTTTTTCCCATTCTTTTTTTCCCTTCCTGCCATTTTTTATATTTTAATGTGGTTTTTTATTCAACTTTTTTCAGGACTTGGTTCTCTTCTCTCCCCAACTGATGTAGGAGGAGTTGCCTGGTGGGCTCATATAGGAGGTTTTGTTTTCGGAATAATTTTACATCGAATATTCGTTATCAAAAAGAGACTCCGTATTTATGATGATCAGTTTGACTATTACTGCGCATGGGGAAGATTTTTATAATTAAACCTTAACACCGCCTAAATTAAGTAATAGACACAAGTAAAATTTATTATCAAATTGATAAATTGTATATTTTCCTACTATATTGACAAATTTTTTTATTTATTGTATATTGCTTAAATAAGTAATATGAAAAAAGAATTACCAGAATGGGTAAAAAAGCATAAAACATCTGGCACACAGATTATCCAGATTGGGAGCAATTATTATTT
>Ga0272449_1003998_pt1 | contig 12287 bp, 14 predicted proteins | sample YNPCB0241_FD_198679 | JGI IMG/M metagenome (GOLD analysis project Ga0272449, IMG submission 198679) | Hot spring sediment microbial communities from Yellowstone National Park, WY, United States - YNP-CB-024-1 | ecosystem: Environmental > Aquatic > Thermal springs > Hot (42-90C) > Sediment...
AAAACCATGGTGTTACCCAAGCCATTCTCCACTCAATTTCTAGTACTTGATCCATGAAGTATTCATATCTCTGTAGCAGCTCATTTCTTATTCTAATAACATCTTCAGGTTTTCCAAGCCATACAACTTCTATTCTATGAAACTCTATTACTCTTTCTATACCATGTATTCCTCCAGATTCCCATCTATATGATGGACCGCTTTGATCAAACCATTTTATTGGAAGAGAACTATCGTCTAGAACTTCATTTTCAAAAAACCAATAAAAAGGCTCACATTGAGCAAAGCATAAGAAATATGTTGGAGCTCTGATATACTTTTGTAGTTCCTCTGATGAAGCTTCATTCATAACATACATATAGTCTATAAATTCTTCAAACTCTGAAATATCATAGCTTCTTGGAAGTGAGGCAAAAATCATAGAGTTAATAACACCTTTTAGATGCCCTGTCTTTAATCCAACCTCTAGAGGATACATCTTTGGAAATACAGCTTCTTCAAATCCTAATGGTTTTAAAATTTCATCGATGAATAGCTTCTTAAGAGCGTTTAGCATATGGGTAAGTGGGGGTGTATATAACCATTGACCAATAGACATTCGCTTTATCCAGCCAATATTTTCTAAAATGTTATTTGGATCCTCTGTAAATATTCTTGTTATTTTTCTATCGCTTCTTTTTATAAGCATCCAATGTTCTGATTTCCCACCCCATTTAATTCTTTGTTCTTTATCTTCTATAAGCCTTAAAAGTCTAAGAAATATTGGTTTCTTAAGATCATTTTCATCAAGGTCTATAAGCTCTATAACTGTGTAGTTCTCATTATTTACTATATTCCTTATCAATGGTATTTTTAATGATATGGAAATTCTACTATCAAGTATAATTGTTGGGTTGTAGAGCATTATTCCTCTTATACCAACCCTGTATTTAGGACCTAAATTAGATGCAAATACATTTTTTACTCTTAGCGTTGCTTCATCTATTCTAATCTTATTTCCAGATTCAATCTTTAAAACAATACTTGTATCCTTAAACATAAAAGAACTTATTTGAGCTCCTTCTTTAGAGTCTTTGGCACCTCTTTTAAGATAATCCTTATTTAGATATTCTATAAGCCCTTCTACATCTTTCTTTATCTCATCAGACAATTTTTTATTAAATACTATTTCAACAGTTCCTGTAAAGCGCATAAATACTCACGTTATTTCATAAACTATAGATAAACAAAAAGAATATAAGTAATAATGAGTCACCTTAAATTAGTGGTGACATCCTTTGAAGAAGGTGGTATTTACAGATAAAGCACCAAAGCCTATAGGTCCATATAGCCAAGCAATTTACATTAATGGTTGGCTTTTCATCTCAGGCCAGATACCTATAGATCCGAAAACCAGTATGGTTGTAGAGGGAGATTTTAAGGCACAGGTTAGACAGGTATTAGAGAATGTAAAGTCGATTGTAGAATCTGTAGGTGGAACCATGGAAAATATTGTTAAAGTTACAGTATTTCTAAAGGATATAAAAAAGTTTAATGAATTCAATGAAATTTACTCAAACTATTTTAGTAGAGATCCACCATCTAGAAGTGTGGTTGAGGTATCTAATTTGCCTAAAAATGTAGAGATTGAATTGGAAGCTATAGCATTTATTTAGCAATTATCTATTTTATTATTGCTTAAAATATAATAATATTAATAATTTTATATATTTTTGTATATAAATCTTTGTATTGTATAACAATTATAACATCACATAAATTGCATCAAATATATAAACTTCTTTAACTCTATACTTATTTTAAATTTAATTCAACTATTTTGTAATTAAAATAAAAACTTTTAACATAGATAGCATAGTGATATAATGTGTTTACTATGCCTTTAGATGATTATGAATTATCTCGATATAATAGACAATTAATATTGATAGGTATGGAAAATCAAGAGAAGCTAAAGAAATCAACTGTATTAATTGTTGGTGCAGGCGGTCTTGGATCAATTGTATCGATGTATCTTACATATATAGGGATAGGAAGGATAATGATTGTTGATGATGGTGTTGTAGAGCTGAGTAATTTAAATAGACAAATATTGTATAATGATAAAGATATAGATAGATCTAAGGCAGAAGTTGCATGTAGAAAACTTAAAGAATTCAATCCTAGAGTTATTGTTGAATGCTATGAAAGGAAATTTGATGAATATTTAGGCGAAGATCTTGTTAAAAAAGCCGATGTTGTTATTGATGCATTAGATAATTGGAAAACGAGATTAATTTTAAATAGTTTATGTGTTAAGAATAGAAAACCTTTTATACATGGTGGTGTAGAAGGTTGGCATGGACAAGTAACAACGATAATTCCAGGGCAAACAGCATGTTTAAACTGCCTATTTGTTGGTAGAAAAGTTATTGAGAGAAAAGACCACATTCCTATCATAGGTCTTACGCCAGGTGTTATAGGGCTCATAGAGGCTACAGAAGCAGTAAAGCTGTTAATTAAATCAGGTGAACTGCTTACAAATAAATTATTACTTGTTGATTTATATACAATGGAGTTTAGAACTATTAACATAGAGAGAAATCCGCAATGTCCAATATGTAGTAAATTATAATCATGTATAACATTGCTGGATTCTAATTATGAACTATTATAAAAATTTAATGTGTAATTAATGTAGTTTATGTTGTGGAGATTTCCATAACTAATTTGAATTGCTTTAAGTAGTCAATTAATTTAAGGAGAGATTTTTCATCGATGTCTATACCATATTCTAAAGCTATATACATTTTTATTTCATCTATATTAAGTTCTCTGTTCATGAGGAGTAACGGTATATAGTGTGTAAATAAGAATTGTAATGGTTGTCTCTCTAAAGTTTCTAAAATGCTGTCTAGCTCTTCTGTAGATGGGCAGAATCTTAAAATTGTTCTAAGTGTTATTACTCCTTTATCTTCAATATATTTAAATCTAGGTGCATTACCTTTTATTACACCGTTTTTTAGATCTTCCATATACTTATACTTTTTAAGAATATCTATATTGTATTTAAGTTTTGTATAGCCAGAGATATATTCTCTATAAGCTTTACTTAGAGTTTCTATGGTTTCCTTATCTAGACTGTTTAACGCTATTATATATAGACTAGAGCCTATACCTATAGCAATTCTTTTTGCTAGAATTGAATCAAATTTGTCAATGGTATCTAAGTTTGTGTGGTAATATATATCAGGCCATTGATTAACCATAATTGATGGTATTGAAAACTGTAGGTATATATCATGATCACTTCCACCATCATATGGATTTATATCAAAACGATAAGACATTATTTGGATTGTATTTGAAAAAGATTTCCCGATAGAGAGAGATTCTATTAAGTATTTAACAATAATGCTTTCATATTCAATATTACTTATAAATATAGGAGGTCTAATTATATTCAATGTTGATTTGGTTGCTTCCTGTTTTTCTCCTATCATATCGAGATTTACTCCAAAAACTATTTTTGATTGGTGATGCGCTGTTTTATGCATTAGATATGGTAATGAGCCATAGTATTCGGGGAACCATATAAATGTAATTTTCATTGTTCTTGGCAATGATAATCTATCTCTATGTAATGCTCTATCAAATGTTTTAACAAGTTCTAAAAGTGTTGCTGAGCCGCTTACATTGTCATTGATAGTACCTGCTGGGTGGCAATAATGTGCAAAAATATGTAGCTCTTTTTCACCATCTCCTAAACTAGCCTCTATGACATTAATCTTTGCATTTTCTCTATACTCAGCTTCTACAGATATTTTTGCATAGGGTCTTAATCCACGTTCTAACATACTTATTATATTATAAGCATCTCTTTTTGAAATGGCAACGGCAGGAGCTTTTGCTGATTTAGCCTCTTCGGGAGTTAGGAATAGTGAGAGATATGGAATGGCATCTTCATGGATACCAATTTTAAAGAATATAAATCCTTTTGCACCAAATTGATTAGCAATTCTATATACAAGATATGGATTACCATAAGCTAAAACAATTTTATCTTCAATGTTTTTATCTCTATAATGTGATGTTCTAGTCCCTTCACCTACGTATATCACTTCGCCTTCTACATATCCAGGAGGGCTATGTGCTATGCTGCAAATCTTAGAGTTAAGTGAAGAGCACAGCCTTTTTCTTTGAGGTTTAATAAGTTCGGCATAGCATTCATTAATATCCCATCCAACAACAGGTGGATGAAGACCATATTGTATATTGTATTCATATATGTATTCATTTATATTAAAATTCCTTAAAGATTTTAATTCTTCTTTTATATACCTTGCAGCATTTTCTAGATCTCTAGATCCTTGAATTCTATGAAATTTTGACAATGTCATTGTAAATTCTATAAGTTCTTGGGTTGAGAAAAACTCGTCTAAGATATTTATCACATCATTAGACAAAGATGCCACCACATTCATATAGATGTATTTCTTTAGTTTTATAGATATTAATAAATATTTCTATAAGCAAAAACTAATAAACGGTGTTATTTGAATGGATGTAGGGGTTGTTGGCGGTGGAATTGCAGGGCTTGTAACATCTTATTATTTACTTAAAAACAGGGCAGTATCTAATGTTGCCATCTTTGAACGTAGATACTCAATGCCGCGAAATCATTGTACAGGTGTAATATCTTTAGAAACTGTAACAAGGCTTCCTCTAGCCTCAAAATTTATAGAAAACAGTTATAGAAATATAGTATTCTTTATACATGGTATAGATTTTGGGATAGAGATAACATCAGATAGATACTTTGCATGTAAAATTAATAGAGTGGCTCATGAAATTGAGCTGATGCGTTTCCTAAACGAGGTTGGTGTTTCAATAAATATGGGGAGTGAAGTATATAGCATTAATGTTAATGGCAAAAAATATTTCCTAGCTTTTAAAAAAGATATGAAGGAATATATTTCAGAAGGTTTTGATAGAATTGTTGTGGCTGAAGGTTATCCACCAATTCTTTCAAGAAGATATAGATTGAAATTTAGGTCTGGTGCATTTAAAGCCCTACAGGAGATGGTGTTATTAAGCAATTCATTATCTGATGACCAAATCGAGACTCTTTATGTATTTATTTCACCAAAACTTGTTGGAGAAGGGTTTGCATGGCTAGTTCCAATAGATAGACATAAAGTTGTCATAGGGTATTCTTCAGAGTATGATACATCTATTGAAGGATTAGAAAGAATAAAGCTAGTCTTCAAGAACCTTTTAGAACTATCCTATAAATCTGTTGACAAAATTTTTGGAGGGGTTATAGTTCAAGGGTATCCAATAAAAACAATTAGCAATGGTATAATAGGTATAGGCGATTCTACGGCCATGGTTAAAAGCATTAGTGGAGGTGGGCTTTATGCTATATCAATAGTGTCAAAACTATATAGTGAAATTATAGATAAAAATAATGGTTTTTCCTATCTTTATAGCGATATGAAGAGACTGTTTAATACACTAAAAACTCAATACATTGTTAGAAAAATTATTTGGAATATATTAAAAACTATTAAGCTTAATGTTGATGATTTTAAAAAGATAAGTAGATTCATAAGTTTTAACACAAGTTATTTAAATTATGATAGACATGAATTATTTCTACCTATATTACTTATTAAGTTTTTTAATTTTAAGCTAAAAATAAGATAAAACGTCTATTAAGCATAGAGATAAATTTCTATGATGAAGCTCCATGCTGTGAAACTTCAAAGAAAGTTAACTATGTATTGATTTGTTAATTCATTCATAATTAAAAATACTAGACAAAAACTTACGAATATTTATAGAAGAAAAGCTTTTATTCTCACCCCCTTGATAGCTAAATGGGATACTTATGAGCAAGCTGATTAAATATTCACCCTGGCTTGTCCATTTTAATACTGGTGCGTGTAACGGTTGTGATATTGAAGTTCTTGCTGCAATTACCCCACTTTATGACCCTGAACGTTACGGTGTTAAACTTTCTCCTTCTGTAAGACATGGTGATATTCTGATTGTAACTGGTGTTGTTACTAAGAAGGCAGCTGAGAGGTTGAAGAGGCTATATGAACAAATGCCTGGCATAAAATATGTTGTAGCTGTAGGTGCATGTGCATATAATGGTGGGGTGTTTAAAGGTAGTTACAGTATTGCTGGTGGTGCTAACAAGGTGGTTCCAGTTAATGCATATGTACCTGGGTGTCCACCAAGACCCGAGGAGATATTAAGGGCATTGCTATTATTGTTAAATAGGGAGAAAGTTGCTGGAGGTGAGTGAAATTAAAGAAATTGAGGATATTTTAGCAAATTATATAGTTAAAAAGGATGTTGTAAAGCCAAATAGACCAGCGTTTTATATTGATGCAAATAATATAAGAGACGTTATAGCTTTGTTAAAGCAGCGTTTAGGAGATGAAGCAATTTATATATCTAATATTGTAGGTGTTGATAAGGTATCTGATGGTGTAATCGAGGTTAACTATTTTATACACTTGATACCTTTTTCAAACACAATAGTGATTAAGACATCTATTCCCAGGGATAATCCTAAGATACCAAGCATCATAGATTTGTTGCCAGGTGCATATTCTGGTGAATGTGAAACCTATGATCTTCTTGGTGTAGAGTTTATGGGGAATAAATATCTAAGAAGGGGCTTTTTTGTACCTACAGATGTTACTTCCAAGAATATATTTCCGCTTAGAAAAGATGTAAAGGTGTAGACTTTTGGAAAGTGAAGCAGCTGAAAAAGCTACTTCGCTAATCAAGATCCCTATAACTTTAGAAATACCTATAGGGCCTCAGCATCCAGCTATACATGAGCCTGTTCTTTTAAAGGTTTATGCAGATGGAGAAGAAGTAGTTGGAGTTGATATAGGTACGGGATATAACCATAGAGGTGTTGAAAAACTCCTTGAGAATAATACTTTTTACAAAGATAAATTTATAACGTCGAGAATATGTGGTATATGCAATACCGTACATGAGAATTGTTTTGTAAGAGCTGTAGAGTATATATCTGGTATGGAACCTTCCGCAAGGGCTAGATATCTCAGGGTTCTTGTGATGGAGCTGGAAAGGATACACAGTCATATGCTTATCAATGCCATTATGGCGGAGATTATAGGCTTCGACACACTGTTTATGTATATAATGAGAGATAGAGAACTTGTAATGAAGGCGAAGGAGATAGTTAGTGGTGGTAGGGTTTTAGCAGAGTTTCACATGTTTGGTGGAGTGCGTAGGGATATAGATGATGTTAAGAAAGAGAAAATTCTAGACATACTTAAGAAGCTGGAACCTAGATTAAAATACTATAGAAGATTATTTGAAGAAGATCCTACAATAACCAAGAGACTTATGGAGATAGGTATATTAAGACCTAGGGATGTTGTTTCCCATGGGATGGTAGGCCCAATTCTTAGGGGAAGTGGTGTTAAAAGTGATGTAAGGGCTGAGGATAGATATGATGCATATAATGAAGTCCCATTCAATGTAATTGTAAAAGGCGAAGGTGATTCTTTAGCAAGGATGCTTGTTAGATGGGATGAAGCTTTAGAGTCTTTAGAGATGTGCAGATATATACTTGAGCATCTTCCCAGTGGTTCAGCTGTTGTTGATGAGAGGAAACTTCCAAGGGTTTTTCCAGCTGGTGAATCATTTGCAAGGGTTGAAGCTCCTAGAGGAGAGCTTACATATTATATTCAGCATATCAAGGGAGACAAGCCTTATAGAGTTAAAGTACGGACACCTTCATTTAACAATATTATAAATAGTGGGTTTAGCTATTTAAGACATAGTATAGCAGATGTACCTGTAATACTTGTTAGTTATGATCCATGTATCTCCTGCATGGAAAGGGCAATAGTTGTTGATCTAAAGAATGGAACAGAGAAAAAAGTTACATTTAGAGATATAGCCATGGGGAAGGTGAGACTTAGATGAGCATAATTAGAGATGTGATAAGAAATCTTTTATCAAAACCCATAACCATTGAATATCCAAGAAAACTTACACCTATAGAGAAAGATTTTCGTGGCAGGCACTATGCTGATTTGAAAAAATGTACAGGGTGCAGTCTATGTGCAATAGAATGTCCGTCAAATTGTATATCTATGGAGAAATTGCCTGAGAATATCAAACTAAGGCATAATCCTAGAGGTCTTTATCCCAACATCAATTATATGTCATGTGTATTTTGCTATAGATGTGTAAAGGTATGTCCTGTTAATGCATATATAACAACAAATGAATATAGATTATCCTCTGTAAAGGAGGTGTATTCGAAGGAACTAACAATACAAACTGTAGGTTGATGAATTATGGGGATAGAAGAACAGGTGATGTTGTTTATAACAGCTATAATACCTATATTTATTGTCTCAATAATTCTTTATCTAATACGTATATTAAAAGGTCCAACAATACCTGACATGGTAATAGCAGTTGATGCTATTTCATATGATATAGCTGTATTCTTAGCGGTATTAGCTATATACTTTAAATCACCTATTTTGATATCCTGTGTTATAGTGCTTATGTTATGGGCATATGCTTTAGATATTTATGTAGCTAAATATCTAGAATCTAAAGAAATGGGTGAATAGAATATGATTAACTGGGTGCTTGTAATAATTGGTGAAATATTAGTTGCAGTAGGAGCTATATGTGATCTTATTGCAGCAATAGGTATAAATAGATTTCCAAACTTCTTTGTGAGGCTACATGCATTAACTGTAGGAACTATAGGGGGAGCGTTTGTGCCATTGATAGGCATTGCATTGATTGCTTTAGGTGCTGAGTTTTTGGGTGTCTATAGATTTTTCATGGCTGGGGCCTCGGTTATTGCTGCAATATTGCTACTCTTTTTAGCTCCTGTAGGTTCACATGCAATTGCACGTGCAGCTCATAGATCTAAAGCAGCTGTTGTACATCCTAAGATTGTTGACCGTCTAGAAGAAGATAGGGAGAAGGGTGTTATAGAATGATATTGTATTATTTATTAATGGCTTTAACATCCCTGTTATCTATTCCTGCAGTATATCTAGCTATAATAGAGCGTGATTTAATTAAAGCAGTCATTTTCTCTGCTGTGCAGAGCACGCTCTATGCCTTTTTATACTATTTACTTATGGCACCAGATATATTTTTAACATATATACCTGTTGGTGTAGGCCTCTATACAGCTTTAATATTAATCTTAATTAAGAAAACAGAACGATATGAAGGTGAATAGAAATGGCTAGAATAATTCATATATTTATAGTTGTATCGCTTGTTTTACTTGTTGCTATATTATCGATGGCTTTATCAATGGGTGGATTTGGCTTTGCCATGCCTCCAAGCGATGTTAGAACTCTAGCTAGGATATTTTTAAATACAACATTTAATCTAGATGATAAATACAGATACATAAGTGCAATGTCTCCAGAAGCTGTCACAGCAATTGTTTGGGATTATAGAGGACTCGATACATTATTTGAAACATCTGTAATGTTTATAGCGATCGTGGGTGCTCTTGCAATTAGTAGAGGGGCCGGTGAAAAGCTATTAAAAACCTCTGTATCTAAACAAGGAATGTCATTAATAACAAAGACGATTACAAGAATAACTATAGTCATGATATTAGCTGTTGCAGCATCAATTGCATTACATGGTCATTTAACCCCTGGCGGAGGCTTCCAAGGTGGAGCAACAATAGCTGTTGTTCCAATGCTTCTAATTGTAGTATTTTCTCTATATCTATTTTCAAAAATGATGACGGTATATAAAGCTGTAACTTTGAGGAGCATAGGGTTAATTGGCATAGCATTGTCAACATTTATAGTATTAATTATTGCATTGCTATATGGAAGCTCAGCCTATGTATTTCAAAACCAGCCTAAAATATATTCACAATATGGTTTACCATCTTATATAGAGCCTATAGTATTAGGCGGAACTTTACTTTTGTTTAACACGTTTGAAGCATTTGCCGTAGCATTTGGTTTTGTTGCTCTATTCATATTATTTACATTTCCAGAAGATGTTATGAAAAACATTATTATAGGTGATGAATGATGGAGTTAGAGTCATTTCTATTCAATATAGTTGTGTTATCTATGATAATGAACATAGCCTTAGCACTTTATGGAATATTTACAAGACCTAGCCTAGTTAAAAAAATAATATCGCTTACAATATTTAGTGATACCATAAATACACTGGTTATTATAATCGGATTCAGGCATGCTGTACCAAATCCCATTCCTCCAGTAGCTATAGAGATTCCCCCTACACCTCAATACCTTAAACAATTTGTTATGCAAGCTGTAGATCCGTTGCCTCAAGCACTTGTATTAACCGCTATTGTTATAGGTTTAGCAGTGATGTTGTTTCTCATGTTCACAACACTTCAAATCTATAGAATTTATGGAACAACTGATGTAAGAAAGATATCAAGGTTAAGGGGATAGGCTATGAATGGAAATAGATTAGGTAGAGCTATACCTGTCTCAATACTTATATTCATAGTTTATATAGTATTTACAGGGTCTATTACACTATATGATATCATTACAGGAATTTTGATAAGCATTGTAGTAGGAGTAATTGTTGCCAATATAGTTATATCTAATCCATATAAACCATTTGATCCAAGACGCTGGGCCTGGTTTTTATTATATACATTCTACTATTTCTTTGTAGCTGAGATCAAGGCTCATATAGATGTTATTAAAAGGATCCTAGATCCTCGTATGCCAATAAACCCAGGTATAGTTAAGATTCCAGTAAAGGTTAATAGCGATTATGCTATAACAGCTGTTGCTAATTCGATAACTAATACCCCTGGTACAGTAGTTGTTGAGATAGACGAGAAAAACAAGTATTTCTATGTACATTGGATTGATGTTAAGACTGTAGATGTGGAGGGAGCATATATGGAAATATCGCATTCTTTTGAAAGGTTTTCATCTAAGTTGTTTGATTAAAAGGTGGGATTATATATGTCTATTCCAAATATTATCTATGGGCTTATACCACCAATGCTTATATCTTTTTCATTCATAACACCTCTTTTATCACTTATAATTAAAAGTAGAAGGTTTTTCATAGTCTATGCATCAATATTAGCACTAATAACATTTATCCTCTCGCTATCTATAGTAGCTAATATATTTAAAGAAGGGGTTGCACTGTATCCTTTTGGTGGGTGGCCTCCCCCAATAGGTATTGCATATATTATCGATAAACTTAACGCCTTTATTGCTTTAATTGTTGCTTTGATATTCATGTTATCAATTATTGCAAGTACCACGTATTTGAAACATTATCAAAAGGCTTCAACACTAGCTTACTTCTATACAATTGTATTAGCAATTTTTGCTGGTGCTATGGGATCTCTATATACAGGTGATGTATTTAACTTATTTGTTATGATGGAAGTGATGTGTATAGGACTCTATACAGCTGTTGCATTCCATAGAAGTAAAGCTGAAGCTGTTGAAGCAGCAATAAAATATTCATTTGTAAGCATTATAGCACTAATTCTATACTTCTTTGCAGCAGTTCTTTTCTATAGCGGTTTTCAAACACTTAACATGGCAGATCTTGCTTTTAAAGCAAGAGGTAGTATAGAGGGGTTGATAAGTGGTGGATTTTTTGGTAACTACCTTATTGATTTAATCCTTGCTTTAGCATTGACTATATGGGTCTTTACATTAGAATCAGCTTTAGTTCCAAATCATTTCTGGCTACCTGATGCCATATCTGAAGCACCTACACCAATATCAGCAATATTTCCAGCAGCTGAATCAGTTGCAATATATGTCATTATTAGATATATGTTTACGATATTTGGATCTGATTCTGTAATTACAAGGGGGCACATCAGAGATGTGATGCTGCTAGTATTGCTTATATTGGGTGTTATTGCATCTATTGTCGGAGGTATAATGATGGCTGTTCAAAGAGATGTTAAGAGGTTATTAGGATATAGTTCAATAAGTCATATAGGCTTTATATATATAGCTATAGGCTTGACATCATCAGTAAATGTCATGCAACAAGCACTTATGGCATCAATATTCCACATGATAAACTATATTGTGTCAAGTTCACTACTATTTTTATCGGTAATTGCTATGGAGAAATATGTGAATAGTAGAAATATAGATGAGTTAGCTGGTCTAGGTAGAGTTCTACCGCTAATTGGGTTTAGTATTGCTATAGGTGTACTTAATTTGATAGGAGTTCCACCGCTTGGAGGATTCTATAGCAAGTTTATGCTT
>Ga0272449_1004002_pt1 | contig 12277 bp, 6 predicted proteins | sample YNPCB0241_FD_198679 | JGI IMG/M metagenome (GOLD analysis project Ga0272449, IMG submission 198679) | Hot spring sediment microbial communities from Yellowstone National Park, WY, United States - YNP-CB-024-1 | ecosystem: Environmental > Aquatic > Thermal springs > Hot (42-90C) > Sediment...
CCGGTCTGCGGCGAGAACCCCACTATAAGGGAATTGATAGACTACGAGGAGTTCTGCGGGCTCAGGAGAGGTGGAGAAGTAGAGGAAGAATTCGAGATCACTCCGGAGGAGCTGAAGGAGAAGCTTGAGAAAGAGGAGATTCAGCTCATAGACGTGAGGGAGCCATTCGAGTGGGAGATCTGCCACATAGTGGGAGCAAAGCTGATACCGCTCAGCCAGCTGCCCTCGAGGATACACGAGCTCGACCCCACGAAGCCGATAGTCGTCTACTGCCACTCAGGCTACAGATCAGCACAAGCCGTGAAGCTCTTGAGAGAGCTAGGGCTCAGGAGGTCGTATAACCTCGCCGGAGGAATAGACGCATACGCAGAGCGAGTAGATCCTTCAATGCCGAGATATTGACCCTGAGTATACTTGAGGTTAAATACCCAGCCATAACTTACTACGAGTACGGGTGGATGAAGAATCCATCACCCGTCTGAATAAGTGAGGATAAAGGGGGTCAACTGACACCCAGCATTCCTAACTTTTCTCAAAACAATAAAAATCCTAAAACGCGACAGCACGAAAAATATGGCTCGTAGGGAATAATCATAATGGACGTGGAGCGCCTTAGCATAGGTTGCGCCAGGCGTGCTAAGCGGCTCAGGCGTTTGGGAGTGGCAGGCTGAGGGCGTCCGGCCTAAGCCTCCGCCCGTACACCTCCACCCCATCAACCCCCTCTTCTAGGGGAGCCCTCGTCGAGACCCAAGGCCCGTTGCCGGGCCCTATAGGTCTCGATTGGCCGCCTATTTTTGGGAGCGGCTTCGAGCTTAGATGCTTTCAGCTCTTATCCGCAGGGGCGCGGCTGCCCGGCGTTGCCCTGTAGGACAACCGGTACGCCGTTGGCCCCGGCGCTCCGTTCCTCTCGTACTAGGAGCGCCTTCCCCTCAGGCGGCCCGCACCCCCAGTAGGTAGAAACCGATCTGTCTCGCGACGGTCTAAACCCAGCTCACGTTCCCCTTTGATAGGCGAGCAGCCTCACCCTTGGCCCCTGCTGCGAGGCCAGGATGGGAAGAGCCGACATCGAGGTACCAAGCCGCGGGGTCGATGGGGACTCTCGCCCGCGACGAGCCTGTTATCCCTGGGGTAACTTTTCTGACACCACCGGCCCCCACTGGTAGGAGCCGATGGATCGCTAGGCCCGGGTTTCCCCTCAGGACCCCTTGCGTTCAAGGGTCCTGTCAGGCCGGCTTTTGCCCTTGCACTCCACGGCGGGTTTCTGTCCCGCCTGAGCCGACCTTTGGGCTCCTCCGATATCTTTTCGGAGGAGTGCCGCCCCAGCCAAACTGCCCACCAGCCGTTGTCCCAGGGCGCAGGCCCCGGTTAGCGGGGTAGTTCAGGACGGCCGGTGTTACATTGGCGCCTCCTCAGGCTCCCGGAGAAGCCTGGATCGACGGCTCCCGGCTACGCTATGCGTCCCAAACCACTCCGCAGCAACTGGCTGCAGTAAAGCTCCACAGGGTCTTCTCTCCCCACTGGGGGTTCGTGGACTGTTCGTCCACGTCAAGTGGGTTCACGGGGCTCCGGACCGGGACAGTGGGGCCCTCGTTGATCCATTCATGCACGTCGGAACTCACCCGACAAGGCATTTGGCTACCTTAAGAGAGTCAGAGTTACTCCCGGCGCTAGCCGGCCCTTATCCCGGTTGGACCCGGGGTTCAGGTACCGGTGCTGGCCAGGATTGAGAAGCCGTTCAAAGCCTTTCGGCCTTGCGGCTTCCTATGTTTTTATTAAACAGTCAGGACCCCCTTGTCACTGCGACCTGCCAACCCAGCCTCTTCGGCAAGGATGGCAGGCACCCCTTATCCCGAGGTTACGGGGCCAATTTGCCGAGTTCCCTGGCCCGGAGTCACCCCAGACGCCTTGGCCTTCTCAGCCAGGGGCACCAGTGTCGGATCTAGGCACGGTCTCTCGGGATCGTTCCAAGCTCCCTTTTCACTGGCTCCAGGGATCAGCCGAAGCCACCATACGGCGGCCCCATCACTCCTTCACCTGGTTCTCGCCATTACGGCACTCCCCAGGCTTGAGAGCTTGGACAGAGCTACGGCCCTGCTCGGCCTACCCCGAAGCGTCAGGAGCTTGGCTTGCGTTGCCGCACCTACCCGAGAGGCACCGGAATCTTAACCGGTTTCCCCTTCGGCCTACCCGGTTAAGGTCGGCCTTAGGACCGGCTTACTCCCGGCTGACGACGCATTGCCGGGAGACCCGTGCCCTTCAGGCGGAGGGGATTCTCACCCCTCTTCGCTGTCTACTACCACCGGGATCTACATTGGCGGCCGGTCCACTGGACCTTACGGCCCAGCTTCTGCCCAGCCGCCACGCCCCCCTACCCCCACCCATGCATTGCATGGGTGAGCCCGGGTTTCGGCGGCCCGCTTAGACCCGTCAATTTTCGGGGCCCCCAGCCTCGGCGGGTAAGCTGTTACGCACTTCTTAGCCGATGGCTGCTTCTAAGCCTACGGCCCCGCTGTTTTAGGCTGGAGACGCCCTTTGGTTTGTCACTTAGCGGGCACTTTGGGGCCTTAACCCGCGGTCTGGGTTGTTCCCCTCTCGGTCCAGGAGCTTACCCCCAGTACCCCACTCCCGGGATCTATGGCGCCCATGGATTCGGAGTTCGAAAGGAGAGTGGAGCCTCATCGGCCCCTTGCTCCCCCATCGGTGCTCTACCCCACGGGCGGCCTCCCCCGGGGCTGTCCTGCGAGACACTTCGGGGGGAACTAGCTATCACCGGGCTAGATTGGCTTTTAACCCCTAGCCCCAGGTCAGGGGACCGATTTGCACATCAAGACCCCTATTCGGGCCTCGACCGGGGTTTCCCCCGGCTTCGCCCTGCCCAGGGCTAGATCGCCCGGTTTCTAGCCTCACGGGCGTGACTACGGGCCCTTTCGGACCCCGCCCCTCGCCGAAGCCAACTCCGGCTGCGGGCTAGTCGGTTTCCCCACGCCTTCGGGCTTTTAACCCTTAGGCTCGCCACACCCGTGAACTCCCCGGCCCGTGTTTCAAGACGGAGTGCACGACCCTGGGATTGTCCCCACATCGCCCCTCGTCGGAGCTTCGCGGGGATTTCCCTTTCGGGCCGTGCTCGTCTGTTACCAGCCGGTTTCAGGCGCTTTTCACCCCCCTCCCGGGGTACTTTTCACCTTTCGCTCACGCTACTGGTACGCTATCGGTCTTGGGACGTATTTAGCCTTGGAAGCCAGTGGCTCCCAACTTCCCGCACCATATCCGAGGTGCGGTACTCTGGGACACGGGGCATCGTCCCTCCGGCCTACGCCTACGGGGCTATCACCCTCTATGGCGCCCCATTCCAGGGGACTTCGGCTCAGCCATCAGGACGGACCCCCGGCCCATAACCCCACACTCCTCCATGGTTGCCCATGGAGGTTCGGTTTGGGCTCCTCCCCGTTCACTCGCCGTTACTAGGGGAATCCCATTTTGGTTTCTTTTCCTCCCCCTACTTGGATGCTTCCGTTCGGGGGGTTTCCGATCCCAGGCTCGTGGCCCGGGAACGCGGTGGTTGCCCACCGCAGGAGGTCCCATTAGGAGATCCCCGGATCGAAGCCCGCCTGCGGCTACCCGGGGCTTATCGCAGCTTGCCACGTCCTTCTTCAGCGCCCAAGCCGAGGCATCCACCGGCTGGCGTGCCCCCGCTTAGTGCCAAGGCGCAACCTATTTTGCTGCGCTCCACGTCCAATGAACGCGCTCATTGTAAATTGATTTACTCGCGCATCTTGCCTATCAGTCATTGTGTAGTCTGATAGGCATTCATGAGCCAAAATAATGATTGTCAAGTGCTTGCTTATAAATGTGTCTGCCGAGTTCTCCCGGTAATCCTAAAAATACTGGGCTTTACAGCCAGGCCAGTTCTCCAGCTCGGTTGAGACATAGATATGCTTGAGTTTGGCCAAACATAGACATGGAGAGTTATCTAAACGGCTCGATAATAGAACTGCGTCTATTCAAAGTCCATGGCCTCATATATTTCTCTGGGTAGTCCCGGGCACTGAACGTTGAGGTGACGCTTACTCAGCTCTATCTGTATCTTTAGGAGTCTTCTCGCTTCATCGAATTGAAGATGAGTGAATGGATTTAGCTCCCTTAACCTCGCTCCAGACAACCCGGGGACCTCGACAGGCACTAGGACCTTATCTCCCCATATCGGGTGAGGCTCATACCTCACTGCTCCCCTGACTGCTTGGAGGAGGAATAGTTCCGTCTCCTCGATGGTGGGAGACGTGCCACCTATGATTCTTCTGTCTCCACGCTCATCTATCTCAAACAGCGGCTCAGGCACCTCCACCTCCTCACCATTAACCATTTTTCTTACCCATCTGTACTTTGCGACTATTCGGCCCGTAGTGTTTATCTGATAAATCTCGGGCAGGTCCCCCCTCTCCTGTCGCCTCTTCAAAAATTCATAGAACCTAACGACATGCGCGGTCGAGCTAACCCCCATAGTGAATGGGAGGCAATACCTAGTCTCGAATATTGCACCGAAGGCTTCGTGGGACTGGGCTGGATGACCAACAGATCTACCATCCGCTAAGACCTTCGCAGCAAATGCCGGATCAGTGATCCTGACCCACGCATAGTCGACGAAGTATCCGGGCGACAAGAAGACAGCAACGTTCATCGGCCCACTAGACTCCGGATCACCGTCATAGTATCCAGTGTCTGAGAGGTGGAGGACAGATCTTGAATTTCTGTTGGGAACCCCATAGTAGGTGAATAGCTTACCCTCAAAGCATGGATTGCCATCAGAGTCAAACTCTGTGTTTTCATGGAGTGCTCTAGGCGACATGGCGGCGTTCCATATAGCGACTTGGCTTGGATCGACGTCCTCCGTCTTTGTCCACGTGCCACACTCAGAGCCAATAACCCTGCCCTCAAATATCGCAACTATGTCGTCGTTTTTTATAACTTGGTCCGAGACATAGTCGAGTGGATTTACTCCGAATCTCTCAACATACTTCTTCGCGTTTGTCTCGTTAAATATGTACATGCCGTGCGTTGATTTGCCTGAGCCCGTCAAGCCCCATATACACATGACCACCCTTTTCAAGTCACCTTTGACAGTCTTAACCGTAAACTCTCTCAGAGCTGCATGCTCGCCTATGCCTCCAGCCTTGTATACGTGGTATATCCAGTGCGTCAGGAAGCCCTTCTTAACTTCGCCCTGATAAGAACTGCAAGTAACTATTGTGTAGTTATGGTTCGGGAAACGTAGGACGCGTAGCATCTGACCAGTTCCAGGTATGTTTGGATTGCCGAGGTAGTGCGGTATGCAGAAAAGCTCTACGTCTGGCTGCTTGGAGGTATCTCCCGGAAAACAGAGCTGCCTCCACCTATACGCAATGTCGGGGAACTGCGGGTCGCAGTAGAGTCTGCATCTCATCTCTACTCTTGTCCCCGGCTTTCCCAGGATGGCGTCGATCTGTATGAGCGGTCCCTGGGCGAGTATGTGTTCCAGAACCCTCATCATGAGGAACTTATGCTCACGCCTTAGGTCTTCGTCCTTCTCTACTACTACTGAGCCCGCGGCAGATCTGTGCCAGATATTTGACGCCCATCCCCACGATCCGTTCCTGTACTGGGTGCCGTACATCTTTGCTCTCTCAAACAGGTCGGGCGGATTGTTCAGGATTGCCTTTATACCGCTTCTCTCCTTAAGCTCTATTATTCTCCTGAAGCTTTCTCTAAATCCCTCAATGGTTATCTCTTCTAGCGGGGGTATCACTCTACCACGATGCATTTATTCCAGAATTGATTATTAAGCCAGAATTTCAACGTTTCCCTCTGGATTTAACAAAAAACGTCCAGATTAGGATATAACTGTGAAATTTTCGGTCTTTTACCACCTATTTCCGATCATATTTAAACCAAATTGCGGCGAGCCGTTAATGTTTAGTCAGTTATCAGTACGTTTATGTGCTCGAAGTCCTGCGAGTATAGGCGGCGCATCCTCTCGACGAGGTTGTCCGTCCCGATCTTTATTCTGCCAGTCACTACTAGGTCCATGTCGCCGTAGACCTCGTCCACTGTGTCCACGTCGTCCCAGCTCATGATCTCGCTCACGATTCTAGGCGTGTCTGCCTGTGGACGGACCTTGACGAGCACGTAGACCCTCTCCTCGCCGAAGAGGCTCCTCACGCTGCTCTCGTTTACGCTGAATCCGAGAAATGAGCTTAGCAGCTCCGTGATTCCCCTGATGGTTACCTGTCCCTCATGTTCAGCGTAGTACTGTGCAAGCCTCTCGGCCGCCGTTCTCGCTGTTTCTGGATCTATCTCGCGTCCACTCCTCCTAGCGATCTCGGCTATGACTTTATGGCTGAGGTGCGGAGTAGCCGCGTATTTGACAGTCTCAAAGTCAAACTTCAGCTTGAGTGGGGGAATGTATCCCTCGGGCTTCTTTATGGCCATTGACTGATGTACGCCCGCCCTAATCGTCCTGGCCTCCTCTGAGAGTGGGTGCCTCCACGAGGCCTTTATTCCCGTCAACCTGCTGAACTCTTTATACGCACCAGTCAGCGTCTCTCTCTTTATTCCTAGATCTATTCCGTGGATGTCATGCATGGCCGTGGCAACTTCGTATAGGTCGGCAATCCCGTTCCTATCCCCTATTCCATAAATGCTCACATGGGCCTCGGCAGCGCCCATCAAGAGTGCCTCTACAGTGTTTGCAGAGGCATATCCATAGTCGTTGTGGAAGTGACAAGCAAGCGATAACGAAGATTTGCTCATTGCGTATTGGAAGAAATCCCTCGCGATGGGTGGCGTCATGAGTCCGGCTGTGTCTGGAACACTGACAAGCGTGGCTCCAGCATCTCTAAGCTCTTTGGTCACTTCGAAGAGTCTGTCCAGCTCCTCAGTCTTTCCCTCCATGTATAGCCGCGTGACATCCTCGAGTGTCGCCCTGACGTAGCGGTACCCGTTTCTAGACGCGGCCTCGACTGCTTCTCTTACCCTCTCGAGCGCCTCGCCGATCTGTATTCCTCCGAGCTTGTAGTCTAGGTGGATCTGGGAGACAGCCATGTATACTGCTACTCCGTAGACGTCGTAGCTGCTCATCGCCTCGATGTCCCTCATGTATGCTCTTCCATGCATAACTACCTCGACGCCGTGATCGTTTAGCAGTTTGACGATAGGCTCGATCTCCTCTCTCCGCGTCCTCGGCGGATAGTCAACAGTAAGCTCCACGCGTCTCACACCGATCCTCGCCAGCAGTTCTGCAATCCTAAGCTTTACCCTGAGGGGAAACGTCTTGAATAGCTCGCCCTCCCTCAGAGTCGAGTCCAGCAGAACGCCCATGCTGTTCATTGACTGTTTCTTAGAATGATTCGCACCATATATAAGTTAGGTCTCAACCAATGGCTTCGCTCTTGGGACATGCTAAGTGGCGGTGTCTATTCACCAGAGCTTTAGTACCCTGCCCCTAGCCGCGTGCTTCCTATATATGTTTAGAGCCATGATTACTGCTATAGTCATCGTCGCAGCCGTCGTCGCCAGTATTGCTGTCTGCGGGTCTAGGAAGGCGCCGAGAATTCTCATAACGATTGCTCTAATCTCGACGATGTACTCAGAGAAGTGCGGGAAGTAGACCATGACTTGGTAGCCAGAGGTCGTCTTTACCAAGACATATGCAGGCTCCTCACTCACTCCGGCGAGCAGGTCGTATACGCTATCTGCCAATTTTGCCTCCTCCCCATTCACCATGACGACTAGTCCGTCCTCCTCCGCAAGTCTGACGACGCCAGCATCGAGCTGAATAATCATTATTCTTGGGCCTAGGCCATTAGGCCCGGAGACGCGGAACCTCAGCTGTTCGTCGCTTCTTTGGAGCATCTCAACGTTGACGGCTTGGTCGATCTTCGTTATGTTCACTTCTCTTTGCTTTATCTGGAGAATAGTTGCCGTCGCTGTGTCGTTGAGTTCCTCGGTGGTTTCCTCCTTCTCAATGATTACTCCGTCTCTCTCAATTATTCTTGACTGTTCTATGAGTGTTTTGTTTCCGACGACTAGTATGCGTTCCCTCACAATCTCCACGTGGATTGTGCCGTTCTCCATTCTCTTCTCCATTCTCCTCTCCATTGTCATAGAGACGAGCCCATTAGTGAATTGTAGCTTGTTCTCGACTCTAAACTCGTTTCCACGCGATGATAAGTTTCCACTAATTGATAAGTTAAGTTCTTCTCCGGCCTTGACCTGTACTTGGCTCCTCAGGCGCTCCTCAATCCTCTCAGAAACTTGGGTCGCCATTCTCATCGCGGTATCTGCAAGTGCTCTAGCGGCCTCAGGATTCGTAGACAGCTTCTCCCTAGCCCTCTCCAGCAATTCTACCGCTTGGTCGAGGATCTCTCTCAAGGGTTTTGCTGAGTTTTCATCTAGGTCCGTGCTGGAAAGTTTTGATCTTGTCTCCTCGATTGCTTGTTGGGCCTGCGTAATTGTCTCTTCAGCCTCCTCTATCTTTAATCTCAGCTCCACCCTAGCCCTAGTCTCCTCCCTGATGTTCTCGGAGATCCTCAGGCCTTTCTCAGCGAGTATTCTCGCTTGGGTGGCCAGCCTCACTGCCTCCTCCATCCTAACCTCGAGCTGAGACTCCGCCTCCCTCAGCAGCTCTTCTGCCTGCACTATCAGCTGCAGTGCCTCAGAAACGTTGCCCCCAGACCTAGTCGTCTCCTCTATTGCTTCCCTAGCCCTCGCGATGATGTCTCTAGTCTCGTTGACCAGTTCTCGATAATTCTTTAGCTGTTCCTCAGTCTTCGTTTCTTCTTTCCTCGATGCCTTCTCTACTAGGCTGACGGCCATCCTAGCCATGTTCTCAGCCCTCTTAGCGACTGTGGCTGCTCTCTGTGGATCGTCGCTGAGAAGTTTCTTCGCTTCGTTGAGCAGCTCTTTTCCCTCCCTCAACGCGTCCATAGCCTCTGAGACGTCTACGCCCGTCCCTTCTGCTTCGTTGATCTTTCTCTCAGCCTCGCTGATTGCCTGCTCGGCGGAGGCTATAGCCTCCCTCGCCTTCTCGACCTGTATATCTTTTCCCTTCTTTTCATCTGTCTTGTCTTTTTTCTTCTCTGCCGCTTGCGCCGTCTCTATTAGCGGTGTGGATAGGATTAGTAGACAAACCATCACTAGCGCAATTATCGTCGAGTACTTGACCATGTTCTCCGTCCTTGTTATAAATAGGAACTTCTCAGCCAATTAAATTTATAATTCTCGAGAAAATTCGAAGAGCAGTATCAAAACATGCATCCTAAAAATGCTGCCGTATATATTACGAGAATCATGCCACGGTATTTCAGGATGCATAGTTATTAAGGACACAGAAGACGGCTATTCTAAATCTGAAGGTCACCGGCATGACGAGCGACATCGGGGAGTCGTCAGACGAGTTCGCCGTCTTGAAAAATCCCATCAGGCGACGAATACTACTCAATCTATATTCTAGGGGAGAGCTCAGCGCCTCGGAGCTGAGGTCAATCACAAACATTAGCTACGGCACCCTCTACTACCACTTAGAGATGATGAAGCCCTACGTAGAGTCTGCTGGGAGGGGAAGGTTCAGGCTCAACGAGAATGGCAGAGCGCTTATTAGAAGACTGATGAATGAGAAGACAATCCCTGAGGAGCCTAGAGCGGCTGAGTGGTGGGAAGTATTAACGCTGGGCAATCTCCTATCACTAGACAGTAGGAGACTCGGAGCGATCGCCGCCATCGGTGCCACGGCCCTCGCAACAACAATCTACACATCATTAAAGATTAATGTCTATCCAGTCCTACTACACTTCAGGAGTGGACAGCCATCAATAACAGCCTGGCCGGCAAGTTTATCAGCATTATTCGGCTACTTAATTATAGTCTACCTCGCCCTGAGGAAGGATGGTGGATCTCCGGGACAACTGCTATTGTCTGCATCGATGTCTTATCTCCCAGTCGCTGCATATACTGTCGCAATATATATCTGCACCGACCTGCTAAGGTTTCGGCTTGATGTCGCCTCAGCACAGATAGGATTCATGATAGCTCACGTCTGGCAGCTATTAATCCTCGCATCAATACTCACACACTCGACCGGCTCAGGATACTCAAGGACGCTCCCAGCCATGCTGCTCTTCTCATACATAAGCCTCATAACGTATCTATTCACCTAAAAACGCCTAACTAGAAAATTTCCTCCGTCAGGACTCTTGGACAGCACTGACTCACTTAGCCGCAGAGGAGAGTTGATAAGCAGGGCCCAACATTGATATTTATTGGGCGAGCGGCTGGGCGGGCCTCGGGGGACTCCCGGGGAAGTTCCTCCCTCCGTCAGCGCTCCTGGTGCCGCGAGGCGCGTGGGGAGACCCACGGCAACGCCACAGAAACGAGACCCCTCCACGCGAGATGAATATGATCCGGCGATCAAGCCGGCGATGACGCGTGGAGAATGGATGAAACGGGCGACCCAGGGGAGAAAGGCTGGGGCCAATGAGCAGCGCTGACGAGGCTCCAGAACCGAGAAGACCAATCCCGCCTAAAACAGAAGGAGGGCTACGGGCCGCACGCCCCAAACTCTACTAAACCAATACCTAGAAGCCACAGCTCAATGACTATTAACAACTAAATATTCAATTAAGGAATTTTGGCAGAGGAGTTCAAGCCCTTCTGCCTCAGGGGCTTCTTTGACAAGATGCTCCCAATGAGTAGTTTTAGCCTGTATGGCAGCGTTGGTAAATTCTTCACTACGAGTAGATTAATCTTCTGAGACTCAACTATCCTCCTAGCCTCGGCGCTTATCCTCGAATTTACCACTAATAGGGAATTCTCTGCCTTCACGTCCTTGACTTTTAGGATAAATGACAGCACATGCTGCTCATCGAGCCCCGAGTCTGAAGAAATTATGTCCAGCACTAGCTTGGCAGCATCGCTGCTGGAGTCCCTGACCACGCCGGAGAATCGATGCATCACTCCCGACAGGCCCTTGACCTCTTCGTTGATCCTCAAGCTATATCCTAGCTTGCTAATCTCCTCCGCAGCAGTCATTAGCGCCCACTCAGATATCGCTTCGCTTCTGTCTCTTCCATCGAGGCTGTAGGAGTACAGCTCTAGCGTATCTGTCTCATCTTGATTAAAGATGGAGCCGCATGACCTACACATGGCTCGCCAGGACGGCTCCACTGGAATTGAGTTACAGTTAAGACATGCGTAGAATTTTCCCATAATGAGGTAGCGTGGCCTATCAGCTCCGCATTTCGGGCACCTCAGCCTGCCTTCACCCAATATATCTTCCTTCAGGAGGTAGTTATGACAACTGACGCATTGGTAGATTATTCCTTTCTTTACTCTTTGAGAACCGCATCTATTACAGGCTATGACTAGTTGTAGCTCGGTGGAGCCGCATGAGGGGCATGAAGCTAAGCTACGCACTAGTCTCCTAGAGAGTTCTCCAGACTCTGCGAGCTCCTCAAGTATCTGCCTCACGAGCTCCGAGCTGAGAGACGTCAATCTCTCAGCATCGACGTATCTATATCCCCTCCTAGTCCTGACTGGCGCGTACTCGTCTATCACTCTATTCCTCAGAGCCATGATTAGCTTTTGCTTTACGTCGCTATGACTAGCCTCGTCATCGCCGCATGGTCTTCGCCGCTGCATTACGTATTACCTCAATTTTCGATCTGCTATAAACCTAGCAGCAAATACCGCGAATTGGGCCGCCGCTTTCACAATAGTTCTCAATAAAAAACTGTATATGCGGAAAAATAACCAGAAGGATTTAATGCCTACCCAGACAGAATATTTCAGGTGAACTCGAAAGAATTGAGTGGCCGGCTCGAGAGGATGGCAGACATCGTCCTTAGGTTGATCAGCCAGCTTATTGATTGGGTAAAGAAGCATCCATCACTCGCCCTCGTGCTGCTTGGGCTCTTGTTGGCCGCAGCAACTCCGTGGCAAGGCTCCTCAATCCTAATCCCAGCATTCATATTCATCATTACTGGTGTGGCACTGTACATCACTTCGCGTCTCTTCTCTCAACAACCAGTGACGACTAAGGCCAGCATGGTTGTAGAGAGGAGGGATGAGCAGAGACTCGCAGTTCTGCTCTCGAAGCTCTTGACCGAGGAGGAGGCAAGGGTCGTCGAGGTCCTAGTGGAGTCAAACGGCTCGATGCTTCAGCGCGAGATTCCATACAAGACTGGACTGAGCAAGCTGAAGGTCCACAGAATAATCACGAGGCTTGCCAGCAGGGGACTACTAACAAAGA
>Ga0272449_1004004_pt1 | contig 12273 bp, 13 predicted proteins | sample YNPCB0241_FD_198679 | JGI IMG/M metagenome (GOLD analysis project Ga0272449, IMG submission 198679) | Hot spring sediment microbial communities from Yellowstone National Park, WY, United States - YNP-CB-024-1 | ecosystem: Environmental > Aquatic > Thermal springs > Hot (42-90C) > Sediment...
CGCTGAGGATTATGTAGAGGAGGCCTATTGCCCCAAAGACCCTCGGGGGGATGAAGATCCCCACGACCCCAGAGAGTATCTCGAAGAGTCCCGTGATATATGCCGAGAGCCCCAGAGCTATCAGGATGGAGTTGGAGGTGTTGCTTAGACTCTTCCAGCCGGTCTTTAGGGCCTCATTCAACAATACCGTCCCCAAAACCAGTAGCATGGTGCTGTTGGTTAGGAACTCTGTGTCGAATGTTATCACCTCCATCAGCCTCAGGCCTATGATGAAGGAGACAAAGGCCGAGCCCAATGTCAATGTCAGCTTGCTCACATCTAAACCCACAAATTTTTTCTTAAACCCCATCCACCTTTTCCTAAACCAATTTCCAACTCGGCTCATACCATAACTTCTCCTCTTAAATTATTTATATCTTGATGAGATCATATCTCCGCCTCCAAAGCCTCTCATCAAACTCTCTCAACCATATGGGTTGATGGAGCTTATTAGCCTTCCAGCCAGAATGGGCCTCTCAGCTAGCTTAAGCCGAAAAGGAAGCCGACCGCCGTTGAGGTCCCACGGAACTCCCGTGCATAAAGCTTGGAATCCAGGGCCCCGCCCCCCTCCATGACGGTAAACCCAATTTCTGAGGGTCCCCCGCCCCCTCAAATACGCAGTATTCTCTAGGTTTTTGAGCCCGATTTTTTGGCTTCTAAGAGATTCTTTTCTAATATGGAGACTTAAAAGAACTTTTTCCGTGGGATGATTTTTGATCAGTCCTTTTTAGTCGTCGGGGGGCGGATATCCTTCCCCCATCATACGGGGCTTGAAGAGATTTTAAACGATCTTTGAAATCACGCCGAACATATATTGTCATTCTCTATATCTTCCAACCTCATATGACTCCTTTCATCCTAATTACAATTTCCCTAATTTAATGATTTTTATATTTAAATATTTTTGAGTTGCAAAAAATCAAATTACGATTATGAATAGATTTTCATGATATATATGTTCCATATGTTCTCATGAAATCAAAGGTTTATATTAAATTAGGGATAAATGGGTCATGGGGTTTGAGTTATGCGTATTCTGGATAGGATGGGTCAGATCTCGGGTCTAATAATATTCTTCGTTGGTGTAGGCCTGATGCTCTTCACATTCTATATGGGATACACCTTCATCACGAATCCAGATGGGCTCGCTGGGTTCGCTAAGCTGGTTCCCCCCTCTAAGGTCGAGGTCTCGGCGGGTGGGATGCCGATACTCGGGCTTGAGGAGTTGGTCGGAGCTCGAATGTTCGTTTATCTCATCCCCACATCGTTAATATTGGCGATGGGCTATGTGGCTTCAAGGATCTCCGCTGTCGGCGTTAAGATGTATATTTGTAAGAGGTCTGACGAGCCATAGTTCGGGATCGCGTTTCCGATGCCTTGGAGAGATCAAATTCATTCGATGACCGGGGCTTCTCAAATACACCAGGAGCTTCTCTGAGGGCTGATGATCTCCCTATTATGCTTAATTGGCTTCTCGCCAATACACCGCTCGGGAAGAGCTTCACATCCTTCGTTTCTTCTTTATTCTGATGTTCATTGATTCTTGGGCTGTTGGTGTTCCATCACGGTGGCTGGATGAACATGTATTTGAGGGCCAGTGATAGGTACTCGTCTTGGCTTGTCTCCTCCCTGTCGAGTAGGTTGGCCATCCTTGTTAGGGCGGTGTGGTGGCGCATCTCATCTTGGAGGATGTATCTGAGGATCTCCGCTACCCGGTCATCCAGGTTCATCTTCAGCATCCTTTCCAGCCTCTCGATCATCTCCTCCTCCACCCTGATGTGCTCCCTGATGGATTGGGCCATCTTCATGGCGGTGGCTGGATCGATCTCCAGCCTGACCGGGGCAGACCCAGCCTCAACATCCACCAGGGCTCCGCAGAGGGCTGCATGCTTGTAAGAGTCGTGGATTATGCTCTCCAAGACGGCTGAAGCCAGCCTGCTCGGCATGGCCTGCATTGTAGGCTTGATCCTCTCCACGTGTGAGAGCTCGAGCATCATCTGCTCCCTCAACAAATCAACTATCTCGGACACGCATTGTTTATGAGCAGGAGCTCTTTTAAACGCTTCTTTAAACTGCTTCGAAATCGGAAGTAATCATAGGCTGGCTGAACGATCTCTAGATATCTTTAGGAGTTCTCTGCTAGGGCATCGACTGGAAGCCTATTCTGCGATGCCTGAAGGGCAGCGTGCTTCGCCTCCATATAACCAAGATAATTTTATAGATATATCGTGATTAAGGTTTGAGTTGGAGGTCTCATGAGCCTTGGATGGGATCTGGATCGAGAGGAGTTATGAGGCTTGCAGCGGCTGCAGGAGGTGTGAGGTCGCGTGCTCGCTTCATCACGAGGGGAGGATCTGGCCTGAGGCCTCGAGGGTGAGGGTATTCATGTTGATACCCGGCGTCGAGATCCCCCACCTCTGCTTCCAGTGCGAAGGTTACCCGTGCGCCGGTGCCTGCCCCTCTGGAGCCCTATCCGTGGATGGCGAGACGGGGGCCGTGAAGGTTGAGGCGTCGAGGTGCACCGGGTGCGGCTTGTGTATAGACGCCTGCCCCGGAAGGGTTCCCCACATGCACCCCCTCAGAGGCCACATCGTTATCTGCGACCTGTGCGATGGGGACCCGGAGTGTGTCAAAGCCTGCCGCCTTGGGAATTGGAATGCCTTGAAGCTTAAGCCGAGGAGCGGGCGCGCATCTCCCCCTAAGACCCCCGAAGCCTTGACCCTAGAGGTGGCTGGAAGGCTGCTCGATGAGGAGACGGCTCGGGAGGCCCTCGGCGTATGAGGGGATATGCTGGGAGATTTTTGGATATAGACCTCTCAAGCGAGGCGATTAAGGAGGCCTCCTTCCCCGAGGGACTTCTAAGGGACTACATCGGCGGGAGGGGCCTGGCAGCCAGGATACTCTGGGACAGGCTGGGGGGAGAGTGGGAAAGCGTCGACCCCTTCTCGCCGGAGAACCTCCTTCTCGTCCTCACAGGGCCCTTGACCGGCTTCATCCCTGGCACCAAGGTCTGCATCTCGGGCAAGTCTCCCCAGAGCAACGGGATGGTGGGCTCAACCATCGCGGGGGAGTTCGGTGTAGACCTCAAGTGCGCCGGATACGACGGCTTGATAATATCCGGGAGGGCTGAGCATCCGAGTTACATATTCATCTGCGACGGCCATGTCGAGATCAAGGATGCGAGGGCGATATGGGGTAAAAGGGGAAAGGAGACGGTGAGATATCTGGTCAGAAGGTCCGTTGAAGATATCAGAGGGCTCAGGCCTGGCTATGGAGAGGCGAAGGAGCCCTCAATGCTATACATCGGGCCTGCGGGAGAAAATAGAACCAGGGTTGCGGCCGTGGTCTCCAAATACGCCCATGGAGCCGGCTACGGCGGATACGGGGGAGTGATGGGCTCAAAGAACCTTAAGGCGATAGTCGTGAAGGGCTTCGGCCCTCTTCCAGAGGTCCATGACTTCGAAGAGACCCTGCGCCTCTACGGCGAGTTCTCGAAGAGGAGCTTCGAGTTTGAGGAGTTCAGGCGTTGGGGGACTGGGAGGGGGGGCTACCACTTCGGTTTCGACACGAGCTCAGAGCCTATAAGGAACTGGCAGGAGGAGTGGCACGACATGAGGAGCTTCAGGGGGGAGGAGTTCGACAGGCACTGGGTTAAGAAGTATTGGGGGGACTTCGGCTGCCCGGTGACATGCTTAAAGCTCGCCTACATAAGGTCTGGGAGATTCAAGGGGGCAATATGCGATAACCCAGACTACGAGTTTGAGGCCTATATGGGTGCAAACCTCGGGATATTCAACCCCGAGGAGAACATCTACCTCTCACATCTGGCCAATGAGCTGGGCCTCTGCGGGATCCAGGGGGGCGCGGTCCTGGGATTCGCGGCCGAGCTTTACCAGAGGGGGATATTGGGGAGCGAGGGGCTCGGAGGCCTCAGGCCCGAGTGGGGAGACGCCTCGGCCTTCGCGGAACTGGCGGAGATGGTGGCAACGAGGAGGGGTATAGGCGACGTATTGGCGGAGGGGGTCTACAGAGCCGCGTTAAAGCTCGGCCAGAGCAAGGGGTTGGATCTCCTCAGGTATGCGGTTCAGGAGAAGGGGATAGCGATAGGAGCCCACGGCGTCAGAAGCGGCGAGGACTTCGCGGATAACATCTCATACGCGTGCTCCGTCCAGGCGGGAGACCACACCTCCCTAGCCTCCATCCGGGAGCATGGAAGCGGCGAGGCCACCTCAATCCTATACGATTCGGCGACGTGCTGCACCTTCACGACCTTCGACCTAGAGATGGAGGAGATCCTCGAGTTCTACAGGGCCGTGACGGGGTGGAGGCTGACGAGGGAGGAGTGGTATGGCGAGAAAGCCCTGAGGGTCCTCCAGATACAGAGGGCGATGCTCCTCCTGGGCGGGCCCGACCACCGATGGAGGCCGGGGCGGGATGATGACAACCCGCCGAGATTCTATGAACCCCTCCCATCTGGACCCTACAAGGGTAGAACCGTCGAAAGAGACCTGTTCGAGAGGGATAGGCGGAAGTATTACCAGCTGGTGGGCTGGGATGAAGATGGCGTGCCCAGACCCGAGACGTTGAGGAGGCTGGGACTCGAAAGCGTGGAGAAAAAACTGAGAAAGGCCGGTATAATAAGTTAAATTAAAAGAGATGCTGGAGATATGGCTCTATAACCCGATAATTATGCGGGTTCCCATCCGCTGACATCAGGTGAACGCCCCCCATGCGCTCGAGAGATCTTATAAAGGATCTTCTCTTATTCTCGTTATAAGGCCAGGATGTGGGGGTAGGTGATGGGGGAAAGCCGACGGGTTGAGAGGGTTATGAGGGAGAGATCCCCCCTTGAGAGGTTGATGAGCTACATTCCGGGATATAGGGGGTATAAGGAGAAGGAGTTGAGGAGGGAGAGCGACAGGCTGGTGAGGATGGAGGCCGTTAGCCGGCTGAAGGCTTCTAAGGCCCTCCTCAGGAGGAGGCTGTCCAACCCCATGAATCTTGGCAGGCTAGTGGGAGAGGATGTCTGGAGGCTGGAGACCCTTACGGCCCGCCTTGACAGGGTGACGGAGAGGGTTGAGAGGGCCGTCTCGGGTTACGCGGGCATGTTCGACGCGGTGAAGGTGAGGGAGGATAAGCTGGAGGCCCTGATAGAGCACGACCTGGGCCTGGTCGAATTGGCCGAGGAGATCGAGAATGGCGTGGAGAGGGCGGCTGACCTGGAGCTCGGGTCTGGGGATTGGAGGGCTGAGATAGACCGTCTGATGTCAAATGTGGAGGAGCTCGATAGCCTTGTTGACAGGAGAACGGAGTTCCTGAGAGGGCTGGAGATATGAGGGGAGGCATCCTTTACCAGGTGGAGGGTTGTATCCTATGCCCAAGGTGATAGAGTGGCGGAATGTTAGGGAGGGCGACATCGTCTGGAGGTATCCGAGCGACGAGATAGCCTGGGGGGACAACCTGATCGTCCACGAGTATGAGGCGGCCGTCTTCTTCAGGGATGGGAAGGCCTACGACGTCTTCAGGGCTGGGAGGCATGTCCTCACCACGGCCAACCTCCCGCTGATAACTAGGATTCTATCCACCATCGCGGGTTTCGATAGGGTTCCCTTCAGGGCATCCGTCGTCTTCATCTCCCTAAAGCAGATGCAGGGGAGGTTCGGGGCTCAGGGGCAGACGAAGGAGCTTGCCCCATTGAAGTTCTATGGGAGCTTCTGGTTCAGGGTTGAGGACCCAAACCTCTTCGTAAACGAGGTCGTGGGGGGCCAGAGCCTATACGATACGGAGGCCCTCCAGAGCTTCCTGAGGGGCTACTTCAACGAGAGGCTGATAGACACCCTCAGCCAATACTCCCTCGCGGAGGTCTATGGGAAGCTGGATGAGACGAGCTTCCTCTCAAAGAACGTCCTCTACGACGCCCTATCCAGGATGGGGATCGAGCTAATAGACCTGAAGTTCGAGGGTATAGATACAACACCCGAGTGGAGGGATAGGCTCTTCTACCTTAGAACGGGATTGGGGGCGTCAGAGGTCCTGAGGATGGAGACGGTGCAGAGGGCCTCCGAGAGCCTATCAAAGAGCCCCGGAGCCGCGTTGGGGGCGGGGATAGCCGTCATCCCACCCCTTTTCCAGCAGCCGGCTGCACCGGCCCAGCAGGTGGTCCAGTGCCCCAAATGCGGGTTCCAGAACCCCCAGGCGGCTAGATTCTGCGGGAGCTGCGGAGCCCCACTCCAGTCGGCCGTGGGGGGTGTGACCTGCCCGAAGTGCAGGGCCTCAAACCCAGCCGGGGCAAAGTTCTGCATGGAGTGCGGGAGCCCACTCACCCAGACTGGCAGGTGCCCGAACTGCGGATCCGAGGTTCCTAAAACCTCAAAGTTCTGCCCCAACTGCGGAGCAAAGCTGACCTAGCCCATCCACACCCGCTCGGCCAAAACGCGCTCGGATGGAGAGTAGAAGGATAAGAGTTAGAGCAGAGGGTGAGCAAATTTAAAATAGTGTAATGGATAAGGATGAAATGGAAACTCTCATGGGAGGATGACGATGTCCTTCCTGAAGAAGATCCGGGATAAACTCACCCCTCCAAAGGCCACCATAACACTGAACCTCAGTAAGGAGGGGTTCACCCTAGGAGAAAGTATAGAGGGCTTCCTGGAGATATCTTCTGAGGAGGATTTCGAGGCCACGGATATCAGGTGCGAGATCAGCTGTGTAGAGTCGGCGAAGAAGACCAAGAGGGAGTATGACAAGGAGAAGGGGAGGGAGGTTGAGAGGGAGGTTTGGGAGCAGGCTGTCCTCTACTCGGCAAGGCCGAGCATCCGGGGAGCCACAAAGCTTTACAGGGGATATAGAGACAAGATACCATTCAGTATAACCATCCCGGCCACCGGGAGGCCAACATATAAGAGCATAGAGAGAAATGTGGTCTGGAATATAAAGGCGGTTATAGGCGTGGAGGGGAGACCCGACGTGACCAGCAGAACGATCGAGATCCAGGTAGCCCAGCCCACCGCCGCGCCCATCATAAAGGAGAGGGAGGTCATAAAGGAGGTGGTCATGATCCCATGCAAGTACTGCGGAACCCTCATGCCCCAGACAGAGACGGTCTGCCCCCACTGCGGAGCAAGAAGAACATCATGAAGATGTAGACTAGTATTTTTCTACTGCATGGCATTTAGCCTTAAACCTTTTATATACTTGATCATAAGTCGTAATGTAAGTGATTTACATGACTGAAAGGAACGTTTTAAGAGTAGGGGATAATGTCTTCTGGGTTGGGGTGCGTGATTGGAGCCGGAGGCTCTTCGACTCATTGATACCTCTTCCGAGGGGCACATCCTACAACTCTTATCTTGTTATTGGCAGGGATGGGAAAGCCCTGATAGATACCGTAAACCCAGGCTTCGAGGGGGAGCTTGAAGAAAAGGTCCGCAGCCTAACGGTCCCGGAGGAGATCGACTATCTTGTTATGAACCACGCTGAGCCTGACCACGCTGGCGCCATCCCCCACATGATGAGAATCGCCTCAGAGGCGAGGCTCATAGCCTCGGGGAGGGGCGCCAAGATGGCTCAAATCTACTACCATGTTCCATCGGAGAGGATAAGGGTTGTAGGCGACGGCGAAACCATAAGCCTGGGGGACAAGACATTACGGTTTATTGAGGCCCCCATGCTCCACTGGCCTGAGACCATCTTCACATACCTTGAGGAGGACAAGATCCTTTTCCCATGCGACTTTTTCGGCTCTCATCTGGCTGGCGGAGTTTACGGCGACGAGGTTGAAGACCTGCTCGTCCACGCCCAGAGGTATTGGGGCGAGATAATGATGCCCTTCAGAGTTATGGCTCAGAGGGCCTTGGAAAGAATTGCCGGTTTAGAGATACGCCTCATAGCGCCGAGCCACGGGCCCATCCACAGAAAACCCGAGCTCATCCTAAACGCGTATAAAAGGTGGGCGGCAGGCGAGACGCGTCGAAAGGCAGTGGTCGCTTATGTGAGCATGTGGAACAGCACAGAGGCCATGGCGAAGCAGATGGCTGAAACCCTGGCCAACGAAGGCATCGAGGTTTCCCTCCATAACCTAGCCCTAACGGATATAGGCGATTTGGCCAGGGACCTAGTAGATTCAAGGGCCATCATTCTGGGTGCGCCCACAGTCCTGGGAGGAGCCCACCCATTGGCTTTCTACGCCGCCCACCTCTTCAAGGCTCTACGCCCGCCAACAAGGTTCGCCGTTCTCTTAAGCTCCTATGGCTGGGGAGGAGGCGCGGCAAGGCAGATCCAGGAACTGCTCAGCGGGCTTAAAATCGACGTCGTCGGTGCAGTGGAGATCAATGGTCCGCCCACGAAAGAGAACATGAGGCAAATTGGGGACATCGGCAAAGCTTTAGCCAAAAAGATCAATGAGGAAGCCTAACCTGGGTGAAATAACCGATGAAGAGCATAAAAACTATTAAAAGAGATTTTCAGGCAGCGTCATCTAACGTTGAAAGGAGCATGATGTCAGAGCTAATGAAGATAGGTCTCGTGAAGCAAGATGTCTCAATTGGTGGAAGGGATGTCGAATATGCCGTCATCTTCAGGAATGAGAAAGTACTCCCAACCTGGCGAGAGCAAAGAGCAATCACCTTTTTTCTCCAATGTTAACCTCACTGAAGAAATGAATAAAAAGTTTAAACATTATCAATCAAATTTATAATTGCTATTTAAATGTACATAATTATTGAAGTAAGTTCTATTTATGAAATTGGAATATACCGATTTTATCACAGAAAATGACTCAAAAAATGACGCATCTATTAACAAATTTTTACCTCATTAGTGGCCTACTCCCTCTTTCCTTACTTTAAGCTAAAGCTCAAATTTCAGAGTCTCTAATAATAGAGAAAGGATTTATCAAAAACCCATATTAGCTCTTAAGTTGCCATGTCCAAATTCAGCACCGCAAGATATTTAAATATGTTTTTTTATATTTTTATTGGAAAATGTATGGTGATGTGAAATGGTTGTTAGAATCTATCCTTTTATCCAGGAGAGACTGTCTGGACTATTGCTGCTGATAGCGATGTTCATTATCACCTTCTACTACATGAGAAGGGGGAGGCTTCCATATATTCGCAGGGTTCCCGCCCTAGATGCCATCGAGGAGGGTATTGGGAGAGCTACTGAGATGGGACGTCCCGTTATAGCCTCACCGGGCATAGCAGTCTCGGGTATTGATTACTGGACGGTTGGAGCTTTAGGCATCCTCGCCCACGTTGCTAGGCTCTGCGCTAGAAACGGTTTGAGGCTTCTTGTTCCCTTAGGAGGCTCTGAGCAGAGCTATACCCTCGTAGAAGTAGCCAGAGATCTCGTGGAAAGCCAGTATCGTCTTGAAGGGGTACCTGAACGGTTTGATATAAATGACTTGCCCTTTCTTAGTGGGAGACAGTTTGCATGGGCTACGGGATATGTGGGTATGTTGATGAGAGAGAGGCCTGCTCTTAATGTAATGGTAGGGCTCCAATGGGGTTCCGCCATGTATATAGCAGAGGTCTCCCATGAGGCTGGTGCCTTCACGATAAGCGGCTCCACCTATCTTTCAAACATAGCGTGTCTTGCAGTCTCCTCGGAATATGTCACAATCGGGGAGGAGATGGTAGCTGCAGGTGCCTACCTATCGAGGGATCCGGTACAGTTAGCTAGCATTAGAACTCAAGACATCATAAAGGCTTTGATGATAGCTATACTAATCTTAGGTATCATAGCTCTAGGTTTAGGCAGCGACATAGTCAAGCTTATCCTAAGCACATAAAAGGTGATAAAAGATGTCTTCTCTTATAAAAAGCAGAGAATTCCTTTTGGCAATTATAATAGCAGTATCCTTTTTCATCTACTTTCCCTACTTTGTAGAGTCTCCCAAGCCCATAGTTGATATTGAATCCTGGCTAGTCACTACAACAGTCGTTATAGCATCCTTCGCCGTAATGGTTAGCCTATATACTATGACAAGAAGGGAAGTTATGAGGATAACTAAAAGGGTTAAGGGATGGCCTTACAGCCTATTGATGATGATTCTTGCATGGTTCATGATAGTCGTCGGGGTCTCCCTAGGTAAGGATGCTACTCCTTTCAGGTTCTGCGCCGACGCCTTTGTCTTACCTGGTGATTCAACCATATATGCTATACTTGTCTTCTATCTCACATCAGCAGCAGCTAGATCCTTCAAGGTAAGAGATCTAGAATCCCTCCTTCTCCTGTTGGGTGCCTTCTTTGTACTTATGCAACAGGCGCCTCTGGGAGAGTATCTCTTCCCATATTTCGGTCCAATAGGGAGCTGGCTAGTAAATAACTTGGCGATGGCGGCATCCAGAGTCTTCACCATAAGCGCAACTCTAGGTGGCATAGTCTTGGCTATAAGGCTACTTGCTGGAAAGGAGATGGCTATGATAGGTCTAATTGCTAGGAGGGAGAAGGATTGATGTCTTCACTTTTTAAGGTCTTCGCTAATATTGATCGGAGAGTCTGGCATCTTCTCACCTTCATCCTTGTGGGATACACGCTTCTGCATCCGATAGGCCTTCCATTAAAGGTGAGCCCAGAAGTCAAGAAGGCATATGAAGTGATTGAGAACTTAAAGCCTGGTGATGTGGTCTTGATAAACTTCGACATAGCAGCCTTTGGCTGGGACGAAATTAAAGGGAGCTGTCTCTCAATGATCCCTCACATCTTCTCTAAAGAAGGTGTTAAAGTTATATTCCTTACAGTTCAAGATCAAGGCTACATATTCATCGAGAGGACAATCTCCCAGATTGGAAAACCTATGCCTGGCTATGATAAGTTTCCATGGTATGAAATTCAGGGCAAAAAATATCTTCAAGATTATATCAATATAGGATTTATCCCTGGCTTCGATAAGGCGATAGCAGCTCTTGCTCAAGACTTCCGAGGTGTCGTCGGGGGAAAGGACTGGTATGGAAACAGCATAGAGGAGTGGCTTGATAAGAATGGAATTAAATCTGCTAAGGATATTGATCTAATTGTGACATTTGATTGTGCTGGAGCTCAATCATATTTTGTTAGCTACTGGTATGTGCCATTTAAAACTAAGATATTGAACGCGATGATAGGGGTCAGTGCGCCTGGATCCATAGTTAACTATAATGCAGGAATGTTAGAGGGTATAGTTATTAGCATAAGAGGAGCAGCTGAATATCAATATCTAAGTAAATACTATGGAATGGCTTTAGTCTCAATGGATGCATTCAGCATCATCCAGTTCATGCTGTTAATCGCCATCCTGATCGGAAATATAGGATATTATGGATGGGAGAGGAGAAAGGAGAAGAGGTGATCTAAGCTTGGATATTGGAAGTTTCTTCGTGATCCTCCTTTCCACCGCAGTAACTTTTGGCCTTTTCAGCATACTGACAGGTGTGGATAACCCATTCTTCGCATGGGCTGAGAATACATATGTAGGTGGTGCTGTAGGCATGACAATAGTAGTATCTTTCACCTGGATCGTCTCAAATCTCATCCAAAAGATATTATCAAACCCGTATGTTAATTGGCCTCTAATCATCTCATTAATCCTTGGACTCATGATGCTCCTTCGGGTTCACCCAAAGTACTCCTATCTTGCAAGGATTCCAATAAGCATAGCAACTGGAGTTGGAGTCGCAGTCTCTACGAGAGCGGCGATCTTCAGCGGCCTATTGTATCAGATAAGAGCCACCATTCTACCCATATTCGATTGGAGAAAGCCAGAGACAGCATTCACAAACCTAATGATAGTTGTGTTCGTCGTAACCATCATGACCTTCTTCGTCTACACAACGGAACTCAAGGGGCCTCTCAAGATCTCCCACAGGATAGGCCGCCTAGTTCTATTCGCATCATTTGGAGCTCTCTTCGCCCAGACATATATGGGAAGGCTGGGGCTCTTCCTGGGAGCAATGGAGACATTGCTAATCCCAGAGACAAATTTCCGAATAAGCATTACAGTTGCTCTTATCATGTTAATAACAATAATAGTACTAAAAAGATATTATCCCGAGACCTTGAATAAACTAGTTCCATAGTTTCTCCCTTTTTCTATTTTCATCATGATTTATGTCGAAAGACTTAAATGTCCATCTTATTTCCTTATTTTGAGATTTATGTTCTCAAGATTAGAATTGAGGGAGGCTGTAAAGGCTAGTATAGATAGGGTTCTTCCAAGACTAATAGAGTTAAGCGACTGGATTGGAAGGCATCCCG
>Ga0272449_1004006_pt1 | contig 12268 bp, 5 predicted proteins | sample YNPCB0241_FD_198679 | JGI IMG/M metagenome (GOLD analysis project Ga0272449, IMG submission 198679) | Hot spring sediment microbial communities from Yellowstone National Park, WY, United States - YNP-CB-024-1 | ecosystem: Environmental > Aquatic > Thermal springs > Hot (42-90C) > Sediment...
TGTAGAAATAATCTGATTCGTCTAAATCTGTATCTATTCTTATTTCGGCTCCAAAACTTTGCGCATTGATTAATAAATCACTAGAATTTGTTCCTTTTATTTCCGAAACGATAATTGCGCCTTGACCATCTCTAGCTACCACAGAATTGGAAACAGGAGCAACAGATGCGTGGTAATTATCTAATAAATCGGCATTTAAATTATTAACTAATGTGGTACTTGATACTTGGAAAGGAGAAGTTCCTGTAGATACTGTAGAAATAAATCGAGAAGCTTTTACATTTCCAATAACTTCCAATTTTTCAGACGCTGTGTTAGAAGTTCCTATACCAAGATTTCCGCTTGCAGAGTCAAGTATTAAGAGATTAGTACCCGTACCTTTAGTAACTTTGAAATTTTTGTTTTCAGATAAACTTTCGTCCATTCGTATTTCTACGCCAAAATCTTTAGAAGTAATTAATAGATTTTGTGCGTTGGTTCCTTTTAACGAAGGAGTAACAAGAGCGCCTTGACTATCCCTCACTACGATAGTGTTAGCGTCAGTATTAGGAGATGCGTGATAACCGTCTAATAAGTCAGCGTTAAGATTTTGTACTAATGCGGTGCTTGAAATTTGGAAAGGAGAAACACCAGAAGAAGCAGTTGAAATGAACCGATTCGCTTTAACATTACCGTCAACTTCTAATTTTTCTACTGGGGAACTGATATTACCAATGGCAATATTTCCTGTTCCGGAATAAATAGAAAAAAGACTAAAACCTGTGCCCTTAGTAACTTTAAAATTGCTAAGTCCAGTTAGACTTTCGTCTATTCTGATTTCTGTTCCCAGATTTCTTGAAGTGATTAATAAGTCTTGGGAGTTTGTTCCTCTTACTCCAGAAACCTCAATAGCTCCTTGGCTATTCCTAACAGGAATTGTGCTAGAGCTTGAAGACATAGAAGCGTGATATCCATCAAGCAAATCAGAATTTAGATTTTGTACCAAAGTGGTGCTTGTTACCTGAAGAGGCGGCGCTCCCAAGGGCGCTGTAGAAATAAACTTAGAGGCTTTTACATTTCCTACAACTTCTAATTTTTCCGTAGCTTCTACTTCTGTACCAATCCCAACATTACCCGTTCCAGAACTGACGATAAAAATAGGAACATTAGCTCCTTTGTAAATTGTGAATGTGTTATTTCCGCCATTATCCTTATCGATATATACATCTAGTCCCCAATTTAGCGCATCAATTACTAAATTTTGAGTGTTTGGTCCCCTTATTTCCTGAAGTGTTATTGGATTGTTAAAGGTCCAAAATCCTGTTATCGTTTCATTAAGAGTTTTGTTGGCCAGGTTTGAATTGTAGTAGCCTCCTCCATCGCCGCTACCACCGCCACCACCAGAGCCCTGAGTGCTTAACAAATAGTTGACATCATTCGTGAGAATAGCAAGGCTTTTACTTACAGGCGTATAGAAATCGGTTCCTTTTATTTCTATGATTTTTTCTTTTATAACTTCAATTTGTGTAAAAGCGTTTTCAAGTCTTTCTAGTAGACTCGTTGATCCAGGAAAAAAGCCTATGAAGATGATTCGGCGCATATTCAGTATTTATTTTACTTTATTTCTAAAAGAAAGCTTCAACCCCTATAAGGTGAACTACTCTACCCTACAGTAAAGAAGGTAGATATTGTAAAAAAGTGAATACCTTAAACTTATACTCCTGTAGAGTATCAACTTTTGTTGAATGACGAGGCCCTAAAAATAGAAAAAATTTTCGTACTATTCAGAAATATCAGATGTTCTTGCTCTTATAATAAATACAGGATTCGTGGGTAAAGGATTCCAATTTACCCATTCTGGTAAATTTATTTCAGACATTTGGGAAAGGTTTAAGTTCATTATTTCTTGTTTTAATTCCTCGCAAGATTCTTTTAGTTCGTTAACGTAGTTGTAATAATTTATAATAATCTCCCGCTCTTCTTGAGTTAAAATTCCAAGATTGGCCTTTACCGACAAATCTAGAAAGTTTGTCGGCCTTAATAATTCCACCATTTTTATGTAACTGCTGTTTATTGATAAAATAAGCTCTTCTTTAAAAAATTCTTCCCACCTGCCTCTAAGTTCGGCCTCTAAGTTTTTTAAATCAACATCAGGTCTTATTCCTTCAACGTATATAATATTTTCTTCTACCCTTGTTAAAATTCCAGCCTCTGCATATTGGTTTAAAAAATCATACATTGTCATAATTCTTAATCCTCCCTTATTTAACATTTTACCATACTATTAAAAGAAGGCTTCAACTTTTGCGGGTTAAAAACGGGGTGTGCAATAATATATTTGAGTTGGGGGTTCGTGTGTCCTCTTTCTAGGGAGGGATTACTTCACCCCCTCAAACTCCCTTATTTTCTAAAGTGGGGAAAAAGATTACAAAATTTCTAATTCTATCCACCACCCCGTACCGTAAAGTATCTGTATAGTAGAGCCAGTCGAATTTCTAAAACTAACGATTAAAACTCTAGCGGTAGAACTGCCACTAGCAAGATGAGTGTTAGGCAGTACGTCTATGGGGCTAGAAGAACCAATATTAAAACTATAATTATAGCTACTAAATCCTAGAACAGAAATCTGAAGGCTTCCGCTTCCGCTTGCGCCCGTAGAATAAATATAAGTTCTTAACCTTCGTAAATATAAATTTTTCCCAGTGGGAACTAGTACACTAATAGTTTGAATGTCTAAAAGGCTGTTTGCAGAAACACTAATGGTGCTAGGTATTAAACCGCCAATTGTAAATCTATTTGTGAAGTCGTACCTACCACTAATAACTCCGTTATTACACGTGATATTACCGTTGACAGTGAGGCTAGGCACAGTTAAGCTGCCAGTCATTGAATCCCCAGCCTTGTTAACTGGTGTATAGCCAAGATTTTCAATAACAGCCCCTGATGCCAGTTTGGCTGAAGTAACACTACCACCAGCTAATTGATTTGTTCCTACGGCCCCAGTGGCTATAGAAGTAGATACTGATATAGTTACAGTATCAAGATCATATGACGTACTTCCAGTAACATGGCCAGTTAGAGAAAGAGTTCTACTCGTTGTGGTATCTGCTAAAATTCTTCGCCAAGAACTCCAACTGGTCATAGAGTAGTTTTGTCTTATGTAAATATATTTATCATTTGTATCGCTAGGTATATAAATTTGTGTCAAAGCTCCGTAATAACCCTTAAATACAGTTAAAAGTCCTGATTGACTTGTAGCCGGAGGTTGGTTTGAACCTCCTGAACCACTTGGATTTATGCGGTACATAGCAATATTATTTATATCATTCCAATTTATGCCGTTAAAGATGTAATCTCCCGATCTAACTAAAGCAGCGTCTGTAAACAAATGATATTCCTGTATGGTATTATCAGCTATTTCCAAGCCAGTTATGGAACCACTTGGTATAGATGTATTTATTGTTACGTTGCTGCTTCCATCAAAAGAGGCGCTACCAGTAACTTTGCCACTTAGTGCTATAGTACGAGCATTTTGTAACCTTGTAGCTGTAAGGGCGTTTCCATTAAAATTTCCCGATATTGTACCAGTAACTGATAGGTTACCACTAATACTTGTATTTCCACTAATGCTTGTATTTCCACTAGCATCTACACTAAAAAGTGTTGTAGAACCAGCTGAACCCCCAGTTATTCTAAAGTTATTGTCGTTAGTGCCATTTTCGTCAATACGAACTTCTACTCCATAATTTTTTCCTGTTATAAGCAGGTCTTGAGTATTTGACCCACGTATAGATGGAACTTGTATTTGATTGGCAAAAGTCCAAGAACCCGTTATTGTTTCGTTAAGAGTTTTATTAGCATAGTTTTGCAAACCTCCACTTCCCCCGCCTTCACCTGATACTATGCCTAATAAATCAGAAAGGTTAGCGGGTGCAGGATCAGAAAAACCAGTACCCTTTATTTCTTCGATTTTTTCTTTTATAGTTTCTATCCTTTCTAAAGTTTTTGTTAGGCCTTCCAACAAAGATTGAATAGAAATATTTGTTAAATCTAATTCAATAGGACTAGACCACGCACCTTTAGGTATTACTTTCTTCATACTCAAATCCTATTCTAACATAATTTCTAGTAACTTTAGGTTTATTATATTTTCAGAAAATATTTCTTTATAGTGCTTTTTTGCTTCTTCAGTAGACCTGGCCATAAACTCATAAAAATTTTTTTTATTTTGAGAATCAAGGTTAATTATTTTATTTTTATTGCCAAAATCGTTATAAAGATACATCGGGCTTTCTAAAACAACATAACCAAGTATGAGCTTTTTTCCTTTATAAGGAATATATGTGTAAATAGCTGGAAGCAAATAGGTAATATTTAGATTTGTGTCAAAAGAACCTTCGATGGAAAACGAGTGAGATACGCTTTCAATATGGCCTTGCGCTACTAAATAATTTTGCGGTTTTAAATATTCAAAACTTTCCGAAAATTGACCGCCATAACTGATAGAAAGATTTAAAAGGGCGTTATAGACATCGCTGTGTCTTTTTTGCGCTTTATCTGGAAACTGAAGGTCTAAGTATTCAAAAATAGATTCGATAAAATCTCCTATCAAGGTTTTTGGTTTTGGGTTTGTATATACGCCAAACAACGGTATGTAAAGTTCGGCAGGAAAGAAACCTCTTTTTGAAAGTATGTATTTAACAGAGTCTAGCAGATATTTTTCTACCACCCGAGAATTTATTTGAGTTGGGGGTGTATATCCAGGAATTTTTGGCAACAAAGAAGGATAAAGTTTTTGAAACTTCGGATTATCTACTATTTCGTTTACTCCGATGACAGTTCTATATTCTTGACTCAGGTCAAATTCTATCTGTTTTAAAGTTTTTTTCGTTATATAACCTTTGATAGGAGAAAATTCTTCAAGAACTGTTAGCGTTGTGTAAGAAGGATAGTAATTGGCGTTTCCAAAAATGGTTACTTTTAGCGTTTTTATAGGTTCTTTGTTAAGGACTCTGTACATTTCTGCCCTTAAAGCAGAAATTTTATCTTCGTTTTTGTAGGCTTCTATGGTTCCGATAAAAGAGTCTTGGAAAGTTTTTGTCCTTAAACCGTATAAGAAAAGATCTGGAGAAATATTAGTTAAATAAATTTTGCCGCTACTAGTTTTGGGAATGTCTTTAATATCTGGAGAGGGGATAATATAGCTGAAAAAGTTTTTGAAGTAAGAAAACGGCCTATCAAATATCACATTTGAAGAAATTTCTTTATATAGCGATCCTATCTCTTTTATAGCGTAAGAACTAGTCTTTATTTCTAATCTTCTAATGTAATTTTTTATGAATTTATTTAACTCATCCCCAACACTACTCCTATATTCCCTTGAAGGATGTTGTATTCCCAGAGCCAAAAAGGTAAGAAGGGTGTTTATGTTTTCTTTGTAACAAACCTCTCTTGCTCCAAGGTATGTAGAAGCTAGATCATTAATTCCTGAACATATTTCTGAGTAATCAGCTTTTAAAACTTCGTAACGCAAAGAAACCGGAGAATAAAAAGGACCTGTTACACTATCCAGCAAGTACGAGAAGAAGCTTTGTGGCGCTTGATCATAAATAACATAAAGATTTGGATTATCCTCAAACAGTCGTGTTTGTATAGTTTCTTTTATCTTTTCAGTTCCTTCTTGAATATCAACTTTTCTTTCTTTTTTAACAACTTTTTCTTCTTGTCCAAAACAAGTTTCTATAGTGTCAATCTTTTCAACCTCAGTAATTTTGGCCGAAGTGGTTACTACGTTTCTTGTTGTTGTGGTAGTTTCGTCCCTTAAGAAGCTGTTGATTTTATTACGTGAAGTTCTATTAATAACAGATTTTATCGTTTCTAGTGAGCTTAAAAGAGCCTCTTCTTCTTTTGTTTTTTTGTTTTTGCTTCTAAGGTTAGATTTTATTTTTTCTACAATTTTGAGCAGGTTTTCTGCTAATTTTGTTGTTGCAGTATCCAGAAACTTTAAGAATCCTTCATCTCTAGAATTATCAAATTTTTCTATCTTGTTTACCTCAAAAAGATCATACAAAGCCTCAGCTGTACTTCTTCCGTAAATGGCAGGAAGAGAGGTTGACGAAGCTGAAGACATAGCTAAAGCCGAAGGAACTACCTCAACCATTGTAGAAACATTTTGATCGCTTGAACTTATTTCTCCAGAAATAAAAACATCATCTGTTATTGGTGGGATTATGGAAAGAGAAAACGGAACAGAAATCGAAGAAATGTCAAAAGTCAAATTCAATTCTCCAAATTGATTTACAAAAAGTCTATAGAGGGAGTTATAGCTTACAGCATCTTTCATAGCTTGTAACACTGATGCACGATCCGGAAGATTTCTATTTATTCCAAAAAATGCCTGAGAAATAGAGAGGCCTTTATAAACATCTTCTAGCGCTGACATTAAATTGGTTGAAACATAATGAATAGGAGTAAATATTTTTAATTCATCATAATCTGACAAATAGTTAGGGGCTATTGTATTTCCATGAATAACGTAGACATATTTTGAGAAATCCCATCCTTTTGCAAATCTTACAAAAACATCAAATCCACGGTCTTGAATAATTTTAACATTTAGAGTATCCGCATCTATATTTTTTCCAGTAACTCTTTGCGGGGCGAAGTTCCTTAATATTCTCTTTACAGCGCTCACAGGATCACTTATCGCAACCGAAAAATTTTCTATTGGTTGGGATACCAATTTAATACTAACTTTATCGAAAAATATCTCGTGAGATTCTAAAGGATGTTCAAATCCCTTTCCTGATATCCTAAAGGCCTTGGAGGCGCTATTATTAGTGATAGAAAAACTTTCTGAAATAGAAGTTATGTGGCCCCTAAGAACCAAAGAAAGTCCATCACCAGACTGATTAGACTTAAATTCTATGCCGCTAACTTTTTCATCTATGAACTCATTGGCCTTGATGTTTGGGTTTAAAACCCCAGAGTCTTTTAGTCTTTTAACATCCCTCATAACCAAATCAAACAAAGCGTTAACCCCGCTTCTATAGACATCTCTTATATTTTCAAAATTATTTGGCCCGTCTAGAAATTTATTATGACCCATAGTTAAAAGATATGAGGAAAGTATTTGTAATGCCTGGTCTATTTCTTCAATATTGCGAGAATAAAGTATTTGCGGGTAAGCGTCTTGTAATAAGTTATCAATTACAAATGCGCTAATAATAGATCTAACTATATTTTGAGGATTTCTTAGCCTATTGTAATAAAGGTATGTTTCTTCTGGAACATAGTTTCTTCCAAAGAACTCAGCAAAAACTTCCAACATCGTTTCATACGCTGACCAAGAAATAAATCTAGAAAGGGGATCGTTTGTGTAATAATCGTTTATGTATGCGAGAACTTCTTGCCTAATACGGTTATTTCTAGAAATAAGCCTCACATATTTTTGCGCTAACAAAGTTCCGATAAATTGTTGGACCTCTGTTAAGCTGTTTGGAAAATTTTTAAAGAGATTTTCTTCTTGTTTCCGAATACTTTCTCTGTCAGACATATTTTTGGCATAAATTTTCCTCAAAAGCGTACCAGTAATATTTTCTCGTCCTATGCTGACTTGAGAAATTATAAAATTCATCGCATATTTTCTATAAACATATAATTTTTCATAAAAAGTGGCGCTTCTATTTAATAGTTTTACCAGATCAGAAACATTTAATCCGACATTATATAGGTACTTAAATGCTTTATCTTTTGCGATTTTTCTAAAATCTATTTCTTTTACCCTTCCTGGGTTTTGCCCAAAAAATATAGGCTCTACGGATTCGCTTAGATAATTTGGTATCCTCGCTAAATAAATAGAAACTGTGTCCATCGGCGATAAAACATTAGAAAGATTGATCTTCGGTACTAATGCGCTACGAAGGGTAGTTGACGAAGTGTAAGTCCCCAAAAGAAATGAGTCTAGATAATTCATTAAAGACAAGTTGCTGTTGGTGTTTTTTTCTAAAACATCTTTCAATTCTTTGGGTAAGTATTCGGTATTTTCATACAGCACGTACACATAATCAGGCAAAAGTTCTATAGTGAATGAGTTATCTTCTTTAGAGGACGATGTTAATATTGAAACTACATTCAGCGGAATAATTCTAAAATATCCTAAATATTTGTTTTGATATTGAGATACACGATATAAACTTTCTCCAGAAGACTTTCCAAATCCTTCGTCAAAAAATAGCCCGCTTTTGTAGGAGGCTCTATCACGTGGGTCTAAGTTTCCTGGAAAAGCTGACTCAAAAACTACTAAAGGTTTTACTCTGGTCATCATATAGCCCTCTCATTATTTATTTCCGCTACAGTACCTGAAATATTGATATTAACAAAGGTGTTTTCTGAAGCGTCTCTGGACATATTTATATTTTTAGGAATAAGGGTATATGAAGGAATATTGTTGTAGAAATTAGAAAGAATTTCGTCTTCTGTAGAAAAGATTTGGTTCAAAACATCGTACATAACAAGTCTTCCAGGTCTACCTTCGCTAATGAGATTTTTCACAATATTAAAGAACTGCATAACCCTTGTGTGAATAGAACCAAAAACAACCACCTTTAGGAACATATTAAAGGTTGGAAAACCAGAGGTTATAACATCTATGTACTTTCCGCTTTTCGCCACCTTTTCAACATAAATAATAGGTTTGTTTATTTCAAATTTGTCCAGCACAATATATCTTCCAGTTGAAATAGGTAAGACTCCAACCATTTGGTTTTTCTCAAAGAGGTTCCACTCCGAAGGAGTTAAAGTCGTAACATCTACGCCCCTGTATAAAAGAATATTTTCATTAGCGTTCTTATTTTCTTTTACTAGCTTTGCCCAAATCTCTCTAAAAGGAATGTTTATAATTCCGTTGCTGTAATAAGGTTCCCAAACTATTAACCAAGTGTTTTTTTGACTAAGGGGCTGATTTTTATAATTTCCACTTAAAGAAGACCTAGAAATAACATTGCTAGAAGATTGAACATTAAAGGAGATATTTGTATCAGAAGAATTTTCCCAAATAACCCCAGGAACTGGATTAGAAACGACAGAATTGTTTGTAAGTGTGTTAGAGATTTCAGAGGGCATCTTTTAAGTACTCCTTTAGTTGAGATAATCTTAATTCATCTAAACCTATAATTTGAGAAATTATTGGAAAATAAGGAGGATTAAGAAGCGCTTCAATCTTTTCATCATAAATTACCCGAACCGCTCTTCTATATTCCTGTTCTATATTATCTATGACAATCGTTTGTTTTTCAAAAGAGGCGTTGAAGCAAGACTCATAAATTTGTACTAAACCTCGTTGTTCTAAAATATTGTAAAACCCCCTATTCCTTTGTGTAAAAAATTCATAGGTGCGGTTTCTGATTCTTGTATATAGATCCTTTAACTTTAAGTATTCTGGACTATCTTGGGAAATGTTTTTTAATCCATTAATAAGGGCCTTTCTGTAGATAGTGCCTATTTTGTACTTATTAAATGATAGATTTTCAGTAACCAAGGGGACGAAAAGTTCGTAAGAAGAAAAATCGCTCACAAAATTATTTAGATTCTCTTTTTGTTCGTCAGATAACCCCGGAAGGGATAAATTTTTTAAAAATTTGTTTACTAGGGAAATAAAGTCAACAGCAAATTTTGGCGATACAGTTTCCGAGTTAAAGTAAAAAAGATGTACATAATGACTAAAAGTAGAGCTAAAATCTAACAGAGTCTGAGAATAGTTCACAACAAGAAAATATAAATTTTCCAAATAAGATCTATCTTCAAAATCTATATTTGGCAAAGGTCCAAAAAGTTTATACAATTCATAATTGTACCAAAATTTTTTAGCCTCGGAAATAGTAGAAGCTCGTATTGTTCCCACTTGTGGATAGTAAATATTTAACACGTCTATAAGGTTTTGATACAAATCCTTGTCCATACCTATTTACCGCCCTTTTTATTGTAACTTCTAATAAGTGCTTCTACAAACTGAGTAGTGAATTGTTCTGGAACCCTCTCTATTTTAACAAGGGCATATCCAGAATAAGGGAAAGAGGAAGAAGAGAGAATAGAAGAAGCCTGTTCTATCATTTCTTTTGTTACCAACGGCTGTAAAGAATCTTGCGCCTTAGCTTGACCCGCTATCGCTCCCTTTGTGGAAGAAGTTTTAGGTGAAAGAAGCGTGGCAGTTGCGTTATCAATAATTTCTTTATTTGCCGGTGTTTGTGTAGGCCTTGCTGAACTCTTCAAAGATCTAAAGTATTCGTCAATTACATCCGCAATTTCTGGATGGACTGGAGGCTTTTCTCCTTTGACCGCCTGACCGGTTCTTCTTGAAGATAAACTTTGATCTAACGATTTTAAAGGAATTTCTTTACTTGAAGGAATCTCCTTACTTGAAGGTTGTTTATCGGTTGGAGTTGTATTATATCTACTGAGCCCTAAAAATGGGGCCGCTTGTTCTAAGATTCCGCCCAAGAAACCGAAAATTTTGCTAGACAAGCTATCTGTAGCTCTGTTTTGTTTGGTGTTGGATTCGCTATTATTAGTATTGTTAGAAGTAGCAGTGGATAGACCAAGTTCTTGGGATATTTTTTCTAAGTAATACAAAATTTTAGGAACTACTTTATCCCCAGCGTCTAAAATTCTAATAGATAGATTGTTTATGGCTTCGGTTAATACGGTAATAGACTCAATATTTTTAGATAAAACATTAGTCAAATTTTGGTACGATATATTCAATTGATCTATATTTCTCGCAAAATCTCTATCTGCAGGAGTTGCGCTTGGTATTGGTTGTTTTTGAGCTTCACGAAGTAGTCTTTGCGCCTCAACGTCTCTTCCTGTTATAACTGATCTAACAATCTCATTAAAGGCATCGGGAGGGATGTTGGTTAGACCTAGAAGATTTTGAATAATAGGAAGTAAATATTCTCTTGCTTGTCCACTAAATTGCCCTCCAACTAAAGAACCGGGCAACCCAAGTTCTAAAGATAGCTGTCTAATTATACGTGTTGTGCTTTCTGGCGTTGCTCCCAGTAGCATGTTTCTAGGAGTTAGTCCGGCCCTAATAGCTACACCACCGACCATAGGATCTGATAAGCCTCTTCTTATAAATTCGTTAAAAGAATTAACAAAGTTTTTAGATATTTCAATATTGTTTTTAGCCAATTCCGCTAGAGTTCTGTTTGATGAAGTTATAAATAAGGTCTGTACACGTTCAAAAGACTCTAAGTATTGTTTAGGATTAGCCCCTTGTTGTAAAGATAGAGATAAAGACGCCCTTATTATTGCTTCTGCCATTTCTTTAGTAAAAGGTGTAGGCTCTGTCCTGGTTAGGGCATAGGAAGTCTTAAATAAATCAGAATAACTAAGAGTAGCTTTTCTTAATAATGCGATAGCCTCTACACCCTGCTCTAGATTTGTACCAAAAATTCTAGCTACATTAGCCGCCTCTTTTAATCTTCCTGCCAAATCTTCGGCACTTCTAACGAGCATTTGGCTACTAACTCTAGAAGCGCCAGCTAGCAATTCTGTTCTCTCAAAACCAAGACCAGCAACACTTAATGGACCTTGAAAAAGAAGTCCAGTTCCAGGAGTTACAAGATTTCTGCTAATTTCTGCCGTTGTCGTTCCAAGTTGTCTTCTTATCATTTGGGGTATTAGATTTTGTTGAGCAAACTGCTGATAATAAATATCATAAGCCTTATTCATAGACTGGAGATAAAAATCTACAGTAAAAGCACCTACAGCAGAAATAAGGCCGGCTCCTACAGAGGCAGAAGTTTTAGCCAATTCCCCGAAATTTATACTAAGCCTTCCGGCACTTAATCCAAGATTATTTAAAGATCCACTTGTTATTGAAGCCGCTAGTCCTAAATTTTGTAAAGAAGTTTGAGTGCTAAAAATAAGCAACTCATTATCTCTAACATCTTTACCTTCTTTTTTTCTTACTTCAGGATTATTTAAAAATCTATTTTCTATACTAGAAATATTAGTAGGATTAAGGTAGAAATTATTGATAGCCGGTTGTCTGGATGTTTTTTCCGCAAGTTCTCTTAAGGATACTTCTTTAGCACTGGCCCCTTTTTGACCCCTCTCAACTAAACTACCAATATAGCTACCAAATAATCCACCACCGATCATCCCAAGCGAAGTAAGGCCAAAAGGAGTAAGAAGTGCTCCACCAAGAGCCGCACCAATACCAGCACCAATATTTGATGGACTGGTTAAGGCATCTTTAATATCTTTCTTTTCAAAAATAACGTCC
>Ga0272449_1004010_pt1 | contig 12260 bp, 10 predicted proteins | sample YNPCB0241_FD_198679 | JGI IMG/M metagenome (GOLD analysis project Ga0272449, IMG submission 198679) | Hot spring sediment microbial communities from Yellowstone National Park, WY, United States - YNP-CB-024-1 | ecosystem: Environmental > Aquatic > Thermal springs > Hot (42-90C) > Sediment...
GTCTATGACCTTTTCAATGCACCAGTAGTACTCGTCTGTGGTTTGCCCCCGCCATGCATAGACATAAACGCCTTTCTCTGCTAGTGCCGCTGCAACTTCATCTTGTGTGGAAAGCGGATTAGAACCGCAGAGAGCAACCTTTGCACCGCCGGCAAGAAAGGCATCCACGAGCACTGCTGTCTCTTTTGTGACGTGCAGACAAGCGCCGAGCATGATGCCTTCAAGGGGTTTCTGCTTGCTGAACCTTTTCTTGATTTGGTTTAGAACAGGCATGTGCCTTGAAGCCCACTCTATTTGAAGCATTCCTTTCGGAGCTAAACTTTCATCTTTAACCTTGAAATCTGCCATTAAATCGCCTTCCCGCTATGCATTTTTCCCTAAAGCTATTTAACGTTGCGCTTTAAGACGTTCAAAAAGGCGGTTTTTAGCTTTCTTGACCATTTCCATAACATGCTCAACATTTAAAGTTGTCAAGCGCCTATTTTCCATCACTATTTTGCCATTCACTAAAACAGTTTCAACATCCGCTGATTTTGCGGCATAAACTAGGTGGCTTACCTCGTTGTAGAGCGGACATAAATGCGGCTTTTCAAAGTTTATAATGGCTAAATCCGCCCTTTTCCCGACCTCTATTGAGCCTATCTCGTTTTCCCAGCATAAAGCCCTAGCCCCATCCAGAGTTGCCATTTTCAAAATTTGCCGTGCAGACATTAATGTCGGATTTTTGTTAACTCCCTTATGAAGTAAAGCAGCCACCTTAATAACCTCAAACATGTCCGCCGCATTATTAGAGCATGGACTGTCAGTGCCAAGAGAAACCGTAACGCCGTTTTCCAACATTTTGGGAACCGGGCTTACACCAGAAGCAAGCTTGAGATTTGAAATTGGGTTATGGGAAACCTTAACATCTCTGGCTTTCATGACAGCCACATCTTTATCGGTCAGCGCCACACAGTGCGCCGCAACAACACGCTTGTCTAAAACACCTAGAGAATCCAGATATTCCATAACGCCGTCTTTCACATCAACATTGAAGGCTTTCCGTATCTTATCCGCCTCATCAGATGTTTCCGCCACATGAATGTGCCATATAACCGGTGCCCCTTCAGAACCATACTTTCTGTTGAGTTCGTCACGCAATGTTTTCAGCTCTTTCATGTATTCGGGTTCAACGGTGTAAGGCGCATGGGGGTCAACGCTTACACGAATAAGTCCGCCAGCCTTATTATGCCAGTTTTTGGCCAGGTCTTCTAAGGCTTTTCTATCTTCATCTTTTCTCCATGAAAAGCAGACATGACCAATGACGCCCCTAATTCCAGCGTCTGCGAGGGCTTTCGCTTCGTTTTTCTCTGGCATGTAATGATACATTGTGTTAACGGTTGTTGTTCCACCTATTATGGACTCCACAGCCGTCAGCAAGCTGCCCACATAAATGTCTTCAGCAGTCATCAGCCTCTCTATGGGCCATATCCACTTTTCAAGCCACTCTTGAAGGGGCAAATCGTCAGCATATCCCCTTAATAGGCTCATGGCTGCATGCTGATGAGTGTTTATAAGCCCCGGAATCACAACCCTTCCCTTGGCGTTTATCCTTTCATAACCCCTTCCATATTTTCGCCGCATCTGTCTGGTTTTTCCAACATCAATTATGGTTCCATCCTCTATGGCTATGGCGCCATCATGGATAATTTCGCCCTCGCGCATTGTAATTATGGTTCCGCTGTGAATGAGAAGGTTCAATTCTCAACACCCTTTTCGCCTTTTGGTCCTTGTAGCCACTAATAGGGTTATGCCAGCCGTAAAGAATATCGCCTCAAAAAACTCGTGATGCAAAATGTCAGCCACATCGAAAGGTCTCTGCCAAAATATGATGTGATGGACTATTAATAGGAGCCCAACTGTAATTAATAATGTGCCAATGGCTTCTGTTTTATCCATAACCCTTCACATACCAGCTCAACATGGTCTAGTTTGACAATTTAAAGAACTTTTAAAACTTTCCTACAGCCTATTTCGAAACAGCTTTTCGCTAAACTTATAATGCATATCAGCCTTATGTTCTGCTGAACATAGAAGGGGAAATTTTGTCCGCTGTCGGAAAGTTCCGTATGATAAAGCCTGAAATCCGCGTTTTGGGGGTTGACGATGGGGTATTCAAACCCCACACAAAAAGTTTTGCGCCCGTTGTAGGCGTTGTCTTCCGCGGCGGATACTGGCTTGACGGAGTCATGCACACAAAAGTTAAGGTCGACGGGCTTGAGGCAACAGAAAAGATTGCATCCATGATAAGGAATTCCCCCCACTACAAGCAGTTAAGGGTTATAATGCTAAATGGAGTAACCATTGCCGGCTTCAATGTTGTAGACATAAAAAAGCTTAACGCAGATACGGGCCTACCAGTGATAGCAGTCACAAGGGATAAGCCAAATTTTGATGAAATCCGTGAAGCCTTGAAAAAGCTTCCGAAAAGCGAGGAACGATGGAAAGCTATACTTAACGCTGGAGAACTTTACGAAGTGCCCATCAAAGGTGGGAGAAGCAGAGTTTACATGCAAACTTCAGGGATTTCCGAAGAGGATGCAAGAAAAATTCTGCAGCTGACATCAACGCGGAGTTACATACCCGAAGCACTCCGCGTTGCACATTTGATTGCATCAGGGCTCAGCACAATATAGCATAAATCCTAATTACCAAAAGAAAAAGTTTAAAAGACACCGAAGCATGGGAAAACAAACGGAAACCGGAGTTTAAAATAATGGAATTTTGCCCAAAATGCGGAACACGTCTCGTGCCAAAGAAGGCAAAATCCGAGAAGAAAGAATCCCTCACCCTTACTTGTCCAAAATGTGGATATAGAAAACGTATAGTCAGCGAGAAAGCCGCACCAAAAATTGCAAAAATCATACAGCACAATCCCCAGCGACAGGTTGCAGTGATAAGTAAGGAAGAACAAAAATTGAGAACCCTCCCAACTGTTAGAATTGAATGTCCAAAATGTGGGAACAACACAGCCTACGTTTGGCAAGTGCAAACTCGCGGAGCAGACGAATCCTCAACCCAGTTCCTACGCTGCACAAAATGCGGCTACACATTCAGAGAATACTCATAAACCACATCCATTTTAGAAAAATTTGCTGTGGTTAATGAAGCTGGAGCTATGCAAATCTTTTATAAGCTCTCCAAGCCATATCCAAATTAAAAGGTGAAGCAAGTGTTCAAGCTTAAAGTTTCAGACGCTAAGCTTCTGAGAGACATGGCATCAGCCATATCAATTCTCGTGGATGAGGCCACGTTCCAAATAACGCCAGAAGCTCTAAAACTTAGGGCTATGGATCCGTCCCGTGTGGCCATGGTTGACTTTGAATGGCCAAAAACAGTTTTCGAAGAGTACGTCTGCACTGAGTCAACAAAAATGTGCATAAATATAAGTGAACTGTTAAAGCTCTTGAAAAGGGCTGGAAAGGACGAAGTCATTGAATTAGCTTTAGACGAAAAGACTGGGCGCTTGCAAGTAAGGATAACCGGGAAGTACACGCGAAACTTTACAATGCCAACCCTTGAAGCATCAGAGGAGGAAGTGCCGACGCCAAAGATAACATTTAATGTTAGGGCAAAAGCAACAACAGATGGCTTACGCCAAGCAGTTGAAGATGCTGAACTGGTAAGTGACCACGTGCGCATAGAAGCAGACAATGAAAAACTGGTTTTCCAAGCCTCAGGCGACCTAATGGGCGCCACAATAGAACTGAAAAAGGGAAGCGATGCTCTACTGGACTTGGAGGTAAAAGAGCCTTCAAAAGCCACCTTTAGCCTAAGCTACCTCTCAGAAATAATTAAGGCAGCGTCAGCAACATCGGGCATTGCAACCCTAGAATTCTCAACAGACATGCCAATAAAAATAGATTTCCAACAGGCAAAAGAGGGAAAGCTAACCTTCTATCTGGCACCGAGGATAGAGACAACTTAAAAGTGAAAAAATGCAAATCGCCACAGTAAAATTCACAAAAAATGACTTGGCCAAATATCCTTTCCTAAAAGAGGCAGCAGAATACGTAAAAACTCTAGACCTAAAAATCGAAGATCTGGCAAGCCCGGAATTCTCCAAAATTTTGGAACGCGCCGAAGAAAGAGTGGAAGAAGCAATATTGTATGCGATAGTAACCAGAAAAACCCAAAATGAGGAAATTGAAATTCTATCATTCCCAACAGCAATAATGCTTGCAACAGCTACCCAAACACCGTTCATAAAGAGAAGATATGCCTTAGCAGAGGCAAAACAAGCCTACAACACCATGAAAATCGAACCTCCAGAAAAAATTTTGGCGATAGCAAACAACTTCCAATGGAAAATCGCAATAAACACAGAAAAGGAAATACCATATCAATTTAAACTTCATTTCACCGACTACTTAAAAAACACAACAAATCTGCGAGAGAAAAAATGGAAACTTATAAACCGCCTGCTAAAAAATGGAAAGGTTTACCTGACACTGAACGAAACTGCGAGACTCCTCAGCGAAGAGATCCGAAAACACATAGAAAAACGACTAGAATTAAGAGACTTGCCGGAGCTCCCACAAAAATTAACGGGAATAGTTGTAAAAATTAAGAGCCTAACACTTGAAAAAGTGAGCAAGTTGGAAATGGAGGGTATTCCTAAAACCGTGAAAAGGGATTCCTTTCCACCATGCATAAAAGCACTTTACGATGCCGCCTCAAAGGGTCGTCACATATCCCACATAGGGAGATTTACCCTAACATCCTTCCTAGTAAACATAGGAATGCCAACAGAAAGCATAATTGAACTATTCAAAAACTTCTCAGACTTTAACGAACGCCTGACACGTTACCAAGTGGAGCACATCGCTGGCGAAAGGGGTTCGAGAACAAAATACAAACCGCCAAAATGCGACACTCTCAAAACGCATGGGCTATGCATAGAACCAGATGAAACATGCAGAAAAATAAGTCATCCCCTAACCTATTACAAGAGGAAATGACGGCCACTTTTATAGGTCACGATTTCATAACCACTAAACTTAAAACTTAAATGGTACTGCACTCAAAATATGAGGCAAGGTAAGGTGCATTGAGTATTCCGAAACTTGTTAGTATAGTCATTCCCGTTCTAAATGAAGAAGAGGGACTGCAAAGAGTATTAAATGAGATCCCCAAAAAAGAACTGGAGGAAATGGGCTATAAATGTGAAATCATAATAGTGGATGGAGGATCAACAGACAGAACAAGGGAAATAGCCCATAAGAACGGAGCAAAAGTCATAATTGAACCCCGCAGAGGATATGGAAGAGCTTACAAAACCGGATTTCTGCACGCAAGCGGAGACATAATAGCAACATTAGATGGAGACTACTCTTACCCAGCCTTCCTAATCCCGAGACTTGTCAAAATGTTAGACACTTATAGACTCGATTTTATCTCAACGAACAGGTTAAAAAAGTTTAAACATAAAAGCTTCTCAATACTCCACCTTATTGGAAACAAAATATTAACTCATATGACACGTCTCATGTTTAGAGTGAACATCAATGATTCGCAGTCTGGAATGTGGGTTTTCAGGAAAAGCATATTAGACAAAATAGATTTGCTAGCCGACGGCATGGCGTTTTCAGAGGAGTTAAAAGTAATCGCCTTCAGGCTTTTCAGGTCGGTAGAAATACCAGTACCATATAGAAGGAGAGTAGGTAAACAAAAACTTAACACGTTAATAGACGGAATGAAAAATACGCTTCACTTGTTTACTTTAAGATGGTACTTCGTTGGTCCAGCTCCCATATTGCCACACATTTACATGCCCTTCAGTATCTCCGAAAACAGCCGTGCTTCAATGCTTAATCTAAGACGAATAATGATATGTTAATATGGCCAGTAGGATTTACGCTTCCGAATTCTCGACGTCCATTTTATAAAAACCTTTAAACAGCTTAGGTGGTCATTGTCTAAAAGAGGCAAGATGGTGCGGTCAAAGTTAAAGGTCTTAATGCTAAGCGACTATTTTTATCCGCGTGTAGGAGGTGGTGTAGAAAAAGTTGTCTATGAATTATCTAAAAGACTCGTGAAAATGGGATGCGATGTTTTAGTCATTACATTAGGAGACAGTTGTTCGAATTATAGTGTTGATGGCATTAAAGTTTATAGATTGGCAGCTGTGGACATGACAAAAATTTTTCAGATGCAACTATCAGCGCCAAGAAGCGTTAGAATGGCCTTACACAAGGCAAAAGAATTTTCTCCAAATATAGTGCATGCCCATAACATCTTCTTTACAACCTCACTCTTGGCTGTGCTAATTAAATACGTCTTCAACCGGAAACTAGTTCTGTCAGCCCATTTGGGAGATATCAGCAACCTTGCTTTGCTCGGCCGATGGAAAGCTTTCGCAGCTAAGGCTTATGAGAACCTTTTTGGAAGAATTATCTTAAAGTCAAGTGACCTGGTGATAGCAGTCAGCAATTCTGTTCAAAAACATGTGCTTTCACTAGGTCTTCCACCAGAAAAAGTTGTCGTTGTCCCAAACGGTGTGGACCTTGAAGAGTTCAGTTCCTCTTATAATACGAAAAAGGATCACGTATCCACAGTCGTCTTTGTTGGAAGGCTTATTCCTAATAAAGGGTTAGACTACCTAGTGAAGGCGGCGAAGATTCTAGTGAACAGCAAGATAACTGGTATAAAATTTAGGATTGTTGGAGACGGTCCTTATAGGCAGCAGCTTGAAGAACTTATTGCAAAGTATGAACTTTCACCCTATTTTGAACTTCTTGGTCGTGTCCCAAGAGTTTCTGAAGTGCTGCGGGATGGTGGAATTTTTGTTCTTCCCTCTTTAACTGAGGGTATGCCCCTTACCGTTCTTGAGGCAATGGCTTTAGGATTGCCAGTAATTGCAACCAGGGTTAGTGGCACATCAGAAATTATAGCCCATAATGAGACAGGTATTCTTGTTAAGCCTGGAAATGTGGAACAGCTTGCTGAAGCCATAAAAAATTTAGTTAAATCGCCTGAGGAAGCATTTAGGCTTGGACGAAATGCACGAGCCTACATTGAACATCATTACATGGAAAAGTTTAGTTGGGACGCTGCAGCCTCTCATGTTTTATCTGTCTACAAGTCACTAAAGTGAATGCTATGTTTAAAGTTGGAGTTGTTGGTTCAGGATAGGTAGCTCTAAACCGTCACATTCCATCATTAATTAGGGATTCAAGGGTTAAGGTTATCGGTATCGTTGGCAAAGCTGCCAGCGAAACTCGAAAAATTGCTAAAAAATTTTGTATTCCGAACATCTATGACAGCGTGAAAAGTTCTTGGATACTTCGCCGGACATTGTTGATATCTGCACACCACCATTTACTCATTGCGAAATTGCCGTGAAGGCTGCTGAATCCGGCTGTCATGTTTTGGTGGAAAAGCCCCTTGCTATGGATGCAAAAGAGGCTGAAACAATGATAAAGGTGGCACGTCTAAACAGCATCAAAATGTGTGTTGTTCATAATTTCCTTTACTCACACGCGATGAAAAAGAGCTAGATATCTCAGAGATTCAGGCGCTTTTGGAAATATAACCGGTGTTATTGCATTTCAAATGTCAAATCTGAAGAGAAGATTGCCGAAATGGTATCCGATGCTTCCAGGAGGTTTGTTTTTCGATGAGTCACCTCACATAATATATTCAGCCTTAGAATTTCTTGGTGAGAACATGGTTTCTTGGTTTAGAATTGAGAGATGGAATAATAACCTACAGCCATTTTGCGCGCGCGCACTCTGCTTTTAACTTCCCCAGAGACGAGTGGATTATGGCAATCATTGGAACGAAACGTGTTACAGTAATAGACTTTTTTAGGGATACTCTTGTAGAGTTGGATGAGGAGAGTAGACATACAGCAACGGAAGTGTTAATGAAATCCTTAGACTTGATATGGCAACTCAAAAAAGAAACAGCGCACTCAGGACTTCGTTTCCTCTCTAGAAACCTCTACTTTGGGCATGATAAACTTATCCGACTGTTTATAGATACCATAGAAAATGATAGTGAACCGCCAGTGCCCGATGAGAAAGGCAAATTGGTTTTAGAGATAACAGAGCAAAATATTAATAAAAGGTGATACAGCCACTGAAGTTAAGGCTTTGTAATCACTTTAAAAATTGCTATTTCTTCGTTCTCAAACACTTCCAAGAAACAGCTTTTATCTTTACTAAACCATTCGAACTCTCTGCGGCGATTTACATTAACCATAATATAATCTATTCCCATCTGCTCAATCAATTCATATGCATTAAAGCACTTCATTTGACCAGATCCAGCACTTACAAGTTTTGGAAGAATGAACCTAAATTTAATAGTACCTTTAGGGTTGTTGAAAGTAAACAATACAAACTTTTGTCCTACTTTAGGGAAGCTAAGGGCGACACGACCCTCATAATCCACAATAATATTCAACTTGACATATGCTCCAATAGAAGTGGTCATATCCAGCGCAATGTGCTTGTCGCTTATATTACAGTAGCTATTAAGATCCACGAAATCTGCTCGAAAGAGAGGAATAGAGATTTTAGTCACATCAATACCGTTGCCTTGGTTTATTTTAAAAGATACTTCAATTGTCGAATCGTCGGATATGTAAACGTCCCTATTTATCAAAATTAAATCTTTTTTGTTGTATACCGTTTCAATAATGCTGCCTGTGAAAGTAGTATTCCATTTTGCGCTACTTAATGTTATGTTATTAGAGCCACAAGTGATTATAGTTTCATTATCGGCAAAGAATAAAAGTTTCTCATAAAAATCTCCGATATTCACACTTATCTCCGGATTTCCCAACCCCGCCGGTAAAGTTTCAGCGGCCATAACAAAATCATTTAGGAGTACGTAAGTACCTGAAAAGAGAATGTTAGCATTTTCGGCAATCTCTCTTTCATCATAGTATATTAAGAAACGCAAATATGAGGTTGCCACACTTCTCCTATCAGCATATCCTTCAATCCACCATCCATAATTGTGTCCACCCCCCTCACCACCCCTTTTAAAAGGTCCAGAAGTCGCAATAACAGAGTCAGCAGCGGTATTCCACTTAATATATTCAAGCGCGTCTAAAAATTGAGGTTTCAAGATACCGTAATAGAAAACTCGATCATACAAATAAGGCACAGAGCACAACATATATACGAAGATTAAAAAAGCCATACTTATTACTGCCGACACCCTAATAATCCTATGCACTCTTTTTAATTTTAACGCTAAATCCCTGATGAAGGCTATTACTCCTAGAAAAATTGGTATTGGCCAGAAAAGAACCCATCTTGCTGGATGCAAAGTAAAGAAAATGGGTAGGCACCCGCTAATGAAAAGGACTGCCAATGTTAAGCCCCATGGCTTGTTTTCCTTAATTAAAAACCCAATTCCAATTATTCCTAAAATTACAAAAACAATGTTAAGCAGGCTTTGATATATGACATAAAATGATAAACCTAACGTACGTTGGTCGGCTAAAGTGAAGTTTGTTTCATGAGTAGCAGCTGAGTTTAGAAGATGTTTATAAGTAAATATGTAAGGAACGCTGAAGGCAAGCCCTATTAACCCTATCATTATTACATTTTTTGCTAAGGGTTTAAAAGCAAGGGTTTCATGGCTTATACGCCACAGCAGCAGAATTAAAGAGAGGAATACAAGAAAGAAAAAGAGAAGGTATGCCGCCAAAAGATAGTGCGAACCAACTGCCAAACTAAGAAAAAAGGCGGCTAAAATTATATCCCTCTTACTTCCACCTTTTAAGCCATTAACCCAAAATATTAAAAAAGCAATTAGAAAGGCAAATGCAAGAACATTGGCGTTTCCACCCCATCCCATCATTTCAGAGTAGAACATATTAAAGGTGATTAAAAGAGATGCCACCACGGGAAAAACGCCACCCCCAAACATTTCCCTAGTAGCAAAGAAATACGGCACAGCTACCAAGGAATAAACTAAAGCTGCGCAGACTTTTAAGGCGGTAATTTCATCCAAAAATGCTAAGAAGAGATTTAATAGGATCGGGTAGATGGGTGGATACCGTAAACCTTTTCCCACGACGTCCAATCCTTTAACAACGTCAGCCCACCTGAGATATGCTCCATAATCAGCCCCAAGTGCACCACTAGAGTTAAGTACAAACATTTTCACAAGAAAAGACGCTAAAAAAATTAGAGATACCATAGCAATGTGGTGCTTATCTATAAAATCTCCAATAAAGGCACCAACCTCCTTACAAAAGCGAGAAATTGCGCCTATCTTATTACATTTCAAGCGCATGTCACTCCTAACTTAATAATGATAGTTCAATATTTTATTCCCAACCAAATAAGCATTAAGAGCCCCTATCGTTTGATAGTCCTTAGCTGCAAAGATTTATATACACGCTTGTTTGACAATCTGGAACAATCAGATAGTTTATGGAATTACATGGTAAGCCACATGTACTGGGAAAGTAAGCGGGTATTAGTTACGGGTGGTGCGAGCTTTATTGGTAGTCATCTAGTTGATAAACTTGTCGAATTAGGAGCTGATGTTACGGTTGTAGATAATTTCAGCAGCGGTAAAATAGAAAACCTCTCACAATCCTTACAAAAAATACGTGTCGTACGGACGGATTTAGAATGGTGCCGTCTCGAGGAAATCGTAAAAGTCTTTGCGGGCCATGAAGTTGTTTTCCATTTAGCCGCCACACATGGCGGCAGAGGTTATATCCATACTCATCCCGCAGATGTATGTTCAAATTTTGCCATAGACCACCACGTGTTCGAAGCTTCTCTAAAAGCTAACGTTGAAAGAGTGGTCATGGCAAGCAGTGCATGTGTTTATCCCCCAAAGCTTCAGAATATGGCAGGATCAGATTATCTATTAAGGGAGGACGATTCTAATCCGTTTAAACTGGATGAAACTTTAAGCGCCGACATAGAATACGGTTGGACTAAACTTATGGGAGAAATGCAGCTAATCGCCTTTATAAAACAATATGGAATGAAAGGCTGCATCCTAAGGTTTGTAACGGCATATGGACCTAGGGAAAATGAAACCCATGCGGTTATCGCTTTAATTTACAAGGCCTTTGAAAGGATGGATCCATACGTTATATGGGGTTCAGGAGAGCAAGAAAGGGATTTCACATACGTGTCGGACATAGTTAATGGAACAATTTTAGCGGCGGAAAAAATAACTAATGGTACACCAATAAATTTGGGGACCGGAGTGAGATATAAGATAACGGACGTGGCCGCCAAAATATTCGACATAATGGGATGGAGACCAAAGCGCATAATTTTTGATACATCCAGACCAGAAGGGGTTGCAAGTAGGGCTTTAGATATTTCAAGAGCTAAAAATCTTTTGGGTTGGACGCCAAAAGTTGATCTTGAGGAAGGTTTACGTAGGACTATTCAGCATTATGTGAGCACGCATAAGCCTAAAGGACACGTCGATGAAAAAGTGTTGATGGAGCGCCTTACAACATGACTGAAAGGGTCATCGATACATTTACCCCCAAAATCAGGAATGCCCCCGTTGCCGTACTCATGCCCGTGCATAACGAGGCAGAAACTATTGAAGGAACCGTCAACTTGTTCTACGGTGTTATAGGTTCTAAGATGCCTTTGGAATTAGTCATCAGCGAAGATGGAAGCGACGATAATACGCGGGAAGTTATAGAAAAAATAAGTGAAAAAATACCGTTAAAAGCTATACTTTGCCCTTCTCGCAAGGGCTATGCCAACGGAATTAAAGATGGGCTAAAGCTGGTTGAAGCTAAATATGTCTTAATAACAGATTCTGATGGACAACATGACCCTAGCGATTTTTGGAAACTTTGGGAATTACGAAAGAAATATGATATAATAAGCGGTTGGCGAAAAAAAAGGGCAGATGCTTTTCATAGGAAAGCCATGTCTAAAATATTTCAAATGATGGTCAGGCGTGCATTTAACCTTCCAAAATTGATGGACATTACGGCACCATTCAAGCTTATGAGAACAAAAGTTGCTAGAGAGGTAGCAAGTGAATGCCTATACATGAATGAAAGCTTCTGGAGCGAATTCGTGGTAAGGGCATATGCTAAAGGTTTCAGCATAAAAGAAATTCCAGTCAACCACAGAAACAGAGCGGACAATAGCTCAACCCGCGTTTATAAGCCTTGGAAAATTCCAAAAATTGCATGCAACCAATTAACGGCCTTATTAAAGCTTAGAGCAAATCTCAAAGGCAGAACAGGAGGATACCAGTAT
>Ga0272449_1004011_pt1 | contig 12259 bp, 10 predicted proteins | sample YNPCB0241_FD_198679 | JGI IMG/M metagenome (GOLD analysis project Ga0272449, IMG submission 198679) | Hot spring sediment microbial communities from Yellowstone National Park, WY, United States - YNP-CB-024-1 | ecosystem: Environmental > Aquatic > Thermal springs > Hot (42-90C) > Sediment...
CCCTGTCCCGATCACTTACCGGAGCGAATCTTCTGCGGGCTTTTCCCCTTGAAGCTCGACCGGCTGGAGGATATAAAGCCCGACCTCCTTCACCATCGGCCGAACTTCCCGCCGGTATTCTACCATGTGCGGGGCCACCAAATGTGCCTCCAAAGCTTCCAGCGACTCCCATTTTTCCCACACGTAGATTGTATCCGGATCCTCCCGAATCTGCGTGGGAATATTGGTAGTTAAGGCTTCAAGCGGGCCATATTCTATGCACCCCTTCTCCGCACGCACTTGAGGAACCACGCGAGAGAAAATTTGCAGGAACCGTTCCCGGCTTCCCGGCTCCAGACGGATTCGTGCAAGGACACAGATCACGTCGACCTCCTAAAAACTTTTGGCGGCTCAACCCGATTTCCCTCGGCCAGCCGGAAACAAAAAGATCCCGGCCCCTGAAAACTTTAGATGATTCTATTCCCACCTTTTCCCGAGGAGTCTCCGACCAAACCACGACTTTTCGCATTGTTGCCTCAAGCACTCGCGGTTTCAACGAGAGTGTAATTGGGAGTTCCACACGCCGCTAGGGTCTTTGCCCCTCCATCTGAAGGCAGTACCCAGTTTAGTTGTCCAAAAGCCCGGCCCGTCCGACCTAAAGCCCTCTAATCTTTCCCGGCCGATCTATTTCGGGAGAATTGACTTGCCGAACGACCTACTGTGGTTCCTTCGATGACCTCCCAATGCCGAAAGAGTATCGTAGGAAGCCGGTATACAGTTCCCAATTGCCGCCCCCAACTGGAAACCACCACACCCGCAAACATCAGATGCAAACCTCCCTGTTCCCCCCAATGCCGGTGCCAGCCCCGAGCTAAACCACCGGGTAAGAGGGAACTACTTTTCCAGTTGTCGGTAATTCCTTCCGGATCCTCGCAGCCGCAGCGTTTGCAGCATTCCCCACCAGATAGTTCCAAGGAGGATAAGAAAAACCCCCGCAGCAATCAGGGGTATCCATGGACCGGGACTTGGTGTTTCGCGGGGATGCCAAACAACCTCGCGGCCGATGATTAAGGGGGCTAATTGCCATACCGGCTCTTTTGAATTCGCCCCTTCATCGGGCTGGCGGCGATAAGCCCACGTATTGAAGAAAAAGCCTGCCACCGTCACCATTTCCCCATAAGTGGGTCCAGAACCGGTGGGCATCTTGGAGGGAACCTCTCGAACACAAACGACCAGGGGGTTTCCCTGGGAATCTTCTGTGAACAAATGTATCTGATAATAATAGGTAATCCCAAACCGAGCCCGAATATCCCGGTCTGGAACATCTACTCGGAGGACCTCGCGGGCGGTTCCCCTGAGAAGAACCAACCGGCCGCGGTTTTTCTCCGCCTCGTTAAACAGAGGCACCACGGAGGTAAATGCTTGTCCTTCTGTCGCTAGCTGATGTTTGGCCTCTTCCAGGAGTTTGCCGGGAGCTGCTCGTCCCACAGCAGCCAAAAGCTGGTAGAAGCATTCCCGGTTATGAACTCCCAAGCGAAAGCGGGCAACCTTCGGAGGGGCTCTCTCCTCGCGAGGAACTTCGGGGGAAAGCGGTCGGTCCAAAAGGTCGAAAAGTCCTACGTCCATTTTGAGGCGACCGAGGAGGGTGTTCGGATACCAGGCGACCCGCTTTGCTGCCGCGAAAATCGCCGGCCCGGGTGCCTCTTCGGGACCTTTCTTCAACATTAGCAGATATGCCCCGCCTGGTTCCTTGATATGCTCCTTTCCTACCCACACCCTGGGCACATCCAAAGCAAATACCTCAAACAACACTTTCCTTTCCGAACTGTCCGTGGTGCCAGCAAAGGAACCCCTCAGCCGAACCCGATAAAATCGTGAAAATCCAAGTCTCCGTGCCTCCTCCGCGGGCAGCTCGATTGCCTCCGTTTTTTCTACCACTCCCTCCACGGGAATGATTTCCCCCCGGAAGCGTTCGAAGTCGCCAAGTACCTCTTCCCCAGCAGGAGGCTTGCGGGAAAGTCGCTCCAAATCCCACCAGTCAAAGTGCACGTGCAGATGATACAACACCTTTCGCAGGAGCCTATTTTCATGGTCCTGCCAGCTCGTGCCGTCCGCCAGGTCCCCGAAGTCGCTGCTCCCAATACCGAGGAACTCAAGGAACTGTCGAGCCGAATCAAACGATAATTCCCGCGGGCCAGTATTAGGGCTTTCTGTTTGCTGGAAGGCTTTTTGCGGTTGCTCGACTAGCTCGTCAGTTCGAACTTCGGATGGGAGAGACTCTGAATGTTGGATCAGAGTTGTTGCCAGGCCAACCTCGATGGCCAGAAGCCACCCCGCAGACACCAGGATGTGCCCAATAATGCTGCCCATCAAACTTCTCCGAAGCTTTTCCCAAACCGGGGTGCTATTCCCCGAAGATTGTTTTGCCATATGCCCCTTGCCAAATGACGAAAAACCGGGGACACAATCCCGGAGACGGCCCTTGCTGTTGAAAAGTTGGGGTACTTTCCCTTGATTCTAAGCCGTGCGTCTTTTAAAAGGTAGCACGGGGGCTGGGGGCAGAAACCCGAGGAAAATGGCAATTGGCGGGTCAACAATAACTGAGGCACTGGTTTTGACCGGGATATCTTGGTGGAGGGATGTTGACGATGGGAGGAGGTGTTCGGACATTGGCAGTGGTTTCCGGCATTGCAAGGATCGTCCGAGTCGCTTTCGATGTCGATTATCGGTGGTATGCTCGCTTTTGGATCACTGCCGTGATAGCCGTGGTATTGGCAGGACCAGCATCCGTGCGATCCGAGCCCACCACCCAGGCTGAGGTGGCCGAACAAGAAGAACAAGAAGAAGAAATAGGCCAAGCTCTTCCGTACGAACCGACCAGCAACTACGAGCATCGGACTATCCGCGGATGGTCTGTGCTGGTTCATAAGTCGCTTTTGGAAGAACACGCGGAGCTTGGGCAGAAGGTCCTTGAACTAATCGACTTTCAACTGTACCAGATTACGCGGGCGGTACCAAAACCAGCCTTGGAAAAACTCCAACAAATCCCTATTTGGGTGGAGTATGCCGATCCGCGTCATCCCTGTGCGTGTTATCACGTTTCGCGGAGATGGCTTCGGGCCAATAGGTTTAATCCGGAAAAAGCTGGGAGCGTGGAGATTGCAAATTCCCGGCGGTTTTTGGAGTGGACACGCGATCAGCCTTGGATGCTGCTTCATGAGTTAGCCCACGGTTATCATCACCGATTTTTAGGCGGTTACGACAACCCGGAGATTGCCGCCGCATGGAAAGCAGCGGTAGACGCTGGGCTCTATGACGAAGTCTTACATTGTCGCGGTTCCCGCCGGCCGGCATATGCAAAAAATAATCCCCAAGAATATTTCGCCGAGCTTTCGGAGGCTTGGTTCGGGGTGAACGATTTTTACCCCTTCGTGCGGGCCGAGGTGATGGAGCATGATCCTCGAGGGGCGGAACTTCTTCGCCGACTTTGGGGTCAATAGCATCCAACCGAGTAGCCCCGCTGCTGGTGAGACGTCTGGTGATTAGGGTATTTTCCTGACAAGAGGCGACAAAAAGGCACGCTACCAGGATTCTACCACCGGATAATCAGCGGAAAACTGCAGGCGATTGGAGAATCTCTCTATGATGCGGACAATCACGGTATGTCTTGTTTTCACAGCATGGGTTTTTCTAGGGGGCTTCAATGCTTTAGGGGAAGGTTCGGCCGGGTGGCCAAGTCCGCCCAATTTCGTCGTGATCTTGGTGGACGATCTCGGCTGGACCGATCTGGGTTGCATGGGTAGCACGTACTACGAGACTCCTCATATCGACCGCCTGGCGGCTGAAGGAATTCTTTTCACGAACGGGTATGCGGCGGCAGCTGTTTGTTCCCCCACCAGAGCTGCCCTTCTGACAGGCCGATACCCCGCCCGATTGGGTGTCACCGATTGGATTCGCCCATGGTGGGTGATTGGCCGACTATCTCCCGAAGATCGTAATCCGACGGAGTATGTGGGGGGTCCAAATGATAAGCTTCTGTGCCCTCCAAACGCCTTCTTCATGGAACTAGGTGAGATTACGATTGCTGAATTGCTCAAACCGGCCGGCTACGTAACCGCTCACATCGGCAAGTGGCATTTGGGTCAAGAGCCGCACTATCCCACCAAGCAAGGATTTGACATCAACATTGGGGGATGTGACTTGGGTGCCCCACCGCGATATTTCGACCCGTACCAAACTCGCCGGCAGGGGGAGATCGTCAGCATCCCAACCCTACCCCCGCGAAAGGAGGGCGAATATCTGACGGATCGCGAGGCCGACGAAGCCGCCGCCTTCATCCGAGCGAACAAAGACCGCCCGTTCTACCTCCAAGTATGGCACTACTGTGTCCACACGCCACTTCAGGCAAAGCCGGAAGTCGAAAAACGTTATGCAGAAAAAACGCCGACCCATCACAAAAATCCGACGTACGCGGCAATGATCGAGAGTGTGGACGATGCTTTGGGGCGAATTTTGGCCACATTGGAAGAGTGCGGGCTAAGCGAGAAGACCCTGATCATCTTTACCTCAGACAATGGGGGGCTTTTGGGACCTACAGACAATCGTCCCTTGCGTTTGGGAAAGGGCTATCCCTACGAAGGAGGAATCCGGGTACCCTGGATCGCTCGATGGAAAGGGGTAATTGCCCCAGGACAACGATGTGATGTACCGATCTCCACCATCGATGTATTGCCAACGGTGGCAGAATTGGCAGGTGTCCCCCTCCCCGAAGACAGGCCGATAGATGGAAAAAGCTTGGTACCCCTTTTGATAGGCAAAGGAGAATTTCCCAAGCGAGCTCTCTTTTGGCATTTTCCCCATTACCGGGGCGAAATCGGCCCCTATAGTGTGGTGCGAATCGGTAGTTGGAAACTCATTCGCTTTTATGAGGATGATCGCTGCGAGCTGTATAACCTCGAAGAGGACCTTGGCGAAACCACCGATCTTTCCCAGGCCCAACCTCAAAAGCTGAGGGACCTCAAGGAAATTATGGAGAATTTTTTGCGGGAGACCGGGGCCCGCTTGCCCCGGCCCAATCCCAAGTATCGGCCCAAGCCAGCAACCGCTTCGTGAGTGTGCTGGTTCATCCGCTCGGTGCCGTCCTGCCTTTATTCCCCCGCAAGGTGGCCCGGGAGAGGAACGGGGTAGAAGGGTACCCCAAGTAACCGGAAGGCTTCGTAGGGGTATTTTGCTATTTCGGGGGGAACCCCCCTATCTCTTGCTTGTTGTTTTGGCAGCACCTTTCTTCTTCTGCGGGTAAAGGAGGAATCCCCCGAACATTCTCTATAGTCTGGCCACTGTGGTTTTGACTCTCCGGCGAGGAGTCTTTGAATTTCGTCAACAGGATCGTTAATCCTCTTGGCAAAGGTCTTCCCGAAAGGGTCTTTCCGAAAATTCTTCCGGGCCGGCACGGGAGATGTTTTCATGGCTCTGAAATGTTTATCCCCGCCGGGAGAAAAAAGGGACTGCGGAAAGTCAAAAAGTCCTAAAACCGCAAAAATGGCGAAGAAAAGGACGCGGGAAAAGTTAAGGGCCGGCCTTCCAAATCCAACGCATAAGCTCGATACTTAGGAAACTGACCTGTCTCCCTGGGGATACTTGCAGATCAATTGGGTTTCGGAAGCCGTTAGAAGGAGGATGATCCATGTGGCGACTGTGTTTACACACGGTAAGCTATGCAGGTTTTTGGCGAGGTCAAGCTCGGTTAAGTGTGGAGGAGGTCATTCGAAAAGCAAAAGACCTGGGATATGACGGGCTTGAGCTCATGGCCAAACGGCCGCACGTTTCCGTGCTGGATTACAAGGAGGATGACTACAAGCGTTTGCGAGACCTGCTCCAGCAGGTAGGGATCGAAGTGGCAATTATTGCCGGCTACCCGGACCTTACCGCGGGTATCGATCGCCCGATGGCCCCTTTTTTGGAGATTCAAGTGCTGTATCTGACGGAACTTGCGAAGATGGCCCGGGCGTTAGACTGCAATTTGGTACGTGTGTTCACAGGATTTGAACGACCGGGGATTTCTTTCGAGGCTCATTGGGAGGCTTGTGTTCGGGGGATGAAAGAGGCCGCCAAACGGGCAGCTGATTACGGGGTGACCTTGGCGGTGCAGAACCACCACGATATTGCTTGCCATTCCGATGCTTTGCTGTGGTTTCTGGAAGAAGTCAATGAGCCCAATTGCAAGGCTGGCTTCGATGCCTGGGCTCCGTATCTCCATGGCATGCGGGCAGAGGAGATTCGGCAGGCGGTGAAAAAGCTGGCTCCCTACATTGTTCACACCACGTGTGCCGACTATTTGCCGATTCCCCGGGTGGAGTACAACGTGCCCCTAAACAGCTTCCGTTATCCATCGGAGCCGGCCTACTGGGCAGTGCCGATGGGGGAAGGAGTTATCGATTATCCCACGTTCTTCCAGGCGTTAGAAGAAATCGGTTATCAAGGCTGGGTGGCTTATGAAATGTGTTCGCCACTGCGGGGTGGTGGAAGCTTAGAGAATTTGGACCGGGCGGCCGCCACTTTTGTCCGCTACATGCGGGAGGAACGGTGGAAGCGAAGATAACCCCATCACATCTTGAGGGCAAGCTCGGTTGGGTCCCCCCAGACGTTCCGCTAGCCTCCCGCAATAGGAAAGTCCTGCTGGAGGAGCTTTGGGCATGGTCCCTATTGCCAAAGTGGCTAGCCGTTGTGGGCTGGGGAGAACGGGCAGCCCTTCGGTGCAGAATTCTAGCTGAGATACCATCACGAGGCCTTGCCAGCGGAACGAAGACCATCGGGACAATAGAAAACCGTGACAAAGTTCTGGAGGCACCCCGGCCAGTTTACCAAGCCTTATATGAAGCCGGTGAGGGCCTGAAACCATTGAACCTGCCAGAGCTCGAGCTCAGTAGGGCGGTACAAAAGCCTCGCTTACCTTTGAATAGCAGCACCTTAGCGAAGTAGCAAGGTCGCAAGGCAAGAACCGAAAGGAGCTTTCTGTCCCGATCCGTTCCACGAATTTGCCAGGGGCCAGCCAGTAGGACAGGTCTACCCAGATTCTCCGATAAAAGGCCCTTGGCAGCGGGGGTATGGTTCGTGCCCTAATCCCGATCAGAAAAGCGAGCTACTTGTACGAGAGTGGGCCTAAGATAAGTAACTATGAACGGGAGCTAATTTGCCCGCAAAAGATGCCGGGGCAGCCCAGGGAAGACTGGCTGGCAAGGTGTTGGAAAAAACGGAGGAGGTTTTGCTGTGAGTGGCCGATATGAGGTGCAAGTGGTGCCTCCGGACGAAGGGGAGGAGGCTTTGGCCCTCCTGCTTCGACGATTCCCACCGGAGGGACGACCTCGACGAAAGGAGGCCCTTCTTCAGCGGCTTACGACCGACAGGGCAATCCCCCTAGAGCTTTGGCGGGTAGTGGACCGACATCCAGCATCCGGCAAGTCCGCTTGCCCCCGTGTTGTAGCAGCCGGACTACTTGAGCATCAGCCTGGCGGCACCAGCATGGGGTCGGCTCCCGTGGTTTTAAATCATCGCTTTTTGGACGCCGGCACCTTGTTACTCCGAAAGTGGAAGGAAGTGGTCCGCAGCCAGGGTCGAAGGGTCCTGCAAATCCTTGCTGAGGATCCCCTTCTGGGACAAAGACAAATGCTTCGCCAGGCAGGAATTCGCCGGCTTACTTCCCTTCTGTACATGTGTTGCGAAGTGGGCGAATCCTTGGAAGAACCTCCGTGGGATGGCAGCCCGGCAAAAGGAGGCCTCCTTTTTGAACCTCTCTCCGGTTCGCCGACGGCATGGCCTCGGTTAGCTGCCGTGGTGGAAAAGACCTATATCGGCAGCCTCGACTGCCCGGAAGTTTCGGGCTTACGGAATGTTGAGGAAACCCTCACGGCCTACCGCCTAGCCGGAGCTTGGCGAGCCGACCTTTGGTTTATCGTGCGGCTCCAAGAGCAGGAAATCGGATGTCTTTTGCTCGGAGATCGGCCAACGGAGAATTGCCTCGAGCTTGTGTATATGGGACTCCTGCCTGAATACCGAGGACACGGATTCGGCAGTCGCCTTGTGGAAAAAGCAAAATCCGTCACGGTGGAACTTGGCCGATCTCGGCTTGTTGCCGCGGTAGATATTCGCAACTGGCCAGCAATTCGCGTCTACGAACACGCTGGTTTTCGCAGTGTTGCAAGGGCCGACGTCTTCCAGGAAATCTTCATTCCACCCAACAAGTAAGGGCCGTGCCACCTCTGTTTGTCTTCCTGCCAAGCGGGGCTCTCTTCCAGGAGGGTGTTGGTCGGTTTTCGTGAGGATAATCCGCCGCAATGGGCTTCTCTCCCCGGAGCAGCCCAACAATCGCGGTCAAGCACCCTGGGGTCTTCGTCTGCCGCTCAACTTGCTGCAGTGCAGCACTTCCTGCAGGGCCGCCGAGACATAGAACTCCGCGAACGGTCACCTGCAAGGAGACAATTTGCTTGAAAGGTCCGAGAAAACTTTTCGAGCTCCAACCGGAAAATATGCGATCAGGCTCCGGTTTTTCCTTTTTCGTCGCGACGGCTTAACACCGGAGCCACCAGCTCGATTGGGATAGGGAACACAATCGTGCTGTTGTGCTCCGCACCAATCTCGACGAGAGTCTGCAGGTACCGCATGAGAATAGCCTTGGGTTGCTCTTCGAGGATTGCCGCAGCATCGCGGAGTTTGGCAGCAGCTTGATATTCCCCTTCGGCGTGAATGATCTTGGCCCGACGTTCCCGTTCGCTCTCGGCCTGCTTGGCCATTGCCCGACGCATCTGCTCCGGCAAATCCACATGTTTCAGCTCGACCAAGGAGATCTTCACTCCCCATGGGGAAGAATGTTGATCGATCACTTCTTGCAGCCGGATGTTAATTTTTTCCCGCTCTGCCAAAAGTTCATCTAGTTCCACCTGACCCAAGACACTTCGGAGGGTAGTTTGCGAAAGCTGGAACGTGGCATATCGGTAGTCTTCCACTTCCAGCACTGCCTTTAATGGATCCACGACGCGGAAGTACACCACCGCGTTCACCGTAACCGAAACGTTATCCCGCGTGATCACATCCTGAGGAGGAACATCCTGCACGATGGTCCGAAGGCTTACCCGGACCAATCGATCAATAGGCCAAAAGACCAAGATTAACCCAGGACCTTTTGCCCGGCCGAGCACTCGCCCAAGGCGGAAGACTACACCTCGCTCAAATTCGAATAGCACGCGAATGCACGACAAGATGTAAGCCACTACCGCAGCCACAAAAAGCCCAACCCATTGAAGAACTTCTCCCTCCATCATCATCCCTCCTGCTTCTGCAACGTAAGTTACTCGATCAGTCAGACCAGCTGAACTTTAAATGAAACAGAACCAACCCCGCAAACGTTTCTTTCCCTTCGAAAGGAGGCTTCAGTGATCCGACGCCGTCGGTGACCTCCAAACATCGCAAGTTGTGGCAGAGACTGCTTCCCGACCCATCCGGGGAACCGCCGAACACTTTTCTGCAATCCCGTCGAAACTCTGTACTCCCAATCAAAAGGGGCCAATTCCTCCCAGGACCATCACCACGTCTCGGTGGGAGCTTTTAAGGTTTGGATTATCCACAATTTCCTTGTTACCTCCCTTAGCAAACTCAGAAGGCTCCTTTCCCACCGAGCGACCTCAAAAACCACGGATCCTGCCCGTGCCTAGGTGTAGAGAGATGCCCTTCTTAGGACTGAGTGTGAAAATGCTTCCAAAAGGACAACCGCAGATGGGAGGCGTTTAGGTGTTTTCTAACCTCCGAAAAATCTCGAGCCTGAAATCTCGGCAAGCTTTCTCGCTTGCCCTCCTTTAGCTGGAACTTGCTCCACTCAACACTTACCCCGCGGTTGCCGGGGACTCTCCTCCATGCGACACTCGCGGTTCGACTATTAACGTCAAACCTTCGCGGCGGAGAATCCGGCAGGTTTCCCCCTGCTTAATTGGGGCACTACTTCTGGCTTGCCACCACTCTCCCTCGAGATAGACCTTGCCGGAATATTGGCCGTCTTGGAAGACAAAGTCTGTCTTTGCTTGGGCCTCCCGGCCTATCCACGATTCGTCCCCTGTGAGGACTTCCCGCCGATGAGCCTTGATGATCGCTCCCACTAAAAGCACCACGATCGCTGCCGTGGCCAAAGCAACGGCTACCACCACTCCCCAGGTTAAGCCGATGAATCCCGTCGGCGACTCAATGAGCATCAGACCACCCAGGATCATACATATCACTCCGGCCAGTGTTAGGAGCCCGAAACTCGCTACGAAGGCTTCAGCCACAAACAGCCCCAACGCAATGGCAATCAGTCCCAAGCCTAAGTAGTTCACCGGCAGAACGGACAGCCCGAAAAACCCCAGTAACAGGCAGATCAGCCCTACCGTTCCCGGGATACCCCAACCCGGAGAATAAAGCTCATAAAGGATACCATAGAATCCGAAAATCAACAGCAGAAAAGCTACTTGAGGATGGCTAATGAGGGCTAGAACCCGTTCTCCCCACCACATCTCTACCCGCTCGATCCTGGCCCCTTTGGTACGGAGTGTCTTTTCGCCCGTCGGGAGTCGGACAATTCGGCCGTCGATCTTTTCCAAAAGGTCGCTCAAGTCGACCGCCTTGAGATCCACCACCTGCTTTTGCAACGCTTCATCAACCGTGATCGAGGCACTTTGCCGAACGGCTTCCGCGGCCCAATCGGCATTCCGACCTCTTTCTTCGGCTAGAGCTCGAGCCCAACTTACTGTGTCGTTAACGATTTTTTCCTCCATTGGGCTTGGAGTCTTTCGGCCAGCCTCCTCCCCCCTTTTGTCCCCTTCTTCCTCTTTGTTCGATATCTTTTTATTGGATTTATCTTTAGCGGCACCGGGAGTTTCCCTTGCGGACTCTCCTGCCTGAGAAGTACCACCTACCGGCCGACTTTCTTGGCTCGCTGCCGAGTCCGAACTGGCCTCCACTCTGCCTTCCTCCGGTTTGTTCGGGGGTAAAACGTTCCCCGCTTCGGAATCCCTTTGAAGCTCCTTTTCTTCCCCCAACGAACCCCCAACCCCCGGCAAGAAAACCTGGCTTGGGAAGACTCGGTGCCCTAAAACGATCCCTGTGGGCCCGGCTCTTCCGTCCCCATCCCTCTGGAGCAGCCTCAGACCTACCGCCGGACCTCCATGAATCCCTGGGGAAAGAAAACGCAAAAGACCCGAAGAATCCTCATCCGGTGATCCCGGCAATCCACCTATCGAAACAGGATGGGCTGCACCAATAGTGGTCCCTGGTGCCATAGCCGCAATATGGGCTGCCAGCGTAATGAACATCCCTGCCGAAGCAGCCCGACTTCCGGTCGGATAGACATAAACGACGATACACACCCGGCTATTTAAGAAACGTTTCACCAGTTGTCGAGTAGATTCGAGCAATCCTCCTGGACTATCCAGGGTGATGACAAGGCATTCGGCACCCTTGGTTTCCGCTTCGTCCACTGCCCGGAGGATATATCGGGCCGTTCCCGGACTTATAGTCTCATTCTGCAACTCCGCCAACAACACGAGAGGTTGCGACTCCGAGGAACCCCGTTCCTCAGGATGGGCGGTACCTATCAAACTCAGGGGACACAGCAGAACCAATAGCCACACAAATCGCTTGCCCATCCAACGATGCTCCAAAACAGCTTTTCGCACCAGTCCGGCCTCCTGAAAGCGGATGTTGGCTTTCCGGACCGGCGTTCTTAAGCGAGGAAAATAGCGGATTTACTCTCGATACAGGTTACTGCACTCTTGCAAAGCTTCAGTTCACTGATGTTTCGAAATCCAAAAGATCACAACCCGGGCAAGAATTTCCCTGGTACTCGTTGATCTGTCCGAAAACCGCTAAGCTTTCCGGTATTTGCCCGATCGGTCGGGCCCCCTTGTCAAACCCGCCGGAGAGCCCAGCTCCCAAAGACGGCTCTCCACCGGAGATCATTCAGAACGAATTGAATTAGGTTTTCGATATGTTTACCCCGGCCTTCGGATATTGGTCCCACGCAAGCCCTAGCTACAATCTTATCACGGGAGGGGGAGAATACAACCACCGACCGATAAGGTTCGGTTAATTTCGCGATGAATTTTGCGAATATACTCGGTAAATGAGTTATCCAAGTTCAACCGGTCAACCGTCCCCCTTAGGCACCGTGATTTCAGCCCGTTCGTGTTCCGCTCGGAAAACTCGTTTCCCTTCAGGTCAGAGGTCCCGCATTCTTGGTGAGAAAGTTTTCGGCTTCCAT
>Ga0272449_1004014_pt1 | contig 12256 bp, 12 predicted proteins | sample YNPCB0241_FD_198679 | JGI IMG/M metagenome (GOLD analysis project Ga0272449, IMG submission 198679) | Hot spring sediment microbial communities from Yellowstone National Park, WY, United States - YNP-CB-024-1 | ecosystem: Environmental > Aquatic > Thermal springs > Hot (42-90C) > Sediment...
TTTGGTGACGGCTCGCGCTGGGGCGCGCGAGTCGTTTACGGGCGACAGGTCGTGCAGGACGGCACGGGCCGCGCGCCGGAACTGGCCAGGGAATTTGTCGGCGACTCGCCGTTCATTCTGACGTATGGCGACATTCTGGTGCAGCCGCAAACCTACGCGCAGATGCTCCGGCGCTTTGGGGAGGGCGCGTTTTCCGGCCTGGTGACCGTCACGCGCGGCGAAGACGTCACTCACGGCGGCCTGTTTTTCTTCGATTCGGATTTCTGCCTCACGCGGTTGATCGAGAAACCGACGCCCGCGCAGCTCGAGGTTCTGCGAGCGGAGGGCTGGATTCAGCCGGGCGCGCCGGTGTGGTACAACGCCGGCATTTACGTCTTTCGTCCGACCCTGTTCGAATACACGGCGCGTCTGGAAAAATCGCCGCGCGGCGAATACGAGTTGACCGACGCGCTGGCGGCGATGATCGCGGCGGGCCATCGGTTTGCCGGGCTGGAAATCCAGGGCCGGTGGGTGGACGTGCGCGACCCCGAAACGCTGGCCCGGCTGGAACGGGAATCACAGCCGGAGCGGGGCTGAGCCGGACGCGCCGCGCCCTGCAAAAAAATGTCATGGCTTTGGCAAATTTGGAGTAGCGTGCTCCCGGCTTGAGCGGCAAGTTCCCCGCGACGCTGCACTGCGAGTTTGGCTCGCACGCCGGCGACCTACAGCCATGAACGCAACGCTGTTGACCCCGCAGAAAAGGCGGCTGCAGTCGGTCCTGGAGCACGCCAGTGGCGACAAGCGCTTCCGCATCCTGGAGGCGCACATGAAACGCCACCAGTTCCGGCACGACGCGCTGATCGAGGTGCTGCACAAGGCGCAAGAGCTGTTCGGTTACCTGGAGGACGACCTGCTCCTGTTCATCTCTTACAAGCTCAAGCTGCCGCCCAGCCGCGTGTATGGCGTGGCCACGTTTTACCACTTTTTCACGCTCAAACCCCAGGGCGAGCACACTTGCGTCGTGTGTCTGGGCACGGCCTGTTACGTCAAGGGCGCGGACAAAATCGTCGCCGCCGTCACCCGCGAAGCCGGCATCGGCCCGGGCGAAACCACGCCGGACAACAAGGTGTCGCTGCTCTCGGCGCGGTGCATCGGCGCGTGCGGCATCGCGCCCGCCGTGGTGTTGGACGGCACCGTCACGCCGCGCGCCACGCCGGAAGCGGTGTTGGAACGCCTCCGGCAATGGCGGGCGCAACCCGCGGCCGTCGGCGCGCCCGCGGCGGCGCCCTCCGGAACCGACCGCGCCGTGCCGGCGGAGCGATGAACCCGTCATCCACCAACCGATGCCTTCAACCCGTCACCCCGTGAATCGAACGACCGTTCAACCCCAGCCATGATCCTCAGCGATTTGCTCGACATCAAAGAGAAGGAACTGGCGGCCCGGAAAAAGATCGTCCTCCGCTGCTGCATGGCCGCCGGGTGCATGTCCTCGGGCTCCAAGAGCGTCAAGGAACAGCTTGAAAAGGCCGTCGCTGACGCCGGGCTGCAGGACCAGATCGAAGTCCGGGCGGTGGGCTGCCTGCGGCTTTGTTGCGAAGGGCCGCTGGTGCAGGCCGACCCGTCCAACGCGCTCTTCATCAAGGTCACGCCCGAAAACGCGCCGCAGATTCTGGCGGCGTTGCGCGGCGAACGCGCGTCCGTGGCGCAAACCGATCCCAACGCGCCATTTTTCACCCGCCAACTGCCCATCGTCCTCGCCAACAGCGGTATCGTGAACCCCCGAACGCATCGAAAGCTACATCGCCGCCGACGGCTACCAGGCGTTGCACGAGGTGCTGCACGAGATGACGCCGCGGGATGTGGTCGAAGCGATGGTCAAGAGCGGGCTGCGCGGTCGCGGCGGGGCGGGGTTTCCCACGGGACTGAAGTGGGGCACGGTCGCCAAATCGCCCGGCAACAAGAAATACGTGATTTGCAATGCCGACGAGGGCGATCCCGGCGCGTTCATGGATCGCAGCGTGCTGGAGAGCGATCCCCACGCGGTGCTCGAGGGGATGGCGATCGCCGCGTATGCGGTGGGAGCGGATCAGGGGTTCATTTACGTGCGCGCCGAGTATCCGCTGGCCATCGCGCGCCTCAACAACGCCATTCGCCAGGCCAAACAACTCGGCCTGCTCGGCAGCGGCATCTTCGAGTCGCCCTTCAACTTCAACATTGACCTGCGCATCGGCGCGGGCGCGTTCGTGTGCGGCGAGGAAACCGCGCTCATGGCCTCGGTCGAGGGCAAACGCGGCGTGCCGCGACCGCGTCCGCCCTACCCGGCCGAGAGCGGGTTGTGGGGCTGTCCCACGCTCATCAACAACGTCGAAACCTTCGCCAATGTGCCGGCGATTTACCGGCGCGGCGCCGAATGGTTCGCGAGCATCAGCACCGAAAAAAGCAAGGGCACCAAGGTGTTCGCGCTGGCCAGTCGGATCAAAAACACCGGCCTCATCGAGGTGCCGATGGGCACGACGTTGCGGACGATCGTCGAGGAAATGGGCGGCGGCGCGCCCGACGGGCGCCAGATCAAGGCGGTGCAAACCGGCGGGCCCTCCGGCGGGTGCATTCCCGCCGAGTATCTCGACACGCCGGTGGATTACGAGTCGCTCACGCGCCTGGGCTCGATCATGGGCTCGGGCGGGATGATCGTCATGGACGAGACCACGAACATGGTGGACGTGGCGCGGTTTTTCATGGAGTCCTGCGGCAAATGCATCCGGTGCCGCGCCGGCACCGTGCAGATGCATCATTTGCTCGACAAAATTCTCCGACGCAAAGCCACGGCGCGCGACCTGGCCCAACTCGAACAGCTCTGCGACCTGGTCAAACACACCAGTCTGTGCGGGCTGGGCCAGACCGCGCCCAATCCCACGCTCAGCACGTTGCGCTACTTCCGGCACGAATACGAGGCGCTGTTGCAGCCCGACACGTTCGGCCCGCGGAGCGCTCCGGCCACGGCTGCAGCGACAACCCCGCAAACTCCCTGACGCTTATGGCTGCGAAAACCCTCACGATTGACGGCAAACATCTCAGCGCCGAGGAAGGCGCGACCGTGTTGCAGGCCGCCGAGGACGCCGGGATCAAAATCCCCACGCTCTGTCATTTGGAAGGGGTTTACGACGTGGGCGCGTGCCGGTTGTGCCTGGTGGAAATCAAAGGCTCGCCGCGCCTGCTGCCCGCGTGCGTCACGCGCATCAGCGAGGGTATGGAGGTCGTCACCGACAGCCCGCACCTGCGCGAATACCGCCGGATGATCGTCGAGCTGCTCATGGCCGAGCGCAATCACGTCTGCGCCGTGTGCGTGTCCAACGGTCATTGCGAGCTGCAAACGCTCGCCTACACGCAGGGCGTGGACCACGTGCGGTTCGACTATCTGTTTCCGAAATGGGGCGTGGACAACACGCATCCGCTCTTCGGCATGGACCACAACCGGTGCGTGCTCTGCACCCGGTGCGTGCGCGTGTGCTGGCACATCGAGGGCGCGGGCACCAAAAACGTCGCCGGCCGCGGCATCCGCTCGCACATCATCACCGACCTGAACATGCCCTGGGGCGAATCGGACTCCTGCACCAACTGCGGCAAATGCGTGCAGGCCTGCCCCACCGGCGCGCTCTTTCACAAAGGCTCGACGGTCGCCGAGATGGTGCGCGACCGTTCCAAACTCGAATTCATCGTCACCGCGCGGGAGAAGAAACAATGGATCGCTGCGGATTGAATCGCCGGTCGGTCCGGCAGATCGGTGCGCGCCCGACCCGGGAGCTCGCACGCGGCGGCTCGTGCGCCGCGTCGCTCCAGCGCCGGTTGCGCCCGGAGTGGAACGCATCATGAAACTGCGACTTGCCACGGTTTGGTTGGGCGGCTGTTCGGGCTGCCACATGTCGTTTTTGGACCTGGACGAATTCCTCCTGGACCTCGCCGGGAAAGCCGACCTGGTGTACAGCCCGGTCGTGGACATCAAGGAATACCCCGAGAACGTGGACGTGTGCCTCATCGAGGGCGCCGTCTGCAACGCCGATCATCTCGAAATCATCCACAAAATCCGGCAACGCACCCGCGTGCTGGTGTCGTTTGGCGATTGCGCCGTCACCGGCAACGTCACCGCCATTCGCAATCAACTCGGGCCGGACAACGTCCGTGCCGTGCTCGAGTGCGCCTACGTCCAGAACGCGGCCGACAACCCGCGCATTCCGCAGGCCGAGGGCATCGTGCCGCCGTTGCTCGACCGCGCCATGCCCGTGCATGAGGTCGTGCACGTGGACCATTTTCTGCCCGGTTGCCCGCCGCCGGCCGCGCGCATCCGCGCCGTGGTCGAGGCATTGCTCGAGGGCAAAACGCCCGCCCTCGAGGGTAAGGAACTGAAATTCGGTTGAACTTTTTCACTGCCCATGCCGCAACGCATCGTCATTGATCCGGTCACCCGCATCGAGGGCCACGCCAAGATCAGCATCTACCTCGACGAGGAAGGCAACGTGGCGGACGCCGAGTTCCACGTCGTGGAATTCCGCGGGTTCGAGAAATTCTGCGAAGGCCGTCCGTTCCACGAGATGCCCGGCATCACCGCGCGCGTCTGCGGCATCTGCCCGGTGAGCCATCTGCTCGCCTCCGCCAAAGCCGGCGACGCCATCATGGCGGTGAACATCCCGCCGGCGGCGGACAAGCTCCGACGGCTCATGAACCTGGGCCAAATCGTTCAGAGCCATGCCTTGAGTTTCTTCCATCTGAGCGCCCCGGACTTTTTGCTGGGCTGGGACGCGCCACCGGCGCAGCGCAACGTCTTCGGCCTCATCGCCGCCAACCCGGAACTGGCCCGCGCCGGCATCCGCCTGCGCCAGTTCGGCCAGGAAATCATCGAAATCCTCGGCGGCAAAAAATTCATCCGGCCTGGGCCGTGCCCGGCGGCGTGCGCGCGCCGCTCTCGCCCGAGGGCCGCGACCGCATCCGCGCCCGGCTGCCCGAAGCGTTTGCGACCATCCAACAGGCGCTGGAGTTGTGGAAAACGGTCATGGCCAAACACCCGCGCGAAATCCAAATCTTCGGCAATTTCCCCTCCCTGTTCATGGGCATGGTCACGCCCGACGGCGGCTGGGAACATCACGGCGGCAAACTCCGCTTCACCGACAGCAGCGGCAGCGTCATCGCCGACCAACTCGACCCGCAACGGTACTTCGAGTTCATCGGAGAATCCGTCCAGGCTGGTTCCTACCTCAAATCGCCCTTCTACCTGCCGTTGGGCCTGCCCGATGGAATGTATCGGGTCGGCCCGCTGGCGCGGCTCAACGTCGCCGAGCACATGGGCGTGCCGCGCGCCGACGCCGAGCTGAAACTGTTCAAGAAACTGGGCCGCGGCGCGGTGACCTCTTCGTTCCTCTACCACTACGCGCGGCTCATCGAAATTCTCGCGAGCCTCGAGTTCATCGAGTTGCTGCTCCAGGACAAAGACCTCCTGGGCGACGATTTGCGCGCCGATGCCGGCATCAACAGTCTGCGCGGCGTCGGCGCCAGTGAAGCCCCGCGCGGCACGCTCTTCCACGACTACACCGTGGACCGCAACGGCATTCTCAAACGCGTCAACCTCATCATCGCCACCGGCCAGAATAACCTCGCGATGAACCGCACCGTCGCCCAAATCGCGCGACACTACATCCGCGGCGGCACCGCGCAGATTCCGGAGCCGTTTCTCAACCGCGTCGAGCACGGCATCCGCTGCTTTGACCCGTGCCTGAGCTGCTCGACGCACGCCGCCGGCCAGATGCCGCTTCGCGTCCGGCTCATCGGCCACGACGGACGCGTCCTGCGCGAATTCACGCGCGGTTGAGCGCGGGCCAACGGTTCCACGGATGAACACCGACCGGCGCGCCCGACAAACAACATCCCCCGCCGCCGGCGCACGCCGTCCGTTGGGAAACCGACCGGCGCGAACGCCGTTGCTGGTCATCGGCTACGGCAACACCCTGCGGGGCGACGACGCCGCCGGCCCGCGCGTGGCGGAAGCGGTCGCGGCGCTCGCGTTGCCCGGCGTCCGCGTGGTGACCTGCCATCAGCTCACGCCCGAATTGGCCGAACCGCTGGCGCAAAGCGAGCGCGTTGTGTTTGTGGACGCCGCCGTGGACACGCCCCGCCGTGTGCGCCTGCGCCCGCTCCGTCCGGGCACCGCCGGCGCGGCGGGCAGCCATTTCACCGACCCGCGCATGTTGCTGGCGCTGGCGCGACAACTCTACGGCCGCGCCCCGCGGGCCTGGTGGCTGACCATTCCCGGGATGAGCTTTCACTTCGGGGAATCCCTCTCCGCCCTTGCGCGGCGCGGCATTGCGCTGGCCGTGGATCGAATCCGAGGGCTTGCCGTACGACCGCGCGGAGGCGGTTCACGTTCCGTCCAACGAACGCGCCGACGTCGGTCGCCCTGAACACTCGCGCGTGGCGGGTATTCGGCGAGTGTTGGTCCGACAACGCGCCCTCTCGGCGCACACCGCGCGCCGGAGGTCAGCGGATTTTTTCCAGGACGAAATAGTGCTTGGCGACCCAGAACGGGCCGGTGGGAACGATCTCGCGCAACCGCAGGCCGCAGGCGGCGACTTCCGCCGTGAACGCCTCGCGCGTGGGTTGCAGGGCGTAGTTGGGGCGCGCACCCTTGAGGCGTTTGAGCAGTCGCCGCAACGCGCCGAACCGGTGGTAATCGAAGAACGACACGATCACGTATCGGCGGGCCACGCGCCGCAGTTCACGCAGAATCACGGCGCGCTCCTCCGGCCGGCGAATGTGGTGGAGCAGCCGATTGCAAAACACGGCGTCCACCGTCTCGTCGCGCAACGGCAAACGCGCCGCATCGCCCTGAATCCACGCCGCCGGGATTGAGACCGCCGCGGCACGCGCGCGGGCGTGAGCCAGAATGGGACCGGCAGCATCCACGCCGATGACGCGCCGTTGAGTCCCGGCGAGAGTGGGCAGAAAACGTCCCGCGCCGCAGGGCACATCGAGCACGCTGCGACAGTCCGACAGACCGGCCAGAATGCGGCGGAGGGCGCGCTGTTCCCGCCGATCAATCCGGGCGCGCGAGCCGCGTTCGAACCGCGCGGCATACCGCGCCGCTTCGGCTTCCTCCTGGAGCCGCGCACGGTAGCGGGCGATGTCCTGCGTCATGCGCGCGGCAGCTTAAGCGAGCGGCGGGCGACAGGCAAAATCGAACGGCTGCGGTTGTCGGTCGGGACGTTTCCTGCTCTGACCCCTCCGGCGCATCGTTGCGCGGCCGCTGCTGCGGCGAGTCTTCACGCGGCGCGCCGGGCGCGGAGACGGGCTTCGTATTCGGCGAGGAGACGGTCGCCGTAATCCTGCCAGGTGTTTTGCGCCGCGCCCTTGCGCCAGGCGGCCCGGCCCATGCGCTCGTTCAACTCGCGGTCGGTGGCCAGCCGCACCATGGCCTCGGCGAGTTTCTCGGGATTGCGCCCGGGCACAATGAACCCTTCGACTCCGTCTTCCACGAGTGTGGTCGTCCCGGCGGTGTAGGTGCCAATGACCGGCAAACCGGCAGCGAGCGCTTCAATCTGGGCGCGCGCAATGCCCTCCTCCTGCGACGGGAAAACAAACGCGGTCGCCGTTTGGAAAAGGTCGGCGATCTGGGCATGCGTCAACCGAGGAAAATGCGTGAACGTTCCCTCCCATTTCGGGCGCTCACGGCGAAAGTCGCGTTTGTATTGGCCGACACAGACCAACTCCGCGTCCGGCAGGGTTGCCTTCACGCGTTGGAAGGCGCGAAACAGGTAGTGATGTCCCTTGCGCAGGCAGATCGTGCCCACGCACACGAATCGGGGTCGGTCGGGCACGGCGCGGCGCGGCTGGAACACCGAAACATCCACGCCCATCGGGTTGATGAATACCTTTTCCGGCGGAATACCGTTTTGCACCATGCTGTCCCGCGCGAACACGGATTGAACGATGATCAGGTCGGCGCGTTCCAGCTCGCGGTTCATGCGCGCGAACATCCAACGTGGAATCGGCACGCGCTCGCCCGGACACCACAGATCGCATTCGCGCTGCCAGAATCCGTAGTAGGTCGTGGGATGCGAATTGGGGCAGTCCACCACCTTGAGCGCGCCGCGTTTTTCCGCGGCGTCAAAAAGTTCGCTGCCCAATCCCATGATCGCCTGCGCCACGTCAAAGGCCGGACAGCGACGCGGATGGAGCTGCCGGCGCAACCAGAGCTTCCAAAAACCGATGAGCGCGTAGCTGGCCCGCTCGACCCAGATTTGCGGCGTGAGATGATAGAAGGGCTTCATGGCCAGGTGATACGGCCAGCAGCGGCGATAAAGCTCCGGCGGCACGCGCGTGGAGTTTTTGTCCGCCATCCACAACCCGGCCAGGGCGTTGCGTGCGGCGAATGCCCGGGCGGTGTGCGGCAAGTGCCAGTTTCGGGTGGTGACCAGTAACACCTGCATGGCGCAGCAATCGGGTTTCGACCCGCTCAAATCGCGTCGCCCCGCCCGTAGTGTTTGCAGGCGCGCAAAGGCGACTGCTCCGGGACAAACAACATGTCCACCTGTGCCAATGCCATGTCCAGCGGTCGGCGCATCAGGCCGCAAATGTCGTAGGCCACAAAGCCGTGCTGATGCAGAAAAGCCGTCACCTCGTGGAGCAGCGGATTGTTCTGATACATGTCAATGAGGGAGACCTCCATCATGAGGGCCCGGGCGGTTTGCAAACAGCCGGACGCGCCCTTGAGAACCTCCAGCTCGTAGCCCTGGACGTCGAGTTTGATCAAATCCACCGGTCGGAAACCCGTTTCCTCAAGCACGGCGTCGAGGGGCCGCATGGGGCATTTGACCTGAACTTTCACGCTGTCGCTGCGCCAGTCGTTGAGCACGGAGTTGCCGGTGGGCGCGTTGGGATATTTGTTGAAGACGACCTCCTGGCGCTCCTCGGCCCCGAGCAGCACGATCCGGTAGTCCACCTTGCCATTGTGAGCGCGCTTGAGCGTTTCAAGGTCTGGAATCCGCTCCTCTTGGGCTTCGAGCATCAAAACTGAAGCGTCAGGGAAAATGTTTCGGACCAGTTGCGTCCATTCGCCCTTGTAAGCTCCGACGTCCAGAACGCGGGCGGGGGCAAATCCGAGTCGCCGCAGATTATTGAGACTCCACTCGGCCGTGGGCACCTCAAAATAATCCAGCAGCTCTCGTTTGATCCGCCGTCGAAGGCGAGGCGGCACCAGAGCCTTGATGGACCGCAAGACTTTGTTCATTCCGTTGTCCGTTTCGTTTCCGCGTTTGCCACGCACCATTCTTAAAAAATCGCACCGCCGCCACGCAAGCTCAGCGGGACATTCCGCAAGCGAACAGAAACGCCCTCACTTCGCCGCTCATGCGTGACCTGATAGCGTTTCAAATGGTTTCTGAGAGCGAGATTTTTGGGCGGTCGCATCGGCGAACCGAAGCAAGCAAGCGCCGACTCAACCGTCGCTGGTTGTGGACTTGAGCGTGCCGGTGAGGCGTTGACGCAATTGCATCAGCCGTGCGCCCAGCTCTGCGCGGAGATGCGGCGGCAGACCGAATCGCCACAGGGCCAGCAATCCGGCTCCGCCGATGAGCGCGGCGTCGAGCGGCAGTGCCACCCAGGGCGAAAGCCGGCGCGTGAAAAATCCGATGAGCGCCGCCGTCACCGCCAGCATGACGAGCAGGAGCGCGGGTTGCCTGAGCCAGCCGAGAAGGATTTCCGCGACGCGAATGTTGAAATACCGCGTGGTCCGGTACAGACCGTAGCCGCCGGTGCAAATGAGGTTGGCGATGGTGCCGGCGAGAATCACTCCGGCCAGACCGAGCTGACGCGACAGCAGCACGCTCAGCAGCAGGAACAGCAACCCTTCGAACGGATACACCAGGCGCATGCCGCCGATGACCTTGGAGAGCACGGCCAGTCCGAGGTGCACGCGCGTTGTGGCGAAGACGATGATGTAGAGCGCCATGAGCGCGTCGTTCCAGGGCGGCCAGGAAAATCGCCCGCTCATCCACACCTGCACGAAGGCGTGGTTGCACAGGGCCACCGCCGCACACAAGGTCACCGCCACCGACGCGGTGAGCGTGGTCACGTCCCGAAACCGTTGATACAAGCGGTCGCGCTCGCCGCGCACCATCATTTCGACGAACGCGGACGAGGCATAGTCGAAGATGCGATGAATCAGTTGCTGGGCGAGCATGAAGGTTTTGATCATCGTCGTCCACACGGCGACGGCTTTGAGGCCCAGCGTGTGCGAAATCACGGGCGCCTGGCTCGCGGCGATGAGCGCCTGGCCGAGCGAGAGCATGAAAATGTCCGTGGCGAACTTGAAGATGCTCCGAAACGTGGCCCAATCCGGTCGCCCCCAGTGACCCGGTTCGGGCAGGAGTTTGAGCCGCTGACACGCCACAACGAAACCCAGATTGGTCACCACCATGCTCACGCCGCTGCACACGAGCATGCTATAAAGGCCCAGGCCGGCTTTGAGGGAAATCCAGAGGGCGGCCAACCCGACCAGCAGGCCGGCCATTTGCGAGTAGTTGCCCGCATCGAACCGGTGATGCGCCTGCAACACCATGTTGAATATGCGCCCGAAAAAACCCAGTCCCAGCAACACGCATAGGCCGGCCATCAGCACCCGCGAGATGCCCCGATACTCCGGCGGGACGTTGAGCAATTGGGGCGTCCACCAGCTCAAACCGGCCCCGAGCACCGCCACCAACACCCCCTGCACCGCCAACGCCAGAAATCCTGTCCGAATCACCGTCCCGTATCCGTCGGAAGCGCGGTCGTCCTTGTGATCCGCCAGGATCCGAAACACCGACCCCGACATGCCGAAATCCGCCAGCACCTGAATCTGCGTGGCGATGGCGGTGATCCCCGCCCAAAGCCCGAATTCAGCCGCGCCCAGATACGCCACCGCCAGGGGCAACATCGCCAGCGTGTAGAGCATGTTCACCCCGATGAGCACGTATCCGGACGCCAATGACTGCGTGAATTTTGCGAAACGCGACATGGTCGCCATCCAACGTTGGGCCTGTTACGCCAACGGCCCCCAAGGCTCGCGCGGTGACAAGGTCGCCGACGCGGTGGGCCGGACTTTTGCCCGGCCCATCGGCACTTTGATCCCGTCCTGCATGCCGAAGCGCATGCGGCCTGTGCAGCCGTTTGGAGCGGCGCCTGCACGCAACGGCACTCGGGCGGAGCGGGACGGTGCCGCCGGCAAGGCTTCTACCCGCTTTGGCGCTGTTGCCCAGCAAAATTTTGCGAAAACAGCGTTTGCCGGTTAAAGAAACTTGGTTTTTGGGCCGACCTCGCTTTCCTTTGGGCCGGGCAACAGGACGATTGCAGCGGATCCGCAGTCCGCCGCTGAAACCAAGCCCAACACGAACCGTGGACGGTGACCTGTCAGATGCAGAGCTGGTGCGCCGCGCGAAGGCCGGCGAGATGGCGGCGTTCGAATCACTGGTGTCGCGTCATGAGCGGCGCATCTTCACCCTGGCGCGCCGCATCACCGGAAACGAGCACGATGCCGAGGATGTGACCCAACAAACGTTCCTCAGCGCCCTGGAGAACCTGAACGGCTTCCGTGAGGAAGCGAGTGTCGGGACGTGGTTGAGCCGGATCGCCACGCACGGCGCGTTAAAGGTCATCCGCAAACGCAAGGGCCTGCCGACGGTTTCGCTGGAGGAAAATTCGGACAACTCGAACGGCAACCGGTCTGTTCCTCTGCCGCAATTCATCGCCGATTGGCGTCAAACCCCCGAGGAGCTGGCCCAACGGCGCGAAACGCAGCGCATTCTGGAGGAAGCCTTGGACCGTTTGGACGAGAAACACCGGGCCGTGTTCGTCCTCCGCGACGTCGAGGGATTCTCGGTGAAAGAAACGGCCGCGGCACTCGACCTGAGCGAGGCGAATGTGAAAGTGCGTTTGCTGCGCGCCCGGCTGCAATTGCGCGAAATGCTGACACGCGCGTTTGGTGACCCCGCACGGCGCGTCGAACGGCCCGAACACCATCAACACTGAGCGACGACTCGGACGCCGCCTGAATCGCGGCCCCCGCAGCTCCGAACGCGGTGGGCAACCGAGTGTCGCGTGGTTTCAATCACGCCCTCCCTGGGTTCGAAACCTGAATCCTTACCGACTTTGGTTGGAGCCTGTTCCGGGCCGGGAAATGGTCGCTGCTGCTCATCGGTTGGAGGTTTTGACCCCTTGGGAAGGCTCGGCAGAGCGCCTCCATCCCCCCGAGGCAAGC
>Ga0272449_1004015_pt1 | contig 12253 bp, 14 predicted proteins | sample YNPCB0241_FD_198679 | JGI IMG/M metagenome (GOLD analysis project Ga0272449, IMG submission 198679) | Hot spring sediment microbial communities from Yellowstone National Park, WY, United States - YNP-CB-024-1 | ecosystem: Environmental > Aquatic > Thermal springs > Hot (42-90C) > Sediment...
GAAGGCTGTTGAATCTGAAAAGTTTAAAAGAAATGAGCAAGTTAAGTATGGGGCTTTTCTTGCCATAGAAAGCGCTTTACTGGACGTTGCCTCTAAAATCTATAAGAAGTCTGTGGCTGACCTTCTTGGTGGAATCTATAGAGTGGAGGTGCCTGTGGCTGGAACAGTTTTTCTTAGTCATCCACTTAAAATGGCTGAGGAATTGAAAAATTATATCAGAAAAGGTGTGAAGCACATAAAATTTAAGATATCGCCAAACCTAAATGAGCTGGAAATATTACTTAGAACTTTTAAGGAGACTATAGAGCAGATGGGTGAAGATGTCGTTCTGCGGGCTGATGCAAACGGATGTTTCAAAGACTTCGATGAGGCATACCAGGCGATAAGGCTTATGGAAAAATACGGTGTAGGTGTGGTTGAGCAGCCAATGCCAAGAAATAAGCTAAGAGAGATAACAAAGATTAGAAAGAAGTGCTATCCGTCTATAGAAATAATGCTCGACGAAAGCCTTAGAAAGCCCTCAGACATAGAGCTCTTCGCTCAAATAGAGGTTGCCGATGCCGTTAATTTCCATCCATCAAAGCTGGGATGCCTAACTATTACGCGTGAGGCAATACTTAAAACACAAGAGCTCGGCATGAAGGCAAACATAGGCTCCGCGTTAATGACAGATATAGGTTTAAGCCGCTACCTAAATTTAGCCGCCTCAATACCTAAGCTCAATTACCCCTTAGAAGAAATCGGATTGTACAACTTCTACGGCTATGGAATTACAAAGAACCCCCCAGAAGTAATTAATGGGAACATCAAAGTTTACAACGTAGGTATTATAGACTTGTATTTAGGCTTAATGAAAAAGTTCGAAATAAAGAAGAGTTGTTTTCTCCTCGAGAGCGCCAGGTGTATGGCATCAAGAGTTCTAGCGAATATAAGTAAACGAGGTGTATGAGGTGCTATGTCTAAATAACTTCATAATTCTGAGTAGTATTGAACAGTGCGTAAGCGATGTTAAAGAAGCCTTGGCCTCAATGAGTTTCAAAGTTGTAGAGATAAATTTTCCTACTGCAAAAATTGTAGTAGGCCTACAGAATGAAGCGTGCAGATACAGCAGAGAAGACACCCTCGTCTTATGTCACGGCGTCTTTTTAAACGAAACTTTTGATTCTTTGCTTCACAAAATTGATATTATCGGTTTTGAAGATTTTATCAAGAACTATAGGCATCAAGGTGTTTTGGCTTTAATTAATACAAAAAAGAGCTCATTACCGTTATAGGAGACCCTTTATCTACTAGAACAACTTTCTACTTAGCAGATGAAAAATCTTTTATGATCTCCACCGACATGGAGCTTCTCAAATCAGTAGCTAAAGGATCACGTATCCAGCTAGATAAGGATGTTATAGCTCTCTACGAGTTTGCAACATTTGGATTCATAGTTTCTAGAAGGACTATCTTTAGAAACGTCAAGAGACTGTTATGTGATGAATACATTACTATCAAACCTGCTAGCGAACGTTTCATCGAGTTCGAGGTGAAGAAGTATTGGGAACCTTCTGCAGGTATTATAGACAACAGAAATGTCGGTTTATTAATTAAGAAACTGGTGAGGCAACTAAATTTGTTCTGTAAAGAAGCAGGAGGATCTAAAATTATAGTGCCCATCTCAGGTGGGATAGACTCTACGCTTTTACTGTTCCTTGCGAAGAGAGCTGCAAACTGCAAGAATCTTTTCCCAGTGCACTTAAACTTCGAAAACCGCCGCGAACAGCTATTATCCAAATACGTCTCTATGAAAGCAGGTCTGCCTTACACTTCATACGTTTTTCCAATTAGTCGATTAAAAGAAGAGTACTTACAAAATCTCAGTAAATTACTAAGGCTTATAGGGTATCCCAGAGAGGGAGATGCATCATTACCATACTTGATCATGGCACAGAACATTAAAGAGCGAAGGTTTTCTCTAGGCGGGGATGACGCCGACACTCTTTTCGGAGGATACGATTATTATAAGTACTTCGGGGCTCAACTTATTTCTGAGAGGAGATTTAAAGAGTTTTTGCAGCTAATGAGAACTCTCAAAAAATATAACTATGGGCAGGAAAAATATGTGCTGTTAAGTAACTAACATTCTTCTGCATACACTTCAACGTATTAGTTTATTAAGACACAATCATCTAAAAAGACGTCTAGATCGTGTTATGAAGGCTGGGAGTAAACGTTTAGCTAAACTTACTGTAGAATACTTGGCCAGTTTAAGCGACATATTATACGATCAGCCAACACAACACTACTACCGCAATGTATTAGCAAAGTTGATAGTGCATAAAGCATCACATCTAGTTCATACACGTGTCAAGGCAGAGGAGTCTCAAGAAATACTTACATATTTGCCATACGCGTCGAGAGACATAATAGAAATTATTACAAGGCTGCCTGCCGACTACTTCTTCTTCCCAATAGGCTCAAGAAGTCTTCCAAGATTACTACTCAAACATTTTGGGTTACCCCCTGCTATATATCTTCAAGTGAAAAGCGGATTCGATATAACCAATTACATACTTAAAGATCCTGGCTTTATGTCGCATATGGCGAACTTTATAAGTAAATGCTGGATATCGCAATATATTAATATTGATAAACTAACGCCCTTAGATGTTCATAGCATGTACAATATCTGTTTGTTTATTAATTAGAGAAAGACAGATTTAACTTTTCTTGGGTGCTTTCACATGAGACAGATATTAATTAAGCACAATCCTGTGGTTGTAGAGGAGTTGCTAGACCCTCTAGAAGCTTATGAGTGTTGTTGCTAATGCTTATTCTGCAGTAAGCATCGGTACTGGGTGATCTATGTTGTTAAGTGCTAGGAGGGGGAAGTTTTCAAGAATACTTGAAATACTGAAGGAAGAGAAGCGTGTTAAAGCGCTGGAAATTTTGAGGACAAGAGGCAAAATAGGTTTACACGCGGGCAATACACAGGATTTACAAATTGATAATATAAAGAGACATCAATTAAGCAAAAATAATTACTTCCTTTATTACAAATATTATTACTGCCGAAATACGCATACATTACAAGTTATATTAAAAGGGTTTTCTATGATGCTGCTTTGGGGAGGTTTAATGAATGAAGCAGCTCTTAATTAAAGGTGGACACATAGCTGTCGAAGAGTTTCCGGATCCAGTGGCAGGGTCAGGTGAGGTTCTTGTAGCGAATGCCTTCTCCGCTGTTAGCGTTGGAACTGAGAGGGCAATTATACTGGAAGCGAAAAGGGGGAAGATCCAAAAAATGTTGAAGATTCTTAGAGACGAGGAGCTTCGGCGTAAAGCTCTAGAACATATAAGCTTACGTGGTCTATCCAGAAGTTATCAGGTATGGAAGCAAGCATCCGCCTCTTCTGCTTTAGGCGTTCCTCTGGGATATTCCTCAGCTGGAATAGTTGTACAATTAGGCAGTAATGTTGTGGATTTGAATGCTGGGGATGCTGTTGCTTGTGCCGGGGCCGGGTATGCAAATCACGCGGAACTTATTGCTTTGCCCAGGAACTTGGTGGCCAAGGTTCCTGAAGGAGTGGATCTTCTAGAAGCATCTTTCGCCACCATTGGAAGCATTGCACTGCACTCCTTGAGATTAGCTGTCGTTCAACCAGGGGAGTACGTAGCTATAATCGGCGTGGGGTTGATTGGTTTAATAGCTGTTCAGCTTGCCAAGAATGTTTTCAATACGAATGTTATAGCAATCGATGTAAATGAAGACAGGCTGAAAATAGCTCAAAAACTCGGCGCAGATAAAACTTTCCTATTACAATCCGGGAATAGGGAGAAAATAAAGGATTGCGTTCAAAAGTTCACGAGCAATGTGGGAGTAGACGTAGCCATAGTGGCTGCGGCGACAAAGAGCAATGTTCCAACGAACCTCGCCCTCGAGATTTTGAGAAGCAGGGGAAAAGTTGTCATTATTGGAGATGTAGGGATGAGCGTTAACCGAGATTTAATGTATAGAAAAGAAGCGTCCATTATTGTATCGAGAAGCTATGGACCGGGACGCTACGATCCAGCATATGAGTTTAAGGGGATAGATTACCCAATAGATTATGTCAGATGGACGCTGAACAGGAACATGTTATCCTTCATGGAAATGCTGAAAAATGGAAAAGTCCAGCTGAAACCTCTAATTTCTAATGTTGTCAACCTTGATGAGGCGCCGCAAGTCTATGAAGCAATTGTTGAGGGCAAAGCTCCGTACATAGGGGTTGCGATATCCTACGACTACCAGAAATACCTAAACGGACAACTAAAAAACAAGATGTACTTAGCACGAGCAAGAACTCCGGAAGTGGCCTTTACCTCCCATAAGGTAAGTGGCAAGATAAGGCTTGGGATAATAGGAGCTGGCAACTTCGTAAACAACGTTATATTGCCCATTCTTATAAAGGAGCTTTCAAGCCTATACGAAATAATTGCTATTTCAACGAAACACCCAAATACCTGCAAGGATATTGCTGCGAAAGCCAAAGCGAAGTATTGTACAACAAATTACAGAGAGATTTTAGAGGATAAAGATGTAGATGCGGTGCTGGTGGCTACCCCGCACAGTACACATGCAAGAATTATTATGGATGCTCTGAAATCTGGAAAAGCCATCTTCGTGGAAAAGCCAATAACAATAAATGAGAAGGAGCTAGACGAGATATGCGAAGCTTATAGGCATAATCCTTTACCAATAACAGTCGACTTTAATAGGCGATTTTCGCCCTTCATGTATTTGTTGAAAAATTTTGTTTCAAGTGATGCGTCTATTTATGGAATATATAGGGTGAACGCTGGATTCATACCTTTGAGTCATTGGATTCAAGACCCTGAAGTCGGTGGCGGGAGAATAATTGGAGAAGTATGCCACTTTGTAGACTTCTTCAACGCTATATTAAGGACACCCGCTGAAGAAATAATTGTAAGCACCGTCCCCGTCGATAACAAAACAGTAATCGCTAGAGACAATATTTCCGCAACCATTAAATGGCATAATGGTTCACTAACAACAATACACTACACGAGCATCGGCTCGCCCTTATTGCCTAAAGAATATGTGGAGCTCTACGCTGAAGGAAAAACAATTACAATTAATGACTTCACGGAAATGAATATGTTCGAGAGAAACAAAGCTCGGACAATTAAGCTTCCAAAGCAAGATAAGGGGCACAAGCGCCACCTAATTGAGTTCACAAAATTGATCAAAGGTGAAAAATCTGATATCCCTCCATTTGAAGAATACGTTAACAGCATGAAATTAACATTTGAAATTGAAAAGCGATTAAGGAAAACAGCAAATAGATAAATTTACGCGCGTTAAAGTAGGTTGTTAAGGAGTCAATCTACGTTGAAGCACATTCTGGCAAGAGCACTTTTATGGTATCAAATTGTAAGATCCTTTGTAAGCCTTACCGTTCTAGGCTGGATCAACCTATTCTTATCTGCGATATTTGATATTTTAATGTCCTTATATTTGAGGTATTCATTTAACCCTAAAACATTTTTCTCAGGTATATACTTGGCTAAAAAATGGTCAGCGTTATTCTATGTTAGAGGGGGGCACTGATAATTTATATGAAGCATTGCCTAATAAAGAACCCGCTGTTGAAGATTTTATAATATCCAATATCAGCAGTGGCGATATTTTTGTCGATGTAGGGGCTAATGTTGGATATTACACAGTCTTGGCAGCTAAACTAGGCGCCTATGTTATCGCGGTGGAACCTGTGCCAGAGACAGCAACAATACTTCATGTCAATGTCAAGCTTAACGATCTTAAGAATAGAGTTAAAATCATCAGTAAGTGCGCTTACAGTAAAACCACCAAGGTTATAATGAAAGTGCCCATGGATGGTCAATATGGCTTGAGCTCCATATATGGAGAAGGCAAATTCTGCCGACAAATGGAAGTTGAAGGTATAATCCTAGATGACGTTCTCAAACCCTTCAGCACTATTAAATTAGTGAAAGTGGACGCTGAAGGCTCAGAGCTTGACGTGTTAAAAGGGATGCGCTTAACCCTTTCAAAGGTTGACCATATTATAATTGAATCAACAAGAAACCCAAAAACAACTATGGATTTGCTTAGACATAGAGGATTTAAAATAAAACCTATGCGCCTTCCATGCTACTATTTAGCCTCGCGCACTAGGGCGTTGTTAAATTGATGTTTCTTGGCTTATATTATAGGAAAGCTAAATTAGTATATGACTAAAAATTTTGCGGTTTGATGGAATGAGACCATGAATATATGCGTCATAGGCCTTGGATATGTCGGTCTTTCTACAGCAGTTATCTTTGCTTCCAGGGGGATTGATGTAATCGGTATCGACGTTGATTCTACCAAGGTTGAGACTGTTAATAGTGGTAGGTGTTATATTCATGAACCCGGTCTCGCAGAATTGCTCCGCAAGGCTGTCTCCAATGGACTTTTCAGGGCTTCAGAGGATGGTGTTAAGGCTGTCATGGGATCTGATGCTGTTATTATTGCTGTTCCAACACCTATGAGGAATGGTATCGCTGTTCTTAGCCACCTTAAAAGCGCATTGGAGGTTGTGAAGAAGGGACTATGCAAGGACATGCTTGTTGTAATAGAATCCTCTATTCCTCCCGGAACAACTGTCGGCTTTGCTAAACCGCTGCTTGAGGAGGCTAACCTCAAGGTTGAAGAAGACTTCTATTTAGCCCACGCTCCTGAGAGGATCGCCCCTGGCAAAGCCATCGAGGAACTTTTAAACGCTCCGCGCGTCGTGGGTGGTGTAGGGCCTAGATCCACAGAGAAAGCCGTTGAGTTCTACAGTAAAGTTAATCCCAAGTTATTCCGCACCGATGCTACTACAGCTGAGTTCGTGAAGCTCATAGAGAACACCTATAGAGATTTAAACATAGCTTATGCTAATTTTCTAGCGTTATTAGCCGAAAGGATCAGTGTGGATGTCTATGAGGCTATAAGGCTAGCAAACACTCATCCTAGAGTAAATATTCATATGCCTGGAGCTGGTGTTGGAGGAACCTGCCTCACTAAAGACCCGTATATGCTGGCTTCTCTACTCCCCAACTTCTGGGGTGTTGAGCTGATTAGGCTTGCCAGAAGGATCAATGATTATATGCCTAAACACATGGTGAAGCTTATTGAAATAGCATTAAATGAAGTAAACCTTTCCCTTAGAGGTGCTAGAGTGGCTGTTTTGGGTGCCGCATATAAAGGTGGTGTTGATGATACTAGGGAGAGCCCGGCTAGACATGTTATTAAATGGCTTATGGATTCTGGGGCTAAAGTTGTCGTACATGACCCTTACACAGACGAGGCTTTCGGTGCAGAAAGAGTTTCCACTCTCGAGGCAGCTGTGAAGGATGCCGATGCCATAGCCGTAGTTACTGATCACCCCGAGTTCAAGAACCTGGACTTTGAGAAGATAGGGAAACTTGTTAGACACAGGATAATTATTGATGGTAGGAGGGTGGTAGAGCCCCATCAAATAGTTAAACACGGCTTTAGATACTATGGAATAGGCTATGGGAGAACCTTTAAGGTATGAACATAGCCATCGTCGTTGGGACTAGGCCTGAAATAATTAAGATGGCCCCTGTAATAATGAATCTCAAAAAGAGGGGGCTAGACTTCGCCTTGATCCATACGGGTCAGCACTACGACTATGAGATGAGCCAGCTCTTCATGGAACAGCTGGGTCTGCCAGAACCCCACGAGAGCTTTGCCCTTGAAAACCACAATCCCGCGGCTCAGATAGGAGAGATGATGATTAAGCTTGAAACCGCCTTAAAGAGGGTAAGCGTTTTAGCAGGGAAACATAGTGTTATGCTCATACAAGGAGATACTAACACAATGCTTGCTGCTGGTTTAACAGCCCTTAAATTAGGTATTAGAATAGGCCATGTGGAGGCCGGGCTAAGGAGCTATGACTGGAAAATGCCCGAGGAACATAACAGGAGGATGATAGATCACGTTTCCAATTACCTCTTCGCTCCAACAGAGATAGCCAAGAACAACCTCTTAGAAGAGCATGTATGGGGCGAAGTGTTCCTCACAGGCAACACAGTTATAGATGCCGTGGACATGTACTTCTACAAGGTTGCAGAGGCTGAACGAATGGTTCTTGAGACGGTAAAGTTTGACGAGTATGCTCTTGTAACATTCCACAGAGTTGAGAATGTTGATAATCCGCAAGTTCTAAGGGACTTTGTGAGAATTTTAGTGAAGAGCCCTTTGCCAATAGTCTTCCCCATACACCCGAGAACCAGAAAGAGACTGCAAGAATATGGTCTATGGAGCGATGTCGAAAGTCTCCCGCCGCAAGGGTATTTTGAGTTTCTAGCCCTAATGAAAAACTGCAAAGTCATCATGACAGACTCTGGCGGCCTTCAGGAAGAGGCAACACACCCCAAGATATGCAAGCCTGTACTAGTATTACGAACATCAACGGAAAGGCCGGAGGCTGTGATTTATGACTTTGCAAAGATTGTTGGCATAAACCCTGTTATTGTACTAGCTAAGCTAGAGAAGTTGCTTGGTGAAGAGGCAAAACTTCCCAATAAATCTCCCTTCGGTGATGGAAAAGCAGCTACGAGGATAGTTGACATCATCACGTCTAGGCTATAGCATAAAGCTGATTCACTCTTCTATTTTCTCCCCTTGTTCAGAGATAAATGCCCTACCACATTTATACGATGTCCCTAGGTCTAAGCACTAAACATAGCCTATATTATCCTCTCTATCCCACAATCTTCGCTGAAACTTAGGTTTTGGCACTAGGAAGTCCTCAAAACCGCCATACAAAAATCCCAACGTCAAAATGGCTGATAATGCTGGCGAGAAAATTCCAAATAGACAGCCTAACAAAAGCAACCTCAATAAACATGCTAAAAACTCTAACAAATAAACGCACAGGCAAACTCCTAGCATCAAAACTCAAAAGAGAAGGCATACTAGGTTAATATGCCGTATAGTTGCGCCATGATGCACGAATAATTCTTTTAAAGTTATTCCTCCGTTCTTTTTTATGGTTAACTAAGGTTAAAGAGCTTGAAGCTGGCCTTTCCTTTGAGAGGCGAGCACAACCTAGACTCGTAGAAATGTTTAAATCTCCAGGAGAGATTTGATCGCTAGGTAATAGTGATGTCTGATGATTTGGCAATACTTAAGGAGATGCTCTTCAATTTTTAGATACCTGAATGATGGGATGGTTTATTAGCTGCTTAATCACATTTAATTATGGGCTTACAACTCCATGTGGGCGGCTGATGGGAGTTTTAAAGTTAAGGCGGCTGTTTGGAACCCGGCGAAGCCGGGGAACAGAACACTTTTGGAACTCTTAGTCGATACTGGTGCAACATACACCGTCATACCCGCCAGCGTCCTCAAGTCACTTAATGTGGAGCCCATCAGATCCATTGGGTTGAGACTGGCCGATAATAGAGTCATCGAAAAGCCTTTAGGCGAAATAGGCATCGAGATTGAAGGCTATAGAGCAAGCGCCACACCCGCCATCTTCGGCGATGAGGGCATCCACCTGCTCGGCAGCGTAACAATGGAGCAGCTGGGGCTAGCCCCCGACCCCATTTCTAAAAAATTGAAGCCAACCGAAGCACTATTAATGCACACAAAAGTCTACTAAATGCCTGAAGGTGGTGTAGCGAAGATGGGCCACGTATTCGTAAGGGCTAGGTTTAGAGGAAAAAGCCTGTTAGAGGTAGACAAGATGCTAGTGGACACCGGATCCTCCTCCACGGTAATGCCCTTAATGTGGCTGAGAAATACTTTATTGAAACACCCTTTGAAGCCGAGCTGAAGCTAGGTGATGGTAGAGCCGTAAGGGCGCTTGGGGTGTTTAGTTGGTATACATTTGCCAAAGTGAAGCTCTACAGCCCAAGCGACCAATCGAAGACCATTGATTTGGATCTTATAATTGATACTGGATCCACTTACACATGGGTTAAACGGACGAGGCTGGGCAGTTTAGGTCTTAAGCCTACAGGCAGAAGGATGTTTAAAACCATTGAAGGCAAACTAGTTGAGCGGGAAATTGGCGAAGCCCTAATGGCGAAGCCCTAATCGAATGTGAAGGGGAGAGGGCCACAACCATAGTTGTCTTCGCCGAGGAGGGGATGTTGAGGTTTTAGGCGTATATGCCCTAGAAAGCCTAGGCCTAGAAGTTGACCCAACAACAAAAGAATTAAGGAAATCCGAAGCCATATTGGCACTATAGCCAATAATATTACCACAACCACGTTCCCATGGGATTCATCAAATGGCCCAGCTCATCTGAAGTTAGAAATTTATTGCAGCATTAATGCCTGTCCATCCTAAACAGCAATTGTAAAGCTTTCCGAAGCTTATGGGAACCGAAAGAAAACTGAGAAAAAGCGAAAGACCATAAACTTGGAAGAGATCAGCTCAAAAATCACCAAAACCCATCTGATACAATTTAGCTTTTTGGCAAAATTTAAATCAGACAAGGATTATATCCCAAATCATAAAATAATATTTGGGGAGAGCTCCTCCATGCATAGGATCAGGCCATAGGCGCAACCCTTCTCGCAATCTCAATCCTCATAATAATCGCCTACATCTGGATGATGTTCTTCCCGCCACTAGCCGGAGCAGACATAATCCTCCTAAAACTAACAGGAACCATCGCCGTAGCCGCCATATTCGCTATACTAGCCTGGATAGGCTACACCCTTGCCACAACGCCACCGCCAAAACCCATAGAGGAAATAGAAAAGGAAATAGAGGAAGAACTGAAAAAGGCCGAGGCAGAAACCGCCGAGAAGAAGCAAAGCGAATCCAAGCCGGAATAAAGGAAGCCTCAAAAAGCATAAAACATCCCAGCCAAATTATCTCCAGCAACAGCTATAAATAAATTATAGGGGGGCGGCTGAAAGGAAAGGTGAATTTGTAACTAAAAATGGGAATACTTAAATAAGTGGGAAATATATTTAGGTGGGATAAAATGGAAACCGTTAAGGTTGACGGTAAGGGCAGAGTGGTTATTCCCAAGAGCCTCCGAGAGAAGGCAAAGATAAGGGAGGGGGGCTACGTTAAAATAAGGGCTGAAGAAAAAGCGATAATTGTCGAGCCAGTCGAATCCATCGCCGACAAATACTACGGCGCCTTCAAAATAGAGAAGTGGCCCGAGGATCTAGACGACTTCATAGCGCAGGTTATGAGAAGATGGTGGACCCTGAAAGCTACATAGACACTAACATATTCATATACTGGCTGGGCAACCACCCAACCTTCGGCGAAAAAGCCCACCAATGGATAAAAAAGGTTGAAGAAGCCCCACGTGGAAAATATGCAACCTCCAGCCTAACAATATATCAAACATTAGTGATAATTGCGGGCTTAACGGGCAAAAACCCAAAAGACCAAAAACTAGCCGAAGAAATAACCCACTCAATAACAGCCCTCCCAGGCCTAAACATAATCCCCATAACCCAAAAAGACATGACCCAAGCAGCAAGCCTAATGAAAGAATACGAACTAGACTACGAAGACGCCCTACACCTAGCAGCTGCACTAAAAAGCAAAGCCAAAGAAATAATATCAAACGACCAGGACTTCGACAAAACACCCCTAAAAAGAAGGTTTTAGGCGCACTGGATAAAGCCAGATGCCTCAATAGTATAAGCGATACTTGTTCCTGTAAAATCCATCATCCATCATATTGTCTTGATATTCGTAAAGCTTAATAAAATGTTAAGGTTTTCTATTTTGTTAGATTACTATGTGGATTTCTAAATGGCTTGGCGAGTGCTATTCCAGACTTTACCTAAGGTTTAGCCAGGAATTGTTCACTTTCTCCGAGGCCGGGGAGCTTTTATCCCTCGATGAGAATAGGCTTTCCGTTGCCTTTAGCAAGCTCCATTCTAAGCGACTTCTAAACATCTTCGACCGCGGAAAGCCTAGGCTTTATAGGCTTTTAAATCCTGAAAATTTCCTTCTCCTAGCCTCTGGAGCCGTGAAGAACGTTGAAAAAATCGCCTCTGAGCGCTATTTAAGGCTGATACTTGACTGTTTAAGGGTTCTATTGAAAACCATGAATCTGGAATCCTTCGCCGTCTATGGCTCCGTGGCCCGCGGATCTCCATCCCAATACAGCGACGTCGACATCCTCCTAGTTTCAGATTCGCTGGAGGGAAGCCTAGGCTCAAGAATGGAGAAACTGTATCATTTGGAGAAAACGCTGGAAGAAGAGCTTAA
>Ga0272449_1004016_pt1 | contig 12249 bp, 12 predicted proteins | sample YNPCB0241_FD_198679 | JGI IMG/M metagenome (GOLD analysis project Ga0272449, IMG submission 198679) | Hot spring sediment microbial communities from Yellowstone National Park, WY, United States - YNP-CB-024-1 | ecosystem: Environmental > Aquatic > Thermal springs > Hot (42-90C) > Sediment...
GGGAGATCGTAACGAATACGGATATATCCAGATGGTTTCACAGGAATATTGTGGCAAAGGAACTACAATACATAAAGAAGATATTCATTGAGGCACAGAGGGATGGGGTGATTACAGACAGATATAACCCCATTATTCTTATGATTTTCTGCCTTGGGGCTATGATGTTCATTCTCGCCGGCTCCTCTATGGTGGACAGTTCTATTGGGGAGGAATTTACGATTAGAGGATCAACGCTGGAAAAGATAGAGATCATAAAAGAACTCATATTGAATGGGATAATCAAAAGGTAGAGTTATATCTTTACAATCCCCATCTCAACCGCCCTCCGCACAACCTCTGCCCTCGATGATGTGCCAAATTTCTTATATATTTTCGAAAGGATTGTCTTTACATACCTGTATCTAATCTTTAATGCCTCGCTTATCTCCCTGTTCGTAAGCCCTCTTGCAAGGATCTCGATTACCTCTATCTCTTCTCTGCTCAAATCTATACTAACCTTTTCATCTGTGGATTCCCTTTTATTTGCTATGAAATAGTTCAAAAATCTCTTAGCCATATCCGGAGAGATAACGGCACCGCCACCCAGAACTTCAATAATGGAATCTTGAATATACTTCAAAGAATTCTCCTTCGTAATATAACCCGATGCACCAAGCTTGAGTGCCTTAAACAATCTATCCTCATCAGAGAAGGCTGTTAGCATAATTATTTCCACAGAGGGGGATCTCCTCTTGATCTCACCTATTATATCTATACCGCACCCATCCGGAAGCTGAATATCCAGAAGAATAATATCATACTCCTGACTGCACCTCTTATCCATATAAGCCTTGATTGTCTCATAAATATCAATTCGGTCATATAGACTATTTTTACTCAAGAAACGCTTTAAGGAGTTAGCGTACCTCTGATTATCCTCTACAATGGCTATACTTATAGCTTCCATATATGCTACCCGACTCAACAATGTAACTCCTGCCCGATTACCCTTAACACCTTAAACTCAAGTGACATACTACATCTTCTCTATCTCTTCAAGGAGTACATCTAAGACCTCATCCTTTGAGATCTTTCTCAACACCTTCCCATTCCTGAATAACAGGGCATCATACTTACCGAAAGCCACGCCAATATCAGCCATCCTCGCCTCGCCAGGTCCGTTCACCTCACAACCCATTACCGCTACCTTTATATCTCTTTTGATATTCCTGACCCTCTTTTCGAGTTCATAAGCAACTCCTATTACATCCCCATTCGTCCTACCACAGGTTGGGCAGGAGATTACATCTACACCACCCTTCCTAATACCCAGATATTTGAGTATCTTCTTTGCTACCTCCACCTCTTCAACAGGGTCAGAAGAGAGAGATACCCTTATTGTGTCTCCAATCCCTTTATAAAGCAATACACCAATCCCTATGGAGGACTTTATCGCCCCTGAAAGGGCAGTTCCCGCCTCTGTAATACCGAGGTGAAGAGGGAAATCATAAATCTCAGAAAACCTCTCGTAAACCTCTATGGTCTCCATCACATTGCTGGACTTCAACGAGACCTTGATATTCTCAAACTTAGCCGATAAGAACAGGTCTATGTAACTCTTCGCAACTGAGAGCATCCTGTCCACAATACTCTGAGATCTATCTGAAGACTCTGGAAGAGAGCCACTATTTATACCTATTCGTATTGGAACATTGTAATCAGATGCCACATTTAATATCTCCATCACTCTATTATTAGAACCTATATTCCCTGGATTTATCCTGATGCCATCTGCACCACTTTTTATGGATTTTATAGCCAGTCTATAATCAAAGTGTATATCCGCAACCAGAGGCACACCTAAAAGCTCAGACTTGATATCCCTGATTGCTTCCGCCGCCTCTTCCGTATTGGCTGCCACCCTCACGATATCACAACCAGCAGTCATAAGCCCCTTTATCTGATTGACTGTGGACTGGATATCCTCAGTTCTGGTATTGCACATAGACTGAATTGATATGTCTGCATCCCCCCCAACATAGATACTACCCAGTCTTATTTTTCTGGTCTTTCGCCTGATAATCAATATTCTTCACCACCTTCATCGGCGTTATTCTCTAAACCCTTTTGCATCTCTATTGCCTTCTTCTGTATCTCTATAGCCTTCTTCTGCATATGTAACATCTGCTTCTGCGCCTCGTCCATAGCATCTGTCACATCATCTCCCGAACCTTCACCCTGAGTTCTTACACGCTGAACATCCTTTACAACCGGAGGGTTCTGTTGTGGAGTAGGGCTAAACTCAGGGAAGTCCCTCGCCTTCGCAGGGGCGGGCTTGAACTTAATAACCTTCTCTGAGGGATCTTTAGTCGCAGGGTTTTCGGGCTTTGATAATGGCTTATTATACTCATCAATAATTGCAAGTATCTTCTTCATAATATCCTTCTTTATCTCCGGGTCGAGGTCTGATACCTTTATCTGTTTGGTGAGGGCATAGATGGTAGTAAATGTCTTATTTATCCTGTCCTTGCGCTCTTTATACTCCTGCGTTGTCAACTTACAGGTATTGTAGTCATTACACAGGGACACCTGCTGGTCTTTCAAAAACTGCATAAACTCACTCGCCTCCTGCAATACTCTGGTCTCATTCTTGTAGCTCCCCTCTGCGGTTGCTATCTGAGTTACAGAACCCTTCACACTCGCCGATACATCCTCTGCCTGATATTTTATGACATTCTCCCTGCAATTCTCCCTCACAATCACCCCAATAGGCTCGGGACAGCGATATTCAGAGTATTGAAACTCAGGAGGGACATAATTTGGTGATGGACAGGAGTACAAAAATAAACCCAATGCAACAAGTATAAATTCTCTATAAATCCGTCTCATTTGATACCTCCTCTCTATTCCTCTAATAAAATAACCTCTCCATTCTGTCAAAGATATTTTAATATAAATAAAAACTTCCAAAGACATCTCTGCCTCAGAAGTGTTTGAAGGAGGTGTATTTGCCTCTGACACCGAGCAATTGCAATGCTGAGCCTCTTGTTATATTTCCAATCACGACAAAATTACTCTCCTCTATTAGAGATTGAGGTGTATTCGACCTTAAAGTTACGAGGAGTCTGTAATCCTCCCCACCACTTAAGAGAAACTCGAATATATCGAGCCCGTGTCTTTTACAAAACTCCTTCAAAACATCCGAAACAGGAATCTTATCTACATCTATTCTCGCCCCACATCTACTCGATTTGAGTATATGTCCGAGGTCCCCAATCAAGCCATCACTTATATCAATCGAAGATGTTACATAGTCCCAGATTCTACTCTTATAATGGGGCCTTATTTCGGGGCTCAAAAACCTTTCTATAAGTCTTTCATATCCTCTCTTCTCAAGTCCCTTCGAAAGGATAAATAGGCCGGCAGAAGAATCCCCGATTGGGCCATCTATGGCAATCAGATCCGATGGTGATGCCCCATTCCTCCCTCTGAAATTCCCCTTTTTAAAACTGCCCAGAAGGAATAGATCAAAGAAGCATCTGTCCTTGACTGCAGAGACATTCCCTCCCGATAGCTCTATCTTATAGGCGTTCAATTCGTCAATGATGCCATCTATATATCTTGAGATAAAATTTGCCTTTCTTTTATCTCCCATATTCACACCCACTGATAGAAAGGCAGCAACTCCCTCCCCTCCCTTTGAGAACAAATCAGAGATATTTGCCCTCACCAATTTGCGACCTAATTGATAAGCAAATCCCCACCTCATCTTGAAGTGTACATCCTCCACGGCGGAATCCACAGTTATAAGGGCATCTCTACTGATTCTCAAAATGGCACAGTCATCACCAATTCCTAACAGAACCCCTCTATTTTTTATCTTTACTCTCTTCCTTATACGCTCTATAAACTCAAATTCGTCCATATCCTCTACTTACAAAAGGGGTTTGAAGATATCTCTAAGGGGTAGCTCTTTGCCTCTTCTATAAAATCGCCAATCTGCGAACACTTGTAGGGGTCAATTATCAGCCCGCCCTCATCCTTACGAGAGAGAGAACTCCTCAAAAATACGGCGGATTGATACTGTGCCGACTCCCTAACCCCTTCTGTAAAACTCTTCAGATAGAATATATGCTCGGCGGGGTCAAACTGGTAATAACCCGAAGAGAGGCTCTTGCTATGATATGAACCCCAGTGAGGAGATCTCACCTGTGGAATACCCTCTATCTCCCTCAGGGCATCAACCTGCTCAAGTCTCATAAAGTGCCCCAGCATCTCCGTACAATTGTGGGGTACTACCCTGTCGTTTTTGGCTGCCTGAATCAGCACATTCATATTCACCCCATCCTTCACATAGTATCGCTTTGTAAAATTCAAAACCTCTATCTCATCCACAAGGGTTTGAATAGATAGAATAAATGGCAGATACATATCGTTCAACTCCCATATCTCGCCATTCTCGGAAAGATCCATAGACAAGAGTTTGTAAAAGGCGGCAGCGGGCACATTGAAGACAGCGGATTTGAATTCGTTTATCACTGACACAATAGATATTCCGAGATAAGAACCCAGAGATTGAGAAGTAAACAGGGAGTTGTCTATATCGATATCCTTAATATTATCCCCTGATTCAGAGAGAATCACACTCCCGTTATCGTCAGATCTGGAAGGGACTATATCAATATCCAACCCCTTCAGTGCCTTATAAAATGCAATTGTATCAATCGCGGACTGTCTTAGCCAGTTCACAGTGGTCAGCATATCATCGGGCTTGATAAAATCGAGGGACTGGGTATTACAAAAGAGTCTTCCATCCTCACATCTCGGCTTACCAGAGCGAATTCCGTGCCCTATTATGTCAATCCCACCAATGGCAAAGCCGAAGGAGGAAAACATCCCGGCGAGTGCCATAGATGTCTCCTTGCAAACCTGAAAGGCGTGCTGAAAGAGGACAAATGGGGCAGGAGAGAATAGACCCTTTGTATCATCCCTTACGGGGAGTATGAGTATAAACTGCACTCTATTCTTACCCAATGGCTTATAGTCAGACAGATTCACATCATAATTGATTCTATTCTTATCATTCAGGTAGTTTGGTGAATCATAGTAACCAATTACAATCGAATCTACATTGGTGAAATCATAGTCATAAAACTCATCTATGCTCTTTATATCCTCTGCACAGGGTAGATACTCCATCATCTTCTTCGTGAGCTTTCCGTCTCTTCCCACAGGCTTGAAGACATCCGTAATCTCTACATTAAAATTAGATATCTCATCAATCTGCTCTTTTATCCTCTTCAATATTCTGTAGTTATACCCCGTCTTGAACCTCGAAAACATTACTATACTATCCCTCGGGATATGTAGTTTATTCTCAATGGCATCAAACACATCCACCAGGGACTCCCTGTATGCCTCCAGTTCCGGATATCTGGACTCAACAGACCTCTTCTGCTTTATTGCCTCGAAATTCAAGGGGGTGGATATACACTCCTCCTCCTTTACAACATTCCCGTTTTTGTCCTCTATCTTTACCTTGAGTCTATCAGTAATGAAGAATACATATTCACTTCCCTCATCAAGTATCTCAATCACCTGTGCAACAAGCAAACCTGAATCACTAAAGTGAATCTCAAGAGGCACAATACTCTTCTGTATCACCTCTTCATCACTCTCGTTCATAAGTGTATCCAGCGGTATCAGAAACAGAAAGTCTTCCTTGAAATCTCTTCTGTTGAACTTTTCCTTCACTATCGGAGTAATCCTGAAATTCCCCTCGGTATCACTCGGGTCTATGAACCTCGCAAGGAGGATAGAGAATGTAGGGAATCCATTCAGTTCATTAATACCATTTAGTAAGACATCCTTAGGATAGTTCAAACTGATGCCTGTAGGAGAATGAGGGTCTAATCTGGTATAATAGTCATTGGGGAATGGGAAGATCTCTGCCGAAAAAGTGAGACCTGTCTTATTTGCCGGCCCATAAACAGCCTTGATATTACTTTCACACTTCACTGAGACATCACTTATATCTCCCACATCAGATATAGAATCTACCAGTACTTCTGCATCTGATACATCCAAAGATATTACATCATAAGTATCCGCATTCTCCTCAGAGGATTTGCAATTCAAGAGGGAAATACTAACAACGATCAGAACGAAAAACATCCCTTTCATAGATTACCTCTCGACAAGTAAATTTGAAAGATTAATCGAATATGAGTCTCAAAAATCATCCTTTGCCTTCGGACGATTCTCAACAGCCTCGACCTTCTCTTCGATGAGTCTTTTTGTCATCTCAAAATTCTTCAGCATCCCCTTATTTACGAATAGAATTCCGACCCTGTCTTCACAGGAGAGGAGGGCATTATAATACTTTGGATTAGACGACCTCATCTTTACACTCATACCCTTGCATCTACCCTCAATGACCTTTGTGTCAAATGGGATACTCTTCTCTGCTTTTCCCATAAATCTCTTATAATACTTTTGCACATCAGGTTCGCAGGATTTATTCATAAATGCGATATATCCGACATTGATAATAGAAGGTTCTTCCTTATTATAGCAAAGTGCCTTCTCCTTTGTGAGAGCCACACTCTCAATCTCAACACCCTCACAGTTTTTATAATCCTCGGAATCAACAGTAGTATTGACTACATCCAATTTCAATTTGTCAAATAAAAAGTCTGCGGTGTGAACATACTCCTGGTGCTCAATGGAACACTTTCGGGATATACTGAAGGCTGCATCAGAGGCCAGATCCTGTACAATATACTTAAAGACAAGCCCTGCACCCTCTTCGAATTGAAAATCATCCTCTGTACCCTTCAAGGGAAGAGGTAGAGATATAGCAAGAATAATTACTAAACTACTTAAGTACTTCATCAAGAATACCATTTATAGTTGATACTATCTTACCCTCCATCACCTTCAATAAGAAGCTGAGGCTCAAATCTCCCTCTACGGAATTGTCAGTGATTAAAAAACTCCCCTTCGCCCCTGAACCTTCGAATACAAGTTTATAATCCCCCTCCCATTTGTAGTCGATCTTCAAATTATACTCCTGAGAAAGTTTTGGTATCATCCTCTCAATCCTCTTCTTCGCCTCATCCCTTCCAAGGGAGTGACTCTTACTTATGTGTGCCATAACACCTCCTTTGAATGATTGAGATAATATCAAAAAGAACAAGAAATGTAAAATATTTACAAACACATACATTTTTAAGATTTAAATTTCCCTAATTTGTGTTAATGATAATCTCCCTATGAAGTACGAGCTCAAAGACTGGAAGATAGCAGGTTTCTCATTATCGGTAGCGATAATAATTTTATTATTCTATTTTATAGATTTTGGTGAGGCGTTCAGGGCTTTCTCTCAGGTCAAACCATTAGAATTATTTATAGTCTTCATATTGAATTTTGTAGTAATTCTTTTCAAGAGTATGAGATGGCAGGTCTTGCTGGATCCCCGGCCCAGACTTGTTGTTTTATATCTGACCAATCTCATAGGTTTTATGGCAAACACCATACTACCTGCAAGGGCCGGAGAGCTCGTCAGGGCATTGATACTCGGTAAAAAAGAGAATATCTCCAAGACCACTGTAATCGGCTCCGCCGCCCTCGACAGGATATTCGAAGGTATAGGGATGTTCATTCTACTCGTAATAATGCCTCTCATTATGGACACACCCGACTGGATGAAAAAAGGGACTCTGGGATTTATAATATTCTTTTCCATACTATTGATAGGACTAATACTATTTATGAAGGTAAATCCCGACACAATAATAAAATACATCCCTCTATCCCACAAAACAAACACCTTCTTAAAAGGGGTTCTCGAAAAACTACAAAAGGGATTCGAGGCAATCAACAATATTAAGACATCATCTATAGCCACCATACTCTCCCTTCTGGGCTGGATAGTCCAGGTTCTAATGATTCATTTTGTGATACTCTCCTTCGGTATACACATTTCACCCCTTGCGGCACTGATGACCCTCTTATCTGTCAACATAGCCATAATGATCCCTGCCGCACCGGGCTCCCTCGGGACATTCGAACTCGCCGTAGTGCTCGCCCTCGGATTCTTCAACATAGAAAAATCGCTCGCATTATCAATTGCTCTTACATATCACTTTATCCAACTTATACCTGTAACTATCGCAGGGGCAATCTCAATCCCCCTTATGGGGATGAAGTTTAAGGATATTGACACAGATATTTCTTAGAGTCGAGGTCTATTATGAAGTCAAAAGTCTTTTTCACCAATTGCAGGGCAAGCCCGAAGAAGAATCTGCTCGAGAAGTTAAAGACCCTCTATGTGAGGGCTGAATTTGACAGAGTATTCGATGAAAACGACAGGATTGCTGTAAAGGTTCACTGGGGTGAGAAGGGGAATACATCATTCATCCCTGTACCCTTTATAAGGACCATTGTAGACGAGGTGAAAAAGTCCTCTCCCTATGTGTTTGTAACTGACACCAATACTCTATATACAGGGGAGCGCAAGAATGCCATAGAGAACATAAGAACCGCCGCTCACAATGGTTTTACCCTCGAGAGTCTGGGGGTACCAATCATAATCGCTGACGGACTCGTAGGGACAGACTCAGTAGAGGTCGAGATCAACAGGGAGTATATAAAAAAGGCAAAGATTGCGGGCTCTATATTCCATTCGACAGGTATGGTTGTAATATCACACTTTAAGGGGCATATGCTATTCTCATTTGGCGGGGCGATCAAGAACCTCGGTATGGGTTGTGCTACCTCGGCAGGGAAACAGGTACTTCACAGCGACATCAAACCCTCAGTGGATCCAGAACTATGCAGGGGCGATTCCATATGCATAAGACACTGTCCTGTCAAATGCATTTCTCTAAGAGAAGACAAAAAGGCATATATAGACCAATCAAGATGCATCGGTTGTGGAGAGTGTATAGTAGTATGCCCGCACAGGGCTATCCCCGAAAACTGGAAGACATCTAGTGAACCACTCCAGTGTAAGACGGCGGAATACGCCCTTGCGGCCGTATCTAATAAAAAGGGCAAGGTAATCTACTTCAATTTTTTGATGAACATCACAGCTGACTGTGACTGCTGTGACTGGAGTGATAACAGACTCACACCCGACATAGGTATACTGGCTTCAAAAGACCCTGTTGCTATAGATGAAGCCTCAATCTATCTCTTCAACAAGGCCCCGATTTCATCCCTCTCGGTGATGGAGAGACATCAGGGCCTAAACGATAAACTAAAGGCGCTGAGACCAAAGATAGACTACACTATCATACTCAGACACGCAGAAGAGATTGGATTGGGTAGTAGGGATTTTGAGTTAATCGAGATAAATTGAGAGATTACCCTATTTTTCAACAGGGAAGCCTATCTCCTTTTCAAGCTCCTCAAAGATCTTAATAAACTTTATCCCCATACCGGGTGGCAGATTCGGATTGCTACTGAACTCCCTCCTCCATATCACCTCTGAGGGAATCACAAACTCCTGACCTGAGGTAATGGACTTCCATCTCACCTTTACAAAGTCCCCTATAGGGAGTGGAGAGAAGGTCTTGATAAATGCACCACCTCTGCCAATATTAAGCATCTCCACATACATAGTAACGGTCTTACCTTCGAGCCAGCATCTGCTTTTTAAAGGGTATCTCTGAAATCTTCTTCTTTCTTTATACATATCTTCACTATCCACGAATGACCTCCCCAATACATTAATAATATAGTGATTTTAATCACAATTGTCAAATTTTTTGAAATTTTTCACAACCACAATATAAGTTAAACACCTTATATCAAATCTTACACCAAAGACTGAATTTTCACCACTGAGTCAGGACTTTCAAAAACTCACAAATAAGGTTTTTGCAGGAGGATTTATTAGGAATATCAGGACAGGACTTGCCAATAAGAGAAGAGGACGATTAGAAAATGAACTCAACAAAATAATTCCTGAGATTATAAAACTGGGCGTCGAAAAGATTATACTATTTGGCTCACTCACCTCGGGGGAGATACACAAATCGAGCGACATCGATATTATGATTGTCAGGAAGGCCGATAAAAAATTTCTGTATAGAATAGACGAATTCTACAGATATCTGAACCCCGAAGCAGCAATAGATATACTGGTCTATCCGCCAGAAAAGTTTGAGGAAATAAAAGACAATAACTCATTCATAAAATCAGCCATCAGTAAGGGGAGAGTTATCGATGAAAGAGAATAAACAAGACACAAAGAGGTGCTCTTAAAAGATGATAAAGAACTATGACTGAAATTTAAGTTTATTCTTCAAAATAGTTTCAACCTAATCTGAGCGATCTTTTTGTTTTTAAAGGTCAAATTTTGTACTAATAATAAGAGTGAAAAGAGGAAGAGATGACCTCTCCCTCGCTTCTTCACCCATTAGGTGAAAGGAGAAAATCTATGAGTAATAAATCAAACACAGCGTTAAAAATCAACAAAATTCAACCAAAATTACCGGGCGTGGTGGTATGTCTTTATTCAAGCGGTATAGAGATATGACGGGTAGCTGCGATACACTTATGGAGATTTTTAGAGACCTTCGCAGGAGTGAGAAAGTGGTAGGAGTTTATAATTTGTGAAGCAGTTATTATGCTATTTTATGGAAGGAGAACCGTTAACCTTGACGAGGTTTGATGAGTTAAAAAAGGATGAGGCGTATGCTTGGATAATAGAGATGGGAAGAGATGAGATAATATCATCTCATTCGAAAATCAAAAGGGGAAGTGTGTTTAAAGAATAAAAATCAGAGCCTCATAGCCAAAAAATTCATATAGAGTTGCTCAAATTTTCAATTATTTTGTTGAAAAGGGCATATGAAAATCCCTAATTGCATGCAAATTTCTTGACATTACTGGAATTGATTGGTAATAGATTCAATATGTTTAAAGAATTGCGCAGTTTATGGTATAGTTAGCTTGGGTTATTTATAAGGAGGGAGTAAGATGAAGAGATTATTAGGAAGCCTTAAAAAAGTGCGGTATTTTTTTATTATCTTTCTTTTAACAATTTCTGCGGGTTGTGGAGGAGCGGATACATCAAGTGGTTCTAATAAGGATGTGGATCATAGTGATATTAAGATTTCGGATATAAAGGATTTGGGAGATTCAACCTCTGAGTTAGGAGATGTATGTATACCGAACTGCTCAAATAAGAAGTGTGGGGATGATGGTTGTGGAGGGAGTTGCGGAGATTGTGGAGCAAATGCCCTGTGTAAAGGCGGGGAGTGTGCCTGCATATCAGGTTATGAAAACTGTGATGGATTATGGAATAATGGATGTGAAGTGAATCTGTCCACTGACAATATGCACTGTGGTGACTGCGTAACGAGTTGTGGGGAGAACTCCATATGTGATAACAAGGTGTGTAAGTGTAAGACAGGATTTGCCAATTGTAATAACCTCTGGGTAGATGGGTGCGAAGTGGATCTTTCAAAACCTGAGAGCTGTGGCACTAACTGTTCTGATATAACAAATTGTGGGAAGAATTCAATTTGTAACTCAGGGCTGTGTGAGTGTCTACCTGGATATGGCAACTGTGACAGGTTGTGGGGAAGCGGGTGTGAGACTGATTTGAATACAGATCCAAATAACTGTGGAGGGTGTGGCAAGATTTGTGGTTCAAACGCCCTCTGCCAGAGTGGTGCCTGCGTATGTCAGACAGGTTTCGCTGATTGTGATAAGGATATGAGTAATGGATGTGAGGTGGATCTGAATTCCATCTACTCCTGCGGCACATCCTGTACAAATATTGTAGCATGCTCATCTGAGAATGGATTCAATCCTGTATGTATTGGAGGTATCTGCAAACTCTCCTGTAATAGTGGATATTCGGATTGTAATCAGATGATAGGACTCTCCGATGGTTGTGAGACTAACCTGAATAGCCCATCTACCTGCGGGATCAGTTGTTCAGATGTAGTATATTGCGGGAAAAACTCTGTCTGTGTAAACGGGAAGTGTGATTGTCAGAAGAACTATATGAACTGTGATGGATCCTGGGATAATGGTTGTGAGACAAGAGTCCTTGATGATGTAGATAACTGTGGAGAGTGCGGAAACAGGTGCGGTGCAAATTCTATCTGTGATAATTTTAAATGCAGATGTATCGAGGGGTTTGGTAATTGTGACAACAAGATTGAGAATGGATGTGAGACTGATCTAAATAACATAGAAAGTTGTGGTACGAGTTGTTACAATAGAGTGGGTTGTTCTACAGAGAAT
>Ga0272449_1004017_pt1 | contig 12247 bp, 15 predicted proteins | sample YNPCB0241_FD_198679 | JGI IMG/M metagenome (GOLD analysis project Ga0272449, IMG submission 198679) | Hot spring sediment microbial communities from Yellowstone National Park, WY, United States - YNP-CB-024-1 | ecosystem: Environmental > Aquatic > Thermal springs > Hot (42-90C) > Sediment...
GTGGAGGTGGGCTCTATCTGAAGGTTGTTTTTTCCAAGACTGTTGAGGTTGTAGGGTCAAACGGAGTGGCTGTAGCCGTTGATATAAACGAGAACAATATTGCCTTCGGCTCAATGGAGTGTGTTAACAACATAAAGACTGGGGAAAGAGCCATAAGGACAGCATACTTCCTCAAACGTAGAAGACTACAGTCCAGACCTAGACTGAACGAGAAACCGTTGATGGCTAAGTACAGAGGTAGGGAATACAGGAGGGTTGAAGACATCTACCACAAGCTCGCTAACCAGATAATCGATGAAGCAAAGGAGCTGAAAGCTTCAACAATCGTACTAGAGGAACTTGCGAACATAAGGAAGAGAATTAGACGTTCAAAAACCATAAACGGTAGACTGAACAGGTGGAGTTTCAGAAAGCTCCAAGGAATAATGGAATATAAGGCGAAGCACGCTGGATTGAACGTTATCTATGTTAATGCTAAGGGGACTTCAAGCCTATGCCCGATATGTGGGGGAAAAATAAGCCCGAATGGGTATAGGCAGCTGAGGTGTCTTAGTTGTGGGTTGGAGGAGGATAGGGACGTTATAGCGGTGAAGAACCTCCTCCGAAGATACCAGATGGATGTGGGGGCTTCGTCCGTTCACCCCGAAAGCCCTCCCATGAAAGGAGGAGGGAAGGAATGAAAGCTAACGCTAGACCAGAACGGTGTGGCTGTCTATTTGTAGCTCAGGAGAATAAGGTGGTTGGGATAGTTACGGAGAAAGACCTGGTGAGACGTGTTTTGACAGGCGGTGCGGACCCTGGGAGGATTAGGGTGGCCGATATAATGTCATATCCGATTATCTCGGTCGAACCTGATACCTCAGTGGATGACGCTCTCCAGATTATGGCGGGTAATGGTTTGAGGAGGCTTCCGGTAATACATGAGGGTAGGCTGCTCGGCGTCGTCACGATAGACAGGCTGGCAGTGGCCATGGCTGGGCAGAGGCAGTTATATGAGGAGTTGCTTAAGGCGATCCTCGAGGCTTCAAAGCCGCCCGAGAGTAGTTATATCGGATGAAGCTGGGTGCTAGGCCCTCTTTTTCCTTCCGGTCCTCCTCGCAGCTATTAGGCCTACCTTCCTACCCGGCGGCGCAGTACGGGAGACTGTCTCTGGCCTACCAATCCTCTTGTGGCTCCCACCACCAAATGGATGAAAGGCAACGGCCATGGCTACCCCCCTTGTCTTAGGCCAGTAACGATGCCTCGCCCTCATGAGATGGTACTTGGTTCCAGCCTTTAGGAATGGCTTGTCAACCCTGCCGCCGCCCGCCACCGTACCCACTAAGGCTAGGGAGTTGCTGGGTAGCTCAATATCCTTCTTTGAGGGAAGCCTCACAACCGTCCTGTCACCCATCTGGGCCACTATCGTAGCATATCCTCCGGACGACCTGACCAGCTTGCCGCCGTCGCCGGGCTGTCTCTCAATGACAGATATGGTGGTGCCCTCAGCCAGTTTTCCCAAAGGCACTATGTTCCCCGTCGCCGTCTCCGCCTCCCATCCCAATGCTATCCGCTGCCCCACATACATTCCCTCGACGGCTGGGATGGCGAACTCAACACCGTCAGCCCTCACCTGAGCCACTGGAGCACCTCTTGCAGGATCGTGGACTATATCCTCGATAAGACCTGATTTGATTACACCGCCTGCTATGAGATGTGTTGGATAGCCGACTGTGAATCTCCTGGCAAGGGATGCTCTGAACCTTGGTGATCCCCTTCCAATTCTCTGCGCCCTAATTCTCCTACCCATCTAGCCCACCCCTAGAAGATGCCAAGCTTAACCGCCAGATCCGACGCCTTATACTCTGGCGCCAATGTTACGAAGGCCTTCTTCTCACCTCGCGGCGTAATCAGCGTGTTCACCTTCTTAACCCTCACCTCATACAGGTTCTCGACAGCCCTCTTTATGGATTTCTTATCAGCCCTAATATCAACTATGAAGACCAGCTTATTCTCCTTCTCTATCAGGCTGACCGCGTCCTGGGTTATAACAACCCTTTTGACGACATCCTGTAGATTCATTTTATCCTCGCCTCCAACGCCTCAAGAGCTGGTTGTGTGAAGATCACAAGCCTGCCGGGCTTACCGCCGGGCGCGAGGTGTAGGACGCTTAGGTTCCTAGCCTCCACCAGGTCCACCCCCGGTATATTTTCAGCGGCGCGTCCAACGCCTTTATCCTCGCCCACAACTATAAGGGGTCCCACCCGCCTCTTATACCGTCTACCCCTCATCTTCCCCTTGCCAGCCCTTATCTTCACCTGTCTGCATCTCTCCAGCTCGGCTGCCAGGCCGACGGATCTGAGAAACCTCTCCAGCTCGCTGGTCTTAGTGATGGACTCCAGCTCCTCCACTGCGACGAGGGGTGTGGCTAGGTTTTCAGGCAGTCTATGACCCCTATCAACCACATGATTTCTGGAGGCTGTGAAGGATAGGGCTGAGATCAGTGCCAGTCTCTTCTCCCTCTTATTGACTTGCTTGTAGATCTTCTTCTCGGGGACTGGTGGATGTGTCGGCCTACCGCCGACGGCGAAGGGTATCATGCCGCCGGACATGTACTTCTGCGTCCCACGGCCCTTGATCCTCGATATGCGGGCCATACCATACCCAGCCCCCCATGACTCCACCGAGTGCTTATGGCCCGAACCCCTAGAGCTTCCCTTAGGCTGGAGAGTGTGGGTTAGGAGGCTTATGTAGACCCGTCTCACCAGATCTTCTCTCCTGGGTGCGTTGAAGATCTTGGGGAGCTTAACGGTTGCCTCTGAAGATCCATCCAATGATAGTAGGGGGACCTCAAGATCGGCGCTGCCAGCCAGCTTCAAGAGCTCGGTTGTAAGGTTCACACCCTTACACCTCCACCATCGTTATCTCAGGTTTACCCAGGGGTGCTGGAGCTCTCGCTCCATGCCGGAGGAAAACCGGTCTCTTTGGCGTTCCCGGCACCGATCCTTCGACCACGATATAATCGGTCTTAACCAGTCCATACTTATGCCATCCCGATGCAGGGTTGATCTTGGATATGTCATCGGAGATAATGAGGATACGTTTGTTAAATTCTGTCCTCCTGTGATATCCCATCTGACCAGACCTTGGCACGGTGTACATCACGTAGTGGGGGTTCCAGGGCCCTATGGCTGCCACACCCCTCCTAGTCTTCCTTGACTTCCGCTGTAATATCGATACACCATATCTCTTTACAACGCCTTGAAAACCCTTCCCCTTGGTCACGGCTAACACATCTATAAATGCGCCCTCCTTGAAAACATCTCCAACCCTCACCTCGCCGCCCAGCTTTGAGAGAGCGTATTCAAAGGCCTTCTTCACATCACCGCCCACTTTTATCTCAGCTATATGGGGTGTCTTTCCAGCCCCGACAGCCTTCACATTGGTGGCGACTATAAGCCTTACCTCGGCCACATCGTTGAGGTCCACATTGGTATCCCTGCCGCCCGCTCTAAAGGTGGGGTTTCTCCGTCTAATATCGTTGTCAACTTTTTCATCCCATATCCTCCCTATATCAACCAGTCTTCCATCCTCAAGGCCGTAAAGGGCTACGCCTAGCACACGTAGTGGTGGTGCAGCCAAGACTGTGGCCGCAGACTGGACCTCAGACCCTGTGGTGGGAGTATTGGGCCTGTTATCGATATAGTGGACTGCTGTCATACCAACCTTATAGGCTATGAATCCCAGAGGACCCTCGCCAACATCCACCTGTGGCCAGTATTTCATACGTGGAAGCAGTCTTGCAGACCTTCCCCTAGGCAGGTATGCCAGCGACCCATGCCTAGGCCTTGAGTATTTTCTCCTACCCAATTTACCGCTACCTGACATCCCCGGCCGATAGCAGGATAAATAGATATTGCCGCCGTCAACGCTTATCAATAAGCTGGAACCTTATACCATGGGTGCACGGGTGTTTGGCTAGGGAGTTGGCTGAGGAGGTTGTGGCTCTCATAGAATCGCCTGATGTAGTGGGCTTGGCAACCCATAGGCACTATCCCCATGAGAGGATGATCTACTCAAGGTTTGGGAAATGCGGCTTCTCAATAGATGTTGTAAGGCTTGAGAACGGTAGGAGGATGCTCCTTTCTCTCTTGGTGGAGGCTGAGGCGGACAGGCCCAGCGGGCCAATCATGGATTTCAACATGCTCCCTGGAAAGGTAACTCTCACATTGGCGAGGTTTGGGGATGGGGTGGAGCATACGGTGAAAACAGGCCGGTACTCGGATGGGAGGGAGTTCTTCGCAGCCGTCGAAGCTGTCAGGCAGGCATTCTATAGAAAGTATACCGCCCTGAAGCTCAAGACGCCATCTATGGCCGCCGAGGTGGGTGAGGAGGTATTCCATGAGGTGGGGCTGACAGCCGATGAGCTACACCTGGGAGTCTAACGCCTTACCCCTGGAACCCTATACATTTTCTCATCCTGCGGTGTCTTGACGAAGACATCGCCACATTTTATGCATCTATAGTATGTGTTGGCCCCTCCCTCGGTCTTTTGCTCACCTATAAGCTCGAGGATATGACTGCACTCCTCAGACATCGGATGATAATGGGTTAAGCCCTAGTTAAGCTTGCACGAGCCACCTAGGGATGTTATGCTGACCTGTGGTTCGAGTTAAATATGATAGCTTTATTGGGACTACTGGATGTTCAGGTACCTGGTGACAACGGCTCCGGCAAATTTCGGAGCACAGGCGCCCAAGACCTTCACACCTGATACACGGCTGGAGATAGAGCTGGATGACGGTACCGTGGTCAGGATTTTTGCAGAGGGTGGATGTCGTCTCCACGATTATTTCTTTAAGGGTGTTATCCAGGGATCCACCGTCTTTGTAGGCGAGTCCATCACGCCAGACACACCTTCCTTCCCAGAAATCCTCGCCTCAAGTGGGGCCGAGAGGATCACCAGTCTCCTACAATTAACCAGGGGCTTTTATGGCGGGGTCCTAGTGGGCGATGGGGTATCATGCTTCTCAGACCATCTTGCCACGACGCCCGTATATGCCTTGACGGATGGGCCCATGGTTATCTCCAACAGTTTCTCAGAGATATCCAATTACCCAGAATCCCATCCCATCAAACCATCTACAGTCATGACCGTAGACGGCTCAAGAGTCTACTGGCGGCCCACCAGGATCGATGTGGGCGGAGAGCCGGCACGTCTTCTCTGGGAGACCTTCAAAGGTGCTGTGGGCGATTATCTCCCAAAGAGGCCTGCCATCTTCTTCTCAGGCGGTTTGGACAGCGCCCTCCTAGCCAGAGCGTGTGATGAGGTAGGTCTCTCACCACTCCTACTATCACTGGGCGCTGACGTTTCAACGGATAGGTTAACTTCCCGCAGGATGGCTGAGATGCTTGGACTTGAGCTGGTCGTTGTTGATATCACTGATCATGAGGTATCATCACTCCTGCAACAGGTCAAACCCCGTATCCCCATTTATTCAACCATGGACGCCTCAATAGCTCTAGCCTTCTACATACTATCTCTGAAAGCCGCTGAGAATGGTATAAAGGTGGCTGCCGCCGGCCAGGGTGCCGATGAGCTTTTCGCCGGATACTATAAATATATTCGATTGCACAGTCTCATGGGATACCATGGCTTAGCTGGTAGGCTGGAGGATGATGTTATGGGCCTCCACTCCATTGGTCTTCCCAGGGATGCTACAGCGGCAAGGGAGGGTGGTGTCTTCCTAGTTCTCCCCTACCTCGCGAGGGAGATGCTGTGTCTAGGACTCTCTATCCCGCCGGAACTGAAGCTAGCCTATGTTGACGGTGTCCCTGTGAGAAAGTATGTTCTCAGGCAAGTGGCCCATATGATTGGCTTGGATGAGCTGGCTAGAGTGGAGAAGAAAGCTCTACAGTATGGGACAGGTCTAGAGAAGATTATAAGGAGGATGGTTAGATGCTGAGGACATATAAGTGCGCTGACGCTGCGCTATCTCTGAAGCGGGTTAGAAGGGCTGGCTGGGTTGAATCTGGTCTCAGAGATGTGGAGTCTGTAGCCGACCATAGCTTCTCGTTAGCCATCATATCCATGATAGCCTCGGAGATGGGGGGCTTGGATGTGGCCAGGGCTGTGAGAATGGCTTTGATCCATGATCTGGCGGAAGCCTATACTGGGGATCTCACACCCGGGATGAAGAGACGGGTTGATAGAAAGCTGCTCAGGAGGCTTGAGGAGGCTATTCTCTGGGAGCTCTTCTCGGATACTACCCTGAGGATACGGAGGAACTATCTAAAACTTTACAGGGACTACCTAAGGAATGGAAGCGCCGAGGCCCGTCTCGTCCACATGCTGGACAAGTGGGAGATGCGTCTTGAGGCAGAATGGATCAGGCGTGAGAGGCGGAAGCTACCCAAACGTATGATGAAGATGCTGGAGATGCTTAAATAGGGGGGTGCTGGTCAGAAGGATGTTGGCGGTCAGCGACCCCTACTTTCTCGAGTCCCTCATGTCCCAGTTCCCATTTCTAAGGCAGGTCAGAGAGTATGTAAGATCTCTCGGACTCCAGATAGGTGATTTCGCAGACCCGTCCATGTCGAAGATTGTGGAGGCGGCTGCAGCGAGGGTGGAGGCGGCTCTTCTCCATGGAGTTAGAATACGTAGGATTAGGATTTTTCAACCCAGCGAGGATGAGGTCACCTCATATCCGCTGGCCATGGCTCTGGTTGCTATGCTGGCGTCACCACTGGCTATCAGGAGGTTCGCAGCATCGGAGGCTGAGCGATACTCCTCACATCTGGAGTCTATAGGTGGTGATAGGATTAGGGATGTGATGGCCTACATGGCCTCGGACGTCCTCGGGATGAAAGTCGAGTTGGGCAGACCTCCATACGAGTTTAGACTGAGCTTTGACGACTATCTCAGATACAGCGTCGGCCTTAACGAGCCTAGGTGGAGGCTGGTGAACCGGATTCTAGTGGGTGGTTATGTCCTCATAACACGGCCTGAAATGATGACGCTGATTAAGAACGGCTTGGAGGCCATGATTGCCAGACGGCTGGAGGAGATGGGTAAGGTGGATGTCCCCGACTTCCTGAAACCCCATGTGGAGAGGCTTAGGAAACTACTCGAGCAGATACAGTGGAGGAGGGCCAGTGTGCCGGCCAAGCTCGGCCCAGACGCCTGGCCGCCATGCATGCAGGCCCTCAGGAACAGGCTACTAGCGGGCGAACCTGTCTCCCACTTCGGGAATTTCGCAGCCGCCGCCTTCATGCTGAGAATTGGGATGAGTGTGGATGAGGTTGTGGAGATGTACTCCCAGAGGGGAGACTTCGACCCTAGGATTGCCAGATACCAAGTGGAGCATATAGCCGGTATGAAGGGTAGTAGGACGAAGTACTCCGCACCAAGATGTTCAACCATGCAGACACATGGCCTCTGCATAGAAAATGGTAGGCTATGCGGTGGCGTCAGGACACCCATGGAGTATTACAGGCGAAAGGGTTTTACTCTACATGGGCATAGATAGGTATGTGTCGGCATATCTATCGTATGTGTAGTAGAGTTTAGGCTTCACGGCTTCATGTAGCCTCCTCACGAGTTCATCGGGGCCTTCCGCTCCGCCCCTGTCAGGAGGTACCCACCCACCAGTGATGGTAGGATATTGCTATCCCACCGGCTAACTTGGTTTGGAACTCCCTCCATTCTCAGGTAGAGGTTGATGGATGAGTTGAGCTGCCTGATACGCTATAGGCAACGCCCCAATCTCCTCTCCCTTATCATGCTTGAGCGAATAGATCCTCCGCACGATCCACAACCTCCATGACAACAACCCATATAAACCTATTTATCTTGTAACTGCTGCCAAAAGAGTTAAAGAAGGCTGCTAGGCAGGATGAGGTGGATGAGTCCCAGCAAGCTGCCCAGGACAGTCATCAGAAATCTAGCCCTCTTGGCGTCCACACAGGGTCTCCAGACAATTGTCATCCAGATATTCACGATACATGTCCCCATCGCGATCCTACTCTTGGGAGGCTCGACAACCCTAGCAGGTCTCGGTACATCCCTCATGTGGGGCGGCCGGCTTGTCACAGCCTACTATATGGGAGGCCTGATGGATAGGACCGGTAGGATGCCCGTCATATCCGCCGGAATGCTGATCTCAGGTGTGACAGCTGGCTTGGCGGGCTTGGCGACATACCATCGTATACTGCCGCTCTATCTGGCCATGGTGCTTTTCTTCGGAATCGGACGTGGGATGGTGGATTATGCAAGGATCGCCGCCGGTGACATGCTACCGCCCGACCGTAGGGGTGTTGGGACAGGCTTGCTACTCACTGGGAGTATGGCTGGAACTCTGACGGCCACACCACTCCTTTATATCGTATCTGCTGTGGTGGCCGGAATAGAGTCAGACCTCACTATCTCAGCCCATTACACAGCCATCCCCTTCGCATTAGCAGGTCTCATCCTGTCCATGACTGTAAGGCCAGACCCCCTCGATATAGCGAGAAACCCTGGTAAATTCTATCCATACCCGTTATTGGATCCGCCCAAGGCAGATGGAAATGTGGTGAGGAGTCTCAGGTCCATCCTAAACAGGCGGATGATAGTGGCCTATTCCGCGTCAGCTCTCACAACAGGTGTTATGGTGGCTTTCATGTCACTAGGCTCCCTACTCCTCCACATCCAACATATACACACAACAACAATCTCAGCGGTTGTCACGATACATGTCTTGGGAATGTTTGCCTTCTCCATACCCCTGGGAAGGGCGGCTGATCGCCTAGGGCGCATCCCAGTCATGACAATTGGATCACTTGTATGCGGTATGGGTGCCTTCCTGACATCAGCCGGAGCAGATATCGTAACCATTACTACAGGCATGTTTCTGGTGGGACTTGGATGGAGTGCCGCAACTGTTTCATCTGTCGCTTTGATCTCCGATGAGACTAGCCCGGTGGAGAGGGGTAAAGCATTGGGCGGAAACGACACCATCATAGCATTGGCCTCCCTAACAATTCCCATAGCAGCAGCCTACATCCTAGAGAGAATGGGCGCGTTGGCCATGGCCATAGCTGGGCTGGCCATCTCGATCCCACCCATACTGCTGGCGATAACAGCCCGCAATCATAAGAGGGCGGGTCCGGCCGACCTAAGGCTCTAAAACCATATTACCAACGTCATTGGCGGTCGGAAGATATCAGGCCGACCCTCCGCATGGATTCTCCAGTAAAAGTGGTTAGACCTTGACCCTGGAGAAGCGCTTCTCCACGTCGTCCCAGTTAACTACGTTCCACCAGTTGTCCACATAGCTCGCGCGGTCGTTCTTGTATTGGAGGTAGTAGGCATGCTCCCAGACATCAAGCGTCAGCAGTAGCGGCAGATGAGGGGGATGCATAAAGTTTTGCTTCTCCACCTGGTATATTATCAGGGTGTCGGATTCTACGTCGTATGTCAGTATAGCCCAGCCGACCGCCTCCACATTCTTAGCCGCGTCAGCAAATTGTTTCTTGAAGGCTTCAAAGGATCCGAAGTCCCTGTTTATCTGGTCAGCAATCTTTCCACCCGCCGTCCCGCCTCCCTTTCCACTGGGAGCCATGTTGGGCCAGAAGACTGCGTGAAGCTTGTGGCCGCTGAGGTTGAAGCTGAGATCCCTCAGTATCCCCCTTATATTTTCCGGGTTCTCACCCTTCCTCTGCTTCTCCAGCCTCTCCAAAGCCGCATTGGCGCCCGTTACATAGGCTTGGTGATGCTTGGTATGATGGATGGTCATTATTTCCCTCGATATGTAGGGTTCTAGGGCCTCATAGGAGTATGGTAATGGTGGTAGCTCGTATTTCTTCATGCACCCTTGGCCAGCAGCCGTCCATATAAACGTTCTTTATCCTCTCAATTCATTGGATAATAGCTTGACCTGAAGCTTTTAATCTCTTCCAGTTACTAAAGACCTGTCTTGGACAGGGAGACCTTCAACCATGTTATGGAGATTTTGGTGAGTCGTTATCCGGATGAGGTGAAGCCAGCTCATGTCGCTGGTGGAGACCCCTTCAAAATACTGATTGGAGCCATGTTATCCCATAGGACGCGGGATGAGAAGACGGATGCGGCCTTTCAAAAACTCTTTACAAAGCTGCCCACCATCCAAAGCATAGCCCATGCTAAAATTGGTGAGATTCAAAGGCTGATAAGGGATGTTGGCTTCTATCGTCAAAAGGCCCGTCGGCTAAGGGATGTGTCTAGGATAATTTTACGGGAGTATGGTGGGCGTGTCCCCTCTGATAGGAATGAGCTTATGAGGCTGCCTGGTGTAGGTCCCAAGACAGCCGATATAGTGCTCACCCATGGATTTGGGATGGCCGAGGTGGCTGTTGACACCCATGTGGAGACCGTGGCCAAGAGACTTGGACTGGCTGGTGATAAAGCGTCATACGAGGAGGTTAAAAGGGCCATACATAACCTAGCCAATGAAAGACACCTCCCAATCATCAACCGCCTCTTCATAGCTTTCGGTAGAGAGATATGCAGGAGGCCCCGTCCACGATGTCATATGTGTCCGGTGAGAAGCTACTGCAGGTATTTTCAGCTCTTGGGAGGCTGAAGCCTCCTGAGAACCGATAAGATCTCGGACGCATGTTCCTCTGGACTCACCTTGGGAAAGACCGCCCTCACAATACCGGATCCATCTATCACGAACGTCTTTCTAGCGCATGTCCCCCTATCCTCCCGGAACGAGTCATAGAGTCTAGCCACCTTACCATCCATGTCCGAGAGAAGTCTAAAGGGCAGCTTATACTTGCCGATAAATCTCCTATGTGATTCGGGACTATCCACACTCACCCCCACCACGTTGGCCCCAAGCCTTAGGATGCTTTCGAACGAATCTCTGAAGCCGCAGGCCTCAGTGGTGCATCCAGGTGTATCATCCCTTGGATAGAAGTAGAGTACGAGTGCCTTATGACCGACTAGTAGATCAGCCAGCCCTACCACGCGTCCCTCATGATCGGGCAGCCTGAAGTCTGGCGCCCTGTCCCCCTCTTTCAACATCTCACTTGACGTTAAAGGAGTGGCCGCAGCCACATGTTGAGACGACGTTGGGATTGTTTATCACAAAACCCGAACCCATCACATCCTCTACATAGTCGATCTCTGAGCCATTCAAGAAGCTGGCGCTGAAGGAATCCACTACAACTTTAACTCCATGCATCGAGACCGTCACATCATCATCATATACATTGTCGTCGAGGGCCATCCCATATCTGTAGCCCGAGCAGCCGCCTCCCGTGATGTATATTCGTAGTGCGAGGTTGGGGTTGTTCTCGGCTTTTACAAGCTCCTTGATCTTTCCAGCAGCCCTTTCAGTTATGACCAGCTGGACATTTTCAAGTTCAGTTTTCTCCATGTTATGGGATCTATGCTGTATCGTCTAATTAAGTTTATCTTTGATACGCCTGACTCATGCAAACCGTTTAAATAGGCTTAAATAAGCCTCGGAGACCACAATAGGGCGGATGCTAAAAGGGTTGGGTGTGATGTTTGGGTCTTAAGTTGGTGGAGGACGAAGGTGATGAGAGCATAAGGGTTGATGTGACCGGGATACCTGTATCTATAGCCAATGCCCTGAGGAGGGCTGTGATGAATGAGGTTCCTACGATGGCTGTGGAAGAGGTTCTAGTCATAGAGAACACCTCACCACTCCCCAATGAGATACTATCCCACAGGATCTCCCTAATCCCATTCAAGTCGGATATAGACAATTACAATTTACCCGAAAAATGTACATGCAACAGTAGGCTTGGCTGTGAGAAATGTGTTGTAAGATATGTCCTGAGGGCTGAGGCTGGAGCCACAGCCCTAACCGTCTACAGTAGGGATATGGTTCCCGAGAAGCCTGACACCAAGGTTGTACCCGTCAGCGGTGATGTTCCCATAGTCGTGCTGCCGCCCGGCGAGCGGATTGAGTTGGAGCTATATGTTAGGCTTGGGAAAGGCAGTAAGCATGCCAAATGGCAGTCAGGTCTAGCCACACTATATGAGGAGAACGGACGGAGATACCTGTATGTGGAGAGCTTTGGGTTCCTTCCGGCCAGACGGATGTTAAGAGAAGCTGTGAAGATCGTCAAGGCAAGTCTGGCCGAATTTGCTGGAAATCTGGAGATGATGATGGCAAATGAGCAGCAGTGAATGGCGTAGAACCATGAAGAGTATCGTCCTAGCCCATGGTGGTAAAAGCCCATTCGCCAAGAGGCTTCTGAGGGAGTTGGAAAG
>Ga0272449_1004018_pt1 | contig 12246 bp, 2 predicted proteins | sample YNPCB0241_FD_198679 | JGI IMG/M metagenome (GOLD analysis project Ga0272449, IMG submission 198679) | Hot spring sediment microbial communities from Yellowstone National Park, WY, United States - YNP-CB-024-1 | ecosystem: Environmental > Aquatic > Thermal springs > Hot (42-90C) > Sediment...
TATGAACTCTTCCTCGTGCGCGCCGGGGGCGGCGACACCCATCAGCTCACCGCGGGGTTGGCGCTGGTGAGCCATCCCCGTTGGTCACCAGAAGGGAGGCAGATCGCCTTTGACTGCGACGGGAACGCCAACGGCTTCCAAGAACTTTACGTGCTCACATTCGAGCCCCAGGACCCCTTTGACCCAGGGTTTCCCTGGCCTTCCCGCCGCTACTCGGTGAGGAAGATCCTGGACCCGATGGCCTCTGAAACGGACCTCTGGATGGGGAGTTGGTCGGCGGATGGCGAGAGGCTGATCTACAGCGTCGTCAAATGGGTGTTGTACAATGGGGTGTGGTACCTTGTGGCCACCTCCATCTACTCCACTCGCCTGGACTCGCCCTACCACGACAGGTTCATCGCAGGCGATCGGAATATCTACCCGTACCAGGCCACCCTGGACATACTGCCCCCGAAGGTTTCCGCCCGCCCTCTGCCTCCGGTGAGCCCATGGCCCATCCTCTTCTCGTGGTCCAGCAACGATCCGGGCGGTTCGGGGTTGCGCGGCATAGACATTGAGGTTCGCGTGGACGGTGGTGACTGGATACCTTGGCTCACTGGTGTCGGCGATGGAAGCTATGAGTTCACCGCTATCCGAGGAGGACAGCGTGCTGAGTTCCGGCTGCGAGGTTGCGACCGAGCCTGGAACTGTGAGCCTTTCCCGGCGAAGCCGCAGGCAGCCACCAAGGTGGAGAACTTGCCACCCATCGTACGCCTGACGCCCCTGCCCCAGTTTTACGCTGGTCTCCCGGTCATGTTGGAGTGGACCGTGGAAGATCCGGGCGGTTCTAACTTCCGCGACGCCGACGTGGACGTCCGGGAGGAGAGGGCCGATGGGTGGAGGGAGTGGCTCAGGGGCTATGGAGGCACCGTAGCAGGGTACCTTGACAACAGGTATGGCCTCTCGCTCTGCTGGCGAGTCCGTGCCACCGACCGGGCCAGCAACCAAGGCGAGTGGACGACGGAGAGGTGGTGTACCATCCCGTGCGTCAACACCCTGGCCGGCTACGTGTACGGCAACCGGGCAGAGCCGTTGGCCGGCGTCTCCATTGAGACAAACCGGCCGCCACTGATAGGAAGGCCCTCCGGTCCGGATGGGCGTTATGAGCTCTGCTTGGATGAACTGGCAGAGCAGAAGGCCACCCTGTCCCTGCAGGGATATCAGGCCCTCGCGGTTCCCCTCAAGGAGGAAGCGCCCCGCCGCTGGGTTGCCCCCAATGCCGGCCTGATGCCCGCCGACAACCTCGTGCCGGACCCCAGTTTTGAGAGCGGTCCGCCTTGGGCCAGCGGTTGGGTCCAGACCAGTGACGCCCTGTCGGGGTGGTCCGAGGGCCAGGCACACCACGGCAGCCATTCAGTGTGGCTGGGCACTTCTCCGATCTGGCCAGGGGAGATCGTCGACCACCAGGTGTCGTCCGTCAAGATGGTATCAGCGCCGGATGGAAGGGTGCACTTGGTCTGGCACAGCCAGGGGTGGGAAAGCCCCATCTACCACAAGGTGCGCGAACCGGACGGCAGTTGGTCCGAGGCCACCCTCGTCGTTCCAGACGCCGCCACCGAAGAAGAACAGGCGTTTGCCCTCCAAATGGCAGAGGACGGCACCTTACACCTGGTCTATCGCACCAGGGGCCTGACAAATATCTACTACCTCCGCAAGGCCCCAGCGGATCCCTGGTCCTCCCCGGAACCCGTATTCTCACATCCGGCCGAAGTGCCGGTCAGCATGCCCGATCTAGCCCTGGGTCCTGACAATGCCCTTCACCTGGTCTGGGCCGAGAACCAAAGGGAGCAGATCCGCTACGCGTACCGCCCTCCAGGGGGAAGTTGGGCTGTCCGGAGCACTCCGCTGGCGCAAGGGTCTGAACCGGCGGAAATTGCAGTGACGCCCGATCGGACGATCCACGTGATCTGGCACCCTGCATCTGGACCGGCGCTCAGGTATCTGTTCAAACGGCCAGGCGGCCCTTGGCAAGAAGGTCCTCCCCCGCTCCCAGGTGAGCTGCCTATGGTGAAAGCGGACCTTCTGGTTTCTCCCACCGGCTCCGTAGTGCTGGCGTACGCTGCGCCTGGCTCACCGACATCGGGCTGGTGGGATGTCTGGTTGCGCGAACTTCTGCCCAATGGCACCTGGGGCCCGCCGCGCGGGGTGAGCCAGAGCCCCAACGGCGCGTTTGACCCCCTCTTCGTCTACGATGATGCGGGAGGGTTGCACTTTCTGACCCGGGAATCGGCTATACCGGGCTGGGGCGTTTACATCCTTCTGTATGCCTACCGGCCACCGGGCAGGACAGGCTGGCCTCTGCGCTGGAGGGTGCGTATGGAGCCAACTTGGAGCGATGCTGTGCCAGCCCTTGCCCGGACGCCTTCCGGCGTGCACTTTGCCTGGATGGACTCGGCTAGGAGCCTGCATTACAGCGGTCCGATACGCTTGCCAGATGTGGCGGGCGATTCCGCCATCTCCCGAACCTTCGCCCTCTCCGGCCTCTACCAGCCAACCCTGGCGTTTCATTACATCGTAGATACTCTCGCAGGGACCGCGGACCGCTTTGAGGTGACCGTGGACGATGGAACAAGGCGTAGCCAGATCTTTTCCGCCGCAGAAGCCACCAGCGACTGGACCTTCACCTGGGCTGACCTCAGCCCGTGGGCCGGGCAGACGGTGACGGTGACCTTCAGCCTGACCTCTGTTGCCGACTATGTCCCGACGACGGTTCTCCTGGACGAAGTGAGCCTGGGCTCCGCCTATCCCGACCTGTGGGCGGAAACCGTCCCAAAGGTGTGGGGCGCGCCGGGGGCCGTGCTGGCCTACCGCCTGGCCTACGGCAACCGCGGCAGTGTGCCTTCGGTGGGCGCGGTGCTCACCCACACGCTGCCGGCAGGCCTCACGTTTGTGGGTGCAGAGCCGGCACCGAGCCTGGTGGATGGCTCCCTCGTCTGGGCCCTGGGCGACTTGGCCTCGGGGGCGTCGGGGGAGGTCCAGGTGGCGGTGGCCCTTCCTCCAGACGCCGCGCCTGGGATCCCCTTCACGGCCACGGTGCGCATCGGCTCTGCCGCTCCGGAAGCCCACCTGGCCAACAACGAAAGGGAGGTAGCCTTCCAAGCTGCCTATAGACATCCATTGCCGCTTCTGCTCAGGGAAAGCCGGTGAACGCTGGGGGTTCGGCCCTCCACCTTGCCGGGCCTTTGATGGCCTACGGGCAGGCATGAAGGCTTGCCCGTACGCTCTAACCCACCCCTGAACCCTTTCCCCGCCTCCGGTGAGGGGGCTGGAGGAGGAGTTTCCGAAAGAGCGCACTTCGACAGCAGGGAGGAGGGCCGTCAACGAATGGGCCAACGAATAAACGAATGGGGCTGGCGCGAGCGCATGCCATTCGTTTGTTCGTTCCCCTATTCGTTGACGGCGTTGCCAAGGCGAAGCGAAGACGTCCTTCGCGCACGACCTTTGCAGCAAAGCATAACGTTGTTTGGCGACCCGCGGGGATCTCCCGCGCCTTCTCCGTCAACTCCGACAGAACCCTCGCCTCCCCCCCTTGACGGGCCAGCACCGCCCTGTTATAATGCCAGCGGCGGTGGTTGATCCCCCGGGGTGGCCGGGATTTGGGGATGTGCCCCTGCGTGGGGGGCCTTCCCTCTCCCCAGCGGCTGGAACCGAGGAAATGGATGTAGTTAACTGGCACGCTCTGGAGCCCACGGCGGCAGACCTCGCCAGCGCGGCCCAGAAGGTGCAGGGCGTGGTCCACCTGAGGGCTCTGGTCCAAGCGCTGGTCGGGGCTGTGCTGGACGGATATCCCTGGAAGGGCCGCAAGGACCTTGTCCCCGTCTTCGCCCCCTCGCGGACCTACACCCCCGGCGATTTCGTGGCGCTTCCCCAGCGGGACGAGCAGGGGCTCCGGCCCGACTCCTGGGCCATCGCCCAGGTGGAGGCCGTAGAGCAGGCGCAGAACCCCGCTCAAGGCGCTTTTCAGGTGGTGGCCCTCCGCGTTGGAAGCAAAAAGCGGCTGCTGGCCGCGGGCATCCCCGGGGCCAGGCCCCTGCCCCTGCACTTCCCCCCAGAAGACCCCGAAGACCGAGAATGGCTGGTTGCCCACATCACGGACACCTTTTGGGCCCCCCTGGTGGCCCTGGTCCAGAAAGCGGCCCGGGAAGGCACGCTCGGGGTGATCCTGCAAGGGGACCAGGCCTTGCGGAGGGACGAACTGGTTCCCCTCGCTGACCGCTGGCAACTGGAGCGGCGCTTTGCCGGCCTCGTCTCACGGAATGCCCTCTTCCTCACCCTGGACGACCTGCTTGCCGACCTCCAGTCCGAAGGCTGGGCGAAAGGCGTGCCCCGCGACGTGGCCCGCTTCTCCTTGGAGTTCCACCTGCGGGAGGCTGGCTACCGAGACCTCGGGGGCCAGCGGTGGACGACCGCCCAAGTCTTGCAGGCCGTGGGGCGGGAGGTGGCGCGCCGGCCCCCAGTGCCGGCGGTCCGCTCCAAAGTCGCCCGGGAGCGGGGCGAGGACGATACGCCGGACTTCGCCTCGTACGAGGAAGCGAAACTTGAGGGGGAAGAAGCGCGCGCCGCTCTGGCGGAGATGGGCGAAGGCGCGGAAACCGAAGCCCCCCGCCCGCCGCAGACCTTGGACCAGTGGCGACGGACCGCCCCCCGCGGTCCCATCCGCCTGCCGCCCCTGACCTACCAGCACATCTACGAGGCCTTCTTCCCCTTGACGAGGGACCTCGCCTTAGCCTTCCCCCCGGGCGACGATCCGCTCCTGGTGCAGGTGACGGTGGTGGAAGGCGAGCCTCTGCCCTGCCTCGTCTCCAGGAAGGAGAAGCTCGTCAAGGCCATAGACGTCCGTGAGTTCGCGGACCGCTTCCTGAGCCGCGGCATCCCTGCCGGCACCCATATGTGGCTAGAGCGGTTGGGAGACTACGAATACCGCCTCTTCCCCCGGCCGCTCCCAGAGCCGCGCCTGGTGCACTGCAAGCTGCTGTCGTTGCAAGAGGGGCGGCTCCTGGTGGAAGAGGCCGAGATCCCCATGCGCTACGAGGGAGACCCACACCTCTTCAAGGCCGAACTGCGCTTTGAGGACCTGGAAGCCCTCTTCCAGGAGGCGAAGGAGGCGGGCCTGAGCATCTTTGACGCCATGTGGCACGCGTTCCCGGACCTGGCCCGCCTGGACCCCGAGGGGAAGGTCCACTGGAAGGACCTCTTCCAGGCCGTCTTCTTCCGCTGCCGCATGTGTTCGCCTCGCTCTGTGCTTACGGAACTCTACACCCGCCGCTGCTTCGTGCCCGTGGGCGAGGGGTACTTCCGCTTTGAGCCGGAGCGGGGCATCGCGCGGCAAACAAAGCCGCTTGTTTCACCCACCACGCGGCGTCCCCCCAGGAAGCCACGCCCCCCTGGCCTGGAGCCCCCTGCACCCCTCCCGGTGGGAGAGGAGCGAAGGCCAGCGACCGAGACCACCGGGGAAGTTCCGTCAGGGCCGCGCGTGGAGCCCCCAGGACCCCAAGCCCTCCCCACAGGGCCGGAGCCAGTCACCCCACCCCAGGAGGAAGTCCCTGGCCCCGCTCAGGAAGAGCCTGCCGCGCCTGCAGCGCCACAGCCACCCAAACCCGAGCCGCCTGCGCCACCTCCCCGCCCCCCGCGGCCCAAACCCGCGCCCCCGCGCCCCGCTGCCAAGTCCCTCTTCTCAGAGCACTACCTGGAGCACCGCATCCAGGAGCACCCCGAGTGGGCCGAGGATGTGGCGGAACCCCTCGCCCGGCTCCAGGCCCTGTACCGGGAGAAGCGGGATATCCTCCCTGCCTGCAACGAAGCCCAGACGGAAGCGGAGTTCATCCGCCCCGTCCTTGAGGTGCTGGGCTTCGCCTACGTGCCCCAGCCCGCCGCCAGGAGGGCCGGGCGGGCGCAGCGCCCCGACTACGCCCTCTTCGCCGACGAGAAGACCAAGGAGGAAGCCTACGCCTACGCCCTGCAGCAGGAGGAGCAAGCCTTCTATGCCCGCGCTGTGGCGGTGGCCGACGCCAAGTACTGGGAACGGCCCCTGAACGAAGTCCGTCGGGACGACCCCCGCGACGACTTCAAGAACACCAACCCCTCGTTCCAGATCGTCAACTACCTCATCGGGACGGGGGTGGACTGGGGCATCCTCACCAACGGACGCCACTGGCGGCTTTACTCCCGGCAGGCTTCCTCCACCGCCACGGAGTTCTACGAGGTGGACCTGGTGGCCCTCCTGGAGGCGGGCGACCCAGAGGCCTTCAAGCGCTTCTGGCTCTTCTTCCGGCGGGAGGCCTTCCGCAAGGACGCCCAAGGCCGCAACTTCCTGGAGCGGGTGCGGGAGGGGAGCGCCACCTACGCCCAGACCGTCGGGGACCGCCTCAAGACCTTGGTCTTCCAGGAGGTGTTCCCTTTTTTCGCCGGTGGCTTCGCCGCCTATGGCGCAGCGCGCGGCGAAGACGTCACCAGTGAGGAAGCCCGCAAGGCCATCTACGAAGCCACCCTCTCGTTCTTGTACAAACTGCTCTTCCTCTTCTACGCCGAGGCCCGCGGCCTCCTCCCCATGGACAACCCCGGCTACCGCAGCAAGAGCCTCACCTCCCTGGCCCGGGAGATCGCCGACAAGGTGGACCGCCGGGAGCCCCTGGGCGAGACCTCCACCGACTTCTACGACCGCCTGCTGAACCTCTTCCGCCTGGTGGACCAGGGCGACCGCGGCCTGGGCCTCCCCCGTTACAACGGGGGGCTCTTCCACTTCGCCTTCCGCAACACCGACGAGCGGGAGAAGCACTCCGCCAATTGGTTCCTGGCCCACCACAAGATGGCCGATCGCTTCCTGGCCCAGGCCCTGGACCGCCTCTACCGGGCCGACGGCGAACCGGTGGACTACGGCTACCTGGACGTGCGCCACCTCGGGGCCATCTACGAGGGCCTCCTGGAGCACCGCCTGGTGGTGGACGACGCGGCCCGGGGAGAGGTCCACCTCCAGACCGACAAGGGCGAGCGCAAGGCCACCGGCTCCTACTATACCCCCGACTACATCGTCAAGTACATCGTGCGCCACACCCTCGGCCCCATCCTGGAAGAGCGCGCCGCCCGCTTCGGCGAACTGATGGGGCGCATCCAAGAGGTCCGCCAGCGCCTGGCCGACCCCCGCCAGGCCGCGGGCGTGCGGGCCCTGCGCCAGGAACTGGAGCGGCTGCAGGACCAGGCCCGCGAGGCGCTCCTGGACATCAAGGTCTGCGACCCGGCCATGGGTAGCGGCCACTTCCTGGTGGAGGCAGTGGACTTCCTCACGGACGGCCTTGTGGACATCCTGAACCAGTACCCCGAGCACAACCCCGTGCTGGAGATGCTGGCCCAGGTGCGCGAGGACATCGTGGAAAGCCTCGCCGCCCAGGGGATCACCGTGGACCCGGCCCGCCTGGACGACACCCAACTCCTGCAGCGGGTGGTGATGAAGCGCTGCATCTACGGCGTGGACCTGAACCCCATGGCCGTGGAACTGGCCAAGGTGAGCCTGTGGCTGCACACCTTCACCGTGGGCGCGCCGCTGTCCTTCCTGGACCACCACCTGCGCTGCGGCAACTCCCTCATCGGGGCCATGGCCCGGGAGGTGGAGCGGGAGATGGCCGCGCCCGGCTCCACGGGCCAGATGACCTTCCTCACCGGCCCCTTCACCGGCCTCCTGCGGGCGGCGGAGATCATGCGGGGCATCACCCTCCTCAGCGATGCCACCTACGAAGAGGTGGAGAAGAGCGAGGACCTCTTCCGCGGCTTTGACGAGGCGGCCACGCCCTACAAGCAGTTGCTGGATATCTACGTGGCCCAGCACTTCGGCGTGCGGCACGCCCGGGAGTTCCTGACCCTCTACGGGCCGGACGTGATGAAGTTGGGCCCGGAGGCGGTGGGCGAACCCTACCGCACCGTGATGCGGGAGGCCCAGCGCCTGTGGCGGGAGAAGCGCTTCTTCCACTGGGACCTGGAGTTCCCAGAGGTCTTCATAGACCTGAAGCGATCTGCATGGAAGGAGAACCCCGGCTTTGACGCCGTGGTGGGGAACCCACCATATGATGAACTATCTGAAGTAGCCCTCGGACGCAAGATAGAAGAAAAGAACTTCATAGATGCTGCGGCTCTGTACCGTGAGGCTCGAACTTACCGGGTCAACTTGTATAGATTGTTTATCGCGTGCGCTGTGGACAAGACCAGGAGACGCGGCAATCAAGGCTTCATCGTGCCAATGTCACTTCTTGGCGATCGGTTCACACTAGATCTCAGACGGAAGCTTCTTACAGAGACCAACTTTCGTAGGATTGAAGTGTTCCCACAGAAGGACGACCCTAAGAACAGGGTCTTCCCTGACGCCAAGCTACCCACATGCGTGTACGTGCTGACCAATCAGTCGTCTTCTGAGCCATTTACAGTGCGCACCCATCCCGGGAAGGAGATCTTGGAGGATTCGCCAGCTTTCCAAGCCACCGGGCAAGAAATAATGGAGTTCGACCCTGAAAATTTGACAATCCCGATTGTTGGACAGGCCGACTGGAACCTTGCCAGGAAAATGGCAAGAAGCCAAAGGCTTCGTCCTCTAGGAGAGATCGCGCATCCCATGTCAGGCGAGGTTGTGTTTAACGAGGCATTTCGACCGTATCTGAGCGACGATCCCAGACACACGTTGGTCCTCAGAGGGGGACATATACAGCGCTATGAGATAGTTGATGACCCTAAGCAGGGCACACCTGTCTATATCGACATTCAGCGATGGCTTGCCAATGCCTCTTCAGGAACAGCAGCGTTTGCTCACAAGAGGCCAAGGATCGTGTATCAAGAGAGCGCTGCTCTGGACAACTGGCGACGAGTCATTGCCACGTTTCTTCCTGCTGGCAATGTTTGTGGGCATAAAATCTGCTATTTCACTGATGTAAAGTATAACAGTCTGGCTCTCTTAGCATTGTTCAACAGCGCGGTTGTCGAGTGGCGATTCCGACTGGTTAGCACAACTAACAACTTGGCAGCCTACCAGATAATCGCGATTCCTATTCCCAAGTTTGCCTTCACCACCCCGGCGGGCGAGCGGGCGCGCCTCGTGGAAGAGGGGAAGCGGCTGGCGGAGGCGTTCACCTCACCTCACCCCCACCCGCCTGTGGCGGACACCCTCTCCCCTCTCCACTCTGTGGAGAGGGGAGAGGGTGGGGGGAGAGGTGAGGTGCCCTACCCCGCCTTCCTGGCCTCCCCCCTCGGCCGCTGGCTGGAGGAGCGCCTCACGCCCAAGCACCGGCCCGACCCGGACCTGGTCCGCCAGCACAACGCCGACCCCCTGAACAAGGACTGGCCACTGCCAGAAGAAGGGCCGGTGGAGCAGTCGGACGTGGTCCACGACCTCCTGGCCCACCTGGCCGAGCAGATGATTGAGATGAACAAAGCCAAGCAGGCCGAGGTCAGGGGCTTCCTCCAGTACCTGGAGCGGGAGATGCGCGCACCGGTGGACGACTTGACGGGCAAGGCCAGGGTGCGCAACTACCTGGGCGACTACCAGAAAGGAGAGCCGCACCTGACCTTTGACGAACTCCTGGACATCCTGCGCAGGAACCGGCGCGCGCTGGCCGTGGACCCCTCGGCGCGGGCCTTCCAGGAGCGGCTGAAGGGGGAGTACGAAGCCAGCCTGGCCAGGCTCCTCCCCCTCAAAGAGCGCCTCAGGGCCACGGACCGCCTGATTGACCTGATCGTGTACCGCCTGTACGGCCTGACGGAGGAAGAGGTGGCCGTGGTGGAGGGGCGGAGCGGGTGAAGTGCCGGGGCGGGGCCCCGGAGGGAAGCCGCGGAGACCTCTGCAGGAGCGGGAGAGGCCGCGGCGTCGGAAACGACGGAGGTGGAAGCGGTGGACGAGCAAGGGGCGATTGACCTGGATAGGGTGATCCAACGCATAAGGGAGGACTTAGAAGAGGCGCAGGCGCAGAGCGCCGAAGCTTCCCGCCAGGGGCGCTACGCGGACGTGCAGAAGGCGGCGAAGAAGGTGGCCCAACTTGCCTCAATCTTGGAACACCTGGAGGGCCTGCGGGGCGAGTGGGATAAGGTCGCCGACGTGCTCGCAGAGGCAGGTCTGGGGCAATTCGCCGCTCCTCGCCGCAGGAGGACAGGAAAACGCCCAAGGCCCCCGCGCGGACAGCGGACGCGTGAAGCGGCGTTCCGCATCCCCATTCTGCAAGCCCTGGAAGAGATGGGAGGGCGGGGCAGGATCCAGCAGGTCCTGGAGCGCGTGGAGGAACTGGTGCGAGGAGCGCTGAAGGAGGTGGACTACGAACTTGTCCCCAGCGGCAGAGATGTTCGCTGGCGCAACACGGCGAGGTGGTGCCGGGCGGAGATGGTGCGCGAAGGCCTGCTGGCCTCGGGTTCGCCGGTCGGCATCTGGGAGATCACAGAGAAGGGCAAGCAGTACCTGCGGGAGCATGGGGGGTGATCCAGGGCAGGCACAGGATCCCCGCTCAACGGAGGAGATGAACCATCATGGCCATCTACAGGCTCTCCATGACCAAGGAGTTCTGGGAGGATCTGAAGCGGTTGCCGCCCGCAGTGTACAGACGGGCATTGGAGGCCGGCGCACGCATGTGGGAAGACCCCTGGGCGAAGGAACTCCATCCAGAGAAGGTGAAACGGGCCCAGGAGCAGGACATCTATTCCAGCCGCGTGGACCAGTCCTACCGCATCATCTGGAAGCATGTCAAGCACACGGAGGTTGTCCTCTTGCTGGTAGACAAGCACGACGAGGCCTACCGCCGCGCGGCCCGCAAGCGCTTCATCCTGGAAGGCGGAGTGGTCAAAGTCGTGGATACGGAGTATATTCGTCCGGCAGAAGTGCCAGAGCCTGCAGGGGGCCTCTTCGGCTGGTTCCGCCGTCAGAAGGCGGGCGCCCTCTTCATGCGCTACACCGACCAGGATCTCCTGGACATGGGGGTGCCGCAAGAGGCGCTGCCCCACATCCGCTCCCTGGAGCACGAAGACGATCTCCCCTTGGTGGAGAAACTCTTGCCAGAGGAGGTGTACTTCAGGCTCTTGGACATCCTCACGCAGCCGGAACTGCCCACGGTGTCGGATAGCGCGCTGCGCGAAAGCCTGGAGCGCCACCAGGGCGGGGAGGACCTCTACCGCTTCGTGGATAGCGAAGAGTTCAAGCGAGCCCTCCGAGGCGACATGGAAGAGTGGATGCTCTTCCTGGCCCCCCACCAGCGGCAGTTGGTCAACCGGTGGTACAACGGACCCGCGCGGGTCAAGGGCGTGGTGGGCTCTGGCAAGACCGTGGTGGCCGTGCACCGCGCCCGGTTCCTGGCCCGGGAGGCCCTCAAAAGAGGGGGCAAGGTCCTCTTCCTCACCTACGGAAACCGCCTTCCCGGCGTCATGGCCCACTTGCTCAGGCGTCTGGCCGGGGAGGGTGCACCAGAACTGCAGGCAGTGGAGTGCTGCACGGTGCACTCCTGGTGCTACAACTTCCTGCAGAGGCGCGGCCGGACGCCGGTGGTGGATGCACAGGCTCTGCCGGCCATCGCTGAGCAGGCCGTGGCGGAGGTACAGTCTCGCTACCCCAACCTCTCCCTCTGGCGCTATCCTGTGACCTTCTTCAGGGACGAGATCGCCTATGCCATCAAAGGCCGGGCCGTGGCATCGCGGGAGCAGTACTTGGCCCTGGAGCGCAGCGGGCGGGGCACGCCCCTGCAGGAGAGCACCCGACAAGTCGTCTGGGAGGTCTACGAGCGCTACCAGGCCTTGCTCCGGGCACAGGGGCTGTGGGACTTTGGGGATTACATCCTGGAGACGTTGAAAGAACTGGAGTCGGCCCCCGTGGAGATGCCGTACGTGTCGGCTGTCGTGGACGAAATCCAGGACCTCACCGAGGCCACCATGCGCCTCATCCGCCGGCTCGTGCCGCCAGGGCCCAACGACCTCTTCCTGGTGGGGGATGGGCTGCAGCGCATTTACCCTGGCGGCTATGCCCTGAGCAAGTTGGGCATAGACATCACCGGCCGCGGCACCCTCCTGCGCCAAAACTACCGCAACACCCACGAGATCCTGCGCGCCGCCCACCGCGTGGTGGCCGGCCTCTCCTTTGACGACATGGACGACCAGGCCTCGGAGGCCCCTGAGCCAGAGTTCTCGGTCCGCCACGGCCAGGTCCCCATCCTGCGGCGCTTCGCGACACCGGAGGACGAACTGTGCTGGGCCATGGAG
>Ga0272449_1004019_pt1 | contig 12245 bp, 6 predicted proteins | sample YNPCB0241_FD_198679 | JGI IMG/M metagenome (GOLD analysis project Ga0272449, IMG submission 198679) | Hot spring sediment microbial communities from Yellowstone National Park, WY, United States - YNP-CB-024-1 | ecosystem: Environmental > Aquatic > Thermal springs > Hot (42-90C) > Sediment...
CCCTCCATCGCACAGGGGGCCATATCCTGGGGGGCCTGCTTGTCGGGGCCGCTTTGCGGCGGGCAGCACAAGCAGGACACTTCTCTCCGCCTACCTCCTAAAAGAGGGAGAATCTCAGGCTCCTCTCTTTGGCACTACGGTTTCCCAAACCCGGCTGGCTGAGTTCTCTACCCTATGGATATTCCGGAAGTTACGATTTTCAGGGGCTTGAGAATCGCTTTGGAGAACTTCGGGCGGCATAAGCCGCATCAGAAGTTCGAACTTTTTGGGAAAGTGCAGTTGGGCGGAAATAGCAGCGCATTTCATTCCCTTCCGGCGGGGGTATCTTTTCACCTCTCTTTCCCCCATAAGGGGGATATGGCCTCTATCCTGAACCCTATTAATGCCGTATAATCCAATGCTCTTTCCCGTTTGCCACAGCCGGGCAAGCGGAACTCCTGGACGGCCAGGCGGGGCGGAGCAGCAACCGGTAAACAGGTTCGGAATAGCGTCAGAATGCATCTCCCCCTTATGAGGGAAAATCCTCCCACATTTGGCATGGCTCCGGGGATACCCCCCTGGGTTTCCCACTCCGGGCGGTAAAGAGTGGTAAAGTTCCAAACGATTTTTCCGATGGCTCCTGTAAGATTACGAAGTCCGGATCAACCCTGGTGGCTTCGCTGGCTGTTGGCTGGGTATGAATGGGCCGCCTCTTTGCAGCTTGCGGTCCCCCTGATTACCCTAACGGCTGCTGTGTTAGCCTGGGCTACCTTTGTGGAAAAATGGTACGGCACGGAAGCGGTGTGGTTCGGCATCTATCGGGCCTGGTGGTTCATGGCCTTAGTGGGCTTATTGGGTCTGAATGTCCTGTGTGCCACCCTGATCCGCTGGCCGTGGAAAAAACACCAAACCGGGTTTGTCATCACGCATACCGGGATTTTGGTCTTGTTGGCAGGGTGCCTGCTGCAGCAGGGCTGGGGCATCCAAGGCCAAATGATCCTCCACGAAGGCGAAGCCAGCAATCTGGTGTATGAAGACCAGAAGGTGTTTCGGCTAGAGATTTTCGAGAACCGGTTGGCCGAGGGGGGACCGGCAGCGGACCACCCGCTGGTCAAGACCGTGGAAGTGCCCTTCCGATCCGGGCCGTTCCATTGGGCCGACTATCCCCGCATGGCCTTTTTCCCCTGGCGGATCGTGCCGAGGGATCAGGGTCGAATTTACGATCAGGATGGGATCACCCTGGAGGTATTAGATTATTATGCGGATTCCCAGCGCCTGGCAGTGCCTCGGTTGGTACTGGAGCTAAAGCGGTTGGGGCAGGCGTCTGAACAGGGACAAGCCTCTATCCAAGAGAGTCAACTCTCTGGGCAGGGGATACAAGACATTGGACAGGAAGGGCAAAACGGTGGGCCGGAAGAGGAAGGCTCTGTGCAGGAAGGCCGTCTCAGTCTGACGGTAGCCCCGGTCAGCAGGCCTCATGCCGGTCAAAGACCCTTTGGCCTGGGGGATTGGCAGAATATGCCCTGGGGGCCGCCGGTCGTGTTCTGGTTGGCCGGCAGCCCAGCAGAATGCAAGGCCTTTTTGCACACCCGGCCGGATGGCCCCGTCGGCTCTTCCGGCCAAGTGGTGCTCTGGCATCAGGGGAAGGTCTATCGGTTTTCGGTCTCCGAGTGGCAAAAGGCAGGGCCGCAGCGGTTGGGCGATTCCGGCCTGGAAGTGGCCCTGGTGCAGCATGAGGAGCGGCTTCGGGCCGTGGAGTTGGAAATCCGTCGCTTGGGACCGAACAGTCCCGGCCCGGTTCGCATGTTCCTATTTGCCCAGAATCCATCGCACAACCGACAGGCGGAGGCCTTGGGCGTGTATGGGAGTTTTTGGGTGGAGCCGCCCCAGATACCCCAACGCCTGGCAGAGATCGAACGCGTAGAACAATTGCGCCTGGCGGCCTGTTTACGATTGGACCTACTCCAAGGGCCGGACGGCATCCTCTATTATCGGCAATGGCATGCGCCCCGGGTGGTTTCGGCGGGCCTTTGGCCGGGCTTCGAACACCAGAAACTCCGCCTGGCGGAGCAACCCCCTTCCTCCGGAACATCTTCGGGCCAGGCTGCCGAAGCGGGGCAACCCTATCCGGTGGGACATCTGCCGCCGCTTCGGGTCTTTACGGGCACCCCGTTAGAGACCGAAGTACGCCTGTGCGAATTTCGTCCCGCGGCCCGCCCCAGTATTGTGTATGAACCCAAACCCTTGGAACCAGGGCCTTCGGGCCGACTCCGCCAGCCCATGGCGAAGGTCCGGCTTACCGTCCGAGAAACTTCTCCTTTCCCCCCAACCGAAGACCGTTCGGCCCGTGCAGGCAACCTGCCCGGTGGGCCAAACGCTCTTCCAACAGGAGCCGACAAGCAGGCCGAAGGGCAGGCGGAGGCTCTGTCGGCCCGCTCAGAGACCGCTGATGGCCCAGAAGGTTCGGCACCGCAATCCCAGCGGTCCGCTGCTTTGGAGCCGACAGGCCCGGCCAACACCGGCGAGTTTTGGATTCCCTTAGGCGGGCCTCGGTTCGCCGACGAGGAGGCGGTTGTTTCCTGCGGCCATCGGCGGGTGGCCGTCCGCTTGGACTATCGAACCCGCCAGTTGGGCATGAAAATCTATCTGCACAAGTTTACCCGGAAGGTAGAGCCCGGTTCGCTGCACGATGCCCATTATTCTAGTCTGGTCGATGTGTGGGAAGGGGACCAAGAGCCGAAACTCCGCCTCCAGAAGGTGCTCATTACGATGAATCAACCCCTTAGCGCCAAAGACCCCGCCAGCGGGCGAACCTACCGATTCTATCAGTCCAGCTTTGCCTATTTGGGCAGACCAGGCGATCCGGAGTTTGATCAGTGGATCCAACAGCGGGCCTTTCGCACGGCCTGGGAAGAAGCGGCCCGGCCAGACCTAACCATCCGCCCCACCCAGGGATCAATCGGATCCTCGGACAGTCCGCCTGGGCTGGGGCCCATTCCAGAAAACCCGATTCCAGAAAATTTGTACCGCAGCATCCTGAGCGTCAACTACGATCCCGGCCGAGGGCTCAAATACGCCGGAAGCCTCTTGATCGTGCTCGGAATTGCCGTGATGTATTGGATGCGGGCATACATTTTTTCCCCTGGCGCTTGGCGGCTGGCCCTGGGGGCTTGGCGGGTTGGCCCATCGGCCGGGCGGTTTACTTCGGGGGCTTGGCAGGTGGGTCCGGGTGTTTGGTGGCGGATCGGCCGGAAGGGACTTGGGGGGCTGCTAGTGGCGGCAGGCTGGGTGCTTGGGGGCGCTGGGTGGGCCGAGGCGGCCAGGGCGGAGGAGTTGGATTGGTCCGGGTGGCGCCGATTGCCGGTCTTTGCTGGCGGACGGATGATGCCGTTGGATAGTTTCGCCCGCTCGGTGGTGGAACAGATTTGTGGCCGGACCGCCCCCCGCCTGGGTCTGGCAGAAACCTTGCCCGACGAAGACCTCCACCGGCCGGAATATGCGGAAGCTTGGAAACTTTTCCCCGACGGCAAAGCCCGCACCTGGCCACCCTATGAGCTTATTTTCAGTTGGTTGGTCGAACCCCAGCGGTGGCAGCGGGTGCCGTTTCTGGTCGGCCAGCACCACCAACTCCGGGAGGAACTCTTAGGGCTGCGCCGAGAAGATCCGGCCGGTCGGCCCATCCGCTATGTCTCCCCCTGGCAACTGGAACATGCCGAAGCCTTCCGGCGGTGGGAGGGCGACCTCCGCCGTCGCCGCCGGGAGGCAGAACAAAACGGCCAACGATTCCAACCGACCGGCCTGGATCGAAAAGCCTGGCAACTCCTGGAAGCCTACAGCGCTTGGCAAGAGCTTTGCTTTTCCGCCCAGGCCCTGGCTCTGCCGCAAAGCCTGTTTCGCACCCGTTTGGCCGAACTGCAACAGACCTGGCACGCTACCGCCCAGGCCATGGAACAGGCCTTGGAAATGGCCGAGGCCCACCGGCAGGCCCCCGCAGAGCCGCCGGATCAACCTTCCCAGAGGGCGTCCCCGCTGCCGCCGCCCCGGCAGGCCTACCGCCGGTTTCAGGAGGCGATGGAGGCATTGCAGGCACTGGGGGAACAGCGTCCGATCGACCGTCTGGCGATGGAGCGGCAGGCCCGGGGGCTTCGGCAGTCGGCGGGGGAAATGGCGGATTGGTTTGAACATTTTTACAATTATCTCCGCCTCTCCCCGCCCCCCATGCCCCCCCAACACTGGCACCAGATGCAAGCCCACTGGATGGCCCTGGTCTCCCGAAGCCGCCAAATGCATCGATTGGCCTGGGACGTGCAAACCGCCCTGTTCGACAATAGCCCTGTGGGCGGCAACAGGGGAGAAATGCTCCGCCTGGTCCCCTCGCTGAATCCCTTTGCTTTGGAGCAGTCACGCACGCCAGAGGAAAATCCCCAGCCCTGGCTATCCTGGCAAACCCTGATGGAAGCCTCGCTCACGGAAACCCTGGCCGACTATCCCACCCAAGAAATCCAAGCGGTGCGGGAGGCATTCCGTCAGGTAGCCCAGGCGTACCAAGATCGGCACGCTCCGGACCGAGCAGAGCGGTTTGCCGAGGGCATGGCTCGCTTGGCCGATGCCGTGCGTCGGCTGGGCGAAGCGATCAACCGGCGACGGGCCGACTTGCCCGTCCGACACCTGGATCAGGCCGCCTTCCAGGCCACCCAATACCCCCCGCCCGGCAGTACCGACCTCGAAGTGCACTACAACCAGGTAGATCCGTTCCGGGCTGCCTGGATCGGTTACCTCCTGGCTGTGGTAGGATTTGCCCTGGCTTTCGGCCGGATTCGGAGGGTCATGTTTTGGCTGGGGATGGCCATTTCTGCAATGGCACAATTTTTCATATTATATGGCCTGGGCCTTCGATATGCCATCACCGGCTGGGTCCCGGTGACCAATATGTTCGAGACGGTGGTGTTTGTGGCACTGACGGTGGGGCTGATGGGCTGGCTGTTGGCCCTTTGGCCACTGCTGGGGCCTGGCCTGAAACTGGCCTGGCAGTTGACCGCCTGGCCCATGCTCGGCTCCAAAACCACCCAACCGGCTGCCGAACCAGCACCCCAATCTCCCCGCAGGCCGGAAAACCCGCCCCATGCGGAATCCGCTTCCGGCCCGCTCGCCTTACCGCACCGAGAACCGATTTTACCCCCAGCAGAACGAGAACCGATTGCCCCGCCCCGAGAAGGAGCACCTGTTTCCTCCCCCGAAGAAAAACCAGAAAAACTTGGAGCGGACGTCCCTGCCCTCTCCGTCGCTCCAAAGGCCGGCGACCTGCCGATTTTGGCCGCGCCAACGGTCCAGCTCTGGCGATGGATTTGGGCACCGGTTCGCCTGGCACTGATGGCCGGGGTCTTCTACGCTCTTACCCAGGTCCATTACGGCGAAGGGGAAGGATATACAGTTGTTTCCCTTACCCCTCGGGTCGAACAGGCCGGATCCCTAACGGCCAATGATCTGGTGGCCTGGTTGGTCGGATTGGCCTTTCTGCTGGGCTGTATGGGGTATGTACCCAGAGCGCTGTTGGCTGCCGTCGGAACGGTCTGGACGGCGCCGGCGGTTTGGCGTCGGCAGGGGTTGCACGGACCCTGTCAGCAAGTCCTGGGCCGAAAAGCTTATGCGTTTAGCGGGGCGGTCATGGGACTGCTGGGGGCGCTGTTGGCCTACTATGCCCCACCCACGGTGCTGGACAAGTCCATCGGCCCACTTCGGCCTGTGCTCCGGGACAACTTCTGGCTGACAGCACATGTACTAACGATCACCGCCAGTTATGGAGCCGGCGCCCTGGCCCTGGCCCTGGGAAATTTGGCCCTATTCCATTATCTTTTCGGCCGATACCGGATGGCCTCACCTAGGACAGTTCCCCAGACCTCATCTCCGCCGGCACAACCTCCCCGCACTGAATCTATCCCGCCAGGAATGCTTCCGCATGGACAACCGTTCCAACCCGAATCCCCCGGGCCAGGCGGGGCTCCACCTGGAACGGCTGGGTGGGGACCTCCTCCAGGTCCGACATCGGACTCTGCCCCAATAGAAACACTCCAAACAGAAACCTCGAAGACCCCGCTTCGGCTGGAACCGGCAGCCTGCCAAACCCTGGCCCAATACATCTATCGGGCCATGCAAGCCGCGGTGCTTCTGTTGGCGGCCGGCACGCTGCTGGGCGCACTATGGGCGGATGTGGCCTGGGGACGCTTCTGGGGCTGGGACGCCAAGGAAGTCTGGTCCCTCATTTCGCTTTTGGTGTATATGGTGGTTTTGCATGGCCGATATATTGGATGGTTTGGCAATTTCGGCATGGCGGCCTTCTCGGTGCTCGGCGCCACGTCGATCCTGATGGCTTGGTATGGGGTGAATTATGTTCTTGATGTAGGTTTGCACACCTATGGCCGGGGCACCGGCGGCCTAGGGGTGGTGCTGGCCGTGGTGGCTGCAGATTGGCTCTTTCTGGCCGCCGCCGCCGTGCGATATTATCTGCAAACCCGAACAGTCTCAGAGGCTGCCCCGAAAATCCGTTTTTAGCCGGATCTTTCCACCAACCAGCGGGCCCCAGACTGACAAAACCCTGACAAAACGGCAGTGGAATGAAGCCGAACGGTTGGCAAAGGAATCGGGACCGCCGCTCGGCTCCCAATGGCGGGACAGCCTCTCAGCCAGCATCCCCGCCTTTGGCGCCGACGATCGGCCGGGAAGCTAAAGCCACTTCTAGGCGGGTTGTTCGGCGATTCTTTCAGAGGCGGTTATTGGGCGCCGGGGCGGGGCGCAGTTTCGGCCCATCCCACTTCCCGGCTTGGTGTGTCGGTTTCAGCGGGCAACGGCAGAAGGCGCAAAAGCTCAGCGGCCTGGCGGGTGGCAGGCACATGGTGGGTTCGGACCTGCGGTGGGCTACCTGCTAACAGACGGACCAAGGCGGCCAGGGGAATCGGGCCGCCTGCCGGTTCCGCTTCGCCCAGCACCAGTTGATGGGAGCTGACCACGATACTTCCCGGCGCCGGCACCGGACAGATACCCCGAAGCACCAGGCCCTCCGGTCCGATCCGAATCGCCGCCCCCAACTGCTCATAAGAAAAGTACTCCTCATCGGGGCCCGGTTGCAGGCTGGTGGAAAGCCCCAACTCTTGGACGGCCGATTGCCAAAATCGTCGGCTCAGGGTGCCCGGACCACCTCGAATCCTCACTACGGCCTCTTCTAGCCGGGGGCCTACCAGCCGGGCATCTTCCACATCGATCTGGACCAACCCGGTAAGCAGTGTGCCAGCTTCTTCGCCCAGCAACGTGCGCAAATCTACCTGGAACAAATGTCCTTGGAAACGATATTCCACCTGGCCCTGGTGCTGGCATATCCACAGGGTTCCCTGCATGGAGGCTACCGGGCCCAACCGCTCTAGCCCCGGCAATATCCCTGCCAACACGGAACACGGAATGGCCGAGTCGCCCAGAGCCAGTTCCAGACCACTGACCGGCGGCGATTGGCGGTGGTCCCGGCCGAAACGGATTTGAATCGGCTGGTTGGCTTGGGTGCCGGCCAGTCGGAAAGCAACGTTCCCGTGGCTTCCGCCGTCTAAAGGTTGCACAAACCCGGTGCATTCGGAGAGATTGCGAATTTGTTGGCCGATCCGAACCCGGACTTCCGAGGCATGCAGTTGCACTTCATACCGGGGCCAATGGGCCGGTTGGGCCAACGCCCGCCGCACCAAATCGACCAACCGAGGTAGGCCCTCGCTATAGATTTCCATCCCCTGCAAGGTAATCTCCACCCGGCCGATGCAGGCCCGATTAGCGGCATTGGGCTGGGACCAGCGAATCTGTATCTGGTCGGCCCGAAGGATCGGTTGGCCACTGTCCGGATCGGCCAATTGGAGACCTTGGTAAATGGCTTCGGCGGGGCGGGGATGCCTCAGCCCTTCCAGACGAACCCCTAGCCCAAGCAACCGTTCGGCTTCGGCTGCCTGCTGGGCCAAATACCAGGGTGTCATACGCCAGCCGGCCCACAGCAGTAGTCCAACCGTCGGCAAAATACATCCGAGCACAAACAGAGCCAGACACACCCGTCGCCGGGTGGCTTCGTGCAACCAGAACGGCTCGGAAAAGCCGATCATCCCTGATCCTCCGAGATGGGCCAGGCCCGGCAGCCTGCCGCCCATGGCGATTTCCCTAGCCCAGCCCCTCAGGAGTGCTATTGGCTGGGACGGGAGCCTGCCGGTCATGCCGATGTGCCGGGCCTTCTGGGAGCCGTCTCATACGGAAATTCCCTCTCTGGGAGCGTTCACGCTGTGGACCTAGGCAAACGACGGAAGCAACTGTTAATCTAAAACGACTGGGCAAAATGGACAATTTTTGGACTTTGTGTACCTAATCAGCGTGATTTGGTTTCCTAGAACACTCTTTAGCCGAAAGAAGTAACTCCCCTCTCCCTTGGCGGAAGAGGCCTGTTGCAAGGATGTTGGCTTAAAAAGGGTGTCCCTGCAGCGAAAGCGAGAATAAGCTGGATTCCTCCGTACGCAGGAATGACATATACATTGTGCTAAATTGTTATATTTTGTTTATTTTATCCATTTTCTACAGATTGCCTATTTTTATAGTCCACTTCCGTGTAAGGCACCTGTTAGCCAGGCGTTTGACGGCCGAGTTGGGCGGCCATTTGATGGAAGAGGTCCCACCGGGCCTGCATTTCCGGCAGACTATCCCCGCCAAACTTTTCTACCAACGCCCGGGCCACCTCAAATGCCACCACATTCTCCACAATCACGCTGGCGGCGGCAATAGCACAGACATCGCTCCGTTCATAGGAAGCCGACTCCGGTTGCCGAGTTCGAAGGTTCACCGAAGCCAGCGGTCGGGCCAAGGTGCTAATGGGTTTGAAAGCTGCCCGAAGCACAATGGGCTGGGAATTGGTCATGCCAGCTTCCAGACCACCCGCATGATTGGTGGGCCGAACAAACCCCAAACAGGGGGTGCCCGCCAACTGAGGATCATAATGGATCGGATCATGGACCTGAGAACCTCGGCGGGCGGCCGCCTCAAATCCCAACCCGATCTCTACCCCCTTGACCGCCTGAATGGACATGACGGCCTGGGCCAATTGGCCATCAAGCTTCCGATCCCATTGGGCGTGGCTTCCCAGGCCGAAAGGAACTCCCTCCACACGGACCTCGACAACCCCCCCTAAGGTATCGCCTTCCCGTCGGCATTGGTCGATCAACTCCTGCACCGGCCCATCCTGCTCCGGATGAAGCGAATAGACCAGGCTGGCGTCCCGGCGCTGGCGAAGTTCCTCCAGCCTGCCCTGGGCTTCCGGATACCGGATGGGCCCCACCTGAACCACATACCCCAAGGCCTGGATTCCAAAGACAGCCAGCAGTTGCTTGGCCAGTGCACCGACCGCCACTCGGGCGACGGTTTCCCGGGCGCTGGCCCGTTCCAATATCCCCCGAATGGGGGAAAGATATTTCATGGCGCCGCTCAGGTCCCCATGCCCTGGCCGGGGACGTTCCAGGTCCTCCAGTTGGTCCAGGCGAACGTCTTTGTTAAAGACGACTAGGGTAATCGGGCTGCCGATGGTCCGGCCCCGCCAAAGGCCGGTCAGGATTTCTACCCGATCGGTTTCGATCCGCTGGCGGCCCCCCCGGCCATAACCGCCCTGACGACGCTGAAGCTCGGCATCGATCAAATCGGTGCGAACCTCCAGCCCGGCCGGGAACCCATCCACCAGGGCCACCACCGCTTTGCCGTGGGATTCTCCCGCAGTCCAATACCGCAACATAAAAGCTGGGAACTAATGAGAAAGGATTCTTGCGCGCCGAGGTTCGGGGTGAGCCAACTGCTGGTATTGTACTGGCTTCCGCCTCAGCGGACTAGACCAATCTTGGCATGAGGTTCTGGGCGGCCTCTTGCCCTGGGGGCCATTTGGCCCGATAATAGCCCCATCCTGAGTTCCCCATTGGTGGTGCAAAAAGAGTTCCGGCATCTTATGGGGGAAGCCGTTTGGAGACTCTGGTCCCAGTTTACCCAGGGGATGAAAGGAGAAAGGGTCTATGCCGTTAGTGGTGGTAGGTTCGGTGGCGTTGGACACAATCGAAACGCCGACCAGCAAACGGGAGAATATCTTGGGTGGATCGGCGGTGTATTTTTCGTATGCGGCCAGTTATTTTACGCCGGTTCGGCTTGTGGGCGTGGTGGGCGAGGACTGGCCTGCCGAATATACCAAACTGTTGCAAGAGCGGGGCGTGGATACTCAGGGGCTTCAGGTGGTTCGAGGCGGCAAAACGTTCCGATGGCACGGCCGATATCTGCCCGACATGAACCAACGAGAAACCGTCGAAGTCCACCTGAACGTATTTGAGCAATTTGATCCGGTGTTGCCCGACGAGTGCCGGCGGGCCCGATTTGTCTTTTTGGCCAATGGCCCGGTGAGCCTCCAACATAAGGTGTTAGACCAATGTACTGGCGCCGAGCTGGTGGTGGCCGATACGATGGAACTGTGGATCAATACGCAGCGGAAAGAACTGGAACGTTTGCTCACCCGGATCGATGGTCTGGTGATGAACGACAGTGAGGCGCGGCTATTGGCCGGGGAAGAGAATCTGGTCCGGGCCGGGCACAAAATCCGGGAAATGGGCCCCCGGTTTGTAGTCATCAAAAAAGGCGAACACGGTGCCATGTTCTTCTCCAAGTACGAAACCTATGTGCTGCCTGCCTATCCGACGCCCGATGTGGTCGATCCCACCGGCGCCGGCGATACGTTTGCGGGGGGGATGATGGGGTATCTGGCCATGCGCGGGGCGTTTGATCCGAAGACCCTGAAAGAAGCCATGGCCTACGGCATCTTGGTGGCCAGTTTTACCGTGGAAGACTTCAGCTTAGACCGTCTGCTGAAGATCCGGCGGGAAGACCTCGAACAGCGTATGGATGAGTATAAGAAGATGCTGAGCTTTTAACCGCCTTTGGGCGGGGGGGCATTCGGGCGTCGGCATAGAGGACTTTTGTTCAGTCTAGGAGGTTTTCCGGTGAGGCAGATTCGGACTTTTGTTGCCGTGGAGTCCAGTCCGGAGGTGCAGCACGCAGCGGAGCGGTTGGTGCAGCAGTTACAATCGATCGGTGCGGACGTCAAATGGGTCGAATCGCACAACATGCATCTGACGTTACAATTTTTGGGAGATGTGGCGGAAGGGAAAATTCCGGCCATTACCGAAGCCCTCCGGAAGGCGGCAGCCGATTGTAAACCTTTCCAAGTAGAAATCCGGAGCGTCGGGGCCTTTCCGAGCTTGCGTCGGCCGAACGTATTCTGGTTGGGCGTCGGGCAGGGTGCTGCGCAGCTTGCTGAGCTGGCCCAAAAGGTCCAACGGGCTTTAGAACCCTTAGGTTTTCGGCCTGAAAACCGCCCGTTTCACGGGCATCTGACGCTGGGGCGGGTCCGGCGGGCCGGGCCCAGCCTAGACAAACTGATCGCCCGATTCCGGCAAGAGGAGCAATTCCTGGCCGGGTGGATATCTGTCCAAAATATCACCCTCTTTTCCAGTCAACTCACCCCTCAAGGCCCTATCTATACTCCCCTGGAGCATCTCCGGCTGGGCGCCGACCAAGCGGCTGAAAAATTTGGACTCCACCTGTAAATACTCCTCCTACCAGGAGCGAAGAATCGGGCGGCCCATGACCGGTTTCTCCTTGTCGGAGCGTACGAACCGATCCCCAGTTTGAAGGTAGGTACCTTCTGATTTTTACAATAGCTTCTGACAAAAATGCGAGGTTTTCGTTTACAATGGGACAGCCTTTTACCCTGTCCCGGAATCCCTGTCGGAGGGCATCGGCCGAGGGCTTCCACCGGCTTTTGACGGGCCATGGTTCGGTTGGGTGGGTTTTGGGGAGCTCGACGTTACGAATGGGGAACTTTTTGGGAAAGTGCATGGTTACCAAAGGGCTGTGTGTGTGATCTTGGTAGTCTGAGGAAGGCCGGTGGGGAGGCCATTCGGTTAAAAACGGAATTTCGGAATAGCCTCCGAGGACCCTCGGTTGGCGGTGCGTCCGGGTAAAAAGGCATTTCCCCGAGGGTCGGGGACTCACACCATTGGATCAGCCCGGCTCCATGTAGACGGAACCCTCTCTGAGCACTGTCCGTCCGGAGAACCCAGGAATCTGCTTATTTTCCGAGTTCCGATGAGGATCCGGATGCGTTTCCTTTTTGAGTCCCTAGCAGGGAGATCGATTTATTCCGGATTTGCCGTCGTGGTGGTCCTCTCGTT
>Ga0272449_1004021_pt1 | contig 12243 bp, 13 predicted proteins | sample YNPCB0241_FD_198679 | JGI IMG/M metagenome (GOLD analysis project Ga0272449, IMG submission 198679) | Hot spring sediment microbial communities from Yellowstone National Park, WY, United States - YNP-CB-024-1 | ecosystem: Environmental > Aquatic > Thermal springs > Hot (42-90C) > Sediment...
GATTCAATGGAGTGATGTATTTAATAAACTTCTTAATGCCCTTGCTGTTGTTGTCAAACCTCATTGTCTTGTTTGACTCATAGATGTAGATGTCAAAATACTGTTTAGAGACATCTACACCGATTGTAATTGTGTTGTTTTTTATGTTCTCTGATTTATTCATTTTTTACTCCTTTTCTGACACATTTCCTTTCTTGCGATAGATTGAGGCTTTTAGCCTATGCAAGAATTCGGAATTAAGTGTCAGAGTAGAGGTATGGGATTTTATGCTTACTTACGAACTTTAAAGTTCAAGGGGTGATCAAGTTCCCATACCTCTGTATATATTTTAGTTTTCAAGAGAACTTTTGCTCTCTATAAATTTAATTTTAAAATATTATAACTAAATTTTAACATACAAGAAAGGGAGAAACATTAAGTAATGCCAAATCCAATAAAGTTAAAGTGTAGGATTCGAAAAATAATATCTTATGGTGAGGAGATTTATCAGGTATTTTTTGATTCGGATAGGGAGATAAAATTCAAGCCTGGGCAATTTTTACACTTAACATTGGATGAATACGATTATAGTAGTGGTTACTGGCCAGAGTCAAGAGTATTTTCGACAGCATCTTTACCTGGAAGTCGAGAGATTGAAATAGTATACAGCGTAAAAGGTGTATATACAAAAAGGATGAGTGATGAGTTAAAAGAAGGTCGAGAAGTGTGGGTAAAACTTCCATATGGAGATTTTATAATAGAGAATTATGTGAAAGAAGAAGATGATGTATTTTTGATAGCAGGCGGAACTGGGATATCACCATTCATTTCGTTTTTAAAAAAGAATGTAAGTAATTTAAAATTTAAAATACATCTTTATTATGGAATAAGGGGAGAGAAATTTTATTTATATAGAGAATTTCTTGAAAGTATTAGAAATAAGATTGATTTAAAAGTTATTGTAGGAATGATGGATATAGATAAAGTAGTTGAAGAAATTAAAATTTATGATAGAAGCAAATATTTTATTTCAGGACCACCTTTAATGATAGAGAATTTTAAGAATAAATTTTTACTTAATGGTATTAGGAATGAAAGAATAATAATAGACGAGTGGTAATTTTTGGAGGCGATGATGAATGATAGAGCAGAAGAGATAAAGAAAAAGATCCTTGATATGGTTGAAGAATATTATAGGTTAAAATTTGGGAATAAAAGTTTCAAATCTGGTAGTGATTATGTGAGGTACGCAGGAAGGGTATTTGATGATAAAGAATTAAAGAATTTAGTAGATTCATCATTAGATTTCTGGCTTACAAGCGGTAGATATAGCGAGGAGTTTGAGGGTCGCTTTGCAGAGTTTGTAGGTGTAGAATATGCTATGCTTACCAACTCTGGCTCATCAGCGAATTTACTTGCTTTAACATCGTTAACAAGTCATTTACTTGGGGATAAACGCCTAAAACCTGGGGATGAAGTTATAACGGTTGCTGCAGGATTTCCAACCACAGTAAATCCTATAATTCAAAATGGGCTTATACCAGTATTTGTCGATGTTGAAATAGGGACATATAATATTAATATAGATGAGTTAAAGAAAGCAATTAATGAAAAGACAAGAGCAATAATGATAGCCCATACACTTGGAAATCCATTTAATATAGAAGAGGTTATGAAGTTGGTTAAGAAGTATGATTTATGGTTGGTTGAGGATTGTTGTGATGCACTTGGGAGTAGATATTTTTATAATGGAGAATATAGACATGTAGGTACATTTGGAGATGTAGCGAGTTGTTCATTTTATCCTGCACATCATATAACGATGGGCGAGGGTGGTATAGTATTTACTAATAATGATTTAATAGCAAGAGCAGTAATATCATTAAGGGACTGGGGAAGGGATTGTTACTGTAAGGGTGGAGAAAATAACACCTGTGGTAAAAGGTTTAGTGGTAAATATGGTGATTTGCCATATGGATATGATCATAAATATGTTTATTCGCATATAGGATATAACTTGAAGGTTACTGATATGCAGGCAGCAATAGGTGTTGCACAACTTGAAAAGCTCCCTGAATTTATAAAGCGAAGAAAAGAAAATTTTAATAAATGGATGACAGTTTTTGAAAAGTGGAAAGATTTCTTTATTTTACCTAAAGCGAGTGATAATTCAGATCCATCCTGGTTTGCTTTTCCTGTATCAGTGAAAGAGGATGCACCATTTACGAGGAATGAAGTTGTAAATTATCTTTCCCTAAACAGGGTTGAAACAAGGAATTTATTTGGAGGTAATTTGATAAAACAACCGGCCTATAAGGATATAAAGAAGCGAGTTATAGGAGATTTAAAAAATACAGATTTTGTTATGAATAATACATTTTTTTTAGGAACATATCCTGGACTTACTGAAGAAATGATAAATTATGTCTCAGATATTTTAAAAAATTTTATAACACAAAAAATAAAATAAGGAGCCCATATGCCTAAAAAACGGCAATCCTCCAATCCTTTAATTCTCCAGTCCTCTATTAAGGTAGTCATTCTTGCTGGTGGTTTTGGAACAAGATTAAGTGAGGAGACAGATTTAAGACCTAAGCCAATGGTAGAAATAGGCGGTAAGCCAATTTTGTGGCATATAATGAAGATATATTCGCATTATGGATTTAATGATTTTATAATCTGTCTTGGATATAAAGGATATATGATAAAGGAGTATTTTGCAAATTATTTTCTCCATCAGAGTGATGTTACAATAGATATAAAAAATAACAAAATCGATGTCCATCATTCTAAGGCAGAGCCGTGGAAGATAACGCTTGTAGATACTGGCTTAAATACGATGACAGGTGGAAGAATAAAGAGAATAGAAAAATATATAAACTCAACATTTATGCTTACATACGGGGATGGTGTAAGTGATATAAATATAAATGATTTGCTTAAGTTTCATAAAAAAAATAAGAAAGCGGTGACAGTTACAGCAGTTCAACCAAGCGGAAGGTTTGGTGCAATAGAGATGAGCGATGATGGCAGAGTTTATTCTTTTATGGAGAAGCCGAAGGGTGATGGGGCATGGATAAATGGAGGATTTTTTGTACTTGAGCCAGAGATATTTAATTATATAAAAGGTGATGAAAGTATTTGGGAGAGAGAGCCATTAGAAAATATTACTAAAGATGGGAAGGTATGTGCATATAGATATAGAGGATTTTGGAAATGTATGGATACTTTAAGAGATAAAATGGAGCTTGAAAATCTATGGAATACAGGTAAAGCCCCATGGAAATTGTGGAAAGATTGATAGATTTAATAGAGGATATGGAAGAAATAGAGGGGATAGAAGTTATTGATTTAATGGAAGATATATAAGTTGTGGAAGGGTAAAATGAATGATAAATACGGTGATTTTAAAAATCTAAGGATATGGAGAGAAAGCATTGATTTGATAAAAGATGTATATTGTATTTCTGAAAAATTTCCCAGAAGTGAAGAATATAATTTAAAATTACAGTTGAAAAAAGCTGCCATATCAGTTGCCTTAAATATTGCCGAGGGTAAAAATAGAAGAAGTTCCAAAGAATTTCTTAATTTCCTGAATATCTCATATGGTTCATTGTCTGAAATTGAGGCAATACTTCTACTATCTTATGAACTTGGATATATTAATGATATAAAATCTATTATTTTGGAAAAAAATTTAGCTAAAATGATAAATTCATTAAGGAGAAGTTTAAATAAAAACTATGAAAAAAAATAACCTTTATTCTTTTATAAATTCCAATCCATCTATATCATCTAATCCATTCATATTATCTATATCATCCAATTCCTATAACTTCTGGTTTGGCAAGCGTGTGTTTATTACCGGTCATACAGGGTTTAAAGGAAGTTGGTTAAGTATATGGTTGTCTATTTTAGGTGCAAAGATTTATGGATATGCATTAAAGCCACCGACAAAACCATCATTATTTGAGCAGGCAAAAGTATATAAATTATTAGAAGAAAATATTATTTCAGATATAAGGGATTATGATAAACTTTCAAAAGCGATAAAAAGAATAAAACCTGATATTATAATACATATGGCAGCCCAGCCACTTGTAAGGGATTCATATATAATTCCAAGGGAGACATATGAGATAAATGTTATGGGAACGGTGAATTTATTTGAGTCGGTAAGAAGATACCATAGACCAATGGTTTTATTGAATATAACAACTGACAAAGTTTATGAGAATAAAGAAACACTTAAAGGATATGTGGAAACAGATCCGCTTGGTGGCTATGACCCGTATTCATCAAGCAAAGCCTGCTCCGAACTCGTGACATCTGCCTACCGTTCCTCCTTTTTCAATAATCCTTTCAATCTCTCTTTAATTCCTCCTCTCATAAAGGGAAAAAATCCCCTCTACCCCCCTTTTACAAAAAAGGGGAATAAGATAGAGGGATTTAGTTTCCAGTCCTCAAATCCTAAAGTCCTCCAATCTTCTAATCCTCCAATAGTTTCTTCTGCTCGTGCTGGTAATGTTATAGGTGGTGGTGATTGGGCAAAAGATAGGTTGCTGCCGGATATAATAAGAGCGGTTTTAAATAGGGAAAAAGTTTTTATAAGAAATCCATATTCAATAAGGCCATGGCAGCATGTTCTTGAAAGTTTAAATGGATATATGATTTTATGTGAAAAGATGTATATAGAAGGTGAAAAATATGCAGGTGCCTGGAATTTTGGTCCTGATGAAAAGGATTTAAAAACTGTTGAATGGATAGTTAAAAGGTTGCTTTCAAAAATTAAACCTAACAAGGGATATAAAATCGAAAAAGGAAAGCATCCACATGAAGCAAAGTTATTAGTTTTAAATCCTGAGAAAGCAAAGAAGGAACTTGGTTGGAGAAATAAATGGGATTTAGAGAGAGCGCTTGATAAGATTGCGGAGTGGGTTAATCTTTATAGAAGTGGTGAAAAACCACTTGATATATGTGTCAAACAGATAAAGGAATATCAGGAGTTATAATGGAAAATAAAGATTTAAAACTTATTTCAGCATATGATGAAATAGAAATAGAAGAAAATGGAATAAAGATATTTTTTTTAGGCACAAATGGTTGGTATGATACTGAAACTGGCAATACCATTTGCACCTTAATAAAAGGAAAAGATTTTAATATAATAATTGACGCTGGATTTGGAATAAGGCGGTTGGATAAATATTGTGATTTTAATAAGTCATCTTATCTTTTTATAAGTCATTTGCATTTAGATCATATTTGTGGATTACATTTACTTGCTAAATTTAATTTTAAAAAAGGGCTTGATATATTTATCAAACAGGGTTTAAAAAATAAATTAAGTAGGATTTTATCTTCTGATTATACCGTTCCAGTAAAAAAACTAAATTATAAGGCCAAAATTATAGAACTCAATAATAATTTAAAATTACCATTTAAATTAAAATACTTACCATTAAAACACTCAGTTTCAACACTTGGCTTTAGATTTGAAATTCAAGGTAAAATTATAACTTTTATTTCAGATACTGGATACTGTAAAAATGCAATAGAGCTTGCAAAAGATAGTGATATATTAATAACAGAGTGTTCATATTTAGTTGGAGAGATAAATGATAATTGGCCACATTTAAATCCAGAGATTGCAAAAAGGATAGCAATAGAGAGTAACTCAAAAAAACTTGTTTTAACACATTTTGCAGCAGATAAATATACAGATTTAAAGCAGAGAAAAGTAAATATATGAATAAAAAAACGATATTGTTAACAGGTGGGACAGGATTTTTAGGTAGTTATTTAGCAAAAAGATTTGTTAATGAAGGATATAAAGTTGTTATACTTAAGAGAAGTTTTTCAAATACTTTTAGGATAAAAGACTTGATAGATGAAAGTAAAATTATTTTTTATGATATTGATAAAGTATCACTTGATAAAGCGTTTTTAGAGAATAAGATAGATATTGTTATTCATACAGCAACTAATTATGGAAGAAATCAAGAAAAGAAAAGTGAAATAGTAAATGATAATATAGTTTTTCCTCTAAAATTGCTTGAAATTGCTACTTTTTTCAACACAGATACTTTTTTCAACACAGATACGGTTCTTTATAAATATTTATCTGATTATTCATTATCCAAGAAACAGTTTTTAGAATGGGCTAAATTGTTTTCTAGTAAGATAAAGATAGTTAATATGAAATTACAGCATCTTTATGGACCTAAAGATGATGAAAAAAAATTTGTTATTTGGTTAATAAAGAAAATGATAGAAAATAAAGAAGATATAAGACTAACAAAGGGAGAACAATTAAGAAACTTTATCTATATAGATGATGTCGTTGATGCATATATAACCGTTTTAAATAATTTAGTTAAATTGTCTAATTATAATGAGTTTGATGTAGGTAGTAAAAGGTCTATAAGAATAGAAGATTTTGTATTGAAGGTTAAAAAAATTTTAACAGAATATTTTAATATGGATATTAAGGTGAATCTATTGTTTGGCGCATTAAAATACAGAGAAGGTGAATTTTTCAAGATAAAGTTTGATAATAAGAAGATAAGGGCTCTTGGATGGGATGATAAAGTTTCACTTGAAGAAGGATTAAAAAAAACAATAAAGGAGATTTTATGAAATATTTAATTACTGGAGGATGTGGTTTTTTAGGATCTAATTTAGCTAAAAAGGTTTTGGATTTAAATGAGGAATTAATAATAGTTGATAATTTATATAGATATGGTTCACATTTAAATTTAAAATGGTTAAGCGATTATGGGAAGTTCAAATTTTACCATACAGATGTAAGGGATTATGATAGTGTTTTGAAATTGATAAAGGATATAAAACCTGATTTGATTTTTCATTTAGCGGGTCAGGTAGCAATGACAACATCTCTACAAAATCCATACTTTGATTTTGAGGTGAATGCAAAAGGAAGTTTAAATATACTTGAAAGTGTTAGATTATATTCACCTGAGAGTATAATTTTGTATTCTTCTACAAATAAAGTTTATGGCGATCTTGAACAATTTAATTATCGGGAATTAGAAAAAAGATATGAGTGTGTGGAGTATTCAAAAGGATTTGATGAAGCTATCCCATTGGATTTTCGTTCGCCTTATGGATGTTCTAAGGGAGCTGCGGATCAGTATATGCTTGATTATTATAGAATGTTTGGAATAAAGACAGTGGTTTTTAGACATTCATCTATGTATGGTGGAAGGCAGTTTGCAACATATGATCAGGGCTGGATAGGATGGTTTTGCCAGAGAGCAGTTGAGATTAAAAAAGGGGTTTTAAAAGATGCTATTGAGATTTCTGGTAATGGAAAGCAGGTAAGAGATGTTTTGCACTGTGATGACGTGGTAAGACTTTACTTTGAAGTTGTTAGGAATATAGACAAATGTAAGGGGAATGCTTTTAATATAGGCGCAGGAGTTGATAATTCGCTGTCAATTCTTGAACTTTTTGAAATGCTTGAAAGAAAACTTGATATAAAAATTAATTATAAGAGTTTGAAGCCAAGGGAGAGCGATCAGAAAGTTTTTATAGCGGATATTAAGAAGATAAAGTCATTAACTAAATGGGAGCCATTAGTAAATAAGAATAAAGGGATAGAATTAATGCTTGAATGGATATATGAGAGTGCAAAAAATACCTAATCACATTATAGTAGCATCTTCAGCCTGGATAAGCAAGATATTGCTTGCTTTTTTGCAAGTGTATATGGTCAGATTGCTTTTATTACTTCTTGGGAATGATAATTACGCTTTGTTTGCGGTTCTAACCGGGCTTATGGGATGGTTTGCTTTAAGTGACTTGGGTCTGGGAATAAGTTTGCAAAATCATATTTCTGAATATAAGTCCGGCAATAAGGAATATTCTGAGATAGTAAAAAATGTTATTGGAATTTATTCTATATTAATGATATTAGCAATGATTTTATTTTATTTTATTTCAGGATATTTTTCAAAGATAATATTAAAAGAATTTTCTTTTATAGACGAAGAGAAGAAAAGGTTTCTTTTTTTAATAACAGGGGAATTATTTATAGTTATGAATTTTAGCAGTATAATTTATAAGATATGGTATGCGGAATTAAAGGGATATATCGCAAATATAGTTCCGGTCTTAGGATATATTCTTTCTGTGTTTGGAATTTATATACTTGGTAAGTATAAACAAAATTTTTCAGAGCCATTAACATATTGTATTGCTATATTTTTGTTGCCAAATGCATTGATTACTTTCATACTTATGTTATTAAAATTAGAATTTAAGAAAATATTTTTTTATGATGGATTGGATAAAAAAATGATCTATTCAGTCTTTAAGAAGGGTTTTAATTTCTGGTTTTTTTCTATTATGGCTGCTGGAGTTTTACAAATAGATTATTTGGTTATGGCAAGATATTTAAGATCTGATGAAATAGTTTTATACAACCTGCTAAGTAGAATATTTATCTTTATATTTTTTATCTATAGTTCATTGCTTACTGCTTTATGGCCTGAAATTTCAATGGAGATATATAAATCCAATATCGAAAAAGTAAAAAGCCAGATAAAAAAATATCTTGGGATTGGAATTTTATATATTGTTACAGCAACATTATTAGTAGTTTTATTAAAGGATTATATTGTGAATTTATTAGCACCTGGTAGGTTGATAGAATTTCCTGTTTATTTAATAATAATTATTGGTTTTTACTATTTGATAAGAGTATGGACCGATACATACACTATGGTATTACAGAGTGTCAATATTCTTAAACCTTTCTGGATGCTTGTTCCAATTCAAGCATTAATAAGTTTGTTTGGTCAGATATATTTTGTCAGAATGTATAGGTTAAATGGAATTTTATATGGTTTAATTTTGTCATTTTTACTTACAGTAAGTTGGGGTTTGCCTTATTATACAAGAAAATACATTTTTAAAAAAGGGAGTTATGGGAATTAAGTTATCAATATGTATACCTACATATAACAGGGCAAAATTTTTGCCTGATTTGCTTGATAGTATAGTAAAACAGATAGATGATAATAATAAAAATATAATTGAGGTTGTAATAAGTGATAATGCTTCAAAGGATAACACAAAAGAAGTTATTGATAGTTATAGAAGTAAGATACCAAATTTAGTTTATTTTAGATGGGATGAAAATAAAGGAGCGGATAGAAATTTTATAAAGGTAGTTGAACTTGCAAGTGGAGAGTATTGTTGGTTAATGGGAAGCGATGATGTGATAGAAGATGGCTCTATAAATTATGTTTTAAATTTTTTAGAAAAAAATAAAAATATTTCTGGTATTAGTTTAAATTTCAACGCATATAATTATAATTTAAAATTAAAAATTAAAATAAGACCAATATCAGTAATTCATTTTAAAGAAAATTTTATATTAAATGATATTAATTTAATATTTAAGTATCTTTTTAGTTATTTTGGATATATATCCGGACAGGTTGTTAATAGAAAATTATGGAATAAAGTATTAGAGGAAAATAAAGAAGTGATTGCTAATTACTTTAATGCTTATGTTCATGTTTATTTGATATCAAAGATGGTATTAAAAAATCCTTTATGGGGATATATAAATGAAAAATTAGTTGGTTGGAGAAGTGCTAATGATTCTTTTTTATCTGAACTAGGAGTTTTAAAGAGAATGTATATAGATATTATTGGGTATGAAAAGATATCAGGAGATGTTCTTGGAAGGGATAATTTATTATACAAATTTTTAAATGAACAAATACTAAAGGTTCATGTTACAAGTCATATTTTAAATATCAAATTAAATAATGGGCTTGAATATAAGAATTTATTAGAAGTTTTAAAAATTTGTTTTAAATATTATAAAAGGTATTTATATTTTTACTATTTTGTTTTACCTTTACTAATTACACCAACATTCGTTTTAAAAATTATAAGGTTTATTTATAGAAAAACTATTAAAAAAATAGTTAATAAAGCCAATAAACAAGATGAATAATAAGTATTTCTTTAGAAATAAGAGATTATTGTTTTTTATAAAGACAATCGATTACATAGGCGCTAAACTATTTAAATCAAGAAAAATAGAGGATGGTTTTAAACCTAAAAAAATTATTATTTCTAATATAGGACATTTAGGGGATGTTTTACTTTCGCTTCCATTAATAGAATCGATAAAAAAATCGAATAAAGAAATTCAAATTTTTTATTTATCTCTTGAAAGCAATATTGGGTTATTGAAAAATAATCCAAATATAGGGAAAATAATTACTTATTATTCTTTCTTTCAAAGTTCTGAAAAAAAATTTTTTAAAAGATTGATAAACTCAATTTTAAGTTTTTCAAAAACCATTTTCATAATCAGAAAAATTAACCCAGATATTGCATTTGATTTAAGAGCATCTTTTCCAAATACTTTGCTTTTGCTGTCTCTTGGGGGAGTAAAAAAAATTATTGGGTATGGGACCGTTGGTTTTGGATTTGTTCTATCTCAAAAAATAGAATGGGATGACAATAAACACGAAATTGATCATTATAAAGATGTATTGAAAGTTTTTTTTGATTTAGAACCCTCAAAATTAGAATTAAATTTGGGTTATTTATGTAAGGGAATTAATGCTAATTTATTATTTACGAAATTTGAAATTAAAGATGATAAGAAAAAACTTGTGTTTCATATCGTCTCAAGAGATGAAAGAAAAATGATAGATATTGAAAAATGGAAGGAAGTTTATAAATATTGCAATGATAAATACGAAATTATTTTTACAGGTAATAAAGAAGAGGCACAGTATATTCAAAGAAATTTTAGTAATTATAAAAATTTAAAAAATCTTGCTGGGAAATTAAGTTTAGGAGAGTTAATAACACTTTTAAGAAATGTCAATTTTATAATTACAATAGATAGTTTTGTAGGGCAAATATGTAGCGTTTATAATCTTCCTTCTATAATAATATTTACTGGTGGTGTAGATGTTAAAAGATTTGGACCTATAGGAGATAAGTGTATAGTTCTTAAAAGAGATATTTTCTGTTCCCCTTGTGGATGGTATTTAAGAGATGGATGTAAGTATGAGTGTAAGGATTTAAGTATTATTAAAAAATTTATTGAAGTGGAAAATAAAATATGAATTTAGCAGGTATTGTAGTTTTATATAACCCAGATGAGAAGATAATTGAAAATATAAAAACATATATTTATGATCTAAATTTACTTTATGTTTTTGATAATTCTGAATTTAAAAAGAATTTTGTATTAAATTTTGTTGAAAGAAACAATAAACAAATAAAATATGTTAATCTGGGTGAAAATAAAGGCCTTGGATATGCTTATAATTATGTTTCTAATATTGCAATAGAAGAAGGATATGATTGGCTTTTAATTATGGATCAAGATAGCTATTTTAAAAATGATGATTTTAAAAAAATCATTAATGTATTAAAGAAAGATAATGGTTATTTTAAAAAAAGGGTAGGGATTTTATGTCCTGTTATAGTTTATGAAAATGAAAACATCGACTTATTAAAGAGAGATGAATTTGAGAAGATTTTAATAGGGATTAATTCTGGAAGTATTTTAAATCTTGATGCTTATAAAAAAGTAGGAAATTTCAGAGAAGATTATTTCCTTGATAGAACTGATTTCGAATATTTCCTTAGATTAAATAAATTTGGTTATCATACCTTAAGATATAAAGGTGCTTTTTTATATCATAAACTTGGAAATCTTGAAATAAAAAATATTTTTGGGTTTAAAATAAGGATAACTCATCATAATCATTTAAGGCATTATTATATGACAAGAAATGCAATTGATATTGTAAAAAATTATTTTTTTATTTTTCCTGGTCATTGTTTTTATGAAATTAGAAGTATTTTTACAGATATGATTAAGATTTTGTTGTTTGAAAAAGATAAATTGGCAAAGATTAAAATGATATTAAAGGCAATTTTTAATAGTTTGTTAATTTGATAAAATTTACTTGGAGGTATTATGAAAAAAATTCTTGTTTTAGGTGGTGCTGGATTTATAGGGTCATATATAGTCAGGGAATTATTAAATAATGGCTATAAAGTGGATGTTGTGGATAATTTTTCAAAATATGGGTATATAGAGCATGATTTTTACTCAAATCCCAATTTTAAACTGATCATAAAGGATGTGAGAGCGATGTATCCTATAGAATTTAAAGGTTATGATTATATATTCTGCCTTGCTGCACTTATAGGTGGAATAAAATATTTTCATAAAATACCTTATAGGATTTC
>Ga0272449_1004024_pt1 | contig 12241 bp, 10 predicted proteins | sample YNPCB0241_FD_198679 | JGI IMG/M metagenome (GOLD analysis project Ga0272449, IMG submission 198679) | Hot spring sediment microbial communities from Yellowstone National Park, WY, United States - YNP-CB-024-1 | ecosystem: Environmental > Aquatic > Thermal springs > Hot (42-90C) > Sediment...
AACCCCAGCATGTCATGCTCGGTTATTATGCCCACGAGCGCCCCTTCCTCAAGTACGGGTAACCCGCCGCAACCCCTTCGGACCATTAAGGACGCTGCCTCGCCCATGTCCGTTTGTGGCGAAACCGTTAGCACTTCCTTGGTCATTATTTCCTCCACTCCCACTCCCATCGCCTCCTCGGCCCTGCCGGATGCCATGTACTCAAACATTTTGCTCGTCCCGAAATAGCGGAGGATGTCGACGCTCGTGACTATTCCCACCAGTTCCCGGTTGTCGCCGATTACCGGCAGCCGGCGTACACCCCTCGAAATCATCCGGCTGGCGGCCTCCCGGATCGACAGACCCGGCTCAGCCGTTACGACTTCGCGGGTCATGTGATAGCCAACGGGTATGCCAGTTACCGCCGGCATGTAGGAGACGAAATCCCGCTCGGAGACGATGCCGACGACGTGTGCATGTGCGTCCAAGATAGGTACGCCCCCCACGCCGGTTCTTAGGAGCAACTTCGCGACATCGGCGATCGACATATCATCGGTGCCATATACGACCTTCTCGGACATGATGGTGCGAATTGGATCGTTGACCGCCGCAAGGAAGTTGCCCCTGAATTTCGTCTGTATGATCTTAAACCGCTCGCCCCCGCCCAGAAAATCCACGATGTCGCGGGTGGTGACGATGCCCATCAATCGCTTGGTGCCGGGATCCGTCACCGGCAATCTTCTCACCCCATGCTTGACCATCACCTCGGCGGCATCCTTTATCCGCATCGTTGGCGGTATCGTTATCACCTCCCTCCGCGCAATGGGCATTATGTTTCCCTCCTCCCTCCTCAACCTCGATTCAAACTCCAGCGGGCCTCGATCTCGCGACTTATAACCTACGTGGGGTATCCTCCGCATCGGATCGCCTACAGGCATGCCTTAAATACGTCCGCGCGGCTGACTATCCCAACCAGTGAACCGTCTTTAACCACGGGCAGACGGCCTATTCCCTTCTCGAGCAATAAGCGCACCGCATCGACGAGAGGTGTTTCGGGCGATACCGTTATCGCGGGAGTTCGCATGAGGGCCCTCACCTTCGGCGGGCTGCGAAAACGCCCCTTATCCGATTCCTCGGCCAACCTTATCGCCCCGGAGCGGATGATGTCGGAACGTGTCAACATCCCTATCACCTCCACCGCGCGCTTCCGCTTGTCGTATTTAACCACGGGCAGGCCGGAATGGTGAACCTTCTCCATGAGATCCCAAACCTTCGAAACCTCATCCTCCGGGCCGCAGGTTACGACGTCCTCTTTGTTCGTCATAACATCCTTGACCTTTAATCCTGGGGCCAATGAATTGACAACGCGCGCGAGGACATCCTCCATCCTGATCATACCCAAAACTGTTCGATCGCCGACGCCCTTGACAACCGGCACGGCAGATATCTCGAGGGCTAGCATGTCCTTGAGAATTTTCGAGAGGGGATCATCCGGGGTGGCCACGAGCCTCGGCTGGAACATCAACCCGGCGACCGGGATGTTCGAGCGCGTAGAGGTGACGCGCAGCATCTGTCGAGCGGTTATTATTCCCGAGAGCTTTCCGTCCTCGACCACAAACAGAGTTCTAAGGCCGCTCGCCCGCATGATGGACCGGGCCCTGGTCACGAGGTCACCGGGAGCGACGAAAATCGAACAGGGCTGCATAACCTCTCCGACGCGGGTCCGCATCAGGAGCTCGCGGCAGGTCATTACACCATCTACCCGCTCAAGAAGTCGCGGCAGTTCTCACACACCCACATGCCATTGACCTCATACAGCGATGACGTCACCTCGCCGCAGACCTCGCAAACGCTTTCCTCTATCACCTCCTTTGCCGGCAGCTCTGGCCGCTCTGGAAGAACTTCGATGAGCTCCGGTGAGATCGCGGTGATATCGCTGGCCGTGACTATTCCGATCAGGCGCCCCCGCTCGACCACGGGCAGGCGGCGGATCTTGTTCCTGATCATTATCCTCGCCGCCTCCGCGACATCGGCATCTGGGCCTATGGTCAACACGGGACTCGACATCACCTTGCCCACCAAGACCTTGCTCGGCCTGAGGTCGGCCGCCACAACCTTCATGAGCAAATCCCTCTCCGTCAGTATGCCGATCGGCTTTTTCCCCTGCACGATCACTATGCTGCCGACCCCCCGTTCGCTCATAAGCTTCGCTGCCCTAGCCACCGTCGTCCGAGGACCGGCCGTCAAAACCTTCTCGGTCATCGCCGCCCTCACTGGTACTACGCGCTTCACGTTCCACCAATCTCAAATGTTTCACAGCTATTTAAAATCATTCGCCAAAATTTTAATGTCATAGCCGATAGTAGCTTTGGGTTTAGCTTTGATGGTCGAAGACTGGAAACGCGCCGCCGCCGAAAGCGTGGCCAAACTCGTGAAGGGCGACATGGTGATAGGGTTAGGTTCTGGAACCACGATGGCCCACGTCGTCCACGTCTTGGCCGAACGGCGTACGAAAGCCACCTTCGTGCCGAGCTCATTTGCCATCCAAAGGTTGGCCGCTAGCAGGGGGCTTCGCTTGAGCACGCTCGACGATCATCCCGAGCTCGACCTAACCATCGATGGGGCTGACGAGATAGATCCGAACTTCGACATGATAAAGGGGCGCGGAGGAGCGCACACGAGGGAAAAGATCTTGGTAAGCGCATCGAAGAAGGTCGCGATCGTCGTGGATCGCACGAAGCTCGTAACCAGATTGGGCGAGGGCATGCCGGTGCCGGTCGAGATACTTCCCTTCGCGCACAAGTTCGTCATGCAAAGGCTCGCCAAGCTGAAAGGGGAACCCATGCTGCGGACGGCCTCGAGGGGCATGCCCTTCGTGACCGACAACGGAAATTATATCGTCGACGTCAAATTCAACTCCATACCTAGCCCGGCAGAGTTGGAGGACGCGATAAACCGCGTGCCCGGGGTCGTGGAGAACGGGATTTTCGCAGGTTGCGTTGACCTAGTCTACGTGGGCTACGAAGGAGGGTGCAAGATCTTACGCTCCAAGAGGGATTTCCTGAAGTTCGCGCGCTCCCCGTAGACAGCTTTTGAATGCGCGATGCTTAGTTCAAGGTCTTTGACGCTGGACCGTGAAAATTAAAATGAGGGGCCAACAAACAATAGATCGCCGGGGTAGCTTAGCTGGTCAAAGCGCAGGACTCATAACCAACCAAGGCGGTTGTGAGTGCTGACCAACGGATGATGTGGGAAATCCTGAGACCGCGGGTTCAACTCCCGCCCCCGGCACCATCATGAGGGACAAACCGGCATCGTCCCTTACCCCCTGGGCTTGAAGAACCTCCATACAAACATTGCGGTCGCCGACGCCGCGAGGGCGCACATCAAGTAGGGCGTTCTCGGACCAAACGCGTCCGCGACGACCCCGCCTATGCCTGGTAGAAGGCCCCAGCCGATCGTGGCTATCGAATTGAATACCCCGAACACGTAGCCCCTATTTTCGTCTCCCCCTACCCTCGAGACGGCATTCATCATCGCCGGGTAGGTTATGGCCTCCGACGCAGCCAGGAACGAGATTATGACGATGAACATGGAGTATTGCGTGGTCATGGCCATGGTCCCGACCGACACCGCCAGCAGGGAGATGCCAAAGAGGACGACGGGCTTGACCCCAAACCTATCCGAAAGCATTCCCAGGGGCAAGAGGAGGGCCGCGCGGATGCCGCCGAACAACGCCAACAGTACCCCTATCTGGAACTCGGATATGTCCAGCTGCCTAGCGTGGGCGGGGAAAAGTGTGAAAATTATCGCCACCACGCCGTAGTAAATCAAGCCTATCCAGCAGATGGGCCACAAGCCCCTCGACGGCGCCTTCCCGAGCTTCATCGCTGACCTTTGGAAGGTGCCGCCGGCCATCACCGCCGCCGCGACCGCGATCAGGGCAGCGCCCAACAGGAAGGTCCTCACTGGACCGGATGTCTCATAAAGGTAACCTCCGAGGAATGGTCCGATGGTGAAACCTGCGGCCCAAGACACGCCGTACAGCCCCATCGCCCTACCGCGGCCAAGCTCGCTCGAGAACTCGGCTACCGCGCTTTGGGCGTTCACCCATATCGGGGCCTCGGCGGCGCCTTGCAAGAGGCGCGTCGCGAGCAACCAAGTCATCGTGCTTGCCCGGGAGTACAACGCGAACGCAAAAGCGGTGAGGGCCAAGCCGAGGACGATGAAGCGTCTCCTGCCGTAGCGATCCGCCAGGTGCCCCGAGGGCGCGGAAAGCAAAACGTGGAGAACGGCATAAGCTGGACCTAACAGCCCTATCTCGGTGTAGCTGGCGTGGAGGTGATCTTTCGCGTAAAGTACCAGCGCCAGTCCGACGATGCCCATGGCGAGCGATGCCAAGAATATGCTGACCAGCAGGTGGCGCATGGTCGAGGGTTTTGATGAGGAAATTTTTAAACCCGTTGGATAAATGAGTGACCGTGGGGAGATGCTCGAAACACCTCTCGTGATAGTGAACTTCAAGACGTATGCCGACGCGACGGGAGAGAAGGCCCTGAGACTTGCCAAGATCATCGCCGAAATCGCCAAGGAGAAGAATGTCAGCGTCGCCGTGGCGCCACAGCACGCCGACATCTTCCGGGTGGCCTCAAACGTCGATATCCCTGTGCTGGCCCAACACGTGGACCCGATCTCGCCGGGAAGCTACACCGGCTGGGTCCTGCCCGAGGCGGCGAGGGAAGCGGGAGCGATAGGCTCGATCGTGAACCACTCGGAGCACCGCCTGAGGCTGTTCGACATCGAGCAGGTCATCAAGCGGATGAGGGAGCTGGACATGGTGAGCGTCGTGTGCACCGACAACGTCAACATAAGCAAGTCCGTCGCGGCGCTGGGCCCAAACATGATAGCCGTGGAGCCCCCCGAGCTCATAGGCTCCGGCGCCTCGATCTCCAAAGTTAGGCCCGACGTGGTGCGGGACACCGTGGAGGAGGTGCACAAGGTCAACCCGGATGTGAGGGTGCTCTGCGGGGCCGGCATCTCCACGGGCGAGGACGTCCGCGTGGCCCTCCAGCTCGGCGCCGAGGGAGTGATCATAGCGTCCGGCGTCGTGAATGCTCCTGACCAAAGGGCGGCGATGCTAGACGTCGCCGAGGGTGTGCTGAGCGCATCCGGAGCGCTGTTGGAGTGGTACAAGTTGCGAAGGGAAAAACTGTGATCGAATAATTCGTCCTCCGCGCCCTTTAGCTAGAAATCCCCCAAACGAAACCGATTAATCCTTTAGATGATCACTTTTATTCGGGCCCCGGTAGCTCAGCCTGGTAGAGCGACTGAAGGTCAGCTGTCGAAACTTGTAGCCGGGCGCAAGTTATCAGTAGGTCGTGGGTTCAAAGCCCACCCGGGGCTCCAACCAAAAATAGGGTCTGGATGGGTACGATTTGTAGATTGCGATGTCATGCATGGGGACCATGGAGGTCTGGTCCCAGGAATCCATTGCCGAACGCGGCTAAGCGGGCATGCGCGACTCAAGCCAAAAGTCAAACACTCAACAAAAGTCGCCGATTGACCCCAGTAGTGGGGTCGCCGAGATTTGAACTCGGGTCTCTGGCTCCCAAAGCCAGAAGGATAGGCCAAGCTACCCCACGACCCCAAACATCAAAGTGAAGACAAAAGATAAAAATCCTTTATTTTTTACTAACCCGCTTTATTGCCCGTCCCCTCCTAGGCGCCTCAGCTAAGAAGACGCGGGGCCTCTCCCGCTTGGATCTGGGGCGAATCGCTAACAGTACCATCCCCAAGACCACTGAGATCAACAGGTACACTATCCCCTTAGCGATGCCTGAGCCGACCGACGCATAGCTCGCCAGAAGGAAGACCGCCCAACAGATCTTCATCGATTCCAGTCTTCCTGTCCGTTTTTATATAACTGCTCCCAGCTAAATCTGGTCGGTGGGTGGTAGATTGAAACTCGACTGGGGACGCAACAGGAAAGTGGCGAAGGATGTAACGGAGCTCATAGGTCTGACGCCGATGGTGCGCCTCAACAAGATCGCGGATGGGCGCGATCTGGAGATACTTGGCAAAGCCGAGTTCCTCAACCCATCCGGAAGCCTGAAGGATAGGATACTTCTCAAGATCCTAAAAGATGCCATCGAGAGCGGCAAGCTCAAGCCGGGCATGACCATCATCGAGAGCACCACCGGCAACACGGGCATCTCGACGGCGATGATGGGGGCCTACCTCGGCTATTCCGTCCTCATCGTCATGCCGGAGGGGATGAGTGAGGAGAGAAAGAAAGCGATCTCAGCCTACGGTGCTAAAATACTGACGCTTCCCGGTGCGGAATCCGACGTGGACCTAGTGGTGGAAAAGGTGAGGGAGATAATATCCTTTGATCCCGGGCGTTACTTCTGGGTGGACCAGTTCAACAACCCGCTGAATGTCCAAGCTCACTACGAGACCACGGCCCCGGAGATCTGGGAACAAACCGATGGTGCTTTCGACGCGTTCGTCGCGGCGCAGGGTACGGCGGGAACGATCACCGGCGTCGGGCGCTACATAAAGGAGAGAAACCCAAACATCAAGGTCTACGCGGTCGAACCGGCCGAATGCCCTGTGCTGTCGAAGCAACGGTGGGGTTCCCATCGCATCGAGGGCATAGGGGACGGCTTCATTCCCTCGATCTTCGACATCTCGGTGCTCGACGGCGTGATCCTAGTCTCCTCCGACGAGGCCATCCAGATGACGAGGCGCCTCGCTACGGAGGAGGGCCTCTTCGTGGGCATCTCCAGCGGGGCGAACGTGGTCGCCTGCCTCAAGCTCCACGATCGCCACCCCGAGCTCAAGCGCATGATTACCATGCTCAACGACCACGGCTTCCGCTACTTCACCACCCCGCTCTTCGGCGAGAAGAAGGAGATAACCATCCCGGAGCGTGAGCATCGAATAGAGCTGACCGCCGAGCAGAGGGAAATCCTCTCTAGGCTGGAGATCATCGAGTGAGCGCGCCCACCTTGTTCAAGACGCCTCTAGCCGCAAGTAGCCCGGTTGCTGCCGCGGTGATTATCCCCCGCGACAGGCCCGCGCCGTCGCCTGCGACGAAGAGGTTTGGCACGCTCGTCTCCATGTTCTCGTCGACGGCTATTTTCATCGCGTACAGCTTAACCTCTGGAGCATAGAGCAGGGTCGAGTCCGATGCCACGCCGGGTATCACTTGGTCGAGCCGCTCCAAGCCCTCCAAGATGTTGGTCACTATCCTTCCGGGCAGGGCCATGGAGATATCGCCCGGAGTCACGCTCCTGAGCGTGGGCTTGACGTGTCCCCGCTCGATGCGCTCCCAAGTGGAGCGCCTGCCTCTACGGAGGTCCCCCAGCCGCTGGAGCAGGGGGAGGCCACCCCCTATCGTCGTGGCGAGGTAGGCTATCGAGCGCCCGTAGGCGGTGGTGTCCGTCACTGGCTGGGTGAGCTCGACCCTGGTCAAGAAGGCGAAGTTTGCGTTGGGCGACTTCCTCGCGCGCATGGAGTGTCCGTTGACGCCCACGTAGTCATCGTACCGCTCCTCCATAACGTAACCCTGATAGTTGACGCAGAAGGTCCTGACGAAGTCATCGAAGGTCTTGGTGATTATGTGGAACTTCGGGTCCCTGCTGACTTTTATCACGGGCTCCATCACCACCGCGGGCACCTCCACGCGAACCCCGACGTCGATGGGGCCGTGCTTCAGCTCTATGCCCAAAGCTCTAGCCTGTTCAGCGAACCAAACGGCCCCAACCCTGCCGGGCGCTGCGATGATGTACTTCGCCCTCACCGGCTTGCCGTTTATTATGACCTCGCCCTGACCAACCCGCTCGACTCGGGTGTTGAGCAGAAATTTGACGCCGTGTTCCTCCAGCTTGCGCTTCAGGGAGTTGATGACGGCGGGTAGGTGTTCCGAACCTATGTGGCGCTGAGGTATCGGTATGAACTTAACCCCTGCCGCAGCGGCCCGCCTGGTGAGACGCTCTACCTCCTCAGATTCCGCGCCATAGATCTCAGCGGGCGCACCGTGCTCGAGGAAGATGGCATCGACCTCCTCGACGAGCTTCTTTGCTGTCTCGACGCTGCCGGTCAGCTCGCTGAGGTCTCCGCCTATATCGTGGCGAAGGTTCAGTGTCCCGCTGGACATGCCTCCGGCTCCGCCCAAGCCACACATGATGTGGCAGGGCTCACAGCGGACGCACATGCCAGTTTCCATCGCCGGGCACGCGCGCTTGTCTATCTCGCGCCCCATGTCTACAACGAGGACTTCCAGCTTTGATTTGGTCGATAACTCATGCGCCGCGAAAAGGCCCGCCGGTCCGGCACCTATTATTAGGACATCCACCAAATCGTCCCCCACCCCTAATGCTGACTTACTTATAAAAGCTTTTTAGAAGGGAGGGCGAAGTCTCAATATCTAAGCTTTTTAAGCCTTGGGAATTCCAGGCAACCTACCTCGGGGGCCAGACCCACGACCTTCAGTTCGTCCACGTCGACGAGATCCCTGAGGATGGGCGATAGGAGCTCCTCCCGAGGGATGACGTTTATCTGGCTTCCCTCGGCTAGGGTGGAGAAGGCTGGCAGGACTACCAATCTTTTGTCATCGAAATCGCCGTATAAAAAGCAATCCAGTTTTTCCTTCCCTCCGACCTCATCGTAAAGCATGATCGCAGGATGCTCATGGGCCATGATCACGTATCTCGCCTTCACCGCTTCCAGATCCCTCGGCATCGTGTGGCCATGTAGAAAGAAGAAATCACCGACCTCGAACTCATCGAAAAGCTTGACGTCGTGACGCCTCGTGACGCGGATCAGGTAATTATCGTGGTTTCCCTTGATCGCGATGACCTCTCGAAAGTTCTCACGGAGGAATTTGAAAAGTTCAGTGACCTCGATGAACTCATGATAACTGGTCTCGGAAAACTCGTGCTTGATGTCGCCGCAGATGATGACGAGGCCAGCCTTTTGCCTTTCTACGATCTTCTTTAGTATCTCCATTTCCCTTTCAAATTGTACCTTTGGGATGAAGATGCCCTGCTCTGCCATTATTCCCTCGTAGCCCAAGTGGAGGTCAGCGATAACGATGGCATCTATTTTGCGGACGTATATCGCCGGCCAAGGCTCCAAGATTTCTATTTCGCCCCATAGCTCCATGATCTCAAAGAAACGTTGCCCTGAGTCCCTTTTAATTCATTGAACCCTTCCATGGACTTGCAAATCTCTCAACATGGGGCTAGGAGGACCCGCGTATGCGTTTCATCACCGCCTCGTAGAGCTGGAGCAACCTCTTCTTGCGATCCTCCATCAAGATGACGTCGGCCTCGCCGAGCACGATGAGATTATGGGCAAACGGGCTGGGGACATCCGTCGAAATAACATCCAGCTTAAGCTGGCCGCTCCTGATCCAATCGAGCACGAGCTTCGCCCTCTTAACGTCCATCGTGTCCTCGAGGATCTCTCGATAGGTCTCCTTTATCACTGGGAAGTTCGGATCTATCTCCTCGGTCACGCTCAGCAGCGTCTGGGCGCTAAGCTGCTGCTTGCCCACGCTTATCTTGTAGCCCTTGTAATTTCTAAGCACGAGGAAGCTCCTCGCGGCGCAATGCCTAAAGCGCCTTTTCATGAGCTCGGTGCGCCTTATGTTCGCCTTTAATAATTCCTCTAAATCCACGAGGGTGAGTTTTCGGATGAGCCCCTCGACGTCGAGCTCTTTGTCGCTAGGGATCATCATCGCAAATCCGTTGTCGCTCAAGATCACCGCAACGTTTGCCTCGAGCATGTCCGAAGCTACGATCGCGGCCGCGCGGGATAAAGCCTCGTTGACGCGCCTCCCAAAGAGCGAGTGGAAGACATAGTAGCGCCTTCCCTCGAGGTCGCGGGTCCGCTCTATCAGAAGCTCGCCTCTCGCGGGAATCTTGCCGTCCGTGAATAGATATTGCTCCCTAAAGTACTCATAGAGCGAATTGGCCGCCCTCTCGTCCACCGGATATTCCTTCAAGATCCAATCGACGATATCTTTTCTAGATTCGCCCCTTTCCAGCCTGCGCCTCATCTCCCCCCTAAAGCCTTGTACCTCCAGAGCCAGATCGAAGCTCAATGGCAGCATCTCAGAGAACCAAGAGGGAATGGTCGGAACGGCCCCCTTCGGGGCATTCTCGACAAAGCATCGCATCCCCCTCGCGAACTTGAACTCATATAGCTGGCCACCGAGCACGAAGATATCGCCGGGGCGAAGGCGCCCCAAGAAGTCCTCCTCTATGCCCCCGATGTAGCGCCGATCGCTGTGGCGATAAACATCTATTTTGACCTCGTCGGGGATGGCACCCAAGTTAAGATAGTAGATTATCCTCGTGTACTTTCCCCGCCTTCCGAACATGTCATCGCGCTCATCGTACCAAATTTTACCGTAAACGCGCCTGTCCTCCAGCGATGCATAGTGGCCCGCTAGATAGCGTAGCAGCGCTCGAAAGTCTTCTTCTCCGAGGTTGCGATAGGGGTAAGCCCTCCTTATGATCCTGAGGGCATCGCTCACCTTCCACTTCTTAGCCAAGGCCATGCCGACTATGTGCTGGGCGAGAATATCAAGACAATTCGAGGGGATATCTATCTCGTCGAGCTTTCTTTCCTTGGCACATTTCAACATCACGCTGCATTCGACCAAATCGTCGCGATCGAGCACGATGATACGTCCCTTCGCCTTATCCCTGAACCTGTGGCCGCTGCGCCCGATCCGTTGAACCGCCCTCGTAACGCTCTTGGGGGAGCCTATCTGCACCACCAAATCTATGTAGCCTATGTCAATACCCAGCTCTAGGGAAGTGCTGCAGACGACTGCCTTCATCAGACCATTTTTGAGCCGGTCCTCTATGTCCAGGCGTATGTCGCGGGAAAGGGAGCCATGATGGGCACCTATGGTTTCGTCGTTGTATTTTCCGGGCCACCTTTCCTTCAGATGATAAACCACGCGCTCCGTGCCGGCCCGTGTGTTAGTAAATATCAGCGTCGTCCTGTGCGAGCTTATGAGCTTGTCCAAGAGCTTGTACAGGGCTGCATTGCATTGCGCTGCACTTGCCTTGACTATGTTTCTCACGGGGCTCATTACCTGTAGGTCGAACGGCTTGTACCAGCTGACGTCAACTATGGTGCAGCTTCTAGGCCTCCCATCGTCATCGTAGCCAACTAGATACCTCGCGGCCTCTTCGAGGGGGTGGAGCGTCGCGCCCATGCCTATCCTCTGAAAGTCCGCCCCAACCTCCTCCCTTAGGCGCTCGAGCGAGAGCGCCAGGTGTACCCCTCGCTTGTTGTTTGCCAATTCGTGAATTTCGTCCACGATGACCCACTTCACGGTCTTCAGGTACCTTACAAATTTCGGAGCATTGAGCAGGACCGCGATGCTCTCCGGTGTCGTCACGAGGATGTGCGGTGGTAGCTTGAGCTGCCTTTGCTTCTCGTGCGGGGGGACGTCTCCCGTTCGGACCGCAATTCTAACCTCGGGCAACTCGACCCCCCGCTCCCTCGCTATCCGTCGGATCTCGGTCAACGGGACTAACAAATTCTTGCGTACGTCGTTATCGAGCGCCTTGAGCGGGCTCACGTAAATGCAATAGACGCTGTCCTCGAGCTTGCCCTGCTCGCCCAATTTGAACAAATCGCTTAGGATCGCCATAAAGGCGGCAAGCGTCTTGCCGCTTCCGGTCGGAGCGGTGATGATGACATTCTTACCCTCGGAGATCAGCTTGAAGGAATAGCGCTGCGGCGGCGTCAATTCCTCGAAATTTCGACAGAACCATTCACGCACATATTCCTCCAAACAGCTTAAGCTGACCTTTTCGCTAAAGGGTCTTCGTGCATGCTCGATCGATGTCCATTCCTCTAAGGTTTTTTCCATCGTCCGGCTGGCGACGGCGCTCAACTTTTAGCCCTCCTCCACCATTTTTCTTAATGCACCCACCGTGCCCAAAAAAGTACCATCCAACAGATAAACCTCGGCTTCCTCGAGTCGAACGGCCCCAGCCCTGAACATGGGGCCCAATAGCTCGTCTGGGATGGGTTTGTTCACGGGGGCCCCGCCAACCATTTGGCTGAACGCGGGCATCACCAATAGCTCCGGCCAATCGCCCTTAACTGCTGCACGTAGCTCATCAGGAAACCTCGACGGCTCCAACTTACACTTTATCCAAGCAGGCTCGACCGTTCGCGCACCTAATTTGTCCTTGAATTCAACGGCTGGATGATTATGAGCCACTAC
>Ga0272449_1004025_pt1 | contig 12240 bp, 10 predicted proteins | sample YNPCB0241_FD_198679 | JGI IMG/M metagenome (GOLD analysis project Ga0272449, IMG submission 198679) | Hot spring sediment microbial communities from Yellowstone National Park, WY, United States - YNP-CB-024-1 | ecosystem: Environmental > Aquatic > Thermal springs > Hot (42-90C) > Sediment...
GGCTCGCCCAGCAGGTACGCGCTCATCACCGCGCCGTAGCAGGCGAAGTCCGCCAGTGCGCCCGCGCCGTTGCGCTGCTCGTCGTACAACCACTCCACGAAGTACGGGTCGCAGCCGATTTCGCGCGGTCCCGCGTGCCCCGCGCGGAAACGGAACTCGAACACCGCGCCGAACTCGCCGCTACGGGCGCGCTCCAGCAGCGCATCAATCGCGGGGTTCCAGCGCGTGGGCCAGTTAATCATCAGCATACGGTCGGTTGCGCGGGCGGTTTCGAGCATCCGCTCGGCGTCCGCCAAGTCCGCCGCCATCGGCTTTTCGACCATCACATGCGCGCCGCGCTGCATCGCGGTAATCGCAATCGCCGCGCTCGTGCGGTTGTCGGCGCACGCCAGTACCACATCGGGCGATTCGGCGTCCAGCATGCGCTGCCAGTCCACATAGGCGCGTTGGAATCGGGCGCGGGCGTTCTCCAGCAGCGGGGTCGGGTCGGCGACGGCGGTCAGTTCCACTTCGGGCTGGGCTGCCCACTGCTCCAGCAAGCCCCACACATGCCCGTGCGTCAGTCCAGCCACGGCAAGGCGTATCGGCATCTCAGGGTTCCTCCGCAACAAGCGCGGCGGGCTGTCTGTGCAGGTTCTGCGGCGACAGCCCGAACGCCGCGCACAGCCGCTCGACGACCAGCGGCGCGCGCTCGGCTTCAATCAGGCAGGTGATGCGGTTGTGCGCGTCGCTCATCTGCTCGATGGCGACCCCCGCCTCGTACAGCACCTCCGCGATGCGGGCAATCACGCCGTGCAACTCGCGCATGTTCTGGGCGAAGATGGAGACCATCACACGGCGCGGCTTGACCGACACGCGAAACCCATCTCGCTCCAGCGTCTGACACGCGCGCGCCGCCAGTTCCGAATCGACCCCGAAGCTCAGTCCGTTGCGCTGGAGTTTAATCAGGAAGATGGGGATCTCCGCCTCGCGCAGCAGGTTCAGGATGCGCTGTCGCTGTGCGGGAAGTAGGCTCGTGTCGGGCGCGCGCACAAACAGGTAGGTCGCCTCCCGCGAGACTTGAATTGCGCTTACGCCGCGCTCGCGCTCGAAGCTCACGCGCTCGCTCGGAACCACTGCCCAGCCGTCGTGCATTGCAAGCGTAGTATACCCCGCGACGGGTATTCTAAACACGATGCCCACGCAACGGCTACGGGTGAAGGGTATGACCTGCGCGGCGTGCGTGCGGCGCGTGGAGAAGGTGCTGACGCGCGTGCCCGAAGTACAGTCGGCGACGGTGAACCTCGCCACCGAGACCGCCGAGGTGCAAACAGCGCAGCCTGTAGACATCACCGCGCTGATTGAAGCCATCCGCGCGGCAGGCTACGACGCGGAACCGATCGAGCCAGCCGCCCATGCCGCCGAAGACGACCCCGCGCGTGCGCTCCAGCGGCGACTGTGGCTCAGTGTCGCGCTGACGGTTCCGATTGTCGCGCTCAGCATGTTCCTGCCGCACCCGCTGCATGGGCAGGGCTGGATTCTGCTCGCGTTGACGCTGCCCGTGCAGTTCGGGGTCGCGTTGCCGTTGTATCGCGCGGCGTGGGGTGCGCTGCGGCACGGCACGGCGAATATGGAGGTGCTGGTGCTGCTGGGCACGCTCGCGGCGTTTTTCTACAGCCTCGCGCTCACGCTGCAGGGGCAAGCGCACCACCTGTATTACGAGACCGCGGCGGTGATTATCACGCTGGTGCTGCTGGGGCGCACGCTGGAGGCGCGGGCGCGTGGGCAGGCGAAACGCGCGTTGGAGTCGCTCTGGAGTCTGCTGCCCCGCGAGGTGCTGCGCTGGGACGGCGAGGCGTACCGAGCGGCTCCGCTCAGCCAAGTTCAGGTCGGCGATCGCCTGCTCGTGCGCACGGGCGACAGGGTTCCTGTGGACGGCGTGGTGCTGGAGGGGCGCGGCTGGGTGGACGAATCGGCGATAACGGGCGAGTCGCTGCCCCAAGAGCGCGCGGCAGGCGATCGGGTGTTAGGCGGCGCGCTTTTGGTGGACGGCGCGCTGCATATCAGGGCGCAAGCAGTGGGTGAGCAGACGCTGCTGGCGCAAGTTGCCCAAGCAGTTGCGCAAGCGCAGGCGCGTAAAGCGAGCATTCAGCGCGTCGCCGACCAAATCGCGGCGGTGTTCGTGCCGATTGTGGTTGCGATTGCGCTGCTGACGCTACTGGGCTGGTGGCTTGCCAAGCGCAGCCTCGCCGACGCGCTGGTTCCCGCCGTGAGCGTGCTGGTGATTGCTTGCCCGTGCGCGGTAGGGCTTGCCGTGCCGATTGCGATGCTCACGGGCGCGACCCGCGCGGCGCGTGCGGGCGTGCTGATCCGCGGGTTTGAAGCGCTGGAGCGCGTGCGACGCATCGACACGCTCGTGCTGGACAAGACGGGCACGCTGACGCTGGGCACACCGCGCCTGGTCGCCATCCACACGGACGGCATCTCCGAGACCGACGCGCTGAGTCTGGCAGCAGGTTTGGAGCAGAGCGTGCGCCACCCGCTGGCGGAGGCGATTCTGCACGCGGCGCAGGCACGCGGGATTGCGCCCGCGCCCGTAGAGCAGGTACAGGTGGTTGCAGGGGGTGGGGTGAGGGCGATATGCACGGGGGAGCAGCAGGGCGCACCGCCGCGCGCCCCTACACCCCTCTCCCACTCTATGGGAAAGGGGACGGGGGTGAGGGCATACACCATCCTTCTCGGCAGCCCGCGCTTTCTGCAGGATCACGGAGTTGATCTTGACGGTTCTTGTGAACCCCCTCCTGCAGGTTCCCCCTGCGAGCAGGGGGAACCAATCAGGCTTGGTTCCCCTCGCGAAGCAGGAGCAACCTCGCCCGCACTCGGTTCCCCTCGCGAAGCGGGGGGAACCTTAAGGAGGGGGGCAGATACTTTCCCTGTCCTCCTTGCTGTGGATAACCGCATCGTCGCAGGCTTCGAGTTCGCCGACGAGCCGCTGCCCGAAGTGGCAGAGACGCTCCGCGCCCTGCGTCAGGCGGGGCTGCGGCTGGTGCTGTGTTCGGGTGACCGCGCAGAGGCGGTGGCGGCGTTCGCCGAGCGCGTCGGCATCGACGAGTGGCACGCGGCGCAACTGCCCCACCAGAAGGCGGAGGTGGTGCGCCGTCTGCAGGCGGAAGGCAGGCGCGTGGCGTTCGTTGGCGACGGCATCAACGACGCGCCCGCCCTCGCCGAAGCCGACTTGGGCGTCGTCGTCGCCACAGGAACCCAACTCGCCGCCGAGAACGCCGACCTGATTCTGCTCAATCGCGACCTGCGCACGCTGCTTACTGCACTGCGCCTCTCGCAGGCGATTTATCGCGTCATCCGCCAGAACCTCTTCTTCGCGTTCGTCTACAACACGCTGGGCATCCCGTTGGCGGCGATGGGCTACCTGAACCCGATGGTCGCCGCGCTCGCCATGAGCCTTAGCTCCGTCTCCGTCGTCGGGAACGCATTGAGACTATTGCGTTGGGTATAATAGACATACTGTGGACCCTTCTGGCTTCGCTGGGCGAAGCCCCGAAACTTACAGGTCCAGAGGAGGGTAAACGATGGAGCATCCACGCTACTACGAAACGATGGCGATTGTGCCGACCGCGCTGGACGAAGCGCAGGTCGAAGCGATTATCGAACGCGCACGGAATGTGCTGGAGAGCCTCGGCGCAAAGGTGCATAGCGCGCGCGTGTGGGATAAGCGCAAACTGGCATACGAGATCAAGAAACACAAGGAGGGCGTCTACCTCTTGTTCCGCTACGAAGGGCAACCGAAGGCAGCCGAAGAGCTGAACCGCATCCTCAAAATCAACGAGGATGTCATCCGATTCCGCACCTTCCGTCTGGAGCCAGAGGAGTTCGCCAAGTCCTCGTAAGGGGAGGGTGCTATGTACTACAACCGAATCATCTTAGTAGGGCGTCTGACGCGCGACCCCGAACTACGGGCGACCCCAGATGGAGTCTCTGTAGTGCGCTTCACGCTCGCAGTCGATCGTGGGATGCGCGCGGGCGAGGAGCGTCAGACGGACTTTTTTGACATCGTCGCCTTCCGCCAGTTGGCAGACAATGTGGCGAACTACACCACCAAAGGCAGGCTGGTGCTGGTGGAGGGCAAATTGCAGACGCGCAGCTACACCGACCGTGAGGGCAACCGTCGCAAGGCATACGAAGTCGTCGCCGACACGGTGCGGTTTCTGGAGCGCATTCGCGAGGGCGAGCCTGAAGCGGGCGCGGATGTGCCTGCAGCGGCTGGCACTGCGCCCGCGCCCCCCCCGCCGTCTCGCACGGTACAGCGACCTGCGGCAGCCGCCCCACCCGCGCCTGAACCCGACCCGATGGACGAGCTTGCAGGCGACTTCGACGACATCGAATTCGATGACCAAGACTTAGACGACCCATTCCGCTAAGGAGGTAAACGATGGCAACAGAACGCTTGGATCTTGCGAAGAAGACCGACGATGAGTTCGAGGGCAAGCGTCGGGTGGTGCGCCGCCGACGCAAAAACATCTGCCCCGAAGATTCCTACTTCGATTACAAGGATGTGGCGACCCTGCGCCGCTACACGACGCCAGAGCGGGGCAAAATTCTGCCGCGCCGACAGACGCACCTGTGCGCCAAGTGCCAGCGACGGCTCGCGCTGGCGATCAAGCGCGCGCGGGAGCTGGCGCTGCTGCCCTATGTCGCCTCGTGAGGACGCGCCATGCACCCTTTGGATGAGAGCGGACTGCTGACGCGCTTAGACCCGCACGGGATGATGGCGCTCACGCTGGACTTTCCCGCCCAGTGTGAGCGTGCGATGTTGCTTGCCAGCGACGCGCCTGCCCCCACCCTGCCGCGCCCCCCGCGCCAAGTGGTGGTGTGCGGCATGGGCGGCTCGGCAATCGGCGGCGACTACTTGCGCGCCCTGTTCGAAGAGTACGGCGACCTGCCCGTGCAGGTGATTCGCGACTACCACCTGCCCCACAGCGTGGACGCACATACGCTGGTGTTCGCCGTGAGCTATTCGGGCAACACGGAGGAGACGCTGGCGTGCTACGGGCAGGCGCGCGCGCGCGAGGCGATGATTCTCGCCGTCTCAAGCGGAGGCGAACTCCAGCAGCGTGCATATGCCGACGGCGTCTACCACCTGCAAGTGCCTGGGGGTCAGCCCCCGCGCACCGCGCTGGGCTACCTGTTCATCCCGCTGATGCGCCTCGCCGAGCGGCTGGGGCTGCTGCCCGACCTGAGCCAGCCCTACAGCCAGATGCTGCAACGCCTGGTGCAGACGCGCGACGCGCTGCAGATGAGCGTCCCCTACGAACAGAACCCCGCCAAGCAACTCGCGCAGGCATTGCACGGGCGCATCCCGCTGATTTACGGCTCGGGCGGCGCACGGGCGACCGTCGCCATGCGCTGGAAGGGGCAAATCAACGAGAACGCCAAGCAGCACGCCTTCGCCTACACCTTCCCCGAACTGAACCACAACGAGATTCTCGGCTGGGTCAAGGCTTCGGAGCAAGCGAGCAACTGGAGCGTGGTCGTGCTGCGCGACCCTGACGAGAGCGCGAAAATCCGCACGCGCATCGAAGTCACGCGCCGACTGGTGGGCGACTGCGCCGACTGGCACGAACTCACCGCCGAAGGCGCATCGCAACTGGAGCGACTGATGCACCTGACCTACTTCGGCGACTTCGTGAGCCTGTATCTCGCGTTGCTGAACGCCGTCGATCCCGAAAATATTGACTACATCAACATCCTGAAGGCGGAGCTGGCGAAGGTCGGCTGATAAGGGGAAGTACGGGTACCTCCCCCATACACGGGGGAGGTACAGAAGGGCTGTCCGGCAACCGACGCATCCCCTTACAGCTTCACCTGTCCGCCAAGCAGGAATGCCATCGCCCAGCCGATGAAGCCGACCAGCAGTGCGCCGATCAGCCCGACCAGGAACGGCTTTAGCCCGACGCCCTTGAACACGCGGAACGAGGTTGCCAAGCCGACCGCTGCCATCGCCGTGCCCAGCGCGCGCGAGCCCCAAGTCTCGCCAACCGCTTTGGTGAACTCTTTCCACGCATCCGCATCCCAGATGCCGAAGGCGAGCCCGTTCGCCACCTGCGCATCGCCGATGGAGCGCACAATCGCCATCGCGATAAACCCCAGCACGAACGCAGGCAGCAGTTTCGCGATGCTGATCTTGCCGCCTTCACCGTTGCCAGCCGACGCTTGCCGACGCAGGTACAGGTACGACAGCAGCGGCACCACTACCGCCAGGAACAGGTTGCGCGTGAGCTTGGTCACCGTCGCTGCCTTGAGAACGGTCTCGTCGTTGAACACCTCCTTGTAGGTCAGCGCCGCGCCGACCACCTGCGAGGTCTCATGCACCGCCGTGCCCAGAAACAGCCCAATCTGCTCGGAGGTGTGCAGAATGTGTGGCGCAAGATACGGATACAGGAACATCCCCAGCAGCCCGAACAGCGTGATATTCGCCACGGCGTAGGCGACCTCTTTTTGGTCGGCTTTAATCGCGGGCGCGACCGACACGATTGCCGTCACGCCGCAGATGCCCGTGCCTGCGGCAATCAGCGTGCCCAGCCGCTCGGGTAGGTTCAGGCGACGGTTAATCCACGCGATGAAAATCAGCCCGCCGAAAATCGCCGCCGCAACCACTGGAATGCCCCACACGCCCAGCTTGAACACATCCATCAGGCTGAGCTTGATGCCGACCAAGATAATCCCTAAGCGCAGAATCTTGGTCGTGCTGAACTTGATGCCCTCCTCGATGCTCTGAGGCAGGGGCAGTAGGTTGCGCAGCAGGATGCCAATCACGATTGCCGTCAGTACGGCGGAAATCGGGCTGGACTTGCCCGTGGGATCAATCCCCTGCAGGCTGAGGATCCATGCGCCCAGCATGTTGGTGAGCGGGATGGCGACCAGCATAATCGCTACCGAGAGCAGAAAGCCCGGTAGGATCTTCACCACCCCGCCCCAGTTCGGCACGCCAAACAGCGCGTTCAGCAGCCAGTGCGGTTTCTCTACTTGCGTTTCTATCGGATTCGTTTGCGTTGCCATCACTGTCTACCTCCTGTCGAAATCATGGCGGGAACTTCTGTTATACCAATCGCCGATCCAGAGTTCATGATTGCCCCCCTCCTGCAGGTTCCCCCCGCCTCGCGAGGGGAACCGCCCAGACTCGGTTCCCCCTGCCTGCAGGGGGAACCTTAAGGAGGGGGTTCGAACGATTCTCAATAGGCATCCGCGAGCGCACAGACATTCTTGCCCAGCTCCAGCTCTTGCGCCTTCTCCTCGTCGGGCACAAGCAGCCCTGCGTTCACGCGCTTAATATCCACATACTGCGGCGGGAACACAGGCAGCGTGCTGAGTATGAACTCGATGAACGCCTCCTTGCTCGGCGACTGATACTCGCGCGGGTTGTTGCGCTTGATGTTGCCCAGCGTGTCGTAGAAGGTTCCGTCGGGTCGCCCTTCGCGGCTTGCGGTCGCAAAGTGCGCGGGGAACACCAGCGTTTCATCGGGCAACACAAGCAGCTTCTTGTAGAGCGACTCGTAGTGAATCGGCGCCCACTCTTGCCCGCGCCCGCCCAAGTCGGGACGCGCCACCGACACAATAAAGATCGAGTCGCCCGTGAACAGGTAGCGGTCGTTCACCAAGAACGCCATGTTGCCCAGCGTGTGTCCTGGAATGTGGATGCCCTTGAGCGTCGCATTCCCGAACTTGAAGGTGAAGCCGTCCTTGAGGTACTCGTACTCGATCGTCGCGGGCAGCATGTCAATCGGGTGGATGCCGTCGTAAGGATGCAGGAAGTACGGCACGCCCAGCTCTTTCGCCAGCTTCGGTCCGCCGCTGATGTGGTCGGCGTGCGCGTGCGTGTCGAAGATCGCGACGATCTTGAAGCCTTCGCGCTCGGCGAGGTTCGTGTATTGCTCGGTGTGGCGGGTCGGGTCAATCAAGATGCCCTCGCCGTTGCTCACGACGGCGTAGGCGAGGTCGCCGCGCGCCACGCGAATAATCTGGTAGAGCGCGACATCCGTGACCGCCTCGATGCGGCGCACGCGGTAGTAGTTGCCCCACGCAATCATGCCGCCTTCGAGGTTCACCGCGTCGTAGCCGCGCTCGCGCAGCACGCCCGCCACATACTCGGACGAACCGCCCTTCGCGCACACCACAACGACCTGCTTGCCTTTCGGCACGCGGTTTGCACTCTCATCCTCATTCTCGATGAACTGGAAGTACGGAATATGCAGGGTCTCGAAGGGGTTGCGCCCTTCAATCTTCCAGCGCTCGAACTCGTCCTGATTGCGCACATCCAGAAGCAGGAACGAATCGCCGCGTTCAATCATCTCATCCAGCTCTGCTACGGTAATCGCCGTTTTGGTCAGTGTAGCCATCGTCATACCTCCCTGTTAGGATAGTGTTTCGGAAGCGGTTTGCGTTGCTTCCGTTTGGTTAGAGGCGTGGGAAGGGAAAAAGGATTCAAGGGGGGCTGTATCGTATAAACCAACAGGCGGGGTGCGCTGGTGCGCCTCCCCGCCTGCAGTGTTTTCGGGCGTCGGTTGGGTTTACTTCTTGCGGCGACGCAGCCCCAGCAGGCTGACCAGCCCCGTACCGATGGCAATCAGGCTGCCCGGCTCAGGCGCGATAATCTTGCCTGAATCTCCACCTGGTTGGATGTTCTGAATATGCACCATCGCGCTGTTGTTCGCCCCGACAAAGTTGGCTGTAGACACGCCAAACAGCTGGAAAGTGGAAGTCCCTCCAGGAAGTAGGCGCTGCGAGGCGGGTTTCTTGAAAGCCACCTTTACATTGAAGCCCAAACCTGCATCCGTAAAGTTGCCCAGTGAAATTGACTGCACATACGGGTCGCTGCTGAAGTTGGATCCTGTCGGCTGCGGGGTGAACAAAAGGTTCAATTGTCCAATAAACTGTCCCGTCGGGTTCGTCGCGTTGTTAGTCAGGCTAATCTGCACGCCACCAGGAATGTCGTTCATGGTCATGACAGCCCAAGATGCGGATCCGACAGGCACTGCACCCGAATGAACTGTGTTGAAGTGGAACACGATAGACGCTGACGCCTGCGTAAGGGCAACCGCGCCTAAGGCACTTGCTAACACCCAACGACTCATAATGTTTCTCATCTTACTACCTCCCATGGAAGCTCACATTTCGTCAAAATGCGAAGATGTGGCGATACAGAGTGGAGCAACTTGCATGCCAATCACCGCGCATTCTGCTGTCATTAATGCGGTTTTCGGCGCGAATTCAGCGTCGGTTCAGGTGTTTGGTGGGGTCAAGCTGCGCGAGTTCCGCGTCGGTGAGAGCGCGCCATTGTCCAGGCGCGAGGTCGCGTGGGAGCCGAAGGTTGCCAATCGCAATCCGCACAAGCCGCTGCACGGGGTGTCCCACCGCTTGGCACATCCGTCGGATTTGGCGTTTGCGTCCCTCGTGCAACACGATCTCCAACACAGTGTAGTCGTGCTCGGTACGGATCCGTTTCACCTGCGCGGGCGCAGTTATGCCATCTTCCAGCAGCACGCCCTCGCGCAGTCGCTGCAGTGCGCGGTTGGAGGGGTGTCCCGCCACCCACACGCGGTAGGTCTTGGGCAGCTTGTAGCGCGGGTGCATCAGGCGGTTCGCGAACGTGCCGTCGTTGGTGAACAGTAGCAGCCCTTCCGAATCGGCGTCCAGCCTGCCGACGGGGAATACAGGCGCGGGCGCGTCTTTGAGCAGCTCCATCACGGTACGCGGGGCGTGGGGGTCTTTACAGGTCGTGACATAGCCGCGCGGCTTGTGGAGCATCAGGTACACATGCTTGCTTGGGGGTGGCTGCACTGGCGCACCGTCGACGGTAATCGCGTCGCGCATGGGGTCGACTTTCGCCCCGATCGCAGCGGGCGCGCCGTTCACTGCCACGCGCCCTTGCTGAATCAGCTGCTCGCAGGCGCGCCGAGAGCCGTAGCCGCAACGCGCCAGCCACTTCTGCAAGCGTAGGGGTTCCATCCAAACGGGAATGGCTCCTGGGGCAGGGCTCGAACCTGCAACCTGGTGGTTAACAGCCACCCGCTCTGCCAATTGAGCTACCCAGGAGCGTCGGCAACAGAATTGTACCACATTCCGTGCCCGATTGTCAAGAGGTGACGGTAAATGCGCCGCCCTCCAAAATCGGCAGGAGTCCCCCCGCCCCCGTCGAACCCTACCCCAACATCTTGGGAGGTAACGCATGGACGCTGGCTTCGTACACCTACATTTGCACACAGAGTTTAGCCTATTAGACGGGGCGACGCGCATCAAAGAATTGGTCAAACGGGTGGCGGACTACAACATGCCCGCCGTCGCGATTTCTGACCACGGCGTGCTGTACGGCGCCATCGACTTCTATAACGCCTGCCGCGCTGCAGGAATCAAGCCCATCATCGGCTGCGAAGTCTACCTTGCGCCGCGCACCATCCGCGACAAAACCAAACAAGACCAGACCAGCTACCACCTGCTTCTGTTGGCGAAGGACGAAACGGGCTATCGCAACCTGCTGCGCCTCAGCACGATTGCAAACCTGGAGGGGTTTTACTACAAGCCGCGCGTGGATAAGGGCATCCTGCGCCAGTACGCCGGAGGGCTGATCGCCACCTCGTCGTGTCTGGCGGGCGAGATCCCCGACGCGCTACTCAAGGGCGACTTCGAACGCGCGTGCCGACTCACCGAAGAGTATCTGGACATCTTCGGCAGGGAGAACTTCTACATCGAGCTGCAAGATCACGGGCTGCCCGAACAGCGTCAGGTGAACGCGGGGCTGCTGGAGCTGGCAGCCAAGTACCGCCTGCCGCTGCTGGCGACCAACGACGCGCACTACCTCACCCGCGAGGACGCCGCGATTCACGATGTGTTGCTGTGCGTGCAAACGGGCGCGACCGTCGATGACCCGAAGCGCCTCAAGTTCGGCACGGAGGAGTTCTATGTCAAGTCGCCCGCGGAGATGGCGACGCTGTTTCGGGCGCACCCCGAAGCGTTAGCCAACACGCTGGAGGTCGCCCAGCGGTGCAATCTGCAGCTGGAGTTCGGCAGGGTGCAGTTGCCCGCGCCCGACCTGCCCGACGGCAAGAGCGCGATGGAACACCTGCGCGACCTGTGTTATGATGCCCTGCCGCGACTCGTGCCGAACCACACGGAGACCCATCGCCAGCGACTGGAGTACGAACTCGGCGTCATCGAGACCACGGGCTTTGCGCCCTACTTTTTGATTGTGCGCGACTTTGCGCAGTTCGCGCGGCGCGAGGGCGTCTACTTCGGCGTGCGCGGCTCGGCGGCGGGCAGCTTCGTCTCCTACTGCATCGGCATCACCGACATCGACCCCATCGAATACGACCTCACCTTCGAGCGGTTCCTGAACCCCGAACGCATCCAGATGCCCGATATCGACATGGACTTCGAGGACGCGCGGCGCGACTTGGTCATCAAGTATGTGCGCGAGAAGTACGGGGAAGACCGCGTGGCGCAGATTATCACCTTCGGCACGCTGGCAGCCAAAGCCGCGCTGCGCGATGTCGCCCGCGCCCTCAACATCTCGCCCGCGCTGGTCGATCGCCTGTGCAAGGCGATTCCGACTCAGCCTGGCATGACGCTGGAGAAGGCGCTAACAATCAGCGAGGTGAAGCAGGAGTACGAGCGCAACCCCGACGCCCGCCGCCTCATCGACACCGCCCGCCGCTTGGAAGGCATCACGCGCAACGCCAGCGTCCACGCCGCAGGGGTGGTCATCTCCAAAGACCCGCTGGTCGAGCATGTGCCGCTGGCGCGCTCGGCGGACGGCGAACCCGTGACGCAATACCATATGGGCGCGCTGGAGCAGATCGGGCTGCTGAAGATGGACTTTCTGGGGCTGACGAACCTCTCCGCGCTGGCGCAAACGGTGGAGAACATCCGACGCACACGCGGCATCGAGATCGACCTGCGCAACCTGCCGCTGGACGACGCCAAGACCTACGAGATGCTGGGGCGCGGCGAGACCACAGGCGTGTTCCAACTGGAAAGCGCAGGCATGCGCCGCTACATCCAGCAACTGCGCCCGCAGAATGTGCGCGAACTGGCGGCGATGGTCGCCCTCTACCGCCCCGGACCGATGGATCACATCCCCACCTACATCAACCGCAAGCACGGACGCGAGCCGATTGAGTACCCCCACCCGTGGCTGGAGCCGATTCTGAAGGAGACCTACGGCGTGATTGTGTACCAAGACCAGGTGCTGAA